>Ga0181532_10000561_pt1 | contig 38111 bp, 27 predicted proteins | sample PEATcosm2014_Bin_33_FD_119768 | JGI IMG/M metagenome (GOLD analysis project Ga0181532, IMG submission 119768) | Peatland microbial communities from MTU Mesocosm Facility, Houghton, MI, USA - PEATcosm2014_Bin11_30_metaG | ecosystem: Environmental > Terrestrial > Soil > Wetlands > Peat | place...
CCCTCTGCCTGCCAGATCAAGAGTTGCCTGAGTGCCTCACGCTCGACCCCAGTGACCTGGTCGAGAGCGAACGTGACGGAAAGTCCGAGCCTGCGCGATCGACGAATGAGGAGATCGAGGAGTGGAGTAGAACCCCGGGAGATGTGCCCGGACAGGAGAAAGGTGATCGTCGAACCTTCGATTACTCCGTCGCGAACAGTCATTTCTCCCTCCCTCTCTTCCGCACCACAGCACGTCGCGGGCCACCCACAAACCGGCTTGGCCAGTCCGCCCGGAGCCAGCCGGCGAGTCCTGTCCGGACCGGTCCGAGTCATGGCGCGTGGTCTCAAAACTGCTGGTATCGCCTCGGTTTCGACGGTGCCTGAACACGAGCAACACCGCTCTCATCGGGAATTCGCCGGGTCGGGAACCGAGCGCGCCACGATCGTGTTCGTCTCGGCATCGGCCGAGGATGCGCGGGCGTTTCGGGACATCGTCGGGCGCGGCAACTGGCTGGTAGTGAATGTTCCCGACCTGAGGGGCGCCCGGGCGGTGATTGAGAAGCTGCGCCCGCGACTGGTTGTGTGTGATACGGAGATTGAAGGCGAAGGCTCATGGCGCGACCTGCTCAAATGGCGGGGCGCCCTTCCCGACTTTGCGCTGATCGTTGTATCCCGACTTGCCGACGTCGTGCTGTGGGCTGAGGTCCTCAATCTCGGCGGTTATGACTTGCTTGAGAAGCCATTCGTTGTGCGGGAGGTCGAACGGGTCATCGGTTTGGGATCTTAGGGGGAGGTTCGGACATGCAGATTCATCTCAAGGATTTCCAAGTTTTTGGCAGCCTCCAGAAGCACTTCGACCTGATTCTATGCGCATTGGACACACTGAGAGACTGCACTCGCTACGCCACCGAAGGATCAGCCGCTTTCGCCGAGATCCAGAACCTGGAGCGGAACGGTGACGAGATCCTGCGCAGCGCTATCCAGCAGCTCGACTGTCAGTTGAGCGATTACCCACCGCGGGAGGGCACCAGGCGAATGCTCTGTCAGCAGGACCGCGTCCTCGACGCGATTGAGCATCTCGCAGGGCGCCTGGCCGCATACCGACTTGGGGAACTGCCGGGCGCCGCGATTCAGTTTATGGCGATCATCGAGTCGTGCGCAGACGTGCTGGGGGATGCACTCCGCGCATTTGGGGAGGGGCAGCACTTCTTGGAACAGATGATGAAGATGGGGGAGTTGGAAAACCAAGCCGACCGGTTATGCATTGCCGCCATTCGCGATCTGGCTGAGCAGGAAAGCGACCCGCGGCGGCTGTTGATGCTGAATGAAACGTTCGGCCTGCTTGAGAAGATCGCCAATTTGTTTGAAGACTGCATCCAGACAATGGAAGATTCTGCCCTCAAGACGCTGCATGGCCAATAATCTATACGACGGTTCGTCAGGCCGTCCCTTGCCGATCCGGATAACGGCGGGACGCTACTGCGGCTCAGCCATGCGGGTCTCCCAGACGAGGAATCGCGCGACCTCAGGCGGCCTGGCTGGACGTGCTGGCCCATCTTGATCGGCAGATGACCGCGCGCGTATAGCCGGAATCGAGCCGTGATGTGCCGAGCTAGCGCCGAGCAACAAGCTACCAATATCACCAGATAACGCGACGCCGGCGCCGCGAACGGCGGGCGCTTTCGATCTCGCTCCCCTCCTGGGCGTCGGGCCACAGTTGCCGCGAATCTCGCACAACGCCCGCCGATACGACGTTTGGAGTTAGTGGGTCCCCGCCGATGGCGGACGCGCTCGAACCGCGCGGAGCGGTTAGGTTGTGGTTCTCCGCGCACCGCTCACCGGCGTGGGTCGTTGGTGTCAGCCACATTGCCCCGAACCACGGCGGTCGTTCCGTTGAGCAGCATTAGAGGATACCGGTTGCCGCTCAGGTCGTTGCCCGTGATCAAGACCCGGGACCATGTGCCGGCGGTGATCCGGGTGCCGTCGTCCAGCCGGCCGTAGTAACTCTGAATCCCATACTTCTGGCGCCCCGACCCGGTGTCGAAACACGTGTTCCGCGCTATCGTGAGCCCGTCGAATCTGCTGCCCGGTCAATCGTGGATGTACCACCAGCCAGTAACGTTGGCCGGCATGATGGTGGGGCCTTGCGAGCCCTTACCGATGTAATAGTCGTCTTTATCGGTAACGTTGCCGGTTGTGATCGGCCCCATCGCCGCGGGCAGTCCGTGAGCCGGCGGAGGTCCGATGCCAGCCGTCTGCGCGGCATTGAACCAGGCTTGCAGGATGGTCTGCGGCGCGCCGTTGACGCCCAGGATGTTCTCAGCAAAGTCCTGTTCGAAACTGCCGTCGGCGAGCTGTTCTTCCGAGTTCCAGCCGGTCATGATGTGCAGCCCGGAGAACATGGGGCCCCAGCGTTGCTGGGGCGTTCCCGCGGGGGACGTGGCATCCATGATGTCGCAGGCGTCCATCAGCAGCCAGAGTAATTGGTCGTTCGGCCCCACGGGAGTCCAGGAGCCCGTCAGGTCGATGTTGAAGTACTGGGTCGTAGCAGTTTCGTTGCTATTGAGCATGCCAATGGTGACGGTGGGATCGGTCGCGCTCAGTGCCGCGGTGGCATATTGAGCGATAGTAGCGCCGGGCTCGCTGGAGTCGAATCCCGTCGAGCCGCCGTCGGTGTTGTTCAGCACGATGGCCGCGGAGTTGACACCCCAGTTGGAATAGTCGGCGTCGCCGTTTACCCAAGGCGTTGGCATGAGCGTCCCCTGCGGCTTCGGTTCGATGAAATCGCCGGGCCACGCCAGATCTCCCAACCAGGCGAAAACTTGTGTCCCGCCGCCCGCACCCGGGGTGGCCATGCCATTCTGCCAGCCGATGCGATCGACGGCGAAATCGGGTTCGCGGGGGCTCTCGGTACCGTAGCTGGCGGCCGGCCCGCCTTTACCGAGAGGAAGCAGGCGAGCGATCACCGAAAGCGTGAGGTTCTCCTGGAGCATGATGCCGTTGGCATCGGTCACCGTCACGCCCAGGGTCTCGCGGCGCGCCAGGCTGGTGCGTTCCGACGCGACGTCGTGCAACGGCACGGCGCGCACGACCGGTTCATAGCTGATGGAGGCGCCTGCCTGCTCAGAGGCAGCCGGGTTCGAGCCGGACCACATATAGGTGTACGGCGCCCGGCCGCCGCGCACCTCGACGCTCGCCTCCACGCGCTCACGCCCGGAGGCTTTCAAGCGCACCGACGGCACAAAGCGCGGGTCATCCGTGGCCGGGATCATCTGGATCTTGGTGTGCGTCTCGGTAACGGCTCCCGTTTTCGGATTGGTGACGGGGATTACGCTGTTGAACGCGTACCAGGGGATGATGAACTTCGGCGAAAGCGGCGCTTTCTTCCCCGGCGCGCGCCGGAGCGAAGGACACCAGTAGACCAGCTTAAAGTTGATCCGCGCGTCCGGCGGGAAGTGGGCGGCCACGCGCTTCCTGGCTTCGTCCTCGGAGAAGATCTTCACCGATGGACCCGCTTTCAGCTCGCGCGTGGCATACAGCAAGCGCACGACCTTTCCAGATCCGTCGTAAGTCACCTGGATTTGTGCGCCGGGACCAATCAGCGGATGCCCGGCCTCGGTGAACAGATCGTAAGAGACCCGGGTGTTGAGATCGTGACTCAGGGACGTTCCGGCCCTGTCGCCGCTGACGAAACTGGCGGTGAACGTCGTGTGGCCGACGACCGGTTTGGCAGGTGCCAGATGAATCCCGGCGGCGGCCAAAGCGTCGGACGTCTTTTTCAGAGCTTTCTCGTCTTCCAGCACCGGCAGCTTTTCCAGAGCCGCGAAGTCTGCGGCCTTGAAGGCTAGCTGCAGCCCCGGGCGCTCTTGGACGGAGCTGGACCGCAACTTCTCGAGAACGGCGGGCTCGGTGACGGGAACGGCAGGAATAGCCAGGTATTCTTCCGCATCCAGAAACGACACCACGCTATCCCGTGCGACGAGCTTTTCGACGGGAACGTTCAGCGCGGTGGCTAGTTTGCTGGCCTGCACCTCTCCAATTCCCGTCCCGGTTACTTCATAGACGGGCAGCGACGTCGCGGACTGGGCAGCCGCGTTGGCCGCCAGCACGGACGCCATGACTATCGCTCCCGCGACCATCGGCAATAAGCGCGATGGCACAATCCCATCCGACCATTTCGGATTAGTCAATGACCGCATATTCCTCTCCTCTCCTTGCCCGGGCCTTCGAGACCCGAGACGACAGCACCTTGGTGCTTCCAGCAAGCAACCTTCCTCAAGGGATAGTGACAGTCGAGCATCCAGCGTTTCATCGAACTCCTATTGCGGACCGCGACACTTTGGCTTCGGCGCAGGAACGCCCGCCACATACCGAAAGTGAGCATCGCGCAATGTCGAACCCTCTGTCTGAGTGCCAGGCGCGTCTCCGAGAGCCCCTTTTCGGAGTGGCATGGCCGAAATTCAGATGCAGGTAAAAATGTAGCTGTCGGGAGCCTCCTGGCTCAACCAGAAGCCACAGAGTTCAACCCGGAATTTCCATTTTTGCTTCCGAGTTCAGCCCAATTCTACATCCAAACCAGTCGCCAGCCACATTGATTAACAACATTTAATCTGTATGTCTACTACGCCGGGCACGGCTACAACGCGACCACGGGGCAGGAGTCCATGGTCATGCCGCGGACCACCACCTGTACCTGGAGCGTCGTTCCGATCATTCCACTTCGAGAGAGCTTGCGTTTGCGCGCACATTTCCAGGAGATCGTGGTGATTTTCGATGCTTGCCGGGATGTTGTGCGCATGCCACGGACGGAGCCTGGCTCGATAAGCCGGACGCGGCTCTCTCTTCCGGCCAAGTGAACCAGCGCCGGGGCGCAACCTACCGAATCCGGAGAGGAGCGCATTCCACCCACGTTTTTGCTTCATGTCGCCGGCGCCCCGAGGTAAGGTTCACATGGCTACCGATATGGCCCATTAAGAGGACTGAAATGAACGAGTTAACGTTGGCGAACCGGGCTTCAGACTGGCACCGGCTGAAGGCCCTGGTTCTGGATAGCGTGTCTTCTCCGATTACGCGGCGGGTCTACAATCTCGGGCTGGACGAGTTCATCGCCTGGTACGGCCAAGCACCGCGGCCCGGCTTCACGAAGGCCACTGTGAACGCCTGGCGAACGGAACTCGAGGCTCGCGGACTCGGGTCGGTCTCCATCAACGTCCGGATCACCGCCGTGCGGAAACTCGCGGTCGAGGCCGCCGACAACGGGCTGCTGGCGCCGGAGCTGGCGGCCGGCATCACCCGCGTCAAGGGCGCCAAGTCAACGGGCGTGCGGGTCGGCAACTGGCTATCCGTGCAGCAGGCCCAGAAGCTCCTGAACGCCCCAGACGTGACCACCAAGAAGGGACTGCGCGACCGGGCGATGCTCGCGGTCCTTCTCGGCTGCGGGCTGCGCCGATCCGAGGTGGCCGCGCTTACGCTCCACCACATCCAGCAACGCGACAACCGCTGGTGCATCGTTGACCTCGTCGGCAAGCACGGGCGGCTGCGGACGATCCCGATGCCGACGTGGGTGAAGGTCGCCATCGACGCCTGGACCGCGGCGGCCGAGTTGACAGAAGGCCACCTGCTGCGGCCGGTCACGCGCGGGGACCAAGTCCAGGGGGAGCGCATGACGGAGAAGGTCGTGTGGCAACTCCTCCAGCCGTACGCCGTGGCCTCGGGTGTCCCCGGCATTGCGCCCCATGACCTACGTCGCAGCTGCGCGAAAATGTGCCGAGCCGCGGGTGGGGAGCTTGAACAGATCCAGTTGCTCTTGGGCCACGCGTCAGTGCAAACGACCGAGCGTTACCTGGGGACCAAGCAGGATCTCGTGCACGCGCCGAACGATGGAATCAAACTGCGCGTGGCGGTTTGACGGCGGAGCCTCCGGCTGTGCAGCGGCACCCGTCGCGCACCGGGCGCACGTGTGCCACCGGTCGGCGGGCTGGCGGGCAGGTTGCGCCACTGCCGGGTTGGGCGGGGCGACATCGCCGCCCAGTCGTTGAGCGCATCCACCGCGAGTGGCTCAAGGATACGGGCCGGGAGCGTCCGCCCGTTGTCATTGTTCATTCCGTTTCCATCGAAGCGTGTCGTGTTCTCGTTTAGCTGCCTTCAAGGAGCCGGTTGAACAGAGGCCTACCTCGGATGTTATCCTGCATCTCGCCGACCATAATGGTTCTTCCTTGAACAGACTGAAGAAGTCTGATGCCGCCCGCGATGCGCTCCAGGCGGGCCTCGAAGGATGGCGGAACCGCCTTCAACAGCGCTGAGCAATGGTAGCGGCACCCTCCGATGGACACCGGACCACCGGCGCAGCACCCTGGGTCGAGGGCATGCCCCACGAGGTCGATGCAGTCAGGCAACAGGAACTCGACCCTAAGGGTCCCGGGCCGGTGTGACACAGAACTGGACGTAGTCGCTGTTCTCCGCCACGAAGGTCTCTTCGTCGGCGCCCCCAGTCCTTTGACCACGTGGGGTTGCCCATAACCGTATGCTGGACCGGTTTTCGTTATGCTGCACTGGACCCTGAGCTTCCAGTCGAATCGCCAATCCGTGGACCCTCTGTCGAACCATCCGAGGCCACCGCTCTTCAGTTTCCCTGGAACGGAGCAATCGAGAGTGGCTACGAGCCTCGCGCCCTTTTGTCTGAATGACAGCTGCATACCAGTACCCCTGTCTTGCAACCGCCCGTCGTTGTCGTTTTGGTCAACTCTCCTCGAACCCCGAGTTCTCAAACTTCAGCGTTCGGCAGTTCTCCGTTACAGTCCGGACCACGTGGTCTGGCGCGCCGGAGGGGATCTCAGCCTCGATCTCGAGCGTGACGGTCACCTTGGCATCCAGCAGCCCGGCGAGGTGCTGGACCACCTTCGTTGGCGAGGGCGGCTTTGGGGGCGGCCTTTTTGCTGGTCTTCATCTGAGCTCCTTTTAACCTTATCTGGCGGCTTGTTCTCCGCGCATGACGATTCATCACTCTGGTTCGCCGACAAGGCAAGCGAAAAGTGAGCAGCTGCGCACCGATAGTCGGGAGGCGAACACGTGGCGATCATGAGCCTGCGACAGTACGCCCGTCATCGCGGCGCGGCCCTGTCTGCCGTGCAGAAGGCCATCAAGTCCCAGCGCATCGCAACACTCCCGAATGGCCGCATCGATTCCGACGCGGCGGACACGGGCTGGAAACGGAACACCCGGGCCTACGCGCCCGCCGTGACGCGCCGGCCAGAGCCGGAGGAAGACGAGGCCTCCCCTTTCGGCGCCAGTCAGTACACAAAGGCCCGCGCGGTGCGGGAGCACTATCAGGCGCGTCTCGCCAAGATCGACTACGAAGAGCGGGTTGGCAAATTGGTCAGCCGCGACGAAGTCACCGTGGCGGCGTTCACGAAGGCGCGCACGGTGCGGGACAACCTGCTCAACATCCCGGACCGGGTCGCGGCCATGCTCGCGGCAGAGGATGATCCGACCGAAGTGCATCAGATCCTCGCCGACGAGATCAGGAAGGCACTAAGTGAGCTCTCTGGCGACCACCTCGGCTGAAATCTACGATGAGGCCTTCGGCGCCGGGCTGAAGCCCGATCCGCTGCTTACCGTTTCGCAGTGGGCCGACCGCTATCGGACCCTGTCGCAGCGCGCATCGGCCGAGCCGGGCCCGTGGAGGACGGATCGAACGCCATACCTACGCGAGATCATGGATTGCCTTTCGCCCGCCTCGCCCATCGAGCGGGTGGTGTTCATGAAGGGCGGACAGATCGGGGGCACCGAGTGCGGCAACAACTGGATCGGCTACATCATCCACCAGGCTCCCGGCCCGATGATGGCTGTCCAGCCGACCGTCGAGATGGCCAAGCGCAATTCCAAGCAGAGGGTCGATCCCCTGATCGAGGAGAGCACGGCACTGCGCGAACTCGTCAAGGACCCGCGGGCGCGCGATAGCGGCAACGCCATCCTGGCCAAGGAATTCCCCGGCGGCGTGCTCGTGATGACCGGGGCGAACTCCGCAGTCGGTCTCCGCTCGATGGCCGCCCGCTACTTGTTCCTCGACGAGATCGATGCCTATCCCGGCGATGTCGAGGGTGAAGGCGACCCCGTCAACCTGGCCACGGCCCGCACGCGCACCTTCGCCCGGCGCAAGGTGTTCATGTGCTCGACGCCGAAGGTCACCGGCAGCAGCCGGATCGAGGCGGCATTCGAAGAGAGTGACCAGCGCTACTACTGGTTTCCCTGCCCCCACTGCTCCGAGTTCCAGACGCTGAAGTTTCCGCAATTCCGGTGGCCCAAGGGCGAGCCGCAGCTCGCCGTCTACGTTTGCGAGCACTGCGGCGAGGAAATCGAGGACCACCAGAAGCACTGGATGCTGGCGCGTGGTGAGTGGCGGCCGGCGGCTCCCGGACCGGGCAAGGCCGCCGGATTCCATCTGTCGAGCTTGTACAGTCCCGTGGGCTGGTTCAGTTGGGGCGATGCGGCCGAGATGTTCGCCGAGGCGCAGAAGAACCCGGCGTTGCTTCAGGTTTTCGTCAACACTGTCTTGGGCCAGACCTGGAAACTGCGCGGAGAGGCGCCGGAGTGGCAGCGTCTGTATGATCGGCGCGAGGACTACCAGATTGGCACGGTCCCCAAAGGCGGACTGTTCCTCACGGCCGGTGTTGATATACAAAAGGACCGCATCGAGCTGGAGGTTGTGGCTTGGGGCCGCGGAAAAGAGTCCTGGTCGGTCGATTACCAGGTGCTCGAAGGGCGGACTGCCGAGGCCGCTGTCTGGCAGAAGCTCACCGCTTTGCTCGAAGCAAGGTACCCGGTCGATGGCAATGCCAGTATGCCGGTTGCGATGTTCGCCATCGACTCGGGATATGCGACGTCGGAGGTGTACTCCTGGGCTCGCCAGCACGGTGGCAGCCGCGTCGTGGTGGTAAAAGGCGATGCGCGCGCCATGGGCCCTGTCGGCCAGCCCTCCCCGATCGATGTCGGGCCGCAGGGCGATCGCTTGAAACGGGGTATCAAGGTGTGGCCGGTGAACGGCGGCATGATCAAGGAGGAGCTGTACCGCTGGCTGCACCTGGAGCGGCCGACCGAGGAGAGCGGGGCGCCGTATCCCCCAGGCTACTGCCACTTCCCGAAGTATGGTGAGGAATACTTCAAGCAACTGACCGCCGAGCAACTCGTCACAAGAATCGTGAAGGGCTATCGCCGGCCCGAGTGGCAAAAGACCAGGGAACGCAACGAGGCTCTCGACGCGCGTGTCTATTCTCGGGCGGCCGCGGCGGTCTGCGGAATAGACCGGTTTGGAGAAGATACGTGGCAGCGGCTGGAACAAAACCTGGCGCAGCTCGTGGCACAAGCTGGACAGCCTCCCCAACCGCACGCGCCACAGGAGCGCCCAGTTCGCTTCCGCTACGAGACACCCTGGATCGATCGGGAGCGGACCAAGAACTGGTTCGACAGGTGAACGAATCGAAAGCTGGCTGACCCAGACACGCGAGCCACTGAGCGCTGGGCGGCGGCCCTTCAGTCCCACGGCGCATTGGCAACCGACCAAGTTCGATCCTCCAAAGAGACGACCCATGACTCGCACCCACACGGACCCGGCCGGAGTGATCTGCGCGCAGGCCAACCGGATGTCCGTGGAGGAGATCGCGCGCCGGCTGGACATCGGGCGCCTGGCGGTGTACGCCATGTTGGAGCAGGGGATTCTGCCTGGCATCCGGCTCGGTCGGCGATGGATCATCACGCGGCACGCCTACGAGGAGTGGGAGCGCACTTGTGGCACGCGTGGCGGCCCTGGACTTCAACCGCAAACAGAGGTAACGGTGGTGAACTGATGCCGGTCCATAAATACACCTATCGCGGTTCCGCACGGACCGCTTGGTTCTACAAGTTCAACTTGCCAGGATCCACGCGGGAGAGCCGCCACATCATCCGTGGGTGGGGCTTCGCCACCAAGAAGGCGGCCGAAGACGCTGAGCGGGATCGCTACGCCGACGAATTGCAGAAGATCGAAGCGGCGAAAGCCAGCGTCGGAGTGGCCGCGCCGGTCCCGAAAACGCTGGCCACCCTCTTGGAGGAGTTCTTCGCGCAGCACGCCACAGAACGTCTAGCGCCGAAGACCATCGAGCGCTATCACCAGTTGGCGGCGTACCTAGCTCCAGAACTGCTCGCAATGCCGGTCGCGGAAATCACGCCGCTCTATCTGGCTCGCGAGTGGGGCCGGCTCTTGAAGAGCGGTGGCCACCACCGCCGGACCATGGAGGCTCGCCTGTTGAGCGCAAAAACCGTCCGCCACGTTGCCGGTCTCCTCTCCTCCGCGTTTGCGCGAGCGATTCGGTGGGGTTTGGTCTCCACCAATCCCGTGACCAACAGCGAGCCTCCGCACGTGAAGAAGCACCGTGGCATCGCGCTCACTCCGGAGCAGCAGGCGGTGGTGTTGGAGAGCGCCTCGGGGCCCTGGTGCATGGCGGCCTTTCTGGAAGTGGCCGCCGCCACCGGCGCGCGCCGCGGAGAGGTCTTAGCGCTCAGATGGTCGGACATCCATGGTGGGGATGTCGTGATCACGCGATCCCTGACGCAGACCAAAGGGGGCCTGGAATTCAAGGTTCCGAAGACCGAGGACAGTGTGCGCCCGGTGAGCCTGCCGACCTCCACTCTCGCGGCGCTCGACCAGCACCGCCAGAAGCAGGCTACGTTCCGCGTGCAGTTCGGTCCCGATTACCGCGCCGACCTCGACTTGATTTTCGCCAACCCGAACGGCACGCCGCTAAAGCCTAATTCCATCTCGTCGACCGTCTCACTGCTCTTCCGAAAACTGCAGCAGCCGAAGGGCGCTTCCCTCCACTCGCTGCGCCACACCCATGCATCGCTGCTGCTTGCCGATGGGGTGGATCTGGCGACCGTATCGGAACGGTTGGGCCATTCCTCGGTCCGCGTGACGGCCGACGTCTACTCGCATGCAATCCGCGGGCGCGATCAGGATGCCGCCCGACGGTGGGACAAGCTCATGCGCCCAAACGGCGGATCGCGCGAAGAACCCACCCGCGTGAACTGACGTCATGGAAACGCCGCACGGGTGGTTACCCGCACGGTTGGCGTGGCGCACGGAGGTCGTGATCCGCCGGTCCCGCATTCGACAACTACGGAACGGATTCGCGACTGGTAGGTGCGGCCAGCGTTCATCCACCATTGTTTCGCATCCAGAACTCACCCTCATTCGGCTCCCGGGCGGCACTTAGATTTCAAATCGTTCCTGCGTCGAACCCCCGCATCCCTTTGATTCATCGGGCCTTATGACGATTCGAAAAAGTTTATCCGAACACTAGTGTTACAATCCAAAGGCTCACATCCGGGTTAAACGCGGCGACCTGGCGAGAAGAAGAATGGCGGCACACGGCATGGCAAAGCCGCGGTCGCTCGCTGGTGGGAGATTACAGCCGAAAGATGATTGCGCGCTACTTCGTCACGCGGACCAGGACATCGTCAAAGATGAACTTCCGGTCCTGAGAATACCAGACGACTTCTATGGAATCGCTCCTGTTCGGCAGGCGGATCAGTTCGACGCTGCCCTTCGTGCCGTCGCTGGTAGCCCAGGGAAAACGCATGTTGCCGGCGCGCGCGGGTCCCTGGAAGCTGAATCGAACGTCCGGTTGCAGCCCGCTCGATCTCGGCGTCCGATATCGACCAGCAAGAGTCCCCTGAAGCAGGCCCCCGATCTCGGAGAGTGACAGCGCCACCGATTCCGGCGGGAAGGGCGAGCCGGACGGCGACGTCGGCCCAAACGTCCATCGACCGGAAAGAGACGGCGCCGCGACTGCGGGCTGCGTCACCGGATTTACTCTGGCGGGAGGCGCGACCGTGTTCAGAAGCGGTGCGGACCTGCCTTCCGGCGTCCTCGCCACGGGCTCCGGGCTGGCCGGGACCGCGACGTTGCCCACCACCGGCTCAGGCCTGCTCGTTGCCGGGGTAGAAAGGGTTGGAGGCGGAGGCTGAACCACCTGGGCTACCGGCCTGCTGGGCGAAGCCGGGGACGGCGCCGCTGAAGCCGCCGCGGGTGGCGGCAGCGGCTTCCCCCGAACGGCGGCGGCAGTGGCACTAGAAGACGACGGCTGATTCCTCGCGGCAGCGGTCTCGGAGCGAGGCTCGGGTGCTAGGCGTGTAGTCGTGGCGTGCACGGGCGCTCGGGTGCTGGCACGGTCCGGCAAGCTCCGGGGCGGCGTCACCGCGGGCGGCAACGGCTTTGCGATCACAGGTCGCACAGCTGCGGCGCGGGATGTCGGAGCAGACGCGCCCGGATTCGCACCGCCCCTCTGCGCACCGCTTCCGGCGCCCGCGCCGAGAAAGGTCCTCTCCTGAGTAGCCGGACGTGCCGGGCTCTGCGGGGCCCGTTCGCTGCCTAAAGCCTGCCCAGAGGCCTCCGAGCCCTGCCGCAGCTTCCGAAGCGCCTGAATCTCGACCACTTGGTTGCGCGCCGGTTCGGGCACCGCCTCCGGCGCCGGAGGTTGCTGCGCCGCCACCTGGGCCGGCACGGCACGGCCAGAGCCCAGGTCGCCGACAAACGCCCATTGCTGCTGTAGCTCGGAGCCATCCTGCAGCATCACAGAGATGCGGACTGTCACGACCTCTGAATGCCGTGTGTAACTGATCGAGCCCCGTCGCAGGAACTCCGCATCCATCGGGAAGATGTGCACTCGAGGCCCCTCGCTGATCTCGAGAGTCCCGCTCCGAGCCAGGCGCAAGGCGGGCAAGTTCCCATCCCAGCCGATCTCGAGCTGTCCGTTTCGGTCGGTCGCATGCAATTGCAGACCGGCCACCGCTGGCGCCGGCCGTTGCGGCCACCAGTAGGCCAGGTAGCCCCCCGAGGCGGCAGCCACCAGGAGAAGCGCCGCGGCCACAGGCCAGCGCCAGCGCCCTTTCCTCACGGGTTCCGGCGCCACCGCAGCGACGGGTTCCGGCGCCACCGCAGCAACGGGTTCCGGCGCCACCGCAGCGACGGGTTCCGGCGTCACCGCAGCGACGGGCTTCGGCGTCGCCGCAGCGGCGGCCGGCCGATTGCGGTAGGGACCGGTTCGCGGCGCGGCAGCGGCGCCCGTGGCCGGCTGTGCGCGTTCATTCCGAACCGCCCCGGCCGGTGTCAACGAGGCCTCGACAGCCGGCGCCGAGCGGCGCATTGTGCCGTCCGCCTCTCTGACAAATATGCCCACTTCGGTGGGCCTCATGGCAGAGGGCCTCAGGACCAGCGCCACCTGCCACGGCTTCGGGAAGAACCTGTCGTGAATCTCGATGTCCGCGTCAGCAAACGAAATCTCGCTGCGGGTATGGGAATGGTACCAACCGACCACGGCCATTCCCGCGAAATCCGGTTCGCGCCCCGGGACCTGCAGCAGGGCCGCGAGACGCGAGTAATCAGCGACGGAGAGCGTGAAGGAAGGGCCATGGGCGTGTTCGCACAGCATAGGACGAGCCGCCTGGATCAGGATCCGCGAGCCGTCGTAAGAGCCGTACAGAACACCGCCCATCTCCGCGCCGCCGTGCGGCACGGAGTAGAAGCCCTGTTCAACATCCGCGAGTATCTGTTCGAGGACGGCTCGCGAGCACTCAATCGCCAAGCGGGAGTTGGAACCTCCGCGCGACTGCGCCTCGTTCAGGTTCAGCTCCATCCGGCACTGCCCAGGCGGCCCGAAGCCGCTCCCTCTTTTGCCCCTGCGGTAGGGCGCACCAATCAGTCTCCGGCGAACGCGGCCATGACGCGGCTCTGTACCCGGTTCGTCTCGACGCCGCGGCCGGCCAGCGCCAGAAACTTCTGATTATTGTAGCGCACATCCGTGTAGTCGGGGATTGCATTCCGCTCAAAAGAGCGCCGCAACGCCAGGATGCCTTCATCCAGCCCAAGAATGCACCGAAAGCCAAGCCGGTCGTGGATTCTCCGGAATGAAACCCGATAGTTCCGGCGGTCCGGGTTGTCGACGTTCAGAATGCGGGCCTCCGGGAAGACCGTGCGGATCTTCTCGGCGACCTCGGTGAGACTATGATTCAGGCGGGAATCGCCCAGGTTGAAGATTTCGCCGCTGACGAGCGCCAGGGGAGCCTTCAGGGTCAGCAGGATGCCATCCGCAACGTCGCGGACATGGATAAACGGACGCCACTGCCCGCCGTTGTAGATGGTGATGAGCCGGCGGTGGTACGCTTCGGCCGCGAGCAGGTTGACCACTAAGTCGAATCGCGGCCGGTACCCGTCTCCGAACACCGTCGCCAGCCGCAGGACCACCGGGTGGAAACTGGCGGTGCGCGCCTGGAGCAACACCTTTTCCGAATCCACCTTCGTCTGGGCGTACAACGAGATCGGGTTGACCGCCGAATGCTCATCCGCCAGGTGATCACTCGCCCCGTAGACACTGCAACTGGAGGCGAAGACGAAGCGCTCGACACCATTGCCCTTCGCAATCTCGATCATCATCCGGGTGGCGGCGTAATTCACTTCCAGAGCCGTGTGCCGATCCTGCTCGCAGGCCCCGTCGCCGACGATCGCAGCCAGGTGGATCACGGACTTCACTCCGCGCATGGCACTCACAACGCTCTGGATGTCGCGGCAGTCTCCGGCCATCAGCTCAAAGCCAGGGCGATTGAGCAGGCCGCGGATCGCGAAGTCGCCATACACCAGGCTGTCGAGCACCCTGACAGTCTCACCCGCCTTCAGCAGCTTGCGGCACAGGATCGATCCGATGTACCCTGCTCCACCCACAACCAGGACCGGCATCTGCTTCGAGAATGCGCGGGCGCCAGGCACAGGCTCCAGGGCGGCATCCGCCACAAACCAGGCTTTCAGCCAGCGAGCGCCCACCGTCCCGCAACTAACCAGGATGCCGAAAACCAGAACTGAACTTCGGGGCATGATATCGGTTCGGCAGAACAGGAAGTTGAGGAACAGGAACAGCAGAACGGCCGTCCCCGAGCCGCGGAGCACCACCAGGCATTTGTACCGGCCCACGTATGCGCGCGACCGCGTATACAAACCGTTCAAGAGGAACACCAGCGGGAAGACCAGCGACAGCGGCAGGAATCGTAGAACGTAGTAGCTCTCGAGAGTCCGGGTGAGCGTGATCGTCTCTTCCCAATCGAGCCGAGCGGCCTGCCAAAGGAAGGCGCCGATGAGCGACACCACCGCGGAGGCCTGGACGATGGCTAGATCGGCCAGCATCCGCGGGAGAGCCTGCTTCTTGTTGAAGCTATCGAGGCATTCGAGCATGTTCGGCAACGCTCCGGATGGTTGGGGCCGGCAGCGGAGTCGCCGGCGCGTCCCGGTTGTCAGTCGCACGCCCAGCCGCGCGGCGCGGGGCTGGCATCGCTTCCCTGACCGCCTGGGCGACCCTGGCGACTGTCTCCAGCGGGAGAGCGTGATAGATGGGCAGGCTGAGGATTCCCGCCGCAAGCAGCTCGGTCCGCCGCAAGCTTCCCCGCACGGATGCGGAAAAGGCCCGATAGAGTCGCTGCTGGTGCACGGCGGGGGAGAAGTAAGTCTTGGTCTCGATGTTCTCCGCCAGCAGCGCGGCACGCAGCTCATCGCGGGAGATCCCACAGGCGCCGGCGTCGATGTGGACGGAGAAGTCTTTATAGCTGCTGACATTGCCGGGCCGCACCACCTGGAACCCGACTCCCCTCAGCGAACGGAGGAGCCTGGCATACTGTGCCGCGATGAGGTTGTGACGTTCCACCTTGGCGTCCACCATCCGCAGCCCGGCCAGACCAACGGCTGCGTTGAATTCGGCCATGCGCGAGTTCAGGCCGAGCAGCTCGGGGTCATAACTGCCCGCATCGCCGTAGTTGCGTCCCGAGCGGACGCGTCTTGCGAGGGCTGCGTCGTTCGTCGTCACCAGTCCGCCCTCTCCGGCAACAAGCAGCTTGGTCGGGGAGAGAGAGAAGACCTCGGCGTCACCGAACTGCCCTATCGGCCGTCCCTGGTACTCGCTCCCGAACGCGTGCGCGGCATCGAAAACGAGTTTCAGCCGGTTCCGGGCCGCAATCCGGCTCAGCGTTCCGATCTCGCATGGATTACCGTAAATGTGCACTCCCAGGATCGCGGTCGTGCGCGAAGTGATCTTCCGCTCGGCGTCCTCCGGGCAGATGGTCCACGTCTCCGGGTCGCAATCGGCAAACACGGGACGGAGGCGGCTCCAGAGCGCCGAGTGCGCCGTCGCGAAGAAGGTGAAGCTCGGGAGAATCACCTCCCCTTCGACTCCGAGCGCTTTGAAAACTAGCATCAGGCCGCAGGTGCAACTGGAGACCGCAACGCAATGCCTGACGCCGAGCCGTTCGGCTACCGCAGCTTCGAACCGGGCGACAATACGTGAATTAGTGATCATTCCTTGACGGTAGGCCGGCGCATAAAGGGCCAGGACCTCATCGAGGGGGGGCAGTGTGGGCGCGATGAAGCGGAATGGCTCTGGAACGGCGGCCCGCCGCGCGCCGTTCGCGGCGGTTCGGTCAAGAGTTGTTGCCAGGGCTTCGGTCATTGGTTTTCTGGGACCGCGAAAGCGGTTACTCGCAAGCCGCACGTGTTAGGGAACGGAGATACGGCTCGCCGGGCTCTCTGGCGCGAATGACTCGTGCGGGCGTGCCGTACGCGACGACTCTGGGCGGCATGTTCTCGAACACGGTCGCACCGGCGCCGATCACAGTGTGCTCGCCGATCTCGACGCCATGAATGATGTTGGCGCCCTGGCAGACCGCGGCGAACGCGCCGATGAGCACGTTGCCGCCGGTCGCAGCATTGGGAAGCAGACCCGAGAACTCTCCCATCACGCTGCCGTGGTCCAGAGAGGCATTGGTGTTTACCACACAGAACGCCCCCACGCGGGCGTTTGGGTTAATGACAGCGCCGGCCATGACGGCGCTGCCCCGGCCGATGGTTGCGTTCCGGCCGATCTGCGCCGACGGGTGAACGGCGGTGACGAACGTGAAATCCGGGAGCAGGGCATTCAGCGCATTCACCACGCGGTGGCGGGTCCAGTTGTCTCCGATCGCGACGATCCCGCCGGTGATTTCGAGTTGCCGAACGATGCCGGGCAAGTCCGATTCCGTTCCCAGGATCTCGTACCCCATCAAGTGCCCCTTCACGGAGCGGTCGATCAGGCCCGCAATGCGGTAGATGCCTTGCCGTTCCAGGATGTCGATCACCACTTCGGCATGTCCGGAAGCGCCGACCACGACGACGTTCCTCATCGCGCCGCCTCCGCGCCTCCGTCCACCGACGGACCGAGGTATTCGGGCGTGGTGGCGTGGTCCGTCTGGCTGATCCCATCCCGGCACAGCACCTTTCTAAGCGTGGCGGCCAGGATTCGGAAATCGAGCAGAAGGCTGCGGTTCTCCACGTACCACACGTCCAGCTCGAACTTCCGCTCCCAGGTGATCGCATTTCGCCCGTGGATCTGTGCCCAACCCGTCAAACCGGGCTTGACCTCAAGGCGGCGGCGCTGCTCGGGAGTGTACCGGGCGACGTAGTCGGCGTAGAGCGGCCGCGGTCCGACCAGGCTCATCTCGCCCTTCAGGACGTTCCAGAGTTGCGGCAGCTCGTCGAGGCTGGTTTCGCGGAGGAACCGTCCCAGCGGCGTGAGGCGCTGCGAATCCGGCAGTAGCGCGCCAGCGCTGTCTCTGGCATCCACCATCGTGCGGAACTTGTGCAGGAGAAATACCCGGCCGCCGCATCCAGCGCGGGGCTGCCGGAACAACACGGGCCGGCCCAGACGGAGCCAGATCGCGATCGACACCGCGGCGAGGAGCGGCGCGAAGACGACCAGGCCCGCAATGGCGCCACAAACATCGGCGAGCCGCTCCGGCAAGCCGGGCATGCTCCGGCTCTCGCGCAGCAGCCGCCGGTATTCATCCAACACGTTCCCGAAGACGATTCCCTCGGAGAATCTCACACGGACGAACTCGCGGGCCGCTCTGCCCATTTCCTTCCCGAGCCGCGGATCGCTGAGCAGCCGCGCAATGGCGCGGGAGAGTGCATCCACGGACTGAGCCTCCACCAGAAGGCCGGTCACGCCGTCCCGGATGGCGTCGGTGCACCCGGGGACCCGCGTCGCAACGAGCGGGACCTCCATGGCGGCGCATTCGAGCGCCACCGTGGGCAGCCCCTCGCGGTAGGTGGGGAGCACGCAGACGTCCAGCGCCGCATAGACCGGGGGCATGTCGGCGACAAAGCCGTCCGTGAAGTGCACGCGCAGGTCGTTTTGCAGGCACTCGCGAACTTCCGCCGGAACCGGGTCCTGCGCCTCGAACTCGCCGCAACAGAGCAGGTGCAGGTTCGGGAACTCCGTCCGCAGCCGCTGCCAAGCGGCGGCCAGCTCCCGGATGCCCTTGTCGCGCACGAGCCGGCCGACGAAGCCGAGCAGCAGCGCATCTTCGGGAATGCCGTACTGCGCGCGAACGCGGGCGCGGTCCGCCGGGCCGCAGGCGGCTGGATCGAAGCGCTGGAGATTGACTCCGGAACAGGAACCGTACCCCAGGGTTCGGACTTTCGCTTCGGGACAGATGCCGAGGTCGACGACGACTCGGCGCACCGACTGGCTGACGCAATACACGCTGGTGGCCAGCCGGCACGCCAGGGCTTCCGCCAGCCGCAAGACGTGGAACTGCCAGCCCGTACGGGTCATGAGGGGCAATCCATGGATCGTGTAAACGCGGACCTTCACCAACGCCAGCCACGCCGCCATCATGCCCAGCAGCCCGGCCTTCGGAGTATGCGCATGGACAACGGCCGGCCGGTACCGGCAGATGAGCTGCCACAACCGAAAGAGTGCGGGCAGGTCGCGGAACGGGCTGATCTGCCGCTTCATTTCGACCGCATGGACGGGCACGCCGTCCCAGGCGTGGAACTCGTCCAGTTTCTGGCCCGGCGAGCTGATCGCCGCGGTCTCGAACCCGTGCTCGGCGAGGAACCGGGTCAGGTTCCGGAAAAACGACCACAGCGCCGAAGGCGATGTGGTGATGCAGAGGATGCGGACGCGCCCGGCCTCTCCCCTGCCTTCACCCATTGGCTGCCCTCTCGAGGACACCGCAGAACTCCTGGGCTCTGGCCTGGAGCGAGTAGCGCTCTTCCACTCTTCGCCGGCCGGCGCGGCCGATGCGGGCCCGCAGTGCCGCATCTCCTGCGAGGCGCTCGATGACTTCCAAGTACTCCTCGTCCCGGGATGCCAGGAATCCATCTACGCCATGCCGGATGATCTCGGCGTTGGCCCCCAGCTTTGCGCCGGCCGCGGGCACTCCGCAGGCCATATACTGAATCAACTTCAGGCCGCATTTGCCCTCGGCAAACGGTTCCTGCCCAAGCGGCATCACGCCGATGTCGAAAGTGCGAATGATCTCGGTCTCCGTAGACTCGCTCCACGGCACGCTCTCGACCGGTACGCCTGGAATGGAAAAGCCGGAGGGCGTGCCGACGCAGCGGACCACAACCGCGTGCTCCCGTGCAACCTGCCGGAGGACTCCAGCCAGGGTAGAGAGGTACCGTGCCGTGACGGGCGTGCCAACCCAGCCAATCACCAGGCCCCGCTCGTCGCGGCACTCGTAGGCCTGCCTCGGGTTGTACCGGGCCAGATCAACCACAGTCGGGATTACCGAGACGCGCTCGCTGTACCGGCTCGCGTACTGGGAGAGATAGTCGTTTCCGACGATCACGGTGCGCGCCCGGCGCATCAGCGAGGGGATCTTGCCGCGCAGGAACGGCCTCCCTTCGTAGGGGATGAACGCCGCGTCGTCGTAGTCGAGAACCAGATTCCCGGCTGGCGCCAGCAACGCGGACTCCAGCCAGGCCGGGATGTACGGAAAGACCTCATACTGTACGTAAATCGCATCGAAGTTCCCGACATCCCCCTTGCACAGATACGCCAGCCTCTTTCCGTATGCCCGGCACACGTCCAGGAAGGAACGCTGGCCGCAGAGGTAGAGCCGCTGCAGGTAACGGTCCGGCAGGAGTGGCTGCCATGCCACATCCCAGCCCCGCGCGGCCAGGAATGGCAGATACTGCAGCGCGCGATACCGGCTGGTCGCCCCCTGCGCTCCGTATTTCGTCAGAAACAGCGCTCGCATCAGTTCCGACTCACCGCGAATAGTTTCTGCCCGCTGCGGCTGCGACCAGCGAGCCTGCCCCGCAGCAGAGAGCCACAGAGAGCACTGTACGCCTCTACGGTCTGACTCATTTCTCGAAAAGAGGCGTGCACGCAAGCCCGCCCTATGCGGGCCAGCGGCTCGACGGCAAGGCTCGCGAACATCGCGCAGAAGAAACCGCCCCGGGAGAAGTGCTTCCTCGCATATGCCAGACGGCTTTCGAGCGAGTAAAACAGACGCCGTCCCGGCACGGACTGGCTGCACCCGCCGCCAATGTGAACCGCAGTTACATTGCTGAGATAGTACGAAGAGAATCCGTGCGCCCTCGCGCGCGCACAGAAGTCGACTTCCTCGAAGTACATGAAGAAGCGCTCGTCGAACCCCCGCAACGAGTCATAGACCGGCCTCCGCACAAGGAAGAACGCCCCCATGATCTGCTCGGCGGAGCCGCTCTCACCGAGCTCGTTGCCTGACAGGAAGCGCGGTGTGAACAGCTTTGGAAAGCACTGGTCGAGCCCGAACGCCCGATACAGTAAGTTGCCCGGGTGAGGCAGGCGCGCGCAGGAGGTACTGTCTTTTCCTTCCGCGTCGGTAAGCCTGATTCCGCAGATGCCAACAGCACCGGCCTCTGGCCTCTCCAGAAATGCGATCGGCTCCGCGAGAGCGCCCAGCGACAAGCGAAGGTCCGGGTTCAGGAACAACACGTAATCGGCCTCGCCGCAGCGTGCGCCCTGGTTGCAGGCCCGCGCATACCCCAGGTTCTCGGGATTGCGAAGCACCCTCAAGGGCAACCGGCTTTCGCCACAGCAGTCAAGGGAATCGTCTTCGGAAGCGTTATCGACCACCACCACCTGGGCGAGGCTGAACCTGCCACCCTGAGCGCCTGCAATCGAGCCGAGGCAGTCCGCCAGCGCGGGCCCCGAGTTCCAGTTCACGATGACTATGTCAAGCGCTGGAGCCATTTATCCGCCGGCCATCTCGACTGCCGCCATCTCTGTTCCCTTGTAACTGCGGCTACGCGCCAGCAATGGCCAGCGATACACGACCAAGGTCCATAGCACCGCCTGGATCCAGTAGCTCAAGCCAACCAGAAAACCATCTGTAGCCGCACTTACCACCAGGTTCGAGACCGCGAAGCCGAACAAGATGACCGCCTCGGGCCGTCCACGAATGGCTGCCTGGTACAGCATCGTTACGATAAACCCGTGCAAGCACATGAGCACACCGACGCCTACCCAGCCGAAATCGGCGAAATACGACGCATAGATGGTGTAGATGTTCGTAGGCGCCGGCGTGGCCGCAAAAGGCAAGATCATTGGCGGCACATCGACATCCAGGCCAACGTTGTGCCCGAGCGCGAAGAAGAATCGAAAACTCAACCACGGTGGCAACACACTTGCGTCATCCACCACGTGGTTGAACGCGACCAGTCCGCTCACCGTGTAATGCCGCAGGCTCTCCAGCACTCCGCTGACATTCTCCCCAAGGCTTTTCGAGGAGTCCCCGCCCTTATTCAGCAAAACAGCCGGCGCCGTAAACACGATCGCCAACAATGCCGCGCCCACGCACCACGATTTCCAATGGATCCTGCCTGAGCGCATGCGAGACACCACCAGAACACCGAAGAGCGTTGTCATCGCACCGAGACGCCCAGCCGTCAAAAAGTGGTACAGCAACGTGATTGCGACGATGACCGCCGTTCGGATCCGGGCCCGTCGTGAGCCATCATTCTGATAGACGGCAACCATCGCCATGAACGATGCCGCTCCGAGCAAGTATTTAAAACTCCCGAGCGCATTATCGTCTGGCAGGCCCGAACTCGTTTGTTGTCTTACTGCGCGCCAGAAGTCGCTGTAAACCGATGCGGCCTTGAGCTCCTGAAGCCTCAGCCAGTAGAACGGGAAGGCGACGAGAAGGACCAGGGCGCTCAGAATCAGGAAGCGGTTGGCCGCCCGCTCTTGGGCTTCCGAGACCGCGGAGGCTGGCGCGTCGGACGCGTGGAAGGCCAACCTGAGCAGACCACCGAGAGTGAACGCCATCGCACCGAGGATGTAAACGGCCAGTGTCTTCGGCGACAGCGGGTAAAAGGCATCCCCTGATAGCCACAGCACCAGCAGCAGGATGGCCCACCAGGCCGAGTACAGAACCGGCGGGTAGAACAGCGAGCGGCGGACGCGGAAGTTGACCGCGGCGAGAAGCGCCAAGATTACGCTGGCTGCCAAGGTCATTACGTTTTGAGGTTCAGGATCATCTCGCGCCGGAAAAAGCCGGCACGGCCAGCCCGGGCGCAACATTGAGATTCCACCGGCGGGCGAGGAGGAGCAGGGCGACGGCATCCACGAGCGCACGGATCGCCCAGGCCAGTGCGGCGCCGTCAATGCCGAAGCGCTGCGTGAGATACCAGCAGGCCGCGAGATACACTGGGACCTCGGCTAAGTGCAGCTTCGCGGTGAGATCCGGCCGGGCGGCTGCCTGGATCAGGGCGAATGGAACGCCCGCGAGCCCGTTGACGAACACTCCCAGGCTCAGAATCGGCAGGATGTGGCCAGTGTTGTTCGTGAAAACCGGTCCGAGCCACAGATTCAGTCCCAACCTGCCGAAAGCGGCCACGGCCAGCGATAGCGGCAGGAGGATGAAAACGACGAGCGCCAGCGACCGCCGATAGAGCGCACCGGCCGACGCCCTGTCGCCGGCCAGCGCTCCGCTGAAGGCCGGGAACAGAACGCCCGTGAGAGCGCTGGGGATGAGAAGGAGTTTGGTCGCCATCTCAAACGGAGTCACGTAGTAGGCCACTGCTGCGACGGACAGGATGGCGCCGATCAGGAAGCGGTCCAGGTACGTCATCAGGGGGCTTACGACGTTGCTGACGGTCATCCAGCCCCCGAGCCGCAGCAAGATTCCGGCTTTCGCCAGGTCCAGCGATCGGCTGTGCCAGAGCGCGGGCATCGTGGACATCGACAGCGCGAAGTGCACCGCCAGGCCGAGGGCGCGTGTCAGCACCAGTGCCGCAACGAACGTGGTCACGCGCCGCGAGTACGGCAGCAGCGCCAGCGGCGCTCCGAAGGTCAGCAGCCCCATTCCGATTCGGATCGCGCTCACGGCCGCGAACCGCTGGTGCGCCTCCAGGAATCCGCGCAGTCCGGCGCTCACGCTCAGAACGGGGATCGAGGCAGCGATCAGATAGAGGCTCTGGCGGCCGTCGGCCTGGAGCGCCGGCGGCAGATGGAAGACGTGGTTCGCAATCCATCCGGCGATGGGCAGCATAACCGCCGCGCCCAGGGTGCCGCCCAGTGCCATCAGGTACAGCGACGTCCAGAACCTCGCCGGGATCCTGCTCCCACCACCGCCCGCGAGATCCGCGGCGGTTACCTGCGCCAGCGCCCGGCCCAATCCCAGGTCCAGGAGGCTGAAATAGCCGATGCAACTCCAGGCCAGTGTCAGCAGCCCGAACGCATCCGGCCCGAGAGCGGAGACCAACCTTGGAACGGCCGCCACCGCCACCAGGAGGGGCGCAGCCAGCCCCGCCAGATTCCACGCGGCGTTTGCGTGGATTCGAGCGGCGTCTGTGCGGGTGCCGGCGTTTCTCAACGCTCCCCCTGGGGTTGCTTGTAGTACTTCTCGTAATGCCCGTAGTAGTAATAGCTGTGGCTCAACTCTTTGCGGACCTCGTTCAGCACTAGGCCCACCGCGCTGGCGCGCAGGTCGGCCAAGGTCGCGAGGACGGAAGCCACCGCGGCGCGGTTCGTCTGGCCGGCGCGCGTGACGACGATCACGCCATCCACGGCCGCCGCCATCTCAAGCGGCTCCGGAAAGCCGAGCAGGGGCGGTGCGTCGAGGATCACCAGGTCGAACTCGAGCGACGCCTCCTCGAGCAACTGGGGCAGGACCGTGCCGATCTGGTCGGCGGCGCGCGGCGCGGACGGCCCGGCCGGGAGCACGTAAAGCTCGAGCCCCGGCTTGGGCTGCACCAACGCCTCCCGCCACGCCAGATCGTAGACCAGCACTTTCGAAAGGCCCAGGTTGTTCGGGATCTCGAAGAACTTGTGGATGCTGGGGCGGCGTAAATCCCCGTCGATCAATAGCGTGCGCTTGCGCTGCCCGGCGTGCGCCATCGCTAGGTGGACCGCCACGGTCGATTTGCCTTCGGAGGGAGAGGCGCTGGTCAGGAGGAGCGAGCGCAGCCGGCGCTCGAAGTCCGTCAGCAGGATCGAATTCCGAAGCGTCCGAATGGCCTCGTCGAAGGGGGTCAGGTCCCGCTCGGCCGAGCCGTTCACCCGCAACAGACCCGTGCCGTTGCCCTGGATCGACACCGGCCTGAGCTGCCCGCGCCAGTTCTTTATGACCGGCAGGCTGCCCACCACTGCGATCTTGAGCGTCCGCCGCACCTGCTCGGGATCGCGGATGGTGTTGTCCAGGATATCGCTGACCACCGCCGCGCCGACTGCGAAAAGCGTCGAGAACAGAAAGGCCAGGGTGAGGTTCAGCGGCATGTCCGGGAACACCGGCTTCAACGGGGACCGCGCGAGGTCGGCTATGCGGATCGAGCTGTTCTGGAAACTCGCGTTGATGCCGGCTTCCTTGATCTTCCGCACCAGCTCCTCGTAGAGCTTCTTGTCGGTGTCCGCCTCCTGCTTCAGCGTCTGGTACTCGAACGAACGGGCATTCAGCCGGTCGAATTCCGCCTTGGTCTCGGCCACCGCGGTCCGCAGCATGGACTCGCGCTCCACCGCCTGGTGGTACTCGATCTCCACGCGTTGCGCGATGCTGTCCCTGGTGTCCTCGAGCGCCCGCTCGACTTCGGCGACCTGCGCCAGCGCCTTCCGGTACTCGGGGTGGTTGGCGCCGTAATGCGTTTGGGCGTCCACGAACCGCCGCCGGCTCTCATTCAGGGCTTCGGTCAGCTTGTCGAGAGCCCCGCCCTGGCTGGAGACCTGGGCCGCCGCCAGCGTGCCGCTCCTCACGGAGTGGAACGCGGTCTCCCGCTTCACCCGTTCGGCCTGGGCGCTGGTGTATTCTGTGTTCAATTGCAGGAGGCGGGCGGAAACGATGTTTGTCCTCTCCTCCGGGTTGATCACGTTGAGTTCCCGCTCGAACTGGGCCAGCGCGGCGCTCGACCGCTCCATCTTGGCCCTCAGCTCCTCCAGTTGCCGCTCCATGAATTGGGACAGGCCGGCGGCGGCCTGATAGCGAATCTTATAGGTGTGCTCCAGGTACGACCGCACGGTGGCATTGGCGACGTCCGCGGCCTCCTGGCGGTCGGGTGAGCGATAGCTCACCAGCAGCAGGTAGGTGTTCGGAGGCCGCGTCACCTTAAGCTTCTTTAGCACCACCGGCGCTCCCTCGGCCTCCGCGGTCCTCAGCAGCTCCGAATCCGTCGCGCCCGCCTCGCGTCTGCGCAGGTTGTACTGGTGGTCCACCGGGCGGAGCACGGAATCGGACTGGATCAGCTTCACCTGGGTGGCCATGAACTGGTCCGCGTCGTTGAGCGCCGATTGGACGGCCTCCTCGCCGAGAATCCCCGTGGGAATGCGCCGGTCAATGTCGATGGTGGCGGTGGCCTCGTAGATAGGCGTGAGCCGGGCGGAGACGATGGCGGTGCCGATCACGCACATGGCTACCGCGCCCAGGATTTTCCAGCGATGCCGCTTGAGGATCCACAGATACTGCGACAACGGCACCGCGGGCTCCGTGATCTCGGGCTCGCGCACCGGCGCCGGCAGAGGGAGGGCCACACGGCGAACCTCTGCAACCGCTGGAGGCTTTCCGTTTACCTTTTCGTCGATCATGTAGTCCGTTTCTCCTGCGCGCTTGGCCTACCGCCAGATCAGCAGCCCGGAAGCAGTGGCTGCGCCGAAACCGAAAACCCGGTCGATGATCGCCGCGGTCCTGCGCCGGCCCTTGTTGTCTGGAACGTAGAGGATGTCGTCGGCCTGAAGCGCGACGTCCGCCGACTTGCGCTCCAGGATCTGCTCCAGCTCGATCGGGATTTCCTGCGGCGCGGCTGAATCCACCCCGACGCGGTAGATGTACGCGCGGTGTCCCGCGAACGGGACCAGACCTTCGGCCAACGCCAGGAGTTTGAGCACGGTCGTCTCCGAACCGTCGCGCACGGGAAACGCCCCCGGCTTCTTCACGTTCCCCACCACGTAGATCATGCGCGCTTCCGGGATGCGGATTTCCTCTCCGCCCGTGAGGGTTGCGTTCAGTTTCGGGTCTTTCGCGGCGAGCAGCGCCTGGAGCGGAACACTCTCGATGGGCGGTGCCGGCGCGTCCGCGTCCGCGGGCTGCGGCCGCATCAGGAGAAGCTCCGGCCCGGCGTCGCTCGTCACCCCTTCCGCCATGACCAGGGCGTCGAGCAGAGTCACCTTGCCGACAGCCTGGAACGTCACCGGCTTATGCACCGCGCCGACTACGCTGATGGGCCGGCTGTGATACTCCAGGATTGTCACGGTCACGATCGGGTCCACCAGGATCCGCTCGCTGCTTAGGGCTTCTGCAATCGCGTCCTCCAGTGCGCCTGGCAGCAACCCGTCGGCCCGGATGCGCTCTTTCAGCATCGGCAACCGGATCGTGCCGTCCGCTCCCACGCGGACGGTCCGCGTCAGCTCCGGCGCATCGTAGACGGAGACGGCGATCAGATCGTTGCCCGCGATCCTCTGCGCCGGCAGGTTGGCGACGCCGGCGACGTTGGCGTCCACCACCCCCGGCGGCCGGCCTTGCGCGAATGCGAATCCACAACCGAGCAGGAACAACGCGATTCTCATGCCAGACCTCGCTTGGCCTTGCGGTTTCGGCCGAAGAAACTTGAGAGCAGCCCCTCCATTCGCTCCAGGTGGGACCGCAGATCCGAGAGTTCCCGCATCACGTCGGATTGATCCCGTTCCACGGCTTGCAGCAGCTCCGAGCGGGCATAATCCGACAGAGTGCGAGCGCCCCGCCGCCGGCAGGCGGCCGCCAAGTTGTCGTATTCGTCTTGCGTTAGGCGAAAGATGACAGCGCGGTCTCTGCGTTTCAGGAACGACATGAGAGGGTGATGAAGATCAGGCGACTTGCGCGATAGGCGTGAGCAGAGCGCGGTCGATTTCGACGGCCACGGTGCGCTGGAGAATCTCGACGTTGATCAGCACCCGGAACGCATCCCGGTCCCGCAGCACGATGCCGGCCACGCCTTCCAGGCAGCCCTGGTCGATGCGCACCTTCTGCCCGGCCCGCAGGTATGGCCAGGGTTGGATCGGCAAGCCGGAGGTGACCACGGCCCGGAGGGCTTCGATCTCCCCGTCATCCACCGGAACCGGGTGCTTTCCAAATCCGACAATCGACGTCACCCCCGGTGTGTTCAGCACCAGCAGCCGCTGCTCATAGGAGAAGCGGCAGAACACGTATCCGGGGAACAACTCCGTTTCGAGTTCCTTGATGCGGTCGCACCACAGCCGGCGGGCGCGGTAGAGCGGCGAGAACTCCTCTAAACCCTTCAAACGAAGGCTCCGTGCGGTTGCCCTCTCGTGCCGGGGCCTAACCGTGAGCGCATACCACGGAGCACGCGAACTAGGTGGGAGCATGGTTTCCTATCTCGGGGGAGGGGGTTTAAATTCGGCCAAAGCTTCCGCGCTGCAAGGCCCGATTTCGTCTTGCCAGAGCAAAATATCTAAGTTGCCATTGTATACGTTTCGATTACAGAGTCAAGATGCATTTTTGGCTCCGACATGCATTTTTGGCTCCTTCGCGGAGCACGCCAGCACAGCCAGAAGAGTGAAGAAAAACGCGGCGAGGGCAGGTTTCTGAAGCGGGTAGTCCACCAGGCAATGCAAGAAGACCGCAATCACTCCGATTCCCCAACGGGAGCGAAGCGCCGGCCGCACGCTCCAAACGGCGATGCTCACGAGCAGGGCCAGGAATGGGAAGCCGCCTTCGGCGGTCCATTGCGCCCAGTCATTGTGAGCGTGATTCGCGGACAGCCCATCGTCGTAGCGCGCATATCTTGGGTACGCGGTGGACCAGGTGCCGAGGCCGAATCCCGTCCAGGGGCGATCGCGGATCATGTCGAGCGTCGAATCGAGCATCTCGCGCCGGCCCGCATACGGATCTGGCCGGCTCAGCCGGTTCCACAACACCTCCGGGCCTACCACGGCCGTAAACAGCACGATGGACGCGGCAAGCGCCGCCACCATCCGGGCGATGCCGCGCAGGGTGGCGCCATTCGCGCCGAGCGCGAGGGCGAGAGCGGCCACGATCTCCAGGGAAGTCAGAAGGAAGCCGGCACGCGAAGCGCTGGCGATCACCGACGCGTACATCGTGCCCGCCATCAGCGCGAACGGCAAAGTTCTCCGGGCGTCGGTGGCGGCGCGGACAAGCGCCAGCGGCAGCACGAGTTCGATGAACGCAGCGTACTGGTTCGGCGAGAGGAAGGGCCCCGCCGGCGCGCGCTCGGAAACCACCGGGAAGATCCAGAACACGCTGCCCCGGGAAGTGAACATCGCGAGCGTCGAAACCACGCTCAGGGCAAAACCGAACAGCAGAGTCGCTCGGAGAAACCGGTCCCGGATCCCCGCGTCGGAAAAAACCTGTAGCGCAACGCCGAAGACCGCCACGTTTGTCGTCCACATCAGCAGGGCATTCCAGGTCTCGCGCGGGTAGATACTCCGCCCCGTCGAGAGCTGCAAGATGCCCCAGAGCACGGCGCCGGCCAGCGGAAGGATCGCCGGGCTGCGCTGGAGGCGCAGGGGGCGAATCGCCAGGCGAACTGCCCAGGCCGCCGCCAGCGCGAATGAGCCGGCTTCGAGCAGGCTCACGGCCCATCTCTGTGGCGCCCAGGCCAGCAGGATCGAGAGGAAGAGCAGGCCCGCCAGCGCCACGGAGGAGAACGCGGTCATCGCGCTGACTCCAGTTCCACGTTCCGCACGAAGACCGAACCCTCCGGCCGCGCCGTGCCCGTCTGGCGTTCCGAGACCAGGGAGAGGCGAGCCAACGCCGCCTCTCCGCTCGCGAATGTCAGTTCCGCCGGCTGCCAGTTCTCGCCCGAGGGTTGCGAGGTCGCCGCATCGAGCACCCGCCAGCGGATGCCGGCGTCGGACGGCATGCCTGAAGTCCGCCACCACCAGCGCAGACGGTACACCCGGTGCGGAACAAGTGGGAGCTGCTGCCACAGAAGCTCGCAACGCTCGGCCTGTTTCCCGGACAGAGAGAACTGGAGCCCCGCCGGGGAAGTCAGCCGCGCGACGGCAACGTCCGCAAGCTGCGCAACGTGCCAATCAAACCCGCCGAGCATGGGCACGGCGGCGAAGTCGCCGTTCGTCAGCGGTGACCTGCTTTCGGGGGCCAGCGGGGGGTAGGGTGTTAGCTTCCGGCGGCACATGGCGTTCCATACCGCCAGGGCGGGAGCAACCGTGCCTCGTTCGAGCAGCCGGTCGCAGTAGTCCATCAGCATCCGCGCCTCGTCCGGGCCGGCAGAGCGCAGCACGTCGAAAGACACCGGCCCCGCGGCATCGAGGCGGCCTTCGCTCAGGAGGAATCCCAGATACTGGACCAGGACAGCCAGACGGTCCGGAATTGCGCGGCTGCGAATCGCCCCTGCATCCTGGCTGGCCTTCCAGCAGAGGCGAAACAGCGGAGCCGCGTCGCCGTAGCTCATCTCAAGGGCGTGCCTGCTCCATTTCCAGAACGGCACCCAATCGCCGCGGCGAAAGTAATAGTGCATCAGGGTGATGCGAGGCCCGCTCAGCCGGTCGACGCGGGCGGCTTGCAGCAGGCACTCCTCCGCCCGGGCGTAATCACCCGCGATCTCGGCCCCGAGTCCGAGCCGGGTCCAGATCGAAGAATCGCGCGCGTTCAACACGGACGCGGCGAGGAGCGCCGGCCTGGGGTCGCGCCCTTCGTGTTCTTCCAGTTCCGCCTGCCACGCGCGGTAGCGTGCATTGCCCGGATCGAGTTCGATGGCCCGGGAGATCGCGCCCGGCGTGTTCGCGCGGTATAGAAGGTCCGCCCGTGCGAAACGGATCGACCAGTACGACGCAAACGCCAGGCAGGATATCCACGCCGAGGCTAAGACAATGCGCGCCAGCGCCGCTGCGGCGCCCGGCTTCGCTGTTTTTTCTTGCATGTGCCTGGCTCTCCGCTGATAATATAGCGTACTGGAGGTACGTCACCGATGCGTCTGCGGGCCCTGTTGGCTCTGAATCTCGCTGGCGTGCTGGCGGCCTGGAGTACCGGTCCGGTCATTGGCATCGCGGTCGCGAACGGAACGTTCCAGGTGGACAACGCCCAGGTAGCCGGAAACAGCACCCTGTTTGACGGCTCGAAGGTCGAGACCACCGAAGCCTCATCCCGGCTGCGGCTTCGGAACGGCACGCGCGTCGAACTCGCCGCCGGATCCCGCGCCGTTGTGTTCCAAAACCGCACACTGCTCGAGAAGGGGTTTGGAGAGTTCCAGGCTGCCTCCAGTTACGAAATCGAGGCGCGAGGGTTGCGAATCTCGAGCGCCCGCGGAACGCCGATCGTGCGCGTACGCCTCGACGGCGAGAAGACGGTGCTAGTCTCGGCGCTGAACGGACCGGCGCGGGTATTCAAGACGTCCGGCCCGCTCATCGCCAACTTGACAGCCGGAGCTACCTTGCGTTTCGACCCGCAGGCGCAATCCGAGAGCGCCGCCCGGATGTCCGGTTGCCTGCTGCGCAAAGCCGGCCGATTCATTCTGGTTGAGCAGACCGCCAATGTCGTGGTGGAGCTGCGCGGAGATGCGACGCAGTTGTCGGCACAACTCGGCAATCGCGTCGAGATTCAAGGTATCGTCGATGCCTCTGGCCAGCCGGCCGAAGGCGCGTCGCAGGTCGTTCGGGTCACAGTGCTCGATCAGATCGGTCCCGGCGGTTGCGTGGCGGCCGCGCAGGGAGTCGGAGCCGAGCTTCCGGCGCGCGCCCCAGTTCCGGCGACGATCGCGAAGCCCAAGCACACAACCGCCGTGATCGCGGGCGTGGCCATCGCCGCGGCGGGCGGCGTGATCGCCGGCGTGGTGTTGCTGAACAACAGCAAGAGCAAGAGCCCGTAGTCTGCCACGGACGTCCGTCCCGCGCTCAACCCGCATTTTTCGCCGGAACCTGCCGCGGCGCGAGAGAGGGCCGCATCTACGGTGTTGCGCTCGGCCGGCGTCTTCGATCCCGCAGGGATCTTTGATGATGCGGATCAGCGAGCACGAAAACGTAATCATCGTGCTCGCGGCCTCAGCCGCCCTCTTTGCTCAAGCTGACGAGCCTCAGGCCAAATCTCAGAATCATTCCGGCGTACCGGACGCCCGCCGGCTCGTGGAATCATCAACCGCGGCGACATTACGGAGCTGGCGGGCGCGGCTCCATTACGCCTAACCTCTGTGGAGCGCGACGAGGATCGGCGCCGGGACTCGGCTGGGCGCGTGATGTCGGAGCATCCAGCCGTTCTCGATGGGTGTCGGTCGCCACAATCGAATCCGGAGAAGTCCAGGAGGTTGTGAGCCATGTCAAGCGCGCGGGTTTCGGAAACCATGTGGTCGCCTCGCCATGTCCGAGGCGCGCGGGGAGTGCACGAAGGGCACACGTAGACATCACGGGCCGCAGTTGCGCCGCTCGCCTCGGCAAGCCCGCGCCACGTCGCCCACGCCTCACGGCTACGCGTTCGCATGTCCCCACGGCACGCCATCCGGCGCACGCTCACAAGATGGGGTTCGCGTAGCTGCTCAGAACCTATTCGTCCTTCACAACCATGCCGCTCTGAAAAGAGAACCTTCTTTCGCCTACGGGACCGCTGACAGTTGTCTCGATGATTTCGAATCTCTCGTCAACAACGTAGTGGTGCCGAAACACTTGGCCGTCCGCCAGACTCTGCTCCGAAACCCTCCCTGCATTGTCGTAGATGTTCTTAAGCAGCGCTACTCCGCTTCCGTCAACGACGGAAGTCATGAGGTACGGATCGTAGTTGGCGAGATGAAGCAGCAGTGTGTACTCGAACCTATACAGTAGATGCGACGCATCCGTAACACTCCTTAAATGTCCGCTGGAGTCATAAGAGTATCTCCGGATATTGCCTGAGTCGTCCACTGCCTCGACAATTCGATCTGTCTCGTCATACTTGAAAGAGATCGCATGCTTGGATGGAGAAATCAGTTGCTTCAGGTTTCGCTTCCCATCCCTCTTGAACTGAATGCTATGACCACCCGCATCCTGCATCTCGATGGGAGCACCTTGAGCATAATTCTTCGCGTAGTATGCCTCGGGGAACTTGAAGCGGCTGCCATCGCGGAAACTCAAAGTCCAGCCGTTGCCATTCCAGGCGATCTGCGCCCCGAAGAACTCAGAGGACGTTGTTTCATGGCGGAACACGGCGTCGGCAAAGTCTGTCCCCTTGGAAATCCTGCGAAAATGGATTCTCCGGTCATCCTCCAGGTTGAGGTCCATGTAAGTGTACGGACGCCTGGTGCCGGTCGGGCAAATGTCGTAGGGGTGGTTGGCCCCCGCGCCGAATGCCCGGCTGTAGGAATCCCAAACCCGATATGTCCGCGTCAACGATAAGGGCATTGTGTCGGAAACGAAGAGATCCGTCTGACGAAGCACGAACATCCCCGAATGCAGATCGACTCGGAATTCGTTGATCGGTAAGTCGTGCCGGACTGTCGGTACGATCTTCTGGATGGAAGCCTTGAATCTGCCTGGATCCGGCTCGCGATCGGCCAAGGAAACAACGAGATATGGTTCGGATCCGTTCCATGCCGGAGGCGAGTCGCTGAAAGGCAGGAGTTCCACCCTGGGTGGACGAGTGCGTATTGCCAAGACTATCGATAAGACGACGGCAGGGGTGGCAACCAAGAGAAGCCGGTACCACGTCGGCATGCGCCGGGCTGGCCGCACCCTTTGCTTCTCTAGCGGTTGCCCGATACCGGAAGATCGCTTGTAGTCTTCCTCGTTGCTCATCGTCTTGGAGCGGGACCGCCGCGCGGCCCGGGACCGGAGAAGCTATTCTACCGCCGCAGCGTGGTCGGCGTGTAGGCGGGGTGTCTTGTCCGGCCGGGAGAGTGCATGAAGCGCGCACGTAGACAGCGCGGGCGGCACATCTACTACGCGTCGCGGCCGGTCCGCGACTCTCACGCCGTCAGACTCAAGCCGCTGCCTTCCACACTTATCGATGGTGGAGAGGAAAAGGCCGCTCGCCACCGAACTCTTACGGCCCCGACAGACCACCGACAGACCACGCCAGCCATTTATACGGCCCGGAACGGCCTAGTGGCGAACTGAACTCGACTGAAAACATACCTACTTGCACTCAACTGAACCCAACCGAACTGGCGGCCAGCGGGTTCGATCCCCGTTAGCGCTACCAATTCCTCAACAACTTACGGGCGCCGACAGACCACGACAGACCACGCGAGGGGCGCCAGACGAATACGGGTTCCGTGGTCGGTCGGCACGCTGGGTTTTCTGTTTGCGCCAAGAGCCGGGCACGCCACCCGTTATGTCCGCCGCGCGTCCTGCACATCCGCTCCACACTGCGTGAATCGCTCGGCGGGCACCGCTCTCGGTGATTCCTGCGGCTTGCCGAACGCCATAGGATTGGCCACCCGTCGCGCACAGGGCGCTTGTGTCGCGCCGCCAGCCGGTCGGTTGGCCTCATACTGGCGGAGTGGCCCGGTTTGCGAAGATGAAAGTGGGCACCACAGCACATGGATCAAGTATCCGCGCGTCAATTCTCCGCGGCCGCGAAGGATCGCCGCCAATAGGCGAACGTTTTCCGAACCATCCTCCAGAGAAGATGTTCGATCGCGATCACCAGGGCAGGACGAGCACTCCTGCAAGCGCCAGCCACCATTTCAGATGAGCCAATGCTGCGATGTAGGCCCTGCTATCACTCAAGGTGGTCCACTCCTCCGTGATGCGCCCGTCGACGATGCGCCAGATGGTGGTGCCACGAACTTCGACCCGTGCTCCAGTCGGAGGAAGACCTTGATAGCCGGAGCCGGTATGGGTTCCTCGAAAGATCCATAGAACGGCCACCTTGTCCCCTTCGGCGACCATTTGCTGGACGGTGATCCGGAGGTCTGGAAATGCCTTCTTCTCGGCGTGGACCCAGCTCTGGTCTGTCTTGAGGTCCGCCGATCTGTGAATTCCGCGGTTTTGGAAATCCGGCGCGTAGATCTCGTCCGCCACCTGGAACTTTCCTTGGTTGAAGATCTCATCGAATACGCGCATGACCACGGCTTTGTTCCTGGCCTGGATCGAGCCATCTGGAGTTGGCTGTCCCTGGGCCAACAACAAGGCGCTGGTCAGGAAACACGGGGCGAGGACGGACAGCAGGCGCACGGCAACCTCCAGGCTGATGATTTTCATTTACAGAATACGGGGCGCGACTGACCGAAGTTCAAAGCTGATTGCATTCAGTTGAATGCCCTGCCGGTCTTGATCCCAGCAGATGAACCACGGGGAGCCCTTAAACTTGATCCACCCTTCGAAAGTGGTATTGCCGTCAGGCCATGCTGCAGGCCTATTCTGGCGGTCTTTCGGATCGACGAACGTGCCGCAGATCGGTTCGTCCCAATACTGGCACCGCTCACTGGGTTTTCGCAGGCTGTAGGCGAGAGAACTTGGAGCATTTTGGCATTTGAGCCCGGCGAGAACGTCCGCACCCAACCGGAGCCTGAGGGGCTCGTCTGGACATCGCCGTGCTAGCGCTGCGCCCGGGCCGAGAGCCTTCCGACGCATAATGGTGACGTGGATTCGGGTTCCTCGCCTTCCCTGACCGCCCGGTCGAAGCTGTGGTTCGATCGATTTCGCCAGAGCGAGACCAACTTATCGCTTGCTCTCAGCCTGGTGATCGGCGGGCTTGTCGGCCTCGTGGTGGTGGCCTTCATCCTGCTCACCGGCCGCCTGGCGGCGCACATGTATCCGGCGGGCGGCTCGGGCTGGCGCCGCATTTTCGTTCCCACTCTCGGCTCGCTCGTGACCGGCTACTTGCTCTACCGCTACTTCCCCTTCGCGCGCGGCAGCGGAATTCCGCAGACCAAGTTCGCGCTGTTCATCGACGACGGGCGCATCTCGTTTCGAACCGTGCTGGGCAAGTTCTTCTGCTGTTCGGCGTCGCTGGCGAGCGGCATCGCGCTGGGACGCGAAGGACCCTCGGTGCAGGTGGGCGCCGGCCTGGCTTCCGTCATCGGCCGCAGTCTCGGGCTCGGCAAGGAGCAGGTGAAATCGTTGGTGCCGATGGGTTGCGCGGCGGCGCTTGCGGCCGCGTTCAACACGCCCATCGCGGCCGTGCTGTTCACGCTCGAAGAGATCATGGGCGACTTCCATGCTTCCGTGCTCGGCTCGGCGGTAATCAGCTCGGCGACCTCCTGGATGGTGCTGCATCTGGTGCTCGGCGACGAGCCTCTGTTCCACGTTCCCGCCTACCACCTGGTTCACCCCATCGAGTTCGGGGTCTACGCCGTGCTCGGCGTGGTGGGCGGCCTCGGCTCGGTGTGCTTCGTCAAGTTGCTGCTGGGGCTGCGCCAACGCTTCATGCGGATGCCCAAGTGGACGGTGTGGTTTCAGCCCGTGGCCGGCGGTCTGGCCGTCGGGCTGATGGGTTACTTCCGTCCGGAGGTCATGGGCGTCGGCTACGACTACGTGGAGAAGGTCCTCAACGGCGACATGGTGATCCGGATCGTGGCCCTGCTGGTGGTACTCAAAATCGTGGCCACCGCGCTCTGCTATGCGTCCGGCAACGCGGGCGGCATCTTCGGGCCGAGCCTGTTCATCGGAGCGATGATCGGTGGGTCGGTGGGCAGCGTGGCGCACGCGCTCCTGCCCGGCCACACCGCGGGCCCGGGCGCCTACGCCCTGGTCGGGATGGGCACGGTCTTCGCCGGCATCGTCCGGACGCCGCTCACCTCCGTCATCATGGTGTTCGAGGTAACGCGGGACTACACCATCATCGTCCCGCTGATGATCTCCAACCTGATCGCATTCTTCATTTCCTACAAGCTTCAGAAAGAGCCTATTTACGACGCGCTGGGCCAGCAGGAGGGTGTCCACCTGCCGACCGCGGAATCGCGCTCCGAGTCTGGCCGCATGCAAGTGAGCCGGGCCATGCGGCCGGCCTCGGACGTACTTGCGGCGGACACGCCCGTGCCCCTGGCCCTTCAGCGTATGCGCGCGAGCGAAGTGGAGGCCTGGCCGATCGTCCAAGGCGCAGACTTCCTTGGCATGGCTCACCTCGCGGACCTCGAGAACGCCGAGGCCGACAAGATACTCGCCGATCTCCTGGCCGAAGGCCTGATACCGCTGGCTACGGGCCTGCTTCATCTGCATCCGGATCACACCCTCGGCACGGCGCTCGAACGCATGGGCGCGGCGGGCCAGAAGGTGCTCCCCGTAGTGAGCCGGGCCAACGTGCAGCGGCTCGCCGGCGTGGTCGCGCTCGCAGACGTCCTGGCGACGCTGGGCGTGGCCAAAGCCGTTGGCGAGCGGGAGGCGGGCCGGTGATGGACACACGCACTCCCTCCGTCCTGCGAACATTCGCGCTGATCTTCGTGGCGATGGCCGCGCTCTTCGCGGCCGATACCTTCCTGGCGAAGGCGGAAGACGCGGCGCGCCGCTCGGAAGCTAGGCGGCTCTTCCAGGAAGGCCGGTGGCTGGAGGCGCACGGCCGGCTGCCCGAGGCCATCGACAGACTCAGAACCGCCGTCTCCAACGTCCGCGGTGACCGCGAGTACCAGCTCGCGCTGGCCCAGGCCCTGCTGGCCGCCGGACGGGTTCCCGAGGCCGAATCAAGCCTGACCGATCTGCTGGAGCGAGATTCGACCGGCGGCGTCCCCAACCTGACCATGGCCCGCCTCCTGGTCAAAAGCGGGCGAATTCCCGAAGCCATCTCGTATTACCACCGCGCCATCTACGGGCAATGGAAAGACGATGAGGCCGGGAATCGCGTCAAGGCGCGGTTCGAGCTGGTGGACCTGCTGGTCAGGCAGGATGAAAAGAGAGCCCTCCTGGCCGAGTTGCTTCCGCTCCAGGACGAGGCGCCGTCCGATACGGAGACCCACATGCGAATCGGGCGCTTGTTTCTCGCCGCCGGCGCGCCCAGCCGCGCGGCCGAAGTCTTCCGGTCCATTCTTCACCGCCAGCCCGAGGACGCGGACGCCTATGCCGGATTCGGCGAGGCCGAGTTCGCGCTGGGCAAATACCGCGCCGCGCAATTGGACTTCGCGGTTGCCTCGCACCTGGGCCCGGGTGACGCGCAGATCTCCGCCCAACTCGCGCTGTGCGCCCAGGTGCTGGCCTTGGACCCGGTGCGCCGCGGCATCGGGCCGGCGGAGCAGCGGCAGCGCAGCCGCAAGCTGATCGAGCTCACGCTTGCAGAAGCTCAGCGCTGCGCCGGCGCCGCTCCTCCGCAGCCGCTGGTCGCGCTGATGAAGAAGGCCCGCAACCCCGGCGCCGATGTCGATGCCAACCTCGACCTAGCGGAACGGCTCTGGCAGGCCCGCCGCGCCGAATGCGGCGCCGCCACCTCGCCGGCGGACCAGGCGCTCGCGCTGGTGATGGCGAAACTGGCGCAATAGGCCGAATACTCTGTGATGCGCGTTCCGTCTGGCTCGTGCTGTGCAACTACAATGAGACAAGTACCGTGAACAAGCGCCTACCATTCTGGCTCCGCCATGTCATGTTCAACCTGCGCGGCGGCTTTCTGCTCCGCCCGCTGATCATCACGCTGACTCTAGGTTGTGCGGGCGCTGTGCTCTCGTGGCTGGAAGAGACCTTTCCGGACCTGGGCGGCTTCGTTCCGGTGGCGCTCTTCCCATCCCACTCCGATCCGCAGGTGGCGCAGGTCATTCTGGGAGGGATTTCCTCCTCCATCATGACCGTGGTCTCGATCGTTTTCGCGATCCTGTTGATGACGCTCACGCTGGCGTCCATGCAGTTTTCGCCGCGGATCATCGTCAGTTTCTCCAAAGACCGCGTGACGCAATGGACGCTGGGCATTTTCCTGGGCACCTTCTGCTACTGCATGGCCGCGCTTCCGACGGCGCGG
>Ga0181532_10000564_pt1 | contig 37839 bp, 26 predicted proteins | sample PEATcosm2014_Bin_33_FD_119768 | JGI IMG/M metagenome (GOLD analysis project Ga0181532, IMG submission 119768) | Peatland microbial communities from MTU Mesocosm Facility, Houghton, MI, USA - PEATcosm2014_Bin11_30_metaG | ecosystem: Environmental > Terrestrial > Soil > Wetlands > Peat | place...
AGAGGCGAAAAGATATCCGATGAGAAAATGCAACAACTTGTGCTTACTCACCACAAAACGCTACCAGGCTGGAACTACACCCTGGCTCCGACAACTATGTAAAACTATTTTTGCGCGCTTCCTAAGCCCACCACCTCGACCAACGGAAAGCGAATCCCCGGCCTGAAGCTCGACCACCCTCGGCAACTCGCCCTCATGCATGCTCTGGTACGCTTCGCCAACATCGCCGCCGGCTCTACTTTCACCACTGCCGATCTCTACCCGCACGTTTTAGACGCTCTCCGCCTGCCTCCGTCCCAATACTCGCTGGCTTCCCTGCGCTACGATCTTTCCAAACTCCGAGCCAAAGGCCTGGTGGAAAAACTCCGGCGCTCCCGTCGTTACCGACTGGGCAACAAAGGCTATTCCCTTTGCGTGCTCTTCCTCAAGCTATTCGAGCGTATCTATGCTCCGCTCACCGCTGGTCTTCTCAAGCCCTTTCCCGGCGATCGCCATCTCCCCCAGGACAAACGCTGTCAACTGGACCGCCTCTATCAACGTGTCACCGACGACCTCGACGCTCTTTTCTCCGCCGTAGGCCTCAAGATCGCTGCTTAATCTATCCAACCGCAGGTTCTCGACAGCTTCCCAGAATCGTCTGTCTCTGCTCCCCTGGTTCCGCGCCTTCGCCAGTTCCTTCCACTCGATCGCCACCTCGCCCAACTCAAATCTTGCCCCACTTCACCCCGCGAATTTGTGGTTCCTTCTTTCCTCTGCTCTGGTCCCAAGGCCCTTGATCATGAATTCTACCGGCCTAACGAGAACAGAATTCTCGTTTCGCGGGGCATAATGACTAAGGACATTCGCCTCGGTCCGTCATTCCTCCAGTCGCCGAACTGTTGAGAACAGGCGGTAGCACGATAGCACTCAAGACCCGGTCAATATAAGCCTGCTCTCGTGGAGGCCTATGTTTTTCGTGGAACCAACACATCGAGCACAGGAATTGAGACCGACGTGGTCAGGGAATGTTCCGGCGGTTGGATTCCGTTCTGTATCGCCGCCACCAGAATCTCCATGGCCATTCCCGTAAGGGGTGAGATGTAGATTGTGGCCGTCAGCAACTTTTCTCTCACCCAGACTTGGCCCGTCGCTGGCTGACCATCACATCCGGTAAAGGGCAGGCTTAGCCAGCGCGCCCGTTCCTTGTCACTGGCAAGCCTCTGAAATGCTTTACGTGCGCCCATGGCCATGGCGTCATCTTGCGCCCCTACTAGGTCAATCGGGGCGCTTTGTGAAGTGGCCAGGTTCAGCCAGGACAACACTGCTCGTGTGGCGCTGTCTTCTGTCCAGCTTGCTTTCAGCATTGAAACGCGAATGTTCGACGGTTTCGTCTCCAGCATCCCCGCTGTGCGCTTTCCAGCAGAGGAGCTACGCGAAGGTCCCTCGATATACAGGACCGAACCGCCTCGGGGCAGCAATGCGGCGAACTGTCTGCCCTGTATTCGACCAATCTCCTCGTGATCGGCACTGACAGCAAAGATGGGTGCGGTTGCCTGGCGAAGTTCCGCTAGGTACTCCGGTCGCCGGTTCAGTACCGCCCAACCGATCCCAGCAGAGCTGGCAGCCCGAGCCACCTGCGGCAGGGCCGTGCTCCCAACCGGTTCCAACACAATCGCATCGGGCCGCGATTCCTTCTGGCCTTGGATCGCCTTCAGGAGCTGCGTGCTTTGGTTTACGGCATCATCCTCCGCAAAAACGATCTCCGCATCAATCCCCAACTTGCTCGCAGTGTCCTCTGCGCATTGGGCTTGCGCCACTTGGAAATCGTTCTCGCAGCTGTGGAGAGAAATCAGAAATCGGAGCTTCTTCATCACGTCGTGAACGCAGTTCGGTTTTTCTAATAACGATACGCCTTGTCCATGCCGAAGTCCCCCATTATGATTCCTACCGAGTGATGGCAACCCCGGAAGTACACTGTTGCTAACATTACACGCATTGAGAATCTTCGGGTGAAATCGTGGTCACGTCGGCGAGGTTTCCTGTTGCTCGAAACACTGTAGTAAAACTGTAGTAGTTCCATGTTCATATCGGATCAAATCAGTGCAATCTGGCTGTCTGGTAACCCGTTGAGAAATATAGTAGAGTAGAGAATTTTCCTATCGGTTCAGAATCCACTGTGGAACTCAAAATCCGCCGACATTATCTCGGGAGTAGACGACGCCCCTTCCCGTTCGGATACGCGTAGTTGTTCTCGTTTGTTGGGCCGCCGGCCAGAAGGCAATCTGCAGCAAACCTCGGGATTGGAACAGGTTCCGCCAACTGGTGCTCCCCATCCGCCACCCACTGCTGGGTGGACGAAGCCTGGGATTCGTTTCCGTGTCGCCGGCGAGCCGGTTGTATTCTCCTTCCATCACCTCCCGGATGCGCGTTTGATCATTCCTAATCTCGGAAGAGTTCAGTATGCTGTTGATGTTGTGAGTCTTCAACCTCCCGTACATTTTTGAGCGCCCAAGCTCTTCGCGCCATTGTTCCAGCTAACTCGACCTCACGAGGTTCTCCCATGAAGAAGCAGCCACCGCAAACCGCAAGCGCCAATGCCGCCGCGACGCAAGCCATCACATCGCCTCTGAAAGGATACGTCCCTTTTCCCGAGGAACTTCGAAACAAGGACCACGTGGAACCAAGCTTCGCCGTCGGACGGCGCCCCAAGAAAACCGCAGTTCTCGTACTGCACGGTATCGGTGCTCAAAAGCCCTACGAAACCCTTGATCAATTCGCTCGCGGATTACTCGGCTTCTTCCGACCTTCACAGCCAGCCGAGCATCTCCCCATTCAAGCCAATGAATTGTCCGATCAGCCAACCCAGGAGATCCGTCTCAGACAGTACAAGGCAAACCTGAATACTGGCGAAAATGATTGGACTCAGGCATTCGTCAGGGTGCGCACTCCTAGCCAGCCCGGAGACTTGATCGACGTATACGAGTACTACTGGGCTCCTGTAATCACCGGCCGCGTTTCCGCGCTGCAATCCCTCATGTTCCTTATAGCCGCGGGGCTCAGCCCGTTTCAGTATCTGCGCGATAACCTGACCGTGATCAACCGAGCTCATGCGAGCGCCAGTCGTGGAAATAAGCTTTCGTGGTTGTTCTTCGCTCTTTGCCGCGAAATCTATCGCATGCTCTTCATTTTCATCCCCCTCATCGCTCTTGCTCTTGGCCTCTATTGGCTGCTGGCGAGCTCCGTTGCCGATCATCTCGTTTCTGTCAAGCATGGTCTGTTTGGCTACCTCCTACGAGACCCTCCCCTAAACGTCTCGCAGGCCGTCCATCTCGCCAGTTCCGCAGTCCGCTTCCTGCTGCTCGGGATGTGTGCCATCTTCCTCTTTCAGGAGTTTTTCTCCGGTGCACAGGGCAATCCCTCGGAGAAATCTCCTCCTCTGTATACCGGCTTCATAGGGGCGCTCTTTGTCGGGCTGCTTGTCGTTCCGCACCTGTTGCAGGGGCGCTTGCATCTGCTTGCCCTGACTAGAGATCTCCTACGTCTGCCCTTCTGGACTCAGGCGGCGTATGGCACAGGCTTTCTTCTCATCCTCATCGGCGGTTCGTTCTGCTCCAAAATATTGCGGTCTTCCTGGAAACGTGCCGGGAAGGCGCTCAGGCGCCATCGTGCCCTGACCATTGTTGCTGTCTTGGCGGTCGCCATACTCGTCACCCTGTTCTCCGTGACTGGACTTAAGCCGTCTCTGGCGCAGGCCATCGATCTGCTCACATTACCCAAGTTTCTCAATTGGCCGGGCGTAATCCTCTATGCCTTCCTTGCGACCTTGGCTTACGTCGGCCAGAAGATCCTTACCTCAGCCATAGGATGTCTCGCCGTCTATCTCGGTGCCGACGACCTCAGCAAAAACTTCGCCGCACGAAGCCAGATCCTCCACGAGTGCACCACCATGCTCATCAATCTGCTCGCAGGCCGCGACGAAACAGGCACGCCGAACAACGAATGGATCTATGACCAGGTACTCGTCGCCGGGCATTCATTAGGCAGTGTTATCGCGTATGATTCGCTGAGTCAGCTCATCGTCAGAGTTCTCGCCAAAGACCCATCGCTCAGCGGTGTTCCGTTGGAAAAGGTAAAAGGACTGCTCACTTTCGGTTGTCCACTCAACAAAGTTGTCTACTTTTTCCGCGCCAGGACCAATCTGCGCACCAACGTGCTCAGCCAGATCCTCTACACGCTGCATTCCTTCCGTCTCAGAACCCCGCTTCCGCCGCAAGCGAACCCAGCGATAGCCGTGCCTCACCCGTTCCCTGAAAAGATCCCGTTCGCGCCGGACTTTCTTTGGTACAACGCCTACTCGCCTTTCGATATCATCAGCGGGAGAATGCAGTTCTACAGCGCTGATCTGGATGTGCCAGTCGAGCGCGGCGTGACGCCCTGGACCGCCCACCTCAGCTATTGGGAGAACGACGACCTGTACAGCCTCTTCAGCGATCTTATGTACCCGCGTCCACTCGCGAAGGTGTGAAGCGGACCAAGAGTGATAATTGCTGTTGCGGTCGAAGGGATCGCGATTGAAACAGGCTGGTGAGCAGCCTGTGCATCAAATTCAGTCGAATCAGAGTGAGAGATCTACGTGACTACGCGCTTTCCTCTTTCGAGGGACGGCGACAGCTTTTTCAAAAGAGTGAGGGGATTGAAGCTTCGCCTTCTATAATGAGCAATCTTACTGAGGCGATCCTGGTGCAGGGCCAGCGTCCGCGTAGCATGGCGGTTTGCCCGGCCGCCCGCGCGGCGGCTACCAGCGTGAGACCGTTGAGCCAATCGGGCAGCGAGAAACAGTGCGATCACGGAGATGCTGAATCGTAGCCAGGGCAGGACGAACTCGGGTAGCAAAGAGACCGTCCGTTTACAGGAGCAACATAGATAACGGCGAACCCGAATGACTCCGTTGAAAGTGACATCCACCAGTGTGCGGTGGTAGAAGCCATGACCGGTCAGCGCTCGTTTGGCTTCGCATTGCGGGCAATGGTCTGGACGGTGGCGATCTGGATCGGCGATCTGGTCCAAGTAATGCTGGATGGAGCCGGCGAATGGATGTAGGATTTGCATTGCAAGCCTTCCTGGGAGTGTCTAGACTCCCTGGTCTGGTCTCGCGGAGGGCTCGGTGGTTCCTGACAGAAACTAGCCGAGCCTTCCACTGCTCGACATCCTACATCGCATTTTACGAACCCCAGGCGTAGGGATACTGCGAATCGAAATGTATTCCGGCCCCATCCCCTCCGCGATTCACGCTGCCACCCGGTGCGCTCTCGCGATCACCGCCCTACTTCCCGGAATTAACCTGAGGAATATTACTTTCGAAGAGGAAAACAAACGCGACTCGTTACAGCAGAGCGATCACTTTCGACAGAAAAGGAGACTCTAAGCTACTGTCCCATTGCTGTCCACAAACGGCTACATGAGGTGAATTCACATGCGCCGGCGTATCGGCCGTCATTGAAAACAAATGAGGTTAGGCTGGAGCCGCTCGCTTTCGCGAATTCGTAGTCGGCAGGTCAGCGGTTCGAGTCCGCTCGTCGGCTCCATCCTAACCTCTTCGTGAGGCCTAGTTTACGGATTCGGGCATTGCACCCGATGTCCGATTTGGTGTCCCATTGGTGCCCCCGAAAATCGTGAGCAGCTATTTCCCCCTCAAACTTGCCCACGGCTGCAACAACGTCCGGTGGGTTGTGGCTTAATGTAGCAGCCAAGCGTGACGTTGACATTCGAGTGGCGAAGGATGGCCTGAATCACTTTATCGGGAACTCCAAGCCGGTTCAGATTGGTTCCCAGGCCACGCCGTGCCGCATGCCACCCGTGCCACCGCGGCAACCGTTCATCGCGCACGTAGTTGTGGTCTTGTTCCAAGTGCTTCTTTCCAATCGGACCCAGCTGACAGGTACCTGCAGGCGCTTCGCGAGCTCTGGGGTTTCGGTTATCTCGACCGAAGACCCAAACCCCCTGATTCGGACATGTCCTGGACAGTGGTGTCTTTTGAGTTCATAAAATCAATCAATTCGGCCGAACAGCGAGTGGTAGCGTTTCTTGTTCAGGGGGACTGACTATCAATCTATCAATCAGTCGAAAACGGTAGTTTTGCGGGCGTTTTGGGCGGTCCGGTCTGCCGGTTGTGTGCCAGAAATTGACGAGGTTGCATTGCCGCTCTTCTGGTTGTATCAATGGAACGCCCGGCTCGGAACAACTACCCTCCGCCACGAGGAGAGCGTCTATGGCCATTCACAGCAAAGAAGAAATTGTCTCCAACCTTGATGACGAAGTATTTGGCACCGGCTTCCTTCCTCATCCTTTGCCCAAATACAAACTGCCCAAACACGAGACCGATCCCACGGCCGCCTACCAATTGGTCCACGATGAGCTGTTGCTCGACGGGAACTCCCGACAGAATGTTGCCACCTTCTGCCAAACCTGGGTCGAACCCCAGATTCGCACGCTCATGGACGAATGCCTGGACAAGAACATGATCGACAAGGACGAGTATCCGCAAATGGCGGAGCTCGAGGCGCGTTGCGTCCACATGTTGGCGGATCTGTGGAACTCCCCCGATGCGGCCAACACCATGGGTTGTTCTACCACCGGGTCGAGTGAAGCTGCGATGCTGGGTGGCCTTGCTCTGAAATGGAGATGGCGCAAGAAGCGCGAGCAAGCGGGTTTGCCAACCAGTAAGCCCAACCTGATATGCGGTCCGGTGCAAGTTTGCTGGCCGAAGTTTGCGCGCTATTTTGACGTGGAGCTGCGCCAGATTCCTTGCGAGGGTCGGCGACTGTTGATGTCGCCCAAGGAAGTAGTCGAGCGCTGCGACGAAAACACGATTGGAGTGGTGCCAACCCTGGGTGTGACCTACACGCTTCAGTATGAGCCGGTGCAAGAGATCGCGACCGCGTTGGATGATTTGGAAGAGGAACACGGACTCGATATCCCGATCCATGTAGACGCGGCGAGTGGAGGGTTCATCGCGCCGTTTATTCATCCCTCAGTGGTTTGGGATTTTCGAATCCCGCGCGTGAAATCGATTAACACATCCGGTCACAAACTTGGTCTGGCGCCCCTCGGCTGTGGTTGGGCCATCTGGCGGGAAGGCGGGGACCTGCCGGAAGACTTGGTTTTCCGTGTCAAGTACTTGGGAGGCAACATGCCGACCTTCGCTCTCAACTTCTCGCGGCCCGGAGGACAAATTGCAGCGCAGTACTACAACCTGGTTCGTCTGGGACGCGAAGGCTATACCAAAATCACGCAAGGCTGCGCCGATGTGGGCGCATGGTTTGCGGATCAGATCAAGAAGCTTGCAGCGTTCGATCTGGTGTATGACGGCCGCGGCGGGGTTCCGGGCTGCACCTGGACGATCCGGAAGGGCCAAGAACCAGGTTTCACGCTGTATGACCTCGCAGATCGCCTGCGCGTGAAAGGCTGGCAGGTTCCAGCTTATCCCATGCCGGCCAATCGCGGTGACCTCGTTGTGCAGCGAGTGCTGTCTCGTCTGGGCTTGAGCCGCGATCTCGCCGGATTATTGTTTGAAGATCTGGAGCGTGCGGTCCAGCATTGCAAAAAATATCCTGCATCAAAATCCCTCACGCCTGCGAGTGCGAGCGGTTATCACCACAACTAGAGTCGACGTTCGCGCCAGGTTTCGCCGAGTCTGAGAAGACTTACTCCGTGTAATTGAGGCCAGCGATTGACGCCAGGAGATTTTCCTTTTCCTATGCTCGCCATGCGCCTCTCCCGCCCGTGTCGCATATTCGAGCGAAACCAGTTCCGGCGAACTCAAAACTGGTCACCACAAGATGTGACTAGACGTTTCTGTGCCCCGGGTCTACTCTCGGGCGCGTCGTCATCAACCGGAAGGAGGTCAGGACTATGGCGGACCATGAGAGCGAACTGGAACTGGAACTTGAGGACGAGTTCCATGAGGGCGAACTCGAAGGCGAAGATGAGGCAGGCTTGGAGGGCGAAGGCTGGCTGGGTGCCCTGGGCAACATCGCTGGCAGCCTACTCGGCGAAGGCGAGGAAGAGATGGAGGCCGAATCCGAGTTCGAGGACGAGGGCGAATTCGAAGGCGAAGATGAGGCAGGACTGGAAGGCGAAGGCTGGCTGGGTGCGCTCGGCAACATCGCCGGCAGCCTGCTCGGCGAAAGCGAAGACGAGTTCGAAGCCGAAGGCGAATTCGAGGACGAGACCGAACAATTCTCCTTCGGAAGCTTCTTCAAGAAAGCCCTTCCTGTTCTCAAACAGGTCGCCAAGGTGGCCGCACCCATTGTGGGCACCGCAATCGGCGGTCCCATTGGCGGCAAGCTCGGATCAATGGCTGCCGGTGCATTGGGTGAAGGAGAATTTGAAGGCGAGCTAGAGGACGAATTCGAGGACGAAGCAGAATCGGAAACTGCCCACGAGATTGCCTCTCACGAGCTGACGCACAACGAGGCGGTGGCCGAAATGATGGCGGAAGCAGCCTGCAACGAGGCGCATGAGGGCGAAGCGGAAGCCATGGCCGGGGCCGCCTTCGTCACCGTGATCTCGCCCAAGGACCGGAGAGCTCTGCGGCGCATCCTGCCGCATCTCACGCGAGGCACAGCCATCCTGACTCGCATTCTCCGCCGTCGCCGCAGCACGCGCGTGGGGGTTCGGGCAGTGCCAACCATCATGCGCCGCACTGTGAAGAGCCTAAAGCGGCAAGCCGCCAAGGGACTGAAGATCACGCGCCGTCGTGCAGGACGCACAGCGGCCACACAGGTTCGACGCGTACTCGGCAACCCCAAAGCTTGCGCCACCGCGATCCGGCGCAATCTCAAGGTCAGCCGTGCCTACAAACGTCCGCGCCGCATCCGCCGGCGTTTCTCGGCGGCGCGCCGTCGGCGCAGCTCCTTACGTTAGTCATTACCGGTCCGCTAAGTTCGGCCACTTTTCACAGGAGGATTCGTCATGGCATATGAGTTCGAAAGTGAACTAGAAGCCCTACCTGAATTCGAAGACGAGTTTGAAGGAGAACTCGAAGACGAGACGGAAGGCGAACTGGAAATGGAAGACGAGGCGGGCCTGGAAGGCGAAGGCTGGCTGGGCGCTCTCGGCAACATCGCCGGCAGCCTGCTCGGCGAGAGCGAAGGCGAACAGGAGTACGAAGGCGAAGAGGAATACGAGGGCGAGGACGAAATCAGCCCCATCCGCAAGATCTACCCAGACGCCATGATGGAGCATCTCGGTGAACTGGCGGCAGAGGCCGAGACCGAAGATGAGGCGGCCGAGCAATTCCTGCCTCTGGTCGGCATGGCCGCCAGTAAGCTTCTTCCCGTGGTGGCCAAGGCAGTCGCCCCTATGGCGAAGAAAGCGCTTCCCAAGATCGCGAAAGCGCTGACCAAGGCCACACCCAAGTTGACGCACGGAATCGCGAAAGTTGCGAGAGTGCTTCACCGCAATCCGCAGACCCGCCATTTGCTGCGCACCGTGCCCGGCATCGCCCGGCGTACGGTGGGCAGCATCGCCCACAAGGTGGCGCGAGGTGGGCACATAACGCCGCGTACCGCCGTGCGAACTCTGGCGCGACAGACACGCCGGGTGCTAGGCACTCCGGCTCACCGTGCGCATGCGCTTCGCCGCCATCACCAGCTGGAGCGCAAGTTCCACGGCCGTTGGGGGCGCGGCGTAGCCCGTCCGCACGGTCGCTACGGCCGGCGTTGGGGAGTAGGTGGGGGTGCGGCTCCAGGGCAGGCCCCAAGGTATGCCGCGCCACAGGCAGCATCCGGAGTGTATCAGCCTGGGGTAAGTGCACCGGTCGCGGGTGCACCGGTCGTCGGTGCCCCAGCGGCAGGCGTCCGTCCGGTACGGTATGGACGGGCTGTGGGTGGAACATGTGTTTGCGGAGCTTCAGGACAAGCTCCGGCTCCCTCATACTGCCGTTGTTGCGGCCAAGTGTTGAGATAAGCAGTCAACAAACGCTCCTTATAAAGGTGAGAGACGATGGCGACGCTGCCCGAAACTCTGGCGGAACCAACCAGGCGGGTGGATCTGTCTCCGCGCCAACGACCGAAAGTCGTTGCTGGACCGGCTCCCGTATTGTTGCCCTGGCTGCGAGCGCAATCGATCAATGTAACCCGCCACGCAGCCGCACTCCGCCCTTTCAAACGGGAGGAGTTCGGCTCAGGGGCGGCGATGCCCTCGGAAGGTCACATACAAGTGGTTAACGATCTGATTACGCAGTTGCGCCGTGGCCTGCTGAAGATGTCGGAGAGAGTTCACGACGCCATTGGCACGGCCAGCGAAAACCCAAGCTCGCCCCGGCTGCAGAGGGTGGTAACGAGCAAGGACAAGGCTCACCGCTGGGTGCAGGGAATTGAAAAGATCTGGGACTTTTACTTCGAGTTGTTCGGACAGCGTCAAGGGAAGTACGGGGATTGGCTCTTGAGCTGCGATCGGATTGCGATGGATTGTTACCAGGCCGCTTACACCGGCCTGGGTGTGGCCAGGTCCGTTCCGGCGCCGCCGCCGTTCTGCTACATGAAGACGGGATTCGCGCCGGCCACCATTCGGCGGGGCATTCGCATGCGGAGATTGGGCAAACAGCTCAATCCTTTTCCGCTAGTGCAGTTGCCCTACCACCGTCTGGTGAACCCGTGGACTCTGGGTGCGGTGATGCACGAGGTCAGCCACAATTTGCAGAGCGATCTGGGGCTGAACAGAGACGTGCCACGCCAGGTCGGGTTGCGGTTGCTCGAGGCGGACATGGGGCGTTTCGTCGCCTCGGTGTGGGTGCGCTGGAACCGCGAGATGTTTGCTGACATGAGCGCGCTGCTGTTGGGTGGGCCGGAGGTGGTTGGTTCGTTGATGGATGTGATCGGGCGCGCGCCGGCGGCAGTGTTTGGGTTCAACCCGAGGGGCCCGCACCCGACGCCGTACTTGCGGCTGCTGATCAGTGCGGAACTGTTGCGCCGCCTGGGCTTTGAGAGGGAAGCGGAACAATACTCGCGGGCGTGGAAGCGAATCTATCCCAACCCGCAGGCCGGCTCCATTCCGAAGAAGGTGCTGGCAACTTTTCCCAAGGCGTGCGCCGTCGCGGTAGACGCCATGTGTTTTCGACCTTTTCCCTCGCTGGGAAACAAGAGTCTGTCGCAGGTCTACCGCTTCGAGAAAAAGGATCAAGCGATGATTGAGGAGTCGGCGAGGCGGATGGCGGCGGGAGTGGATCCTGGAATCATCCCGGAGCGCTTTCTGATTGGGGCAGCGCGCGTTGCGTTGGACCGCCGTATGGCACGCCCGGGAGTCATCACCGAGAACTTTTACAAGGAACTGGTGAGGAGATAGCCGTGGCCTTGGAAGCGACATTTCGAGATTTGTCAGTTTGTCTCCATCACCTGCATGACGGCCTGAATGAGCTTCAGGTCACGCTGGGAGATAAACCGCCCGACGACGAATCGGCTCTGGCGGACGGCGTGGAAGCTGCCGTCCTCGACATGATGGGAATCTTGCACGAAGCGCGGAGAGCGGCGATGAATGCACGAAAAGCCGTGGGACATCCGGTGAATATGGATCAGGCGCGGAGAGCGCTGACGATTTGCCAGCAGCGCTTTCACCAGATCGAGCAGCAGTTTGCCTCGGACCTGGTGTCGTACGAGAGGCTCAAAGAGTTGGATAGACTCGGCAACGAGCGTCGAGCGTGGCTCCCCTGGTCGAGCACGGCAAAGCAGGGGATCGAGCAATGCCGCCAGCCCCTGGCTCAAACCAGCGCAGCCCTGGCAAGTTGCTGGCAGGAATTGGCCGAGCGCCTGGGAACGATGAGCATCTCCATGCAGGCAACGAACGTGGGCCAGCAGATCACGATGCCTCGATCCAGAGACGAGGACCTGGAGGCGGAAGGCGTTACTTGAACAGCCGCCCGTTTGGGCGTCAAATTGGCGTCTCGGGCAACCGGCGCCTTGAATCAAGCGCAGACCGCAGCAAAAAATGATCGTGGCGGAAGGAGAGCGAAGATGGCGACACTAAGAGCAACAGGATGCAACGTAGGGACGCAATCGATCACCATTGTTTTCTCGGAGAAAGTTGATCAGAACACTCCTCCGAACTTGGGTGGCACCGACGATGCTAGCGCTCTCAATCCCGCGAACTACAATCTTTTCGCGCCGGATGCCGGATTCGTGAATACAGCTTTTACGGGCTCAGTGAAGGCGGTGCCAGATGGCCGATCGGTAGTGTTGGAATTCGGGAGCGCGGTATTCGGCGCCGGCCAGTGGGTCCAGGTCACGGTAACAAAAGTAGCGGCTACCGATCCCACGATTTCTCCCATCGTCTCGAATCACGTTTCCGGGCGCACGCCCAGCGACTCTGCACGAACGGTCAAAGATGTTGAGGATGCGATTTCGTATCCCGTACTCACGGAGGAAGTCGCGTACCGCCCTTCTCCGGTCGGCGTCTCGACCAGTGGCGCCGGCGGTATCGTGGGCCCGGGTGGGTCTAGCCTCGGTCAGGTTGCTCTGCAGGCCGTGACCGACGTACTCGGCTGGAAAGCCAATGCCGCAGATCCCAAGGGTTTCATCGGAGCTCTCACGCAGGCATTTACGCTGACCGACGTGGAGGGCCACGTCGAGTCGAAGTGGGTGCCGCGCACTTACGCGGTGCAGGCCGATCTGGGCGGCGGGATCACCGGCGCTCAAGCCAGCCTCTACCTGCGCGCGAAAGATGCTCTCGATCAGTCTCTGTCACTGCTGGAGGGTCTTTACCCGCTCGATCCAGAAGCGGATCCTGAATATGTGAAGGCGCTGCGCGAAATGGCGCGCAGCCAGATGAACGAGATCGTCAAGGAATTCGGCGTAGTCGGTCTTCCTTCGATCCTACGCATCGATACATATTTCAAGATTCTGCTCGGCCAGGACATAAGCTCGGACACACCGCCGCCGATCGTTTTTGATCCCGACAAGATCGGGGGAACCCTGGGAGAACTGCGCGACGAATACGCGATTTACTTCCGCGGCAATCCTTTTAACAACTCAATCGAGGACGAACAGGACATCACCAACTTCCGCGTGATTTCCGACTACATGACCTCGCTGGTGCAGAGCTGGATCGCCAACCGCCCATTCTTCCGGGTGGTTCCGCGCGATCCGGCGTTCTTTGGCACGCAATTAGTGCTGATCTCACGGCAGTTCAATGTGATCTCCGAGACCGTCAACGAAGTGCGCTTTGCTCTGGATTCGGTGTTCATCGGTCCGAATGAACGGCAAGCGCTGTTGCTCAAGTTCCGAGATCACTCGCTGCCGCCGATGTTCTTGGAAGACGTTCTGGAGGAGGTTGAGAGCTTTGCCACCACCGAAGGGCCGCGGCTGTTGCGCGACGGCGGCAAGATCTCGGTCACGAACAATATTCTGCCGGTGGTGGAATATCTCGAGCGCCTGATCAAAGGAGCCCACGAGCCGGAAGATCCGAAGAGTGTGCCGGACGGCTTCCGGACCGCACGAGTCCGACACGCGCTGGATGACTTGCTGGCACAGCTCGGCGACCTGGCGAAACTGACCAAGCAGGTGGAGCAGACTTTGCCAGCCTCTGAGGACAAACTGGCGATCAACAAAGTGCTGGGCCCACACGATGTTAGCGGCGGAGCTGGCTCATTCATGCTCACGGTGCTCGGGAATGCATTCGATCGAAACATCAAGGCAGAAGCTCACTCTCCGGTCGGTACACCCGCGTTGGCGGTGGACTTCGTTTCGCGGGAGCGAATCGATGTCACGTTCCCATACAGCCTGGCGGCGGGGTCGCACGACCTGACGCTACGAAACCCGGACGGAGACAGCGCTATTCTCGAGCAGGCGTTCGACTGGGATCCGCAGAAACTGACGGTAGTCATCGGCACGAAGAGTCTGCCGCCAGGGATCGTGGGCAGGGACTACAACCCGAACTCTCAGACACAACTCACGGCTTCGGGAGGAGTGCCGCTCTACACGTGGAGCATTACGGCCGGGAGTCTGCCTTCCGGTTTGACTCTGGATTCAAACGGTACGATCACGGGAACTCCGAATCAAGGTGCGGTCGGAAGTAGTCCTTTCACCGTGATGGTGACCGACAGCAAAGGCAGCACGGCGTCGCAACAGTTGTCGATTTCGGTCCGAGCCGTTCTTGCCATCATTACGACGAGCCTGCCTGCAGCGACTGTGAAATCGCCTTCGCCTTACAGCCAAAAGCTGGAAGCAACCGGCGGCGAAACGCCCTACCAGTGGAGTGTGACGTCAGGGAGCTTGCCTTCGGGCTTGAGTTTGAATTCGGAGGTAATCTCTGGCACGCCGACGACTTCGGGAACCTCTCCCTTCACTGTGACGGTCACTGATCAGTACGGAACCCAGGTCAATCAGGCCCTCTCTATTCAAGTCAATTCCGCCTGCGACATCCAGGGGCAATCCCCCGCGCGGGTATCCCGTGCGACCGTGGGGGCGTACTACAGTCTGACGCTGCAGGTTACGGGCGGTACCCCACCGCACAAATGGGCACTGCCGGCAGGCAGCGTTCTGCCCGACGGCCTAAGTCTGAGCTCTGACGGCACGATTTCGGGGACTCCGACCGCGGACGGAACATATACCTTCACTGTGCAGGTGATTGACAGCAATGGAAGCATCGCAACGCAGAGTCTCAGCATCGCTGCGCGTGACGATTGGCGGGAGCGCGTCGATCACCTTGACAAGATGGTGGACGAGTTGGAGAAGACGACGAAGGACATCAACGAGAAGTTAAGTCAGCTGCTCAACCAAGTCAGTAAAAACAGAAAAGTTGCCTAGGACGGCGAGGGGACTCTGGGCGGAGCCATAAGTCGAGGCTTGGAATCACAGTAGCAAGGAGGGTCACCAATGGCGACCGAAAAAGATTATCAAGGCTTATATGACCGCATAGCAGCACTGCGGGAACAGGTGTCGAGCCGGCTTTCCTCTGACCTGGTCAGCAACCCGCAGCTCGCCGATGCGATCACCAAGCAGATCGATGACATGCTGGCCTCCGTGGTGGACTCCGACTCGAAGATTCCACCACCGCCGGATAAAGGTCTCGCCGCCCTGGCCGGCGTCGGCCCGGACGCTGCCAAGCAATTCGGCGTCACCCGCATTCCTCCCGGCGTAGAGCCCTACGACGAGACCATCACCTCCGAACGCATCATCGCGGTCGGAGACATGTACTACCTCTGGCAGCATGAGAAGATTGGCGTGTTCCGCGTAGTCCAGAAGCTGCAGGAGTTGTTCAAAGCCGGTACGGTACGTCTGTCTGCCGGACCGGGCGCCTTCGCGCTCTATCAATTTGATCGCCGCGATGTGCTGCGCTATACCAAGAGCGACCGCCTGTCGGCCTACAAGCGGATCTTCGGGTACGGTGGTGCGCCGGTCCCAACAGGTTCCCGCGCGAATACCGATTTTCACAAGCTTTTCTCCCACTTCGTTCACCAGGTCACTTTGTTCTGGCGCGACAAGCGCATTTCGGACGTAATCCGCGAACGTGCCTACGATCCGAGCTTCGGCTCCATCGCCATTGTGCGCCGCGCCGGTCTCGACCTGCGCAACAACCTCAAGTGGTTGTCGTTCGGCCACCTGAACGTGCTGCGTGTGGAAGTGATGCAACTGCTGGAAGAGGCATTCAAGATCCTGGACTCGGACGATGTCAAGCGCTTGTTCGGCGCTGACAATGCCTGGGATGTGGTGGAAGAAGTATTGATTCGTTACCACAATGAGCGCCTAGTGACGTCTCCTCGTCAGCGCATGGGGGTTACCGGACGCGAGGTTATGCGCTGGCTGGCGCAGCCCCACATTTTGCAGACGACAAGGGCACAATTCGAAACCCTGTTGCTAGAGATCGCTGAGCAGTCCGAGGAGTGGTTGACCAGTGCGCAGGCCATGGGCCTCAGCAAGCGGACAGGATCGCATCGTGTATTGCCCTGGGACCAGACTCAACCGACGCCAGTAAAGGCAAACGGCCGGCAGAAAGCGGGAGTCTCTCCGCAGCGGGCGCCGGCACGAGAGTTCGAGTTTGAAGTCTGACCGGGAACGCCCCGTTCCAGCTCGAGCCGCTAAGGTTCGCGCTGAAACGGCGGCGAAGAGAGTCCGGGTGGACTTCCGCTGCCGTCTGAATTGCGCGACGGTTTCTGGCTGTTTTTGAATCAGAAAATCGAGGACGAACTTGCCCAATTACAATTACCCGAACGTTTACTCGCAAGCAAGGATGGTCGGCTCCCCGTCCGTCAACAGTGGAACCTTCCGCTCCCAAGTCAAGAGCAACATTAACAGGCAAAGTCGATTTGAGGCCCGCTCGCGGAGACGATATGGGGATTGGTCGATCCTCGACGTTCCAACCGTCCTGCTGTGGATAGATGACGATGACACCCTTGAGCCAGAAAATGAATGTCAGTGCTGAAGGAGTGGAGTGGCTCGAGTTGGAGCGCAAACTTGCGGAACCATCCTGTTTCGACTGTCTCCTGGAACAAGAAGAGGAGATGGAATCGAAGGCCCTCGACTTCCTTTCGCCCCGCCCGCAGCCATCCGCGAACGGCAATGCTCAGATCCGATGGTTGCAGCGGGCGTTAAATCGCGTCTCGGCATTCGGCATCGCGGAGAACGGTCTTCCTTCCATCCAAACCAGAAAAGCGCTGCAGAAATTCCAGGCAGAACAAGGGCTGAGTCCCACTGGAACACTGGGTCCTAGAACGCGAGCTGCCCTGACTCAGCTCAGCGGGATGCCCGCACCTCACCCGCGGGCGGAGGGTGATGCCCGCGGAGCTGAAATGGAAGCGCCCTCCGGCCGCTGCCCGGTCGACAGTCCGTACGTGATACGAGGATTCAGTCAGTACAGCGATGATATTCACCTGCTCCCGGCGGAGCAGCAGAGCAAGCTGGCTACGATCGCCGCCGAAATCGCGCGCAGTAAGCCCGGAACGCCCGGCGTTGCTCCGGTTACACAAGTGATCGTTGTTGGACACGCCGACCTGGACCTCACGCGAGAGAAACGAGAACCGGGCTTTCTTCAATTCATGAGCGAGAGGCGAGCGGCGGCGGTGGCAGTCGATTTGGCGCGTCGCTCGGGAGGAGCCAGTGGCGTGCTCCCCTCTGGTCGCGGCGCCAGGGCCTTGGCCGTTCCGGCCCCGCGAACCGAGGCCGAGCGTGCCTGCAACCGGCGCGTAGAGGTCGTGCTGGCGCACCCCTCCGAGGCGCTTCCGCATCTCGATCAAGACCCAAGCGCCGCTTTCTTGGCCAACACTCGTAACGTCGCTTTCGCGGACTTTTATAGCATCGCACTGCAAGGAACCTCCGGTCAGTGCCTGCCCCCGCTGGCGGAAAAAAGGGCGGTAGAAATCGCCGAGAAAGCTATGGCTCTTTTTAAGAAGCTCGGGGAAAGCGCTTGCCCTAGCGGATCGAACAATAACCATTGGAACGTCTTTCTGGGGGGCTTTTATGAAGATGCGCTGCAGGGAACGGCGCAGAAGTATCCCACTGCCGACGAGGTTGTCAGCAGAGCATACGAAATAGCCAAACATTCACTCCTCGTTGTCTGGCATGGACAGCGAAAGCTGGATTGGGCAAGTGCCACTCTGCCGCAGGCAATGGCGCAGGATTGCGAGATTGTGACCGGGAAGGTGCCGGGACCCGCCAACCACGTCCTGTGCGGAACTCACGGCCACATTCTCGACATTACTTCACGAACAGTCATCGCACATGACCTCGACGAGTACAAGAAACAGCCTCGGAGGTGATTTCAACAGCACTGGGGTGAGCCTTGGACCCGCATCGCGCTCTCAAATATGCTCGGACCCACCGGGCGACGTTCGTCTCGGAGCTCAAAGAATTCCTGCGTTTCCGCACCGTCAGTTCCGAGCCTGAATATGCCAATGATTTGAAAAAGTGCGCTCACTGGCTGGCCAATCACCTGCAGCACATTGGCCTTGAACGGGTGAAAGTGATTCCGACGAAGGGCCACCCTATCGTCTACGCAGCATGGCAGCGGACGCCTGCACGTCCCACGGTTCTAATCTACGGGCATTATGATGTTCTGCCCGGGGAGCCCGTGCGGGAATGGCGAACGCCGCCCTTCAACCCGACCATATTGGACGGCAACCTCCACGGCCGAGGCGCCAGTGACGACAAAGGTCAACTCTTCTCGCACATCAAGGCAATCGAATCTTACCTCAGTACCGGCCGCGCTCTGCCGGTCAACGTGAAATGTATCTTCGAGGGCGAGGAGGAGATCGGAAGCCCGCACTTGACGTCCTTCATTGTCCGGAACAAGCGAGCACTCCGCGCGGATGCCGCCGTCATCTCCGATACTCGCATGCTCGCCTCCGATCGCCCGGCGATCAGTTATGCGCAGAGGGGAGGCTTGCGAGCCGAACTGGAAGTAAAAGGCCCTCCGCATGAGTTGCACTCCGGTAATTTCGGGGGCGCGGTCCACAATCCGCTACAAGCCCTCTGCGAGATAATTGCCCGCCTGCACGACGCTCACGGGCGCGTCGCCATCCCTGGTTTTTACGATGACGTGCGGCACTGGGGTGAAGAAGAGCGCGTTTTCATGGAGCGCACGGGCCCCAGCGACGACCAGATTCTGCAGGACGCCAAGGTTGAACAGGGATGGGGAGAATCGGGCTTCAGTCTTTATGAACGGACAACCACTCGGCCGGCGCTGACTCTGAATGGAATGGCAGGAGGGCATCATGGCGCGGGCGCCAAGAGCATTATTCCTGCACGTGCCATTGCCAAACTCAGTTTTCGCTTAGTCCCAAACCAGGATCCGCAAAAAATCGCCCAACTCTTTCGCGACCACATCGAACACGTTACTCCACCGGCGGTGCGTTCTTCAGCGCGCACATTCTCTCCCATCAGACCGGCTCTGGTTGACCGTAATCACCCCGCTGTGCGGGCGGCAGCCTTCGCCTACAAGAAGGGCTTTGGAGCGTTTCCTGTCTTTCTTCGTTCGGGCGGTTCGATCCCGGTGGTTACTACTTTTCAGGAAGTACTCGGGTGTCCCGCGGTTCTCATGGGTTTTGGTCTGCCCGAGGATCACATTCACGGACCCAATGAGAAGTTCTACTTGCCCAACTTCTACAACGCGATTGCAACCAGCATTTGGTACCTCGCGGTGGCCGCGAAGTTGCGGACCGCGGAACGCATGGAGAAGCAGACGAAATGGCAAAGCTCGTGATCAGAAATTCTCGGATCATTGATTCTCGGATCATTGATTCTCAAATCATCGATTCTCAGATCATTGATTGTCACTGTCACGCCGGTATTGGTGACCGCATGACCGCACCGTGGAACACGGTCGCGCCCATCAAGACCTACCTGCGTCGCGCCCGGGCGGCAGGCATCGACAAGACGATCGTCATTCCGCCCTTCCATGGCAATTACGCCGAAGCCAATGATCACCTGGGCCGGCTGGTAGCGCGATACCCCGACCGTTTGGTGGGATTCGCTTTCGTTCACGCCAAACGGGATGCCGGTCGCATCTTTGAGATGGTGGGGCGAGCTCTGAAGAAGTGGCGGTTTCGTGGCATCAAGGTACATGGCTTTGACGCCATGCCCACCCGGGAAGTCTGTGAGGCTGCAAGAAAGTTTCGCTTGCCCATGCTCGTCGATGTCGTGAGCCGTCCCGAGGTTGTGGACATGCTAGCCCCGCAGTATCCGGATGTGAACTTCATCATTCCCCATCTCGGTAGCTTTACTGATGATTGGAAGGCACATCAGCAGGTGATCTATCAGATTGCGCGCTACCCTAACGTCTACGCGGACACGTCTGCCGTCCGGCAGTTTGATTATCTGGTTCAAGCCATCAAGCTGGCGGGCCCCCGCAAGTTGCTCTTTGGCTCGGACGGACCCTGGACCCATCCCGGCCTGGAACTCCACAAGATACGGTTACTCGGTTTACCGCCTGACCAGCGGGCCAAGGTTTTAAGCGGAAACGTGTTGCGTTTGCTGCTCCGCCCTCCGGTTGGTCTGGCAGCGGAAATCACGCGCACGGAAAGGGACATGCATCACGAAAGATCACGCTCCGAGCGGGTTGCGCCCGACCACTTGCCCGTCGTGCCCGAGTCGGAGTATCACCTTTGAGTTCGGATCGAGAAAGGGCTTTACCGCCGATCTGATGGGATGCGATGCTCAGCGAGAACTCCCATCTCCAGGAGTTGGGCCACCATGGCGGCGCGCGAGCCCACCCCCAGCTTGGCGAATATGCGCCGCAGATGCGTGCAGACCGTCCACGAGCTGATGTTAAGCACATCCGCGATGACCTTGTTCGGATGTCCTTTGGCCACCATTCGTACGATCTCCTGTTCTCGCGGGCTCAACTGGATGCGACTGTACCCGAGCCGTCGCATGCGCACGAGAAGATAGCGCGCGCCTTCCACCTCGGTATCGATCAGCACTTCTTCGGCGGGATTTCCGGAAGATTCCAGCGTCCCCCGTCCGCGACTCACAATCTCGATTAATTCCGTCAGAGTACGAATGACTTCATCCACACCCTTATCCGCAGTTTCTGCGGGCGGATTTATTGCGACTACCGCCTGGCTGGTGCGCATAGGTATATCTCTCCGGCCGAACGGTCGCAGGAGCAGGTCAATGCGCGCACAGGGCAGTGCCCGCACGGCAGGCCCGCTGGGGGGAACTGGCGGCCAGAACGCTAGTTTGTCTTTGCGAAAGTAGGCCTCCGGACAAGCATCCGGAGGTCTTTGCGAAAATCCGCGAGTTGGGGAAAGATACGATACATGCTCGTTCGAATGCTAGTCGCATTTTCTAGCGACCCGTGATATGCGAATCAATTACTCCGATCGGCCATGCAGGCAGCCTGCGCATATTTGCAAGTATGCGATACTACTTTATCGAACACTTCTACCTGAACCATGGACCTTCGAGAACTTTGGTGACTTCTTGTTACGAAACCCGAACAAACCTCCTAAAGAGAATCCCTGACACTCCAAACAGACCTCTTGAGATCGCGAACCGGCGGAGCAGTTCACCGGCATTCTGGACCTTGGAGCGGTTGTTCCGCGTGGACCGCCACGTCCGTTCGTAACCTTGTGCCATCGCTGCGCGAGTAGTAACTACAGATAGAGGTGAGCAATGTTTGCGAAGATCCGCGGACTATGGCTGATCGCTGCGTCGCAACGTCGTTGCCCTAACGAGGATTCTGCGCTCGTTAAACCTTTTTGCTGACGGTCGTGGGAAACTCCACTCACTGTGGCTTAAGAAGGTGTAGCCCGCAATCAGCCTGGGCCGATCGCGGTCTGACCGGAGAGCGTGGAACTCGTGCGGCGTGAGATTTGGCTGGTGAAGACTTATGATCGACAGAAAAACAATGCGATCGCTGCTTGAGAGGATGGAACTCGCTGCCCAGGAAACCTTGCAACAGGATTCTGCCTTCCACAACGCACTGCGCGCACTCAAGCGCGAGATCGACAACGATCCTGTGGTGCAATCGACGGTTAGCGAGTTGCACGCCGCGGGTCGTCGCGTATTCAGTTCCTTTGTTCCCCACATCAAAATCCGCGTCAGAACGGAAGAGGGTATCTTTGCCTTGCCTAGGCCAGCCATCCCGGTGGCTCCTGCGGTTGAGCAAGTCGGACGATTGACTCAAGAACTAAGAAATGCGGCCAGTGCGGTGATCAAGAGGAGTCGCCATTACCGCGAACTCGGTATCATCGTCAATGATGCGGTGGGGGCGAGCGATCGCTTTGAAGGAGTTGCTTCCGAGGTCGAAAGTGCAGGCTATGAAGTTCTTATTTGTCTTGATCTCTCTGCCTATGCCCAGGTCAATGCGCCGTCTTCAGCGCATCCTCAAGTCCGTGGGGCGGACGCCCCGATTCCCGGCGCGGAGCCTGTCCCAATCCAGCTCTCTGGCAGCGACCGGAAGTTTCTAAAATCTCTCAACATCAGGTTTGACGAAAGTTAGGCAGCCAGCCCCAGTTCCTGCGTCACGCGCCATCAACCCAGCTCGCTAGGCTAGCGTTCACCCTGTCTCCTGCAAGGAGTATCCGCACGTTATGTGCAGCAGAAGTACGTGCAAAAGCGCTCCGCAGTCCACTAAGTCCCGTGTCCATTTCAAGCGGCAGGTCAGCGGTTTAAGTCCGCTGGCCGGCTCCACCTTTTCGGGCACTTATCAAGCCCGATTCCCTCGCTCCCGATTTTCTGCGAATCCCTACTTGGCATCGCGAACGCAGCGGAATCCCAGTGCGCCCGAACGATCCATGCTGGGTGACATCAGCAATAGTTTCCCGTGTTCCTGCAAGCGATAGGCTTGGGGGAAGTACCAGATCGAGCCCTGAGGCTGATAATAGCTGCCGCCGCGGAGAATGGCCGCGCGGGTGTGCTCGTCAACAAACTCCTCGCTCCACTGCCAGACATTCCCGACCATGTCCATCACACCGAAAGGACTGGCTCCTTTCGGATGTGCGTCCACCGGATCCGGACCGCGCATGTTGCGAGACTTGTCCGGCACCGGGACTGCGCGCGGATCCCAATCATTGCCCCAGGGATATGGCCGGTCGTCAGTGCCCTGCGCCGCATATTGCCATTCCCACTCGTGCGGCAGGCGCTTTCCAGCCCAGTTCGCATACGCTCTCGCATCTTCGAGTGAGACCCACGTTACCGGGCGGTTCTCCCCTCCTGGCGGATAGCTTCCATCTTTCCAGTCACGAAGAAAGTTCAGGTCGTCCTTCGGATGGTAGTGCGAGGCGTCGAGGAACTTCTTGAATTCCGCGTTCGTCATCGGGTACTCGTCGATGTAGAAAGAATCGACGTGCACGACGTGCTGGTGAAAGCGTCGCGGCGAATCCTCCCACGGATACTGCGCGTCCACTCCCCTATCGTTGGAGCCTTCGATTTCGATTCCGGAGACTTCGAACAAAAAATCTGCCGCCGGAATTCGCACCATGCCGGCGGGCGTGCTGGTTTGCGGATCGGTCGGCTTAATGGGAACGATTTGCTGCGGCAGGACTTTCCACTCATGCGAGTAGCTCGCCAGCGGCGTGCCGGTCATCCGCTTCATCTTCGCCAACAGATTTTGAACTGATGCGCCAGGCTCAGTATTCGTCGCGAAGACAGCCCCATATCCTTTTGCTTCGAGGGGAAAACTGAGTGCCCAACGCCCAGCGCCTCGAGCCTGCGACTTGAGTTCCACCCCATGATAAACATCGAAATAGCGCGTCCCCGGGCTCGCGGAGATTTCGAACTGCTCGCCGTCCACGTCATATTCGTTGCGATTCACGATGGTCCATAGAGTCTGATCGCCCAACGGCCACCGGCTGGCGAAGACTCCGTAATGCAGCATGGGAGTCATCGGCTCCCAGCCGCGGCTGACCAGAAAAGGTGCGAAGGCGCGCTCGATGGTGGCGACTCGTCGGGTGGCTTCGGCGTCTCGCGGTGTAATTCCGTTCCAGATGCCCCAGATGTTCTCCCAGCTTTCCCAGCCGACTCCGTTGAAGAAGGCGAACTGCAGGTCGCTGGTCTTGTCCCGGTTCCAGCGGTCGGAAATGTTCACCATGTGCCGGGGTTCCAGCCATTTGTACTTATCGACCAGCGGCGTGAACGGGAACTGGTATTGCCCCCACGTCATTAGGTTCCAGGCCAGTGCCTCGTCGGAAGGACCGCCTTCAGGTTCGAACACGAGCGGATGACCGGCCTTGTCGGCCGCCAGCGAGAAAGCCAGAGGCACGCCGTCCTGCGTGTCGCCGTTGATGCCATCCGCGCCGATTTCCCCCATCAGGCTTGCAATCTCGTCTGGCCATGAGTGCTCGGGCTGGCGCGTGCCTTGATCCCACATCATCATCGGGAACAGCACGCGCACTCCGCGGCGATGAAAGTCGGCGATCATCGCTTTGACCCCAGCGACTCCGCCCGGCAGGCTGCGAATCAGGTCGTGCTGATTGCGATTGTCGATCCCCATGTTGGGATAGGTCGGCCAGATCAGCACCGAATCGATTCCGCCGAAGCGCTTCTCCAGATCGTCCAGGTAACGGTCCACGGTGTATTTCCCGGCGATAGGGTCGTAGAAGTAACGATCCTGAACCATCATCTGGGGCTGAATGAAGCTGGACTGGGTCCACTTGAACTCCGGCCGGTCGCATCGGGAACCGTCATATCCCACGCGGATCCGGCGTTCATCCCGCCAGTGGCTGATGTCGGCCAGCCATGACTCGTGTTCCGCCGGGGTGCAGAGTTTGGCGCCAGTGATCCAGAGATCTTTCGCCGACGATAGACACTCGGGCACCGGAATCTGTTGCTCGTTGGGGGAAAAGTGCGAATCCTGCGCCGGCGAAATCAGGCTGGCAAGGAAGATCATGACGACGAACCGGATCTGGGTCGATTTCATGGCGGTCCCATTCTACAAACTCGGGTGCCGACCCCGGTTGCCGACCCCGGGTGCCGACCTTTGGAATTACTCCTTTGTTGAGCAGCAGCGCAGGAGCGCGGCGCAACTGCGTCGGCAGCGCTTATTTTTCAAGCACTTGGACCTACCGTCGAATATCTACCACTTTCGTGCCATATATGGCACGGGTGAGCCATTTACCGGGTGGAGGGACAGAGTTAGATTGTTCTTGAGCAGCACTTGGGGGAGGGCTGATCAACAGACGTCCCACGACTCAACCGAGTCTGGGGCGTTTTGTTTTGCGCTGAAAACAGTCCTGCCTTGCCTCAGTTCGGTCCAACCGCGACGATCCGACGTTCCTTCGCTCCTGTGATTCCCACCAGCCCGCTACCGCTCCCGGATTCAATGGTGTAGATTTGTTTGCGCCTTTCGTTGCCGTGCCCCAAGCACTTCCAGGAGCAGGTCATGCCCGTCCAGTTTGCCCGCCGCGAATTTCTCGCGGGAATGGTTGTCCTCTCGGCCGCGAAGGCCGCGTCCCGCTTTGCCCCGGCTTCCCGCTTCAACCCAGCCGATAGCAGCTCACCGTTCCGTGTTTCCGTCATCAATGATGAAATTTCGCAGGACTTCGGTCACTCCTGCGAGGTGGCGTCGCGTGAATTCGGCATGGCCTGGATCGAGTTGCGCGGCATGTGGAAGAAGAACATCGTCAACCTCGACGAGAAGGAAGTCGCGGAGGCGCGCCGCATTCTCGAAAAGTACCAACTGAAGGTCACTGACATCGCCAGCCCGCTCTTCAAGGTCGATTGGCCGGGCGCGCCGAAATCCAAGTTCAGCGAGGGCAAGAGTTTCGGTGCGGACTTTAAGTTAGACCAGCAGGACGAAGTTTTGGAGCGCGCCATGGAGATGGCAAAAGCCTTCCAGACCGATCGCGTGCGCTGCTTCGACTTCTGGCGATTGGAAGAACAGGCTCCCTATCGCGCCGCCATCAACGACAAACTCCGGGATGCCGCAGGCAAAGCGGCGAAGAAAGGTATCATCCTGGTGCTCGAAAATGAGCCCGCCTGCAACACGGCAACCGCGGCCGAAGCGGTTAAGGTTCTGAGCGCAGTGCAGTCCCCCTCGCTCATGCTCAACTGGGACCCGGGCAACGCCGCCGCCAGCGGAGAGATTCCTTACCCGGATGGCTACAATCTTCTGCCCAAAGAACGCATTGGTCACTGCCATTGCAAGGATGCAGTCAAGAAGGCCAAGGGATACGACTGGGCGCCCATGGGCGGGGGAATCATCGACTGGGCCGGCCAGTTCAAAGCGCTCAAGCGCGACGGCTATCACTATGCGGTGAGTCTTGAGACTCACTGGGACGGCGGCGGCTCGCCCGAAGAATGTTCCCGCAAGAGTTGGGCGGGAATGAAAAAACTTCTGCAACAGGCGGATGCGTCGTAAGACCGCTTCGAGAATCGGTGGGTAACCCGCCTTGATAACTCGCTTTGATAAACGGAAGAGGGAGAAACATGACCGAGCAAATTAGGTTCGATCAAACCAAGTTCGATCAAACCAGACGCACTTTTCTGAAGCAGGCCGCGCTGGGAACCGCCGCCGTGCTGGCGTATCCAACGTCCACCGTGCTGGGCGCGAACGATCGCGTCCGCGTCGGCATGATTGGTGTGGGCGACCGCGGCAACGATCTGCTGGCCCAGATTCGCGTGGTGCACGGCGTCGAACTGGTCGCCATGGCCGACGTCTACAGCCGCCGCCGTGACGAGGCGAAAAGTAAAGTGCCCGGCCTTCAGACCTTCGACGATCACCGCCGCCTGCTCGATATGAAAGACATCGACGCCGTCATCGTGGCCAGTCCGTTGCACATCCACACCCGGCATTTTCTCGACACGCTGGCCGCCGGCAAAGACCTCTATTCCGAGAAGACCATGACCTGGTCGATTCCCGAAGCCGACAAGTGCCTGGCGGCCGCAAAGGCTTCCAACCGCGTCATCCAGATCGGTCTGCAGCATCAAAGTTCCGGCGCCCAGACCGACGCGCGCCAGTGGATCAGCGACGGCCGGGTAGGCAAGGTCACGCAAGTCGAGTCCTGGATGAGCCGCAACACTCCCCACGGCAAGGGCCAATGGGTGCGCCCGTTGCCGTCCGACTGCACCGCGCAGAACGTCAACTGGAGTGCATTTCTCAACGGCCGGCCCGACCGTCCCTTCGATCCCTACAAATTCATCAACTGGCGTCTGTTCTGGGAGTTCGCCGGAGGCAATTGCGCCGAGAACATGGTGCACCAGATCGCCTGGATCATGGGCGCGCTCGATCTGCCGCTCCCGTCGGCGGCCTACATGTCGGGTGGCGTCTTTTCAGAGAAAGACGGCCGCGAGGTGCCTGACACGATCGCAGTGACTCTCGATTTCCCCAACATGGTTGTGACCTGGCAGTCCAGCTTCAGCAACAAGCACTACGATATGGCGGACCGCATTCTGGGAAGCGACGGAACGCTCGAACATCATTTTGAAGAGCCGCTCGAGTACTGGCCGGAGAGAACGAACCGTCCCAACGGAGAGGCGGCGAAGGGCAGCAGCAAGAATCAGGACCACATGGCGAACTGGATCGACTGCGTGCGCAGCCGCGGCATTCCGAACGCTCCGCCGGAAATCGGCTACCGTTCGGCCATCGCGGTGCACATGTCCAATTTGTCGTACAAGAACAAACGGCGGCTCACGCTGGAGGAAGCCAAGGCAATGACGCCGGAATTCTAGACGTCAGCAGTGAACCGGCAGTTCTACAGGAGGAGATATGCAGACCCTCGTTGCTCTGCAGTTCCGCTTTCTTGTAGTGGGACTATTCGCGCTGTGCGCAGCGGTCGCCTTTGCGCAAGACACGGCTACTCTGACGGGCACAATCCGCGACAACACCGGCGCCGTCATTCCCGGCGCCTCCGTTACCTTGAAGAACACCGCTACCGGCATTGTCCGCCAGCTCAAGACGAACGCCTCGGGCGAATACGTCGCCGCGGCGGTGCCTCCGGGCGAGTACAACCTCAGCGTGTCGGTCGCCGGATTCCGCAAATATCAGGCCGCGGGTGTGATCCTCCGCGTCGCGCAGAACGCGCGCATCGACGTGACCATGCAGGTTGGGAATTCCCACGAGGAGGTGACGGTTCACGGCGAGGGCCTGGCCCAGGTAAATACGCAGTCGTCGGAACTGGGTGGGACCATCACCGGCAAAGAACTGACGCAACTCCAGTTAAACGGCCGCAATTTCACGCAGCTCATTACGCTCGTACCCGGCGTCAGCAATCAAACTGGACAGGATGAAGGCGTCGTCGGAGCCGAGGGCAGCGTCAGCTACAGCGTCAATGGCGGCCGCACCGAATACAACAACTGGGAAGTCGACGGCGGCGACATGATGGACAACGGCAGCAACTTTTCGCTCAACGTCTATCCCAGCGTGGAAGCCATTGAGGAAGTGCAGGTGTTGACCTCCAACTACGGCGCGCAATATGGCAAGAATGGTTCGGGCACTGTCGAGGTAGAAACCAAGTCGGGGACCAACCAGTTTCACGGTTCGCTGTGGGAATTTGCCAGGAACGAAGACTTCAATGCGCACAACTATTTTGATGTCCCGGGAACTCCGAAAGCAGGCTACAAGAAACACGACTTCGGCTACAGCATCGGTGGCCCCATCAGGAAGAACCACACATTCTTCTTCTGGTTGCAAAACTGGCGTCGGGAGAACGTCCCGGTAAACTTCTACAGCTTCGTGCCCTCCATGGAGAATCGCCAGGGCAATTTCAACGACATGTGCGCGCCGCAGAATCCGGCGCCTACGGATTGTCCCGTCGATCCGAGCACCGGCAATCCTTATACGAACAACACCCTGCCGTCGATCGATCCCAATGCGCAATATCTGCTGAACATGATTCCGGAGCCAAACTTCGGCTCTGGCGCGAACTCCATCTTCGCTGCCGCCGTGGGCCAGCCGACGCATTGGCGCGAAGACCTGATTCGCCTCGACCACGATTTCAATTCCAAGCTACGCTTCACTTTCCGGGCGATTCACGATTCCTGGGATACCACGAAAGCCACCGTGACCTGGGGCGGAGAAAGCTTTCCCACCATCGGTACGCACTTCATCGGCCCCGGCGTGGAAATCGTGGCCAGGCTGACGGCGACCGCCTCCCCCACTCTGCTCAACGAGTTCGTGGCCAGCTACACCACCGACCACATCCAGCAGATCAATACCAACCCTTCGGTGTGGACGCGCACCAGCGGTTTCACCATGCCCGGCCTGTTTCCAGACTTCGGTGGAAAGCTGCCGGGCATTTGTCTCAACACCTCCGGAGCTTATGGCGGCGGATTCTGCGAGGGCCCCACCGCCTTCCCCTGGGAGAACTCGAATCCGACCTTCACCTACCGCGATAACGTCACCAAAAGTCTGGGCAAACACAAGCTGGTCTTCGGCGGTTACTTCATGAACGCCGAGAAAAATGAAATGGCATATACCGATCTCGGCGGAGATTTGGTGTTCGACAGCACCTACCCGGTATCTACCGGGAATTCTTTCGCCGACCTGTTGTTGGGAAACATCGCGAGCTTTTCTCAGGCCAGTTCCCAGCCGAAGTATCACATCAACTTCAAGATCTTCGAACCCTACTTCCAGGACGACTACCACATCTTCAAGAATCTCACCCTAAATCTTGGGGTACGCGTCAGTTTGTATGGAACGTTCTGGGAGGTCAACCACCTGATCTCGAATTGGGATCCCGCCGCCTACGACCCCAGCACGGCCCCCCAGCTTGATGTTTACGGAGGCCACACCGGGCAGCCGGGGGCCATCATTCCAGGGACCGGGAATCCGTTCGACGGGATGGTCCAGTGCGGCGTGGGGGGTGTTCCCCGAGGCTGCCTGAAAGGTCACTTGTTCAATCCCGCGCCTCGGCTGGGATTTTCCTGGGATCCACGCGGGGACGGCAAGATGGCCGTTCGCGGCGGTTACGGAATCTTCTTCGAGCACACCAACGGCATGGAAGGCAACGCCGAAAACTTGGAGGGTACGCCGCCCATCGTTGAAACCCCCACCCAGTACAACGTCACTGGCTACAATCGCGTCGGCGGGAAGGGACTGCTGTTTCCTCTGTCCACGACTTCGATTCCGGACCAGGCGATCTGGCCCTACGTCCAGCAATGGCATCTGGATGTGCAGCGCGACCTGATTCACAACACCGTGGCCACACTCGCCTATGTCGGAGCCAAGGGAACCCATCTCACGCTGCAGCACGAGATGAATGAACTCTCGCCAGTACCAGCTTCGGAGAATCCCTTTCTGCCCGGCCAGCCGATCACGAACGACATCTGCAATACCCAGGTTGGTGTTCTCAAACCGCAATTCATCGTGAACGGCAAGAATCTGGGAGGCAAGGCCGCCATCAACCTCTCGGTGGCTTGCGGCAGTGACCCGGATTTTTTCCGAACCAACTTCTACGGCCTAAGCTCGATTCAGCGTGTAGAGCCGGAAGCCAACTCCAACTACAACGCATTGCAGTTCTCATTGCGCAAGACCAGCGGCGCGCTCACTCTTGATGTGGCTTACACCTACAGCCACTCGCTCGATGACTCTTCCGATAACTCGGACAGCAATTTCGTCAACTCCTACGACGTTCACCAGAACTACGCCAGCTCCAACTACGATCAGCGGCATATTCTGACTGTAGCCTGGACCTACGAAGTGCCCTTTCGTGGCAAGGGAATTTCGCATACCTTCCTGGGAGGCTGGCAATGGGCCGGCATCATGACTGCCCAGACCGGCACACCTTTTTCCGTTATCAATGGGGTTTACGGGGATAGCGCCGGGGTGGCTGATGGCACCACGGGAGTCGGTTCGTACGCCGACATTATCGGCGACCCTCACGCCTCTCCCAACTGCCCTCCCTTGGCGCCTGGTACGAAAGGTGCAGCTCTGTTCAACTGCGCAGCGTATACCCAGACTCAGGGTTTGACCTTTGGCGACTCGGGCCGGAACAGTTTGAACAATCCCGGCCGCACGAATTTCGACATGTCGGTGTACAAAGTCTTCAAGCCCAAGGAGAATATCCAGGTCCAGTTCCGCGCCGAGGCATTCAACGTCTTCAACCATACGGAGTGGAACGGTTTGAACCCGTATGTGAGCACAACGAATTTTCTATTCTCGACCGGAGCTCACATGCCTCGGGTTCTGCAGTTCGCGCTTAGAATCACGTTCTAGAGTTCAACGACACAGGAGAGGTGTGGGAAGATGAAGGCAGGGAAATGCCTATGATCGGCGCGCTCGATATCGGCGGAACGAAGATCGCGGTCGGCCTGGTCGATGACAGCGGCAAGGTGCTGTCCCGGATGCAAGCCCCCACCGACCCAGATCGCTACTCCAACGGAATCGATCTGATCGCGCGCATGCTTCGTGAAAGTGCGGCCGAGGCGGGCGTGGAACTCTCCGGCATCGGCATCGGATCCACGGGCCCGGTTGATCCTCTGCGCGGCGAGTTCGGCGACGTCGATTTTCTCCCCGGCTGGCGCGGCAAGAGTCCGGTCAAGGACCTCGCAAAGATTTTCAACGTACGCGTGGCCTTGGAGAATGATGGTGACGCCGCCGCCTTGGGCGAAGCTGGATGGGGCGCGGGCCGGAATCGTTCGCGCCTGATCTACGTGACCGTCGGCACCGGGATTGGCGGTGGCATCGTTCTCGATGGCCAACTCTACCGCGGCGTCGATGGCGCGCATCCCGAGGTTGGACACCACGTCGTCGATCCCGCAGGCCCGCAGTGCTCGTGCGGTTTCCGCGGCTGCTGGGAATCGCTGGCCGCCGGTCCGGCCATGGTGGCGTGGATTGAAAGCCATGCGCCCGCCGCATATCTCCATCGCCCGGGCATTACCGCCAAGAGAATCTGCGAGCTAGCCCGAGAGGACGATGAAGTCGCTCTGCAGGCCGTCGAACACGAGGCCTATTACCTTGGCTTAGGCCTCGCCAATCTCATCAACCTGTTCACGCCCGACGCCATTGTTCTGAGCGGGAGCGTCATGAAGAGCGCCCCGCTTTTCCTCGATCGCATACGCGAAGTCATCGGTCGCGGCTGCCGCTTCGTCCCAGCAGAGAAGACACAACTCACGCTGGCTTCTCTGGGAGACGACACGAACCTCATCGGCGCGGCAAGAGTGTGGCATTATCGGTTCGCGCAGTAGCGGACCGGAAGGAGACCAATGAAAGAGTTGAGCGAGAAGCTGCTGTCCGTGATCGAAGCGGCGGAGCCCAGACTCCGCGCGATCACTGCGCCGGAGAGTTCCAAGCCCATGTTGTCGGGCGGCTGGTCGCGCAAGCAAGTGATCGCTCATCTGATCGACTCCGCTTCCAACAACCACCAACGATTCGTCCGCGCGGCCCAGCAGGCATCCCTGGAATTTCCCGGCTACGACCAGGAGGGAAACATCCGGGTCCAAGCGCCGCAAGAAGCGGATTGGCCGCTGCTGGTCTCGCTGTGGGCAGCTTACAATCGCTACCTCGCTCATATCGTCGCGCACTTGCCTGCGTCCAAGCTGGAGACCCCGTGTCGCATCGGCTCGCGAGAGCCGGTCACGCTTGGATTTATAGCGACGGATTATCTTACGCATCTGATTCATCATCTTAGCCAGATCGGTGCTGCAGCAACCTAGGAGAGTGCTCCGGCTCCGCCTTCCAGTTCTTCCCCCAATCTGTTACTGTTTTCAGTCCCCTTTTTTGTGGGTTCGTGGGACGCATGTCACCGACCTCGCAGGCCGCCCATGACAGGATTGCCGCTCCCAGCCGGGCACTCCCGGAAACGCCGAGATCGCCAGATGGGCCGACCGGCACGGAAAGGATGATAGCCGCGTGATCGTTGGAGTTCCGAAAGAAAGCTATCCCGGGGAACGTCGCGTTGCGCTTGTTCCCGTAGTCATTCCCAACCTCGTCAAGGCGGGACTCGAAGTGATCGTGGAAGCCGGGGCCGGCGAGTCGGCCGGCTATCCCGACGCGATGTATGTTGAGAAGGGCGCCAAGATTGTGCCCGATCGCGCCGCCGTGTTCGGCACCGCCGACATTGTCGTGCAGGTGCTGTGCTACGGGTCGAACGACATCACCGGCAAGGCCGATCTTCCGCTGATGCGGCGCGGTCAAACCATCATCGGATTTCTGCGGCCGCTGGGTTCCGCGGAAATCGTGCAGCAGATCGCGCAGGCAGGCGTCACCGCCTTTTCCGTGGAACTTATGCCCCGCACCACGCGCGCCCAGAGCATGGACGCGTTGTCCTCGATGGCCACCTGTTGCGGCTACAAGGCAGTGTTGCTGGCCGCCGAAACCTCGCCGCGGATCTTTCCGATGATGACCACGGCCGCCGGCACCATCACGCCCGCCCGCGTGTTCGTTATCGGCGCGGGCGTCGCCGGCCTGCAAGCCATCTCGACGGCTCGTCGCCTCGGCGCCGTGGCTTCGGCCTACGACATGCGCCCCGCCGCCAAAGAGCAGGTGCAGAGCCTCGGCGGACGCTTCGTCGAACTTCCCATCGAGGCCCAGAACGCCCAGGACGCCCGCGGCTACGGCACCGCGCAGGACGAAACCTTCTACGCTCGCCAGCGCGAACTGCTGACTCGCGTGGTCGCGGAAAGTGACGTCGTCATTACGGCCGCAGTCATCCCCGGCAAGAAGTCTCCAATCCTGATCACCTCCGACATGGTGAAAGGGATGGCCCCCGGTTCCGTAATCGTCGACCTGGCCGCCGAGCGCGGCGGCAACTGCGAACTGACGCATACCGGACAAACGGTGAAACTGTGCGGAGTTACGATCATCGGCGCCATTAACCTGGCCACCAGCGTCCCGTACCACGCCAGCCAGATGTACGCCCGCAACGTCACCACGTACCTTCTGTACATGGTGAAAGAGGGCAAGCTGCAACTGAACCAGCAGGACGAGATCATCCGCGAGACCATGATTACCAACGGCGGAGAAGTGGTAAACGCCCGGGTGCGTGAATTCTTCAAGATGCCGGCGCTGGCGACCGCGGGCGGATAGGTGTCTTAGGGCGAAGTTGTTGGCAAGGGCACGGCTTCAGCCGTGCCGTTCGAGTTCTTTCTAAAACTGTCATCCTGAGCGGAGCAAGAGTTCGCTCAGTCGAAGGATCCCTGCGCTGTATCGAGCACTTGTGCTGCAGCTGGGAGTTCTCACGGTGCTTTGGGCCATGGTGAGAATGCCCTGCCACAGTCGAGCCGCGCTAGGAAGAGTTGGGATCCTTCGGCTCCGTGGCTGCTTCGCTTTTGCGAAGCAGCCACTCCGCGCAGGATGACAACGTTAAGAAATGGGGGTTAGCAATGAGTTCCAACCTGATCGACGCGTTGTTCGTTTTCATGCTGGCGGCCTTCATCGGATTCGAAGTCATCCGCCACGTCTCGCCTCTGCTGCATACACCGCTCATGTCACTGACCAACGCACTCGACGCCATTGCGGTCGTCGGCGCCATTGTCCTGGTTGGCGAGAAGAAGAGCACATTCGCGACAGTTCTTGGGGTGATCGCTATCGTCGCCGCCACCAGCAACGTGGTCGGCGGATTCTTCATTACCGACCGCATGTTAAGGATGTTCAAGACCAGCCGTCCGACGAACAAGTAACTGAGCGCAATCATGACCGAGTTTGCTGGAAGCCAGTACCTCATCGAAATCATCTACCTCATCGCCAGCGCCCTGTTCATTCTTTCGCTGAAGTGGATGAGTTCTCCCGCCACCGCGCGTCACGGCATTCTGGCCGGCGAAATCGGCATGGTGCTGGCCATCGGCGGCACGCTGCTGCATCACGGCATCGTCGACTGGAAATGGATCATCATCGCGCTCGTGCTCGGCTCGGGCATCGGCATCCCGCTCGGCATGGTGCAGATGACGGCTGTGCCGCAGCGGACGGCCCTCAGCCATGCATTCGGCGCGCTCTGCGTCACGCTGGTCGGCACCGCCGAGTTCTATCTGGGAACGCAGAACAACTCGAAGTTCGGATTGTCAGTGCTGTCGATGGAGGTGATCCTCGGAGGCCTGACCTTTACAGGCAGCCTGATGGCTGCGGGGAAGTTGCAAGAAATTCTACCGCAGCGGCCCATCACTTATAAAGGCCAGAACCTCGTCAACTTTCTGCTGTTCGTGGTGGCCGTCGGAAGCGCCGTCTATCTCGTGCTGCATCCCGAAGCGAAAATCTTCTTCCCGATCATTGTCGGCGTGTCACTGATCTTCGGAGTGCTGCTCGTGATTCCCATCGGCGGCGCTGACATGCCCACGGTGATCTCGCTGTTGAATTCCTACGCCGGCCTTTCCGCTGCAGCGATGGGATTCGTGCTCCAGAACAAACTGCTGATCATCGCCGGCGCGCTCGATGGATCTTCCGGCCTCATCCTCTCCATCATCATGTCGAAGGCGATGAACCGTTCGTTCACGAACGTGCTCTTCGGAGCCTTCGGCCAAGTGCAGGCCTCCGCGGCCGCGGGACAAGAAGCGAAACCCGTACGCAGCGCCACGCCCGAAGAGGCCGCCGCGATTTTGTCGGCAGCTAATAAAGTGGTGATTGTCCCCGGCTACGGCATGGCCGTGGCGCAGGCGCAACACAAAGTGCGCGAACTTTATGACGCGCTCACCAAGAAGGGAGTCGACGTCCGCTTCGCCATCCACCCCGTCGCGGGACGCATGCCCGGCCACATGAACGTGCTGCTCGCCGAAGCCGACATCCCCTACGACCGCCTCATCGAGATGGACGAGATCAACGGCGACTTCCCGCAGACCGACGTCGCCCTGATCATCGGCGCCAACGACGTGACCAATCCCGCCGCCCGCACCGATCAGTCGAGTCCCATCTTCGGCATGCCGATCCTCGACGTCGACAAGGCTCACACCGTCATGGTCATCAAGCGCGGCATGAGCCCCGGTTTCGCCGGTATCGACAACCCGCTGTATTATCTCGACCGGACTCTGATGCTATTTGGTGATGCCAAACAGTTTGTAGGCGGAATCGTGCGCGAATTGGGTGGAGGACATTAGCCGTCGTTGCGCTGCTTGAACGTGGACTGGTACATACTCTTGTGAAACTTATGCGAAATCTTCTCATTTTGATTGCGGTCTTTTTCCTGGCGTCCTTTGCCGCTGCTCAATCCCAACCCCAACTCAACCTGATGCCCATGCCCGCCAGCGTTCAAGCGGGTACGGGGCAATTGCCGATCAATCAATCGTTCGCGGTGGCCGTCACCGGAAGCCAGGATGCTTCGCTGGACGGTGCGGTCCAACGGTTCGAAGCGCAGCTATCCCGGCAAACCGGAATTCCGTTTCGGCCCAAGCCGGGCGCCGCGCCCACGCTGCAAATCCACGCCGATCACGGCCGCCAGGCCGTACAGAAACTCGGTGAGGATGAGTCCTACGAACTGACCGTCACCGATTCCGCGGCGAAGCTCACCGCGCCGACCACGCTCGGCGTCCTGCACGGATTGCAGACTTTTCTTCAGCTCGTGCAAATCACGCCGAGTGGATTCGTGGCTCCCGCCGTCACCATCAAAGATCAGCCCCGCTTCCCCTGGCGCGGCATGCTCATCGACGTCAGCCGCCACTTCATCCCGATCGAGCCGCTCAAGCGCAATCTCGACGGTATGGCCGCCGTAAAGATGAATGTGCTGCACTGGCATCTTTCCGACGACCAAGGCTTCCGCGCCGAGAGCAAGGCATTTCCCAAGCTCACCGGAATGGGATCTGACGGCATGTTCTACACGCAGGAAGAAATTCGCGACCTCATCACCTACGCGCACGATCGCGGCATCCGCGTGATGCCCGAGTTCGACATCCCCGGCCACAGCCGTTCCTGGTTCCTCGGATATGCCGAACTTTCCAGCGGCTCCGGCCCGTACGGGCTCGAGGGTGGCGGTATCGATCCGATCATGGATCCTACGCGCGAGTCGACCTACAAGTTTCTCGAAAAATTCATTGCGGAGATGGCGAAGCTTTTCCCGGATGCCTACTTCCACATCGGCGGCGACGAAGTCGACGGCAAGCAGTGGGACGCCAACCCACAAATTCAGGCCTTTATCCATGCGCACGGCATGAAGAACAATCAGGACTTGCAGGCTTACTTCAACCAGCGCCTGGAGAAAATCGTGGCCAAGAACCACAAGACCATGGTTGGCTGGGACGAAATCCTGCATCCTGATCTGCCCAAGACGATCGTCGTGCAGTCCTGGCGCGGGCAGGCGTCGCTGGCTGCGGCCGCGAAACAAGGCTACCGTGGCCTGCTTTCATTCGGATACTACCTCGACCTGATGTGGCCCGCAGCGCGGCACTATGCTGTGGATCCCATGGCCGATGCGGCCGCGACCCTCACTGCGCAAGAGAAGAGCCTGATCCTCGGCGGCGAGTCTTGCCAGTGGGCGGAGTGGATCACTCCCGAAAACATCGATTCGCACATCTGGCCGCGCAACGCGGTGATTGCCGAGCGCCTCTGGTCTCCGCAGAATGTCACAGACGTCGCCTCGATGTACACCCGCATGAATGCCGTCAGTCTCGACCTCGAATTTCTTGGCCTGACGCACCGCAGCGCGCGCCTGCACATGCTGCATCGCATGGCCGGGACCGCCGACATCGCGGCGCTGCGCAATCTTGCCGACGTGGTCGAACCAGTGAAGGACTACAACCGCTGGAGCGACGCGAAGGGTCCCATCGACTTTCACTCACCTCTGACTCGCATGATCGATGCCGTCAGTCCCGAGAGCGAAGCCGCCCGCCACTTCAACGATCTGGTGCAGACCTTCGTACAAAGCGGCTACAAAGACCAGGCCGCAGAAACGCAGATCCGCATGTGGCTCGCCACCTGGCGGGATAATGATGCCCGGCTACATCCCTTACTCGACCAGACGTATCTCCTGCAGGAAGATGTGCCCTTGTCGCAGGATCTTTCTGCCTTGGGCGCGGCCGGCCTGCAGGCGCTCGATTATCTCGACAAGGCCCAACCTGCTCCCGATTCGTGGAAGACGCAGCAACTTGCCCTGATCGATGAAGCCAAAAAGCCGATGGCCGACATGCTGCTCATGGTGGTTCCGCCGGTGCAGCAATTGGTGGAAGCGAGCGCGGGCCAGGCCCCGCACAACTGAAGCCACAGGTTATCATTATCATTGATCGACCATCGCATCGCGGACTTCGACGCCGTTGCCGCCCAGCAAGCCGGCGATCTCAGGGCAGCACGACAAAAGAAGGGCCGGCCCGGCGACCTGGGCGACAGCATGATTGCGGGCATCGTCATCGCCCGTCACGCCATCCTGGCTACCCGCAACATCGCGCACTTTCGTGACATTCCTGCGACCGTCGTTGATCCTTGGACCGCATAAGCCGAGGCCCGGCGTGGTATTCTATTAACTCCAGCTGCGCACCGTCTTGGCGGAATTCCTCGCAGGTCCTGAAGAAGTTACAAAGAAACCATGCTTTCAGTCAGCAATGTGTCCATGCGCTACGGCGCCAAAATACTGTTCGA
>Ga0181532_10000565_pt1 | contig 37839 bp, 31 predicted proteins | sample PEATcosm2014_Bin_33_FD_119768 | JGI IMG/M metagenome (GOLD analysis project Ga0181532, IMG submission 119768) | Peatland microbial communities from MTU Mesocosm Facility, Houghton, MI, USA - PEATcosm2014_Bin11_30_metaG | ecosystem: Environmental > Terrestrial > Soil > Wetlands > Peat | place...
GATTTTCTAGATCTTGCATGTCTATGTACTAACATAGATGCTCGATCCGGTCAAAACTTTTCACGCGACCGTCCCGTTTTTCTTAGGCCGTTGTGGCTGATTGGCACGTCCTCTCCCGTGGGGCTTTCCGGATGAGTCTCTAGGGGATTTAAGGGGCAATCCAGGGGGCTCGGTCGACACGCTCAGCTATCTGGTGGGCGGCCTGTTCGACAGGGAGGTGAAGATCGCAGATCGGATTGGGCGCAAAGACACTAAGCCCGAGATTGCGCAGCCACTGCGCAACCCATTTGCCGGCAAAGTTGTGGTCCTGGTAGACGCGGAGTCGGCTTCGGCGTCAGAACTGTTCGCCAGAATCGTGCAGCTGGAAAAGCGAGGAACGGTGATTGCAGACCATTGGTCGGGCAGCGTCATGGAAGGCAGGGAGTACAGCGAGGCAAACTGGAACTGATACTGCGGTCCACTACGGGGCTTCGATCACCGAGTGGCACCTGTTCATGTCGGATGGAAAGAGCCTGGAACACACGGGAGTGACGCCCGACGAGGTTGTGCTGCCGAGTGCCCTCGACATAGCCAACGGCCGTGATCCAGTGCTGGCGCGCGGCAGAGATGCTAGGGGTCAAGATCAGTGCGGAAGAAGTGGGTAAGGCCTTTGCCTACGAATGGCCGCCCGAGATCTAGCGGGCAACACTCTTCGGCGCTGCGCCCTCGCGGGCGAAGATGAAGTACGAGGAGTTCCATAGCGCAGTGGGCAGGCTTCCGCGCGGGCGGGCGGTGATTACGATGTTGAAGTCATCGGTGCTACCGAGGTTCATTGCGCGCAACGCATCTTCCGCCAGCGGACCTTTATCGCGCTCTGCCCCGAGGATGCCCGGTTCGATCACGGCCAGCCACGCTAGAAACTCGTGGAGATCGCGGGTGCGGGGACGTCCGGGAACGGCAAAGCACACCTCCGCCTCCTGCGTGGAAAAGTGCCAGGCCAGCGAGGCCGTCAGATCGACTGCCTTTTCGTAAGCGCGTTCGGAAATCAGTCCCGGCTGAGGATTGTCGAAAGCGATGCACAGCTTGCGCTCGTCTTCGCGGGCAAACTCGCGCACCTTCAGCGATCCCGACTTGGCGGTCGCCTTCCAGTCGACGTGACGGGCCGAATCCTCGGGCATATATTCGCGAATCATGTACAGGTCCGAGCCACGGCCGCGGACAAAGCTCTCCCACTCGCCGCGCACCTGCGGCAGGACTTCGAAGACCTCGTCGGTCAGCTCGATGCGCGGATAAACCAGCACCTCCCGCGGCAGCGACACATGCCGCGTCTTGGTCAGGAACGCGAACGGAAAGCGCGTGGCGAGACCGAAGCTGTCTTCGCGATAACGGCCGCGCTGATCGAAGCGTAACTCCAGGTCGGCAGACACCTCGGCCTGCGGAGGCAGGAAGGGAAAATACGCCATCCCCTGAAAGATTCCCGGAGGCGGTGGAACCGCGAGAACCCGGCGCAGGCGCCGGTCGGGCAGGCGCAACCATTGCTGCTCTTGTGGACGGTTAAAGGGGAAGGCAAACGTGGTGGCTTCCCACCGCCATTGCTTGGTCGGCTTCTTTCTCTTCTTGCGCGTGGAAATCACGCGGATGGAAAACGAGGGCAGAAACCGCCGCGGATTGTGCAGCACGATGCGTCCCATCACCGGGCGCCCGGCGAAGACGTGCTCGGGCAACCGGACATCGAGTTCCAGCCAGCGCAGCACCCATGCGGAAACGACTCCAGAGACCAGGATCGCCGCCAGCATAGCCGCGACCACAATGTAGAGAAGATTATTGCCAGTGTTAAGCGCGGCGATACCGATGACGAGCGTCACCACCACGTACACGATGCCGGCGCGGGTGACGTCGTAATCGAATGACTCGCGCAGGCGCTCGACGGCCACGCGGCGCGCCAGATAGGGCACCGTGACCAGTCCTACCAGGGTGGCCAGCAACAGGGAAGTCGAAGCCAGAATCACCGTGGCCCAGAGGCTGCCGGCATCGCGCGACACGGTGGAGAAAAGCGCCGTGGCGAAGGCCAGCCCCAGCCCCACCAGTGCGAGCAGGAATTTGACCCAGACTTCCGCCGAGGCCGACTGCAGCCACTGCGCTAGCCGGCTAGGCACGGACGGGCTCGATTTCAACGGATTGGCGTACGCAGAACCCACTTCTTCGGAGCCTAGCATTCTCCGGAGGAACGGACAACCGAGATCGGCTTGCGGGGAAAGCGTTCGTAACGTGACAGCGTTTGTCGCGGCATGGCTAGTTTTCGTCGCGATGGAGCGCGTACAGGATTAGGAGAAAAATCACAGTCAGGGAAACAAGCAGGATCGAGCCAACCAGCGAGCCCCGAGAAACGTAGTCTGTATCCGAGGCCTTGGTAGCGACCAGATAGACGACCTCATCGAGCATCAGGCCGGTAGCGACTCCGAGGGCCACCCGTACCAGCACACGATGGCGCGTGCCGAACGCCACTAGGAATGCCGCTGGAATTTGGATCAGCACTCCCGCGAAGAGCTGATGCACCAGGTATCCCCCAGGATAGATGTGCCGGACATGCACGAGATGAAGATAGAGTCGCAGGCTGACCACGGTTGCCAGCATTGGCAAAAGAATCAGCAGAAGAGTCTGCCGTGCAGGCAATGGTGGACGCGGGTCGCTCATGGTTTGTCGGTAAACGCTTCGTCTTTAACCGGGCTTCGCCGGTGGCACGTTTCATCCTACTGATTCCGATTTTCTCGTGCTACCCTTCTGGGCTCACAGGAAACTCGGCCCCGCAACGTGCACTAAAATTCCCATACTTCAAGCTTGAGGAGGATCCCCATGCCCATCGGTAAACGTGCAGCAGCGGAATTCATTGGAACTTTCTGGCTGGTATTTGGCGGATGCGGCGCAGCCGTGCTCGCCGCCGGTTTTCCCACGGTCGGCATCGGATTCGCGGGCGTCGCTTTCGCTTTCGGACTGACCGTTCTGACCATGGCTTTTGCCATCGGACACATCTCCGGGTGCCATTTGAATCCGGCGGTGAGTCTGGGGCTGGTCGTCGGAAAGCGCTTCCCTGCCTCCGATTTGTTGCCCTATGTGATCGCGCAGGTCGTGGGTGCGATTGCCGCGGCCGGCGTGCTCTATGTCATCGCCAGCGGATCGGCCAGCTTCGATGTGCATGCCGGATTCGCGTCCAACGGTTACGGAGCGAATTCGCCCGGCGGCTATTCCCTGCTGGCGGGCTTCGTCGCCGAAGTCGTGCTGACGGCGTTCTTCCTGATCGTGATCATGGGCGCCACCGACAACCGCGCGCCCAAGGGATTTGCGCCCATCGCCATCGGGCTCTGCTTAACTATCATTCATCTGGTTTGCATTCCCGTGACAAATACTTCGGTGAACCCGGCGCGCAGTACGGGCCCCGCGATCTTCGCCGGCGGGTGGGCGCTGCAGCAGTTATGGATGTTCTGGGTGGCCCCGCTGATCGGCGGCGCACTGGGCGGGGGGATTTACAGTATGGTGTTCGGTGAATAAACGGGTTCGCCGACTCCCGTGGAAAGAGGAGTATTGCAGGCCACCAAGATCGTTCTCTGGGTGGCCTCCTGGGTACCTCATAGGCGCGACCTGCACCGGGTGGAAGGTTGCTCAGGCGAATACCTTTAACCTGAGAATCCAACGTATCGTCGCGGAGCCAAGACGCGTCCATAGAATTGGCGCGGGAGATTCCTAACCTAACGAGATTCGCCTGGAAACTTATGACTGGCTTTTCAGTACTCCGACAGTTCCTTCATCGCCAGAAACAGATCATTCGGCTGGGGCAGGATCGCGTCTTCCAGAATCGGCTGGTAAGCAACGAACACGTCTTTTGCGGCCACGCGGCGGACGGGAGCATCGAGCTTGTCGAACAACTGGTCGGCGATGCGGGCTGCGATCTCAGCGCCATAGCCCCAGCTCAGCGTGTCTTCGTAGGCGACCAGCGCGCGATTCGTCTTCGCGACCGATGTAGCGATGGTTTCCCAGTCAAACGGATTCAGGCTGCGCAAGTCGATCAGCTCGACTTTCACGCCTTGCTCGCGCTCCAGTTTCTGCGCGGCTTGCAGCGCGCGGGGCACAACGGCTCCGTAGGTGATCACGGTCAAGTCGGTGCCGGGATGCACGATCTTCGCCTTGCCGAACGGAATCATGTAGTCCGGACCGGGATAAGCGGCGCGGCCGAACGACTCGCGATAGAGGCGCTTGTGCTCGAGAAACAGCACCGGGTCGTCACAACGAATCGCGGTACGCAACAGGCCGGCGGCGTCCTGCGAGTTCGACGGGAAGACCACGCGCAGGCCGGGGATGTGCGTGAAGACGCTCTCGCCACATTGTGAGTGATAGATGGCCCCGCCGGTCAGGTATCCGCCAATCGCGACGCGAATCACGACCGGGCACGAGAATCCATTGTTCGAGCGCCAGCGGATGACGCTGAGCTCGTCGCGGATCTGCATCATCGCGGGCCAGATGTAGTCGAAGAACTGAATTTCGACGACCGGCTTGAGGCCGCGGGTGGCCATGCCGGTAGCGCGTCCCACGATCGCGGCCTCGGCCAGCGGAGCGTTGAACACGCGGTCGGTTCCAAACTCGTTCTGCAGGCCGAAGGTGAGTTTGAAGACTCCGCCCTTGCCTTTGACCAGCTTGCGCTTCAGATATTCCTCGCGGCTGCAGTCGGCAACGTCTTCGCCGAAGATCACGATGCGATCGTCGCGCCTCATTTCATCGCGCAGGGTCGTGGTGATCAGATCAGCCATGGTCTTGCCGGCGGGCTTCTTGCCGTCGGCCGGAAGTTCGGAAACCGCAGCCTGCGTGTCGAATGCGGACGAGGCCGGATCAATATCGGGCGAATACACAAACTTCGTGATGCTTTCGGGAACGGGCGGCAGCGCTTCCAGCGCTTTGTCCACCGCTATCTGCAGCTCAGCTTCAACTTCTTTCTCCAACTGGTTGATGCCCTTTTCGTCGAGGATGCCTTCGCGCAATAGGAACATCTGCGTGCGCGTGACCGGATCACGCTGGGCGTCGCGTTCTCGCTCGGAGTCGGGACGGTACAGGCGTTCGTCATCCGACAAGGAGTGCGAGTATGGGCGGATCACATGCGCATGAACGAAGGCCGGGCCGTGCCCCTCGCGGCAGTAGCGCGTGGCCCGCGCGAATGCAGCGTAGCTGGCCACGGGATCCGTGCCGTCGACTTCTTCGAAATGGAAGTTGGGGAATCCGGAGACTAGACGCGAAATGCTTCCGCCCGCGGTCTGGACTTCGACCGGCACCGAGATCGCGTATCCGTTGTCCTGGACGCAGAAAATGACGGGCAGCTTGCCTAGCGCGGCAGCGTTCATGGCCTCCCAGAACTCGCCTTCGCTGGAAGTGCCGTCACCGAGAGACACATAGGTGACTTCATCCCCTTGGAAGCGCACGTTCTTGAACTGGCGGTAGTCTGCGAAACTGGAGGCGGGAACCGCCGCGGCCTTGGGATGCCGCGCGAAATAGCGTCCGCCCTCGGCGCAGCCGACAGCCTGCAGAATCTGCGAGCCGGTTGGCGACGACTGGGTGACGATGTGCAGCGCGGGATAGCTCCAGTGCGAGGGCATTTGCCGCCCGCCGGAGCTGGGATCGTCGGCCGCTCCGACTCCCTGCAGGAACATGTCGTAAGGCTTAACCCCAATCGCCAGGCACAGGGCGCGATCGCGGTAGTAAGGATAGAACCAGTCGTATCCCGACTTCAGCGCCAGGCCAGCTGCGACACCAATGCCCTCATGCCCGGCCCCGGACATCTGGAAATAGATTTTCTGCTGGCGTTTGAGCAGGATTTCCCGGTCGTCGATGCGCCGGGAAGTGTAAATGAGGCGGTAGGCCAGGATGAGCTGTTCGGCCGTAAGTCCTTCATAAAGCTTACTCTTCTTCGCGCCGTTGGCCGCCAAGGCCAGCTTTGGGTCGGTCTTTGTCGTGGCCATCCGGTTCCTGGTCCTAGCTCTTTTGGATTCCCGGCAGCGTCGTACGATTCCACGAAGCGGCCAGAACCTGTTGGAGTATAAATGCTGGCGAGTGGTTGGAAAAGGGTTGAAATTCTAAATTCTCCGAGGGCCGGACGGTCGGACCACGTGACCACCGACACGGCGGCTTGGGCCTCGAGTCAGGGTGGCGCACAGGCCACCCCTTCTACAGGGCCCTCCAGAGCGCGTTTTACCAGGACAGTCCGTCCCCTGGGAAGAGCTCATAGCAAGTAACCTCGCAGTTCCGACGGCCGCAGTCGCCGGGACTACGAAGTGTTTTGGGGGAAATCAGGAACCCGGGGTGGTCTCACGGCTTTCCGGCGGGCGCGAGTACGGTCACTACAACCTCTTGCTCGAAATAGCGCCGCTGAAAGTACAGAGCGACGTTCACCAAGCCAATGAGAGCCGGGACCTCGACAAGGGGCCCGATTACCGCCGCGAAGGCCGCACCGGAGTTGATTCCAAAGACCGCGACCGCCACCGCGATCGCGAGCTCGAAATTGTTACTGGCCGCGGTAAACGACAATGTCGCTGTCTTCGAATAATCCGCTCCCAGCTTCCGCCCCATGTAAAACGACACCAGGAACATCACGACAAAATAAATAAGCAGCGGAATGGCGATGCGCACCACATCGAAGGGTAGCCGCACGATATATCCGCCTTTCAGGGAGAACATTACGACGATGGTGAAAAGGAGCGCGATCAACGTGATCGGACTGATCCGCGGAATAAAGGTCCTCTCGTACCACTGCTTCCCTCGTGCCCGCACTAGCACGCAGCGTGTGATCATGCCGGCAAGGAATGGAATCCCGAGATAAATGAAGACGCTCAGTGCAATGTCGCGGATGGACACGATCACCACGGAGCCGCGCAATCCGAACCACTCCGGCAACTTGGTGACGAACACCCAGGCGTAGACCGAATAGAACAGTACCTGGAACACGGAGTTGAAGGCCACCAGGCCGGCGGCGTATTCGGTGTCGCCCTTGGCAAGTTCGTTCCATACGATCACCATGGCGATGCAGCGCGCCAATCCGATCATGATGAGGCCTGCCATGTACTCCGGGTACCCGCGCAAGAAAATGATGGCCAGAGCAAACATCAGCAGCGGGCCAATCACCCAGTTCTGCAGGAGCGAGAGAAGCAGGATCTTCTTGTTGCGGAAGACCTCGCCCAGTTCCTCATAACGGACTTTGGCCAGTGGCGGATACATCATCAGGATGAGACCCACAGCAATGGGGATCGAGGTGGTGCCCACGCCGAAGCGATTCAGAAAAGGCACGATCCCGGGCAGCGCCCAGCCGGCCGCCACGCCCACGAGCATGGCAGTGAAAATCCATAGAGTCAGATATCGATCCAAGAAGCTGAGACGGGACGTCACATGACTGTTCATTTATTTCCGAGCCTCGGCAGCAGCATGTATCGTGTCGGCGGCGGGCAGGCCGGGTTGAAAATTCATTGCCGCCCGATGTTGTCGATTTCTTTCTTGAGCGAGAACCGGTCGAGAGTCGCAAGTGGGAGGCTCAGGAAAAGGCTGATTCTTCGAGCCAGGAGAAAAAAAGCTTCCCGGAAAGCCTTCTCCACCTGCTCCTTTGTCCCCTTCACGGCGGCGGGATCGGGGATACCCCAATGCGCGGTCATCGGCTGGCCCGGCCAGATCGGGCAGACTTCGTTCGCCGCGTTGTCGCAGACTGTGAAAACGAAATCGAGACGGGGAGCATCCGGCTTCGCAAACTCGTCCCAGCTCTTACTGCGAAGACCAGCCGTCGGAAGATGCGCCGTTTCCAGTTGCCGCAGAGCCTCGGGGCGAACTGTCCCCGAAGGATGGCTGCCCGCACTGTAGGCAGTGAAATTCGACCGGCCCTTGTGATTCATGATGGCCTCGGCCATGATGGAACGCGCCGAGTTCCCGGTGCACAGAAACAGAACGTTGTACTGTCCTTCCATCCAGTCCTCTCTATCTCACTCAGCTACAACACGTCGGACCACAACACGCCGGTTGTGGGCGGCTCTGTTTCACCGCGCGGAGAAATGCGCTCAGAAACTTGCCGTCCACCTGCGGAGCAAGAGCATCCACGTCGATTCCCTGCCCAGCGAGAAATTCGCGCGCGTCCTCGGCGCGATAGATGCGTGTGGGCTCGATTTCAATCCGCTCAAATCCGGCCGCCTTCAGCTTGCTGCGGTAGTCGTTCTCTTCCAGTGCGCCGGCAATGCAACCCACCCACGCCAGCACGCTTCGGCGAATCTCGGGCAAAATCTCGCCGCGAGTCACGACGTCGGACACGGCAAAGCGTCCGCCCGGCTTCAAAACTCGAAAAGCTTCGCGCAGGACTTTATCTTTGTCGGCCGAAAGATTGATCACGCAGTTGGAAATAATGACGTCGACCGAATTGTCGGGCAGCGGGATATTCTCAATTTCGCCCTTCAGGAACTCCACGTTCTCGATACCCGACTTGCGCTTGTTCTCGTTGGCGAGCGCAAGCATTTCGTCGGTCATGTCGAGACCGTAGGCTTTGCCGGCAGGGCCGACGCGACGCGCGGAAAGCAGCACGTCAATGCCTCCGCCGGAACCTAGGTCGAGGACAATCTCGCCCGCATTCAAATGGGCCAGCGCCGTAGGATTGCCGCAACCCAGCGAGGCCAGCAGCGCCTCTTCCGGAATCTGCCCAACCTGCGCCGCGTCGTAGAGATTGGTAGTGATGGGATCGCAGCCGCCCGTGCTGGCAGTCGCGCCACAGCAGGAACTGCCTCCAGACTTCACGCGCAGAGCGGCTTCGCCGTATTTCTGTTTGACGATTTCCTTGATGTCAGTCGGGTCGGTAGTGCTCATGAATAGCTCCTATTTGCAGATCTGAATAATGTCTTGCGGTTTGAGGGCTTGATTGCGCGTGCAGCACTCGGCATAGAGGAATTGCAGCAACTCCTGCAGAGCGACTGTGTTGGCGGTGTAACGAAGGAACGTGCCTTCGCGCTGCACTTCGACCAGGCCTTCGGTGCGCAGTTTGTCCAGGTGATGGGAGAGGGTCGAGTTGGGGATTTCCAGTTCGCGTTGAATGTCGCTGACGACAAGGCCCTCAGGATGCGCAGTCAGGAGTAACTGCATGATACGTAGGCGGGGCTCGGTTCCCATGGCCGAGAACATGTCGGCATACTTGGCCACGCGTTCGCCGGATTTAGGAGAAGGGGCGTTAGTGGAGGTTGCCATGTTTCGATATTACTAGAAATATAGTACGCGTCAAGCGGACGGAGGCCCAGCCGAGCTTTGTTCGGCCTGTCCGGGTCACCGACCCGGACCCACACAGACTCAGGGACTGACTGAAGGCTGACGGTTGAGTGCTGAGTGCTTTATTCTGGAAGCAGATGATTCGTACCCACCGCGCCTTCGACCCGCATTCCATCCAACTGGTGATCTTCGACCTGGACGGCACGCTGATCGACTCCCGCCTCGACCTGGTGCATTCCGTCAACGCAGCCCTTCACCACATCGGACGGCCAGAGTTGCCCGACGACGTGATCGCCAGCTACGTGGGCGACGGCGCGCCGATCCTGATCCAGCGGGCGCTGGGCGGCGAGGCCGTTGACGAAGCTCTGGTTCGTAAGGGGCTGGAGTTCTTTCTTTCCTACTACCGCGAGCACAAACTCGATCACACCACGGTCTATCCCGGAATTGTAGAGGCGCTGGCTGCGATTCAGAGTTCAGGGAACGGCACTCCCCGCAAGATGGCTGTGCTCTCGAATAAGCCGGTACATCCGTCGCGGGCGATCATCGAGGCGCTGGGGCTGGGAAAATTCTTCTCCCAAGTCTATGGCGGCAACAGCTTCGCCACCAAGAAACCCGATCCCGAGGGCGCCCGCAAATTGCTGGAGGAGAGCGGCGTGCAGCCGGAACAGGCTGCGATCGTCGGTGATTCTCCAGTCGACGTGCGCACCGGACGCAATGCCGGGCTGTGGACCATCGGCGTGACCTACGGCTTCGCCACGCACACGCTGGACGACGAACCTCCTGACGTGCTGGTGGACTGGCCGCAGGAGGTAGGCGCCGTTTTCTCCTCGGGGTCCCCGCCCTGAAACGGCGAGACATTTCTGCACTTAGCGCATACGAAACGCAAACCATGACCGATAACAACTCTGGCCCGCTCTCCGGCTTCACCCCAAAAGAGCTGCGTAAGCTGCGCAGCCTGAAGAATCCCTACGGCATTCAGAAGTTCCTCGATGACATGCCGTACCACCTGGAAGACACGGCGTGGTCGCCGCGCAAGGTGCTGGCCGAAGAATCCGCGCACTGCCTGGAAGGCGCCATCTTCGCCGCGGCCGCATTGCGGGCCAACGGATATCCTCCGCTTCTGCTGGATTTCGAAGCCGAGCACGATACCGACCACGTCATCGCCATTTATCGCGAAGATGGCTGCTGGGGAGCGGTGGCCAAGTCGAATTACACCGGATGCCGCTGGCGCGAGCCCGTCTACCGCACGCTGCGGGAGTTGGCGCTGAGCTACTTCAATGCCTACTTCAACCTGCGGCGGGAACGCACGCTGCGACGCTACTCGGGCCCGGTCAACCTGAAGCGCTTCGACCGGCAGAACTGGATGACCACCGAGCACCCCGTGTGGTTCATCGTCTATCACCTGTTCGACATCAAGCACTATTCGCTGCTGACGAAGGCCCAAGAAAAGCGGCTGCATCGCGTGGACGAGCGGCTCTTCCAGGCCGAGTGTTTAGGCAAAGCGCACAAGCTCAGGGACTGACCGCTCAGGGCTCCGCTAAAGTTGCCCGCCCACCGTGCCGATCCATAGGAAAGGACCTTTGTACTTGCTTCACGGCGGCCTTGGGATGCATTCTGGATAGCCAGTCTGCGCGACGGCCCGGCACAGTTTGAGGTCCGGGAGACCATCGCCGTGGAAGAGTGCGGTCAATTCGGAACTGGCCAGACTCACGAGATCGTGGAAGCCCGCCGCCATCCCCGTTTCAAGCTGGAAGTAAGCATCCGCGTGTATCCGCGCGGCTGCCCCGTGGTTCGAGGCGACACGGTGGACATCAGCGAGTCGGGAATTTCCGCCATGTTGCGGCAGGAAGTGCCTGTGGGTGAAGTGGTTCGCCTGGAGTTTGCCCTGCCCCTTGGCGAAGTAGAGCTTCTCGCCCTGGTTCGCCAAAGAAACGCATTCCGCTACGGCTTCCAGTTCGTCGAAACCAGTTCCGCGGAGGACATCATTGGGCGCACCTGCCGTCAGCTGGCAGTGCAACCGTCGGTGCTCGGGCGCTAGAAGAACTGAGCCCCCAGCGAGCGAACTTCGCACAACTTTCAAATCGAACCCGGGTTTGGATTCTACGAATATCTGACTTACCATTCCCAACGTCATGAAGTTTCGGGTGGTCGCCTTCATACTCGCACTGCTCACCTGCTTGCAGGCGTTCGGCCAGCACGAGGCGCCCGCTACAGCGCCGCAGCACATGTCCCCGGCGGTCACAAGCCCCACTGATACTTCCGTCCCCGATCTCACGACCGGAGTCGACGGCAAGCTGTCGCAGGATCAGATGCGGCAGTTATTTCGTGTGGTCGCAGACAAGGATATCGAGAACGAGAAGCGGCAGCGCGACTATACATACATCGATCGCGAAGTCGAGAACAAGCTCGACGGCAAAGGGCAGACCAAGTCCACGGAAGTGAAGACCTACGAGATTCTGGAAATCTATGGTGAGCAGGTGCAGCGGCTCATCGAAAAAAATCACAAGCCGCTCGATGCCAAGGAAGCGGCCAAGGAGGAGGAAAAAATCCAGAAGATCATCGACAAGCGCAAGAACGAATCGGACGAAGATCGCAGAAAGCGGGCAGAGAAGGAGGAGAAGGAGCACGAGGATGGGCGCAAGTTTGTGCGGGAAGTGGCTGACGCTTACGATTTCAAGCTGGTGGGAACGGAAGAGGTCGGTGGACGCGAGGCCTGGGTCATTGATGGCGAGCCGCGTCCGGGGTTTGAGCCGCACCTGAAGGAGTCGAGGTTTCTCTCCAAGTTTCATGGGCGGGTATGGATCGATAAGGGCGATCTGCAACTGGCGAAAATGGATATCGAAGCGATCGACACCGTGTCGTTCGGATGGGTTCTAGCGCGCATCCACAAGGGCACGCGCGTGATGCTCGAACAGACCCGCGTCAATGACGAAGTCTGGCTGCCCCGGCACCTCACCTTCAAGGTGGACGCGCGCGTCGCGTTGTTCAAGGGCTACAACATCGACGGCGATCAGGAATATCGCGACTACAAGAAGTTTCGCACCTCCTCGAAGATTGTGGGCGTGGGCGAAGTGAAGGACCAAGCGAACGAACACAAGTAGCCTAGCTTTCGGCGGAGTTTTCACCTGCCCCATTCTTTTCTTTTGCGCACTGGAAAAGTTAACCACGCCTTTCTCCACTCCGAGCCACCCGGCTTTATAATGCGGAGTCCCCAGCGCGACCCATGCATGGGACCGGCTTCCAATTTCGATCTTCCCCGAGAGGCATAGAATGGATTCTCCTCTTCGTTCCCTCACTCGTCGCGATCTACTTCGCTCCGGCCTTGCACTCTCCGCCTCAACCCTGGTCGCAAGCTCGGCGGGCCGCGCTCACGCGCTCCTCGCAGGCTATCCCGGCGCAGCGTCGGCGGAGGCTCTGGCCGCGGTAGCTCCGCGCGAACATCTTCTGTTCGACTTTGGCTGGAAGTTTTTTCAGGGGCATGGCTCCGACCCGCGGCGCGATCTGGGCTTCGGCATGGGCCAGGGAGATTTCGCCAAGTCGGGAGAGTTTGGGTTTGCCACGGAGAAATTTGACGACTCGAAGTGGCGCGCGCTCAATTTGCCGCACGACTGGGCGGTTGAGTTGCCGTTTGTGTGGGACGACGAACAGCAATCTCACGGCTACAAGCCGCTGGGACGACGATATCCGGAGACGAGCGTGGGCTGGTACCGGCGCACGTTCGATATTCCGAAGGAAGACAACGGACGGCGCATTACGGTTGAGTTTGACGGCGCGTTTCGCAGCGCGCTGGTGTTTCTGAACGGATACTTCATCGGGCGTAACGACAACGGATACGCGCCCTTCCGCTTCGACGTGAGCGACTTTCTCAACTATGGCGGGAAGAATTTTCTGACGGTGCGCATGGACGCGAGCTTTGGAGATGGATGGTTCTACGAAGGAGCGGGCATCTATCGGCATGTGTGGCTCACCAAGACGGACGCGCTGCACCTGGGTCATTCCGACAGCTACGTTCGGACTGCCGTGAAAGGCAACGCAGCCACGCTGAGTCTTGGAACCGTGGTCCAGAACCAAAGCACGCAGCCGGAGAACTGCCGCGTGCGCTGGCAGATTCTCGATCACGACGGAAAGACCGTCGCGATGGCGGACGCGGCACCACAGCCCGTCGCTGCGGACGGATCTACAACCTTCGCTGCGACCGCGAACGTCGCCAATCCTGCGCTCTGGTCCCCGGAAGCGCCGAACATGTATTCGGCCGTAGTTACTGTGGAGTCCGGCGGGAAACCCCGCGACGCCGAGCGCGTCAGCTTTGGCGTGCGCACGATCACGTGGGATCCCGACAAGGGATTCTTCCTCAACGGCAAGTCCGTGAAGATCAAAGGCACCTGCAATCATCACGATCACGCCGGCGTGGGTGCGGCCCTGCCGGACCGCTTGCAGTGGTACCGGGTCGGTGTCCTGAAGGCTATGAGAGGCAACGCCGTGCGCACGTCGCACAACATGCCCACCCCGGAGTGGGTGGAAGCTTGCGACCGCCTGGGCATGATGATGATGTGCGAAACGCGCCTGATGAGTTCCATTCCGGAAGGCATGGCCCAGCTTGAGGCAATGGTGAAGCGCTACCGCAACTCGCCCGCGATCATCCTCTGGTCGATGGGCAACGAGGAGTGGACGATGATGCCGCAACCCCAGGGCGTGCGCGTCATCGACGACATGATTGCGAGAACTCACGAGCTCGACCCGACGCGCCTTTGCACAGCGGCCGTCAATACAGAGTTCGAAACCCACTTCCCGGAACAACTCGACGTGATGGGCTTCAACTACAACCTGAAAGTTCCGGATGAATGGCACAAGGCACATCCGAAAAAGCCGAGTGTGGGGACGGAAACGGCCAGCACGGTTTCGACGCGCGGGATCTATTCCACGGACAAGTTGCGTAACTGGGTCAGCGCTTATGACCTGAACCATACCGAATGGTCAGAACTCGCCGAAGAGTGGTGGAAGTTCTACGCCAGGCGCGAATGGCTGTCGGGAGGTTTCGCCTGGACCGGCTTCGACTACCGCGGCGAGCCTACGCCGTATGGCTGGCCTTCGATCAACTCACAGTTTGGCATCGTCGACATGTGCGGATTTCCTAAGGACAATTTTTATTACTACAAGGCATGGTGGGGATCGGAGCCGGTGCTGCACCTGTTTCCGCACTGGAACTGGGAGCAGCGCGAGGGCGAACCCATCTCGGTGTGGGTGCATTCCAATCTCGACTCGGTGGAGCTCTTCTTGAACGGTAACAGCCACGGCTCGAAAAAGGTTCAGCCGCTGACGCATCTCGAATGGAAAGTGACATACGAACCGGGTGTGCTCGAAGCACGCGGCACGAAAGACGGCAAAGTCGTACTGACGGAAAAGCGCGAGACCACCGGCATGCCGGAATCGATCCGTCTGACGGCCGATCGCACCGAAATCAACGCCGACGGCGAGGACGTGGCCGTCTTGCGCGTGGAAGTGCTCGACAAAGAAGGCCGGCCAATTCCCACGGCGGATAACCTGATCAGCTTCAACGTCAGCGGCGAAGGTGCACTGATCGGCGTGGGTAACGGCGACCCGAATTGCCAGGAGTCCGACAAGGCTCCCAAGCGAAGTCTCTTCAACGGACTCGCGCAGGTGATCGTACAGGCCAGCCGCACTCCGGGGACGATCACGGTTGAGGCCTACACAGAGAATTGGCCGCCGCCGAAGTTACCCGCCACCCAGATGGTGATTACCAGCAAGCAGGCGGACTTGCGACCGAGTGTGGGTTAGCGTCGAAGAACAACTGATCTCGCTTCGTCGTGTCGCCCCCGCCGACCGATCGAGGATGCTTTTAGTTTCATTTGACTCGTCATAAGTTGCGGTGTATTCGTATTGGCGCGCCGCTATGTCGAAACGTCTCTTTTTGCTCCTGCCCATCTTGGCGACCGTGCTAGCGGCGGCGCGGGACAAGGCCGAGAACTGGACCGAAGTCAGGAGCCCACACTTCACTGTGGTCACAAACTCCAACGAAAAAGAAGGACGCCGCGTCGCCGATCAGTTCGAGCGCATGCGATCGGCGTTTCAGGCTGCTTTCCCGAACTTGCAGATCGATACCGGATCTCCCATCGTCGTTCTGGCCATCAAGGATGACAAGACTTTCAAAACGCTCGAGCCTGAAGCGTATCTAGCCAAGGGATCACTGAAGGTGGGCGGTCTTTTCATGCGAGCTCCGGACGAGAATTACGTTTTGATGCGGCTCGACGCCGAGGGCGACCATCCTTACGCAGTCGTTTACCACGAATACACGCACTTACTCTTGAGCAAGGCGGCGGAGTGGATCCCGTTGTGGCTGAATGAAGGCTTGGCGGAGTTTTATCAAAACACGGAGATCAACGAAAAAGACGTCTCGCTCGGCAAGCCCAGCCTCGAGAATATTCAACTTCTGCGCCAGAACAAGATGCTGCCTCTGCCCACGCTGTTCACGGTGGACGCCTCATCGCCCTACTATCATGAGGAAAACAAGGGCTCTATTTTCTACGCAGAGTCCTGGGCTCTCGTGCACTATTTGATGGAGACGGATCGTCAGCAGAAGACGCACCGCCTCACGGATTATTGGGACCTGATGGCGAATCGAACGGAACCAGTGTCTGCCGCAACGCAGGCCTTCGGAGACCTCAATCGTCTGCAGGCCACAGTTGACGCGTATGTGCACCAAGAGAATTACCTTTACGTGAAGGTACCGATCTCTGCAGAGGTCGCCCCCTCGACCTTTACCGTCAGCGCGCTGGCTGCGGCACAAGCCGACGCGGTTCGAGCGGACTTTCTCGCCTACAACGGCAGGACCGCAGATGCACAGGCACTTCTTGATCGCATTCTCCAAGAAGATCCGAAGAATGTTTCGGCGCAAGAGACGATGGGTTTCATAGCGTTTCGTCAGGGCCGTGTGGACGAAGCACGCAAGCGCTACGCAGAGGCAGTGCAACTCGATTCGCAGAGTTTTCTGGCCCACTACTACTTCGCTGCCATCTCAATGAATGGTCCGCTGGCCGCCGCCGATGAGGCACAGGTCGAAAGCAGCCTGCGGAGCGCCATCAAGTTGAATCCCTCGTTTGCGCCAACCTATGACCGCTTGGCCGTTTTTCTGGGAATGCGCAGCCGCCATCTCGAAGAAGCGCGCCTGATGGGAGTGAAGGCGGTTTCCCTCGAGCCCGCGAATATTGGGTATCGCATGAATGTGGCCAACGTTCTAATGGCCGCGGGAAAGCCCCAGAGCGCGGTCGAGGTTCTTCGCGCTGCCGCGAAGTTGGCGAAGACTCCGCAAGAAACCCAAGCCGTCGATAACATGCTGATGAATGCCCAGGAGTATGCGGCAGCCCAAGCCCGAAGCGGGGACCAGAGCGGGCACCTGACGAATGGGGCTCTTAGGGAGCAGGCTGCTTCAGCCCCTGATGTTCCACAGTGGAGTCATCGCAAGGAGTTCGTTCCGAGCGGGCCTCACCGTTTTGTGGTAGGAGTCCTAAAAGGTGTCCACTGCGATGCCCCCAACCTGGACTTGACCGTCACTGCCGGGGCAAAGACGCTCGCACTCCATACCGACAACTACTACAAGCTTCCATTCACGGCCCTCAACTTCCAACCCACTGGCGACCTCAAACCCTGTCATGATTTGGAAAACAGGCCCGCCAAGGTGGAATATGTCGAATCCGCCGACAAAGCCGATCCCCCGCATTTGATCGCTATAGAACTTTACAAATAAATCAGAGGTTCCGCTCTGTTTCTCCGAGCTTCTCCCCGCCGACCGGCCAGGCGTTTTATAATAGAAAGATTCTCTGTCGGCCAAATTGGCTTCTGGGGAGGCCGGCGACGCAACCGAGCCGAGTTTTGCTCGGCCCGTATGAATCAAAGCCTCGGCCCTACGCATGCTAAGAGCCCAGAGCTAACAGCTAAGAGCGTCTTCCATGGATTTCAAACTCGTTTCCAGCTACAAGCCGCAAGGCGACCAAGGCCGCGCAATAGAGGCATTGCTGCGTGGAGTATATGACCGCGAGCAGCATCAGGTTTTGCTGGGCGTCACCGGATCGGGCAAGACATTCACCATGGCTAAGGTGATCGAGGCGGCGAACCGCCCGACGCTGGTGATGGCGCACAACAAGACGCTCGCGGCGCAGCTTTATCACGAGTTCAAGAACTTTTTCCCGCACAATGCGGTCGAATATTTCGTCTCGTATTACGACTACTACCAGCCCGAGGCTTACGTCCCGGCCGCCGACCTCTACATCGAAAAAGAAGCGACCATCAATGATGAACTCGACAAACTGCGGCTCTCGGCCACCCGGTCGCTGTTTGAGCGGCGCGACGCGCTGATCGTAGCTTCCGTGAGCTGCATTTACGGTCTCGGCTCGCCGGAAGCGTACTACGGCATGATGATGTTTCTCGAGAAAGGCCAGAAGATCAAGCGCGAGGACATCACCCGCCGGCTGGTCGACATTCTCTACGAACGCACCAACGCGGACTTCCGCCGCGGCACATTTCGCGTGCGCGGCGATGTGATCGAGGTCTTCCCAACCTACGACGACATGGCGTACCGCATCGAGTTATGGGGAGACGAGATTTCCTCGCTCACGCAGATCGATCCGCTGTTTGGCACGGTGAAGCAGAAATACATGCGCCTGCCGATTTATCCCAAGACGCACTATGTGATGAAGGAAGAAACGCGCGCGTCGGCCGTGGACTCGATCAAGAAAGAACTCGCGTGGTGGGAAGTCGAACTGGAGAAGCAAGGCCATCTCGTCGAGGCGCAACGCATTCATCAGCGCACCATGTTTGACCTGGAAATGATCAAGGCTATGGGCTTCTGCCACGGCATCGAGAACTATTCGCGGCACTTTACGGGACGGCTGCCGGGCGAGCCTCCGCCGACGCTGCTGGATTATTTTCCGCGCGACTTTCTAATGTTTATCGACGAGTCGCATGGGACAGTGCCGCAGCTGCGCGGTATGTACGCGGGCGACCGGTCCCGAAAAGAGACGCTGGTCGAGTACGGCTTTCGCATGCCGTCGGCGCTGGATAACCGTCCGCTCACGTTTGAGGAATTTGAGCACCGCACTAATCAGCTGATTTACGTCTCCGCGACCCCGGGCCCGTATGAACTGACCAAGTCAGCGGGAGTCGTAGTGGAGCAGATCATCCGGCCGACGGGACTGATTGATCCTCCGGTAGAGGTGCGTCCGGTAAAAGGTCAGATTGACGATCTGCTACACGAGATTCGCGCCCGCGTGGAGCTCGGGCAGCGCGTGCTGGTGACCACGTTGACCAAACGCATGTCCGAAGACCTGGCCGAGTACTACGCTGAGGTCGGCGTGAAGTGCCGCTACATGCATTCGGAAATCGAAACGCTCGAACGCGTGAAGATTCTGCGCGACCTGCGCAAGGGTGAGTTCGATGTGTTAATCGGCATTAACCTTCTGCGCGAAGGCCTAGATCTGCCGGAAGTGTCGCTGGTGGCAATTCTCGATGCGGACAAGGAAGGTTTTCTGCGGTCGACGGGATCGCTGATTCAAACCATCGGCCGCTGCGCGCGCCATCTGAACGGCCGCGCCATTCTGTACGCCGACCGCCAGACTGACTCGATGAAGCGCGCGATCGACGAGACGATGCGGCGGCGGGCGATTCAGACGGCGTACAACGAAGAGAACGGCATCACTCCCGAGTCGATCGTGCGTCCGCTCGACATGACGCTGGCTGGGATTGTGGCCGCCGATTATGCCGACCTGACAGGCAGCGAGGCCGAAGGCATGCCGGAGTTCAAAACGCAGGAAGAGGTGGACGCTTATCTCGGCAAACTCGAAAGCGATATGCGTGAAGCCGCGAAGAAGTTTGAGTTCGAGAAGGCCGCGAAGCTAAGAGACGCGATTAAGGAATTACGGACGAAGGAATTCTTGTTCGCGTAAAGAAGAAACTGAACCACAGAGGACACAGGGGACACAGAGGAATCAAAGGTCTTCTCTGTGCGCTCTGTGTCCTCCGTGGTTTTCTTTTCGAGCCCTACCGTCCATAGGCGGCGCTGGCCGCCATCGGTTTCCGGTGGAACGTGTATCCGTCAAAAGTTTCCGAACGGAAGTTGAGATTCGGGGCGCAGAGCTTTTCCGTCTGGCTGAGGAAAAGATATCCGCCGGGCTCGAGATAAAGATGCAGGCGCTCCATGAGCGCAGTGCGCTGGGCGCGAGAGAGATGCGGCAGCACGTCCATGCAGAAAATACAGTCGAAGCGGCCAATGTAGACCGGCTTGGTCAGGTTCATGGTATTGAAAGTGACCAGACTGCGCAGGCGCGGCTTCACCAGCATATGGGCACCGTTTCCGGAACCGGAGGTTAAGCCGTTACCCGAACCGTTACCCGAGCCCGTGCTCGTGCCGTTCGGCGCACCGTTTTGCGACCCTTCCGGGAAGCCGTTCGAGGCTGCATTGGCGCTCCCGATCTTCGAGAAGCAGGCGCGGATGACCGCCGGAGGCAATCCCGTCAGAGCCGACTGCGGATACAGTCCGCGCTCGGCAACTTCGATCGCAGAAGGCAGCAGGTCGCTGCCGACGATATGAATCGACCAGTCCCTCGTCCCCTGCCGCGTCGGGGCGGGAACGCCATTTTCGGCGATGCCGCCGTTGCGGCCGGCCCCACCTTTTTCTTTTGCGTCCTTGCCACCGTTCCCATTGCTCGAGCCATTCCCGTTGCCGTTCCCGTTACTGCTGGGTAGCGCATCGCACAAAGCCATGGCAATCGAGTACGCCTCTTCCCCCGTGCCGCAACCCGCGCTCCATATGCGAAGAGTGCTGGCGCCGTCGTCTGCTTTGCGGGCATACAGTTGCGGAATCACCTGCCGAGCCAGCGCGTTCATCGCTCCCGGATGACGAAAGAACCCAGTATTGACGTTGAGCACGCCGTCGAGAAACGCAGGCAGGGCTGATGGATCCTGATCCGAAGCGCGCAGGCGACCCATCAAAGCGGCGGGGGATTCCAGTTGCTGCTTATCCAGATACTCGGCCACGTGCGCCGCCAAGGCGCTGTTGGGACAGTCGAGCAAAATACCCGTCTGGCGCTCGACCAGCAGGCGCAGTTCTGAGAGTTCGTGCTCAAGGATCGTGACGCCCGCCATCAATCTATGCATAAATCCTTCCCCCGGGGGGTGTGCAAAAGTTCATGCGCCGAACCTTTTGACGTCGGCGTCGTGCAAGGGGAGGGGTTCTCATGCTTCTAAGCACCTGCGGCTACAGCTGCATAGGACTTGCCTGAATCTTGTTCGGCCTGCTGCGCAACGACATTCATCTCTTTTTCCAGCGACGAGAACCGCTGCATGATCTCGTGAATACGGAGCGTCATATTGCGAATGGTTTCGATTTGGGCGCGAGTCTGAGCGGAGAGGCTGCCCGGTTCCAGCAGCAGCAGGTCCGAATTTCCCAGCACCGACGTGAGAGCGTTGTTCAGGTTATGACGCATTTCCAGCATGTAACGGCCCAGGGTCGCCTGACGATCGAGGGTGGCGCAAGCGCTCTCGGCCGCGCGGGCACGAGATTCAGATCGCGAACGGTGTACGGCCTCGCTGGCTGCCAGCACCAGGGTTTCGAGCCAGTGCTCACTGGTCCGCAGAATGGCGATGCGCGGCCAACGCTCGTGCACCAACTGCGCCGTGGCAGCGTCCTGGCAGACACAGAAAATCGGCTGACCGGTCGAGTGCAGGGGCTCCAGAACCACCGAGAGCAAATCACGACGCAAGTCCCCAACCATGGCCACGTCGAATACGTCCACCGCGAAGCGTGGCCACAAGTCCCCGCTGAGCAGCGTGAACGTGGGGACATTGCGCTCCATCTGCCAGCGGGCAGTGATGCGGCGCGAGAAATCCACTTCGTCGGAGATGATCAGTACGGTCGGTGCCTGCACTTGCAACCTCTTCGCATTCAACGGGCGCTTCTGCCGAGCCCGTCAATCCGTCGCTCAATTCTGCCGAACGTTTTCCTACTTCTTTCCCGGCTCGGAGTCGGAATCCCAGCCTGGCGTACCGGAAACTTCAAATTCAGGAGCATCGTCAGCCGGCACAACGGGCTTGGCCTTCGGCTTGGCAACGGCGGACGGGGCAACGGTGGCCTTTGGCGCGATCTTGGACGCCCCTGCAGCAGCTGCCGAAGCAGCCGGTTTTGCCGCGACTGGCGCTGGCTTGCTGTCCGCCGACGCAACTGGTTTGGCCGCAACGGGTGCGGCGGGTTTCGTTGCGACGGCCGGTTTCGCAGCTGGCTTCGCGGCCCCAGCGGGATTGGCCGCTGACGCAAACTTCTCTTTGACTTCCGGTTCGGGAGCTTTGTCGCGTCCCAGAGCGTACTCAACCGAGGCGCGCAGATCGACCAGCATGCGCAACGGCTGTCCGGAGGAATACTCCGCCTGGAACATCACCTTCCATGACTGGCAGATGACCCGCAGGCGGATGATCGGCTCCTGCGCGGAAAACTGAGCACGTCGGCAGTCGATGGTTTCGACTCCCTTGTCCTCAAGCTCCGTCAGCCCGTCGAGAATCGTGTTGAGATCGCCCAGCATGAGACGGAAAAAAGACCGCCGCATCAGATATCCGAAGCGGGTGAACGCGGCCAGCGCGATCGGCAAATAGAACAAGTCGCCCGCCAGACCCTTAGCTTTGCGCCCCTGCTCCAGAACGCCGCCATGCAGCAGCTCATCCAGCGAGCGGCACTTCCGCGCCGCATCGAGCACGCGGTCGAGCGCGTTCAACCACACGGGAGGCTTCACCTCCACCGGACCCAAAACCGGCTCCAGAGCCTGGGCCACATAAGCGAGGTCCACTTCAGGGTCGCCCACGCCCGACGGCGCCAGCTGGCTGAAATACTGCACCAGCAGAAAATCAATTTTGTCCCGGATGATGTCGGTCTTGGTTGTCTTGGCCAAAAAGTGCTGCAGCAGGCTCACCAGCGCTTCCGGCGTCACCAGCGAACTGGTTTGCAGGAACTGGCGCAACTGGTGCACCTGGATGAGGTTGTCCATTTCCTCGAGCCAGCGGTTGGCCTGTTCGACCGTCTCTTTCCCGGGCGTTTCGACGCCGGCTTCCAGTTCGGCGAAAGGTTTCACGTCGAGGGCGAACTCACGCGCCAGTTCGAAATAGATGGGATAGAGCCGCCGGCCGCAATTCCATTGGGTGGCAAGATCTTGTACGGGTGTTGTAGGAGTCATGATTTCACGATCCAGTTGGGGACTTCCCCTTGAAAGCGGGCGGCTACCACCGTCTTGCCCGGGTGATACTGCACCGCGACCACCGAGACGGCGACATCGAAGGAACGGTCGGAGTTGCGCAAGCGAAGCTCGTCGCCAAACTCCAGTGCCGTGTTGCACTCGAACAGGACTTCGCGGGGAGTACCAAATTCAATGACGATACTTTCGCTGAAATGAGCCGCGGCAGGCTCGCTGCCTTGCAGGACGCGGGCGAGTTGAACCGGCATGCGGACGGGCGACGCCTCCGGAAAAAAACGGGCAAGCCCCGCCACGGTGCTGGGGTTCTGTGCGGCACGTGCCGTTGCTGTACCCTGATGCGCCAAGCGATGAAAATCCCCTCACCCAGACTCGTTAACCCAAACTCGTTAACCCAGCCTTCGCTCTGCCCGATTGAAATGCGGCTGGGCTCCCCTCTTCCCGGTTAGGAAGAGCTGTGGGGAGCCGGATTCCGCGGTTCAGAAAAGGCGGAGCAACACAGCAGCCATCGCTGGGAACGGAAGGACTAGCACTGAGGTGAGTGCATTTTCAGCGGCTTAGGGGCGGGTTCCAACGTGCTGGACGAGGTTGGAGGAGCTTAGCGTCTCAGCGTGAGACGGGAATCTCAAATAGTGGCTAGTGATTCGTGGTTAGCGGGTGCACGCCTTTGGACAGAAGTGGAGACCTCCAACGGTGAACGGCCTGCTGGCCTCACTGGAAGCACCCACAGACCGTACCAGTCACCGAGCACCAGCCGCTGGTTTGTCACTGCAGCGTATGGCTCGACGAGCCGGACCCGGATTGCCCCATCCCAATGTTGTAGCGCTTCAGCTTGCGGTACAACGTGGCGCGGCTGATGCCCAGCATGCGTCCGGCCAGGGCTTTGTCGCCTTTAACCTGTTCAAAGACGCGCTGGATGGTGGCCCGTTCAATGTCTTCGAGATCGGTCGTCGACAGCGGAGCCCGCGGCGATTCAGCGATGGCCTGCGCCGCAGCGAGATCAGGATCCAGCACGGTCGGCCTTTCCGCCGGCAAGACCGACGTCACTCCGCCAGCTGCAGCGCCCGAAGCAATGGCTGGCGGAAGGTCGCCGAGGTCGATGATCTGTCCGTTGCCCAGCGCGACCGCGCGCTCCACGCAGTTCTCCAGCTCGCGAACGTTGCCCGGCCAGTCGTATTGCATCAGAGCCTTCATCGCCGAGCTGGTCACATGCAGCTCCGAACCGGGGGCATAGCGTTCGAGGAACCAATGCACCAGCATGGGAGTATCGCTGCGCCGCTCCCGCAATGCAGGAACGTACAGGGTCACCACATTGAGCCGGAAGTAAAGATCTTTGCGGAAGGTTCCGTTCTTGTAGGCCGCTTCCAGATCGCGGTTGGTGGCGGCGATGACGCGTACATCCACTTTGATTCGCTGGTTGCTACCCACCGGACGCACTTCCTTTTCTTGCAAAACGCGGAGCAACTTGGCCTGCAATTCGAGGGGCAGTTCGCCCACCTCGTCGAGGAAAATGGTTCCCCCATCGGCGGCCTGGAATAGCCCCTGCTTCGACTTCAGCGCTCCGGTAAAGGCTCCCTTTTCATAACCGAAGAGCTCGCTTTCGATCAGCGTAGGCACCAGCGATCCGCAGTCGACGGCGACAAACGGGCGGTTGGCAAAAGCGCCGCGGAAGTGCATCGCGCGGGCGACCAACTCCTTGCCCGTTCCGCTCTCCCCGAAGATGAGTACAGGCGTCCGCGTGTCTTTCAGCCGCGCCACCATGCGCAGCACATCCTGAATCTTGGCGGATGATCCGATGATGCCGTGCACCGCGGTTTCCGAATCCATGCGCTGCCGCAGAAATTCGTTCTCCTCGACCAGTCGTACTTTTTCCGCCATGCGCCGCAGGAACAGCCGAAGTTCCTCCAGCGGCGAGAACGGCTTGGTGATGTAGTCGTAGGCGCCCAGTTTCATGGCCTGCACCGCGGTCTCAATGGAGCCGTGACCGGTCATCAGCGCAATCTCGGTGCGCGGCAGAAGCTTCTTTACTTTCTCCAGGAATTCCAGCCCCGACATGTGCGGCATCACCATGTCGGTGAGAACCATGTGTACCGACTGCTCTTCCAGCAGTGCCAGCGCGGATTCTCCGCTTTCCGCTTCCAGACACACAAAGCCCAGAGCCTCGCCTACGGTGACGCAGAGTTTACGGATGCTCTGCTCGTCGTCGACGATCAGCAGGCGGATGCGAAGATCTTCTTTGCTCCCTGTGTTGCTCACTCGGCCTTCCCAAAAGTCTTTGAGACTACCTCAATAAACTGCTGTACGCGGAAAGGTTTCTCCACGCAGGGGGCGCCGGTTTGACGCAAAGTGGCGACCGTTTCCTCGTTGGCGATATCTCCCGTGATAAAGATGATTCGCGAAGCCAGATCCGGGCGGTGGGTGGCCACCCAGGCGTGCACTTGGCCGCCATCCACTCCGCCGGGGGTGCGCATGTCAGACACCACACCGAGGAATGCGCCGTTCTCGAGCAGGCGCAGAGCGTCCACGCCCGACTCGCAGCACACTACGGGATATCCGCTGCGCTCCAGGGCGGCTTGGACATATGCCATGACGGCGGGCTCATCCTCGATGAGCAGCACCGGCAAGGGCTGAAGTTTAAAGGCTGGTAGGCTCATGGTTGGGTCACTCCTGCCGCCACACCCACTGACGCAGTGTGGGACGCTGCGGGCAGGCGAACAATGAATGTCGCGCCTGGCCGGTCCGAATTGTTGTGACAGAGAATCTCGCCTCCGTGTTCCTTCAAAATGCCGTAGCAAATGCTAAGGCCGAGGCCGGTGCCTTTACCGACCTCTTTGGTGGTGAAGAACGGATCGAAAATCTTGTCAGGGTGGGAGATTCCGTTGCCATTGTCGCGGAACGAGACTTCGACCGCGTCGCCGGCTTTGGTGGACATGATCTCGATGCGCGCGGGACGTCCGACTTCGTGCACCGCATCGTAAGCATTGTTCAGGATGTTGAGAAAAACCTGCTGCAACTGGTGCGCATCACCCATGACCTCGGGCAGTCCTTCGTCAAGATGTTCCACGATGTCGACCCCATGGCTGTTAAAGTCGTAGGAGCGCAACTGGAGGGTCCGGCGCAGGATCGAGTTCAATTGCACGGCGGTGCGCTGCGGCGGCATCTGGCGGGCGAAGCTCAGCAGGTTCTGCACGATCTGCTTGGTGCGCTGGGCCTCCTGCAGAATCACCCGCATATCCTTGCGGGCCGTTTCGGGCAGATCGGGATTCTCCATCAGCAGGTCGGCGAAGCCCAGAATCGCAGTGAGCGGGTTGTTCACTTCGTGGGCGACGCCGGAAACCAACTGGCCGACTGCAGCCATTTTCTCGGCATGAACCAATTTGTCGCGCAGCACGGCGGAATCGGTAATGTCGGTCAGCACCACGACAATGCTGGTAACCGTGCCATGCTCGTCGCGCATGGGGCTGAGGTTGGCTGAGAACTTCCCGACAGCACCGTTGCCGCGCGCAATCTGCAATTCCAAATTGTCGACTTGCTGGCTGTTCAGCGTGCTTTGTAGCGCTTCGGCCAGCGGGCGCACAAACCCGGGCGCCGCCAGTTCGAGCAGAGGACGCCCCAGCAACTCCCGTTGCTCGAATCCCGCGTCGTACCAGCGGCGATTGGCATAGCTGATCAGGCCCGCGGTATCCGCCACCAGAATCAGGCTCTGCGTATTGCTGAGAATCTTGCCGGAGAAATCCCGCTCGCGGTGCAGTTCCGACTGGTAGTTGCGCAGGCCGGTCACATCCAGCATCAATCCGCGAATCTGCAGCACGCGGCCCAGATTGTCGTAGAGGCCAAACGCATTGATCAAGACATGAATCGGCGATCCGTCCTTTCGCCGCAGGGTCGCTTCAAAATTGCGCAGGTGCCCGTTCTCTTGCATCGCTTCCGCGTGGCGCTCGCGCTGCCCGGGAGAGAAATAAAGTTGCGTAGTAATATCGATCTGCAGCAATTCCTCCCGGCTGGCATAGCCCAGCATCTGCACCATAGCGTCATTCACTTCAATGAAACGCCCGCCCGGCGTGCTGAAGAACAGTCCTTCCTGAATATTGTCGAAAAGTTCCCGGTAACGGCGCTCGGCTTCGCGCCGGTCGGAAATATCTTTCAGCACGTGAATGGTTTGCAGCCCTCCCTCGGAATCGCCATTCACCCGCGAGGTAGAAACCAGATAGGTGCGATCGAAGACGGGGTGCGCGAATTCGTCGGAATCATCCGCCATGGCCCGGCAGAACGGACAGGAGTACGACGCCGTGTCGCTGGTCAGGGCCATCAGGGCCCGCATATTCACGCCGATCAACTCCGTCGGCGGCACGCCGATCATCGCCGCCAGCGAGCGATTCACTCGCAGAACCTTGTCCGCCTGGTCGTGCACCACAATGAAATCGCTGATGGCGTCGAAAATCTCCATCCAATGGCGATTCGCCTGCTCGATCCGCGTGAACAGCCGGGCATTGTCCAGCGCCATCGCGGCATGGCCCGCCATGGTTTCAAGAAAGACCTGATCTTCCGGTCCCAAGGGAGAAGCATGCGTGGAGAGGCACAGGACTCCCGCCAATTCCCCGTTGGCGCCGGGCAACCGCACCAGCGTGCACTCGGCCCAGCCTAGCACGGAGGCAGCTTCCGACCCGAACATCTGTTCCGCGAAACCGGAGACGACGGTCTCGGTGTGTCGCCCCACAAAGTCTCCCAGAGGCGCGCCCAGCAAACGGTCCAAGCTGTGATCCGCTACGGGATCGGGCTGGCGCTTCGCCAGCGCAGCCTCGGGCGCCGTAATGCTGTGATTTTCCTCGGGCGATGAACCGCTGGCGCTTTGATCCGCGGCCGAGGGGAGCGCATCAGAAGTCTTTACCGAAAGTTCTTCCCGAGTATGCAGCGCCGCTACCTGCCAGCGGCCCTCCTGCAGCACGGCGAGCAAACCCGCGCGGGAAGCGGTGAGTTCCGCAGTCCGGGACACAAACCGACGCGCGAACTCGGGCAAGCGCAGCGCCCCATCCAGTTCGCGAGCCAGTTCGATCAGGGCCTCGGCGCGGCGCCGGTGTTGTTCCGAGAGATGCAGATTGCGCGCCACTTCCACCACCACCGCGACCTGATTGGAGAGCGCTCGGGCACGCCGAATGTCCTCTTGCGAAATGCCGGTGCCGTCCAGACGATCCAGAACACCGAACATCCCCAGAACCCGCCCGCTCGTGCTCAGCAGTGGCACCGCGAGGAATTGGCGCACGTTGTATTTGGCGACAACGTCCAGGTTCACTCCGGGAGTACGGCTGGCCTCGTCGGTCCAGAAAACTTCCTTGCCGCGCAGCGCCCGCGTGGCCACACCTTCGGGGAACGGCGTGTCCACGCGCTTCGGTTGTCCTTTTTCAACTGCGTAGCGGACCTGGAACTGTCCATCTTCTTGCAGCGCGATAAAGCAGCGCCCGAAGCCAAGAAAATCTGACGCTCTCGTGACAAATGCCTGCAGTACGTGCTCCAGATTGCTGCTGGAATTGAGCTCGCCGGAAATCTCCAGCAACTGGTGCAGTTCGTGCGCCTGGGCAGCCGCAGTGGCATGCAATTCCGCATGCGCCACGGCAACTGCGCCGAAACCCGCAATCGCCGCCACCAGCGCCTTTTCTTCCCCGGTGAAAACGCCCTCCTGTCGCGGGTAGAGCAGGATTGCGCCCTGGGTGCGCGAGGTCCGGAACGGAGCGGCAATCAGCATTCCGGGAGAAACCAGATTCCCCAGCGAGTGAACTTCAGCTCCGATCGAAAGTGTCATGGGTTCTCCGGCGGCCACCGCACGCTGCGCCAAATCTGCCGCAAAGCGCAAGGTCTGCCGGTCATGACGGGCCCGGGCCGAGTGCGCCAGCTGCGGTGTCTCCGCCGAAACCGCCTTCAACTCAAAGGGTCCCTCGCGGCGCAGCAACACGCAAACCAGCTGGGTGCGCAAAAGCAGGCGCAGACGATCGGCCAGAGCTTCGATCACCGCGGAGACATCCGGCGTTCCATGCAGGGCATGAGCCACGTCCGCCAGGATTTCGGCCTTGCGATGCTCCTCGCGCGAAGCTTCGCTCAGCCGCGACGCTTCCAGCAGGCTGCCCAATTGGCCGGCCAGGATCGTGGCCTTGGCTGCCAGATCCTCGTTAAAGAAGTCCTCGTTGGAATCGTGCAGAAACGTAACTGTGCCAATGACTTCATTGAAAACCATCAGGGGCGCCGCCAACAGGGAGCGCGCCTCGAATTCCGCCGCCGGAAAGGGCGCGGAATGCACGCGATTGGCGAAGATGGTGCGCCGCTGCCGCACCGCTTCGGCAGTCACCGCGCTCTGGTCCGGTCGCAGTCGGATCCCGACAAACCGCTCCGCCAATTTTCCATCCGCTTGTTCTCCCACCAGTTCATCCGCGAAATGGCAACGCCAGAAATACACGCCAGACACCTGGAAGAACTCGCGCGTGGCTTGGCAGAACATCCGGATCAAAGCATCGGCGTCAGGCCGCTCACCCGCCTTCGCGGCAATACGGAGCAGAAGTTTCTGGAAGTCCTCGTCGGACCCCGGGACAGATTTATTTTCCGGGGGAATGATCGGACTGCCACCAGAAATGCTGAGCGCCGCACCGACAATGGAGGAATAGGGTTGTTGATTCACAAGTGCTTGAATCTATTGGGAAACTACCTGTTATCTCAATTTGAGTCAAGTGAAATGGGCAAAGGGGGTGCCTGGGTGTGAAATCCCGAGACCATGTGAGATTCCGTCTCAGGGTGAGAAACGAAAGGGCATTCGGCTGGAATGAGACGGTGCTAATTCGGAGCGCCCTTCCGACGCTCTTTTCTCCACCCCTTAACCAGCTCATTTACTTACAGATACCGTCCATTACTTTGGTTTTTTCAAGAACGTTCAGGTGGCCCGGGCGTTGCACGCCTCGGGTCAGCCGCTTCTTGTGAGCAAGGAGGAATTGTGTCTCAAAGAACTGCGACGGCGGTGCTGGCCGTCCTAACGTTGGCACTGACTCTGGGCCCGATTCGTGTGGGGGCGCAACAATCCCAGAGCGATGAGATTGTTCGCCGCGCCAAGAGCAAAGTGCAACCCGCGTACCCCGAACTGGCGCGGAAGATGAACATCTCAGGCACGGTCAAAATCGAAGTAGTGGTCGCACCCAATGGGACGGTGAAAGATGCCCGCGTCGTCGGCGGGCACCCGGTTCTAGCCAATGCAGCGCTGGATGCTGCCAAGAAATGGCGCTTTGAACCTTCAGCAGCAGAGAGCTCAGGAGTAATCGACTTCAAGTTTGAGCCGCGGTAGTCGCCTGGCCGCGGAGGAGACGGGCATGACAATCGGCAAGAAGCTGTATGTGAATTTCGGCATCATCCTCACGATGGTATTGGTGCTCTTCCTGGTGAACTGGAGAGCCGTGCAACGGGAGCACGACGCCAAGAAAGCGGCGCAACAGTCGCTGGACCTGAAGGACGCGACCAATGCCGTGCGCTTCCAGATGATGCAGAACCGCCTGTACCTCAGCAACTACCTGTTAAGCGGCGACACCCGCGAGGTGGACCGCATGAACGAGGGCCTGCGCATTCTGAACGAGAAACTGGAACAGGGCAAGTCGCTGGCCAACTCCGAGCAGGTCACGACCGCACTGGTCAAGGTCCAGCAACTCGAGCAGTCCTGGGGTAAGGAGTTCGCGCAGCCCCTGATCGAAAAGCGGAAAGACGTGGACTCCGGCAACGCTACCGTCGCCGAACTGCAGATCTACTACCTCCAAAAAGACGCCTCTTCCTGGGTGAAGAATTCGACCGACTCGCTCGATGTCGCCGACGGCGAGAACCACAAATTAGTGGACGAGCGCCGCGCCTCGGATGATAGTGCAGCCGCCTGGACCATCGGCGTTTCTCTGTTCAGCACCATCGTCGCCCTCGCAGTGGGCGCGATCATCGCCTACCGGACCGCCAAGTCGATTACCCAACCGCTCACCAACTTGATGAATGTGGCGCGCGGCATCGGCAACACCGGCGATCTGGAGCACAACATTGACCTCAGCCGCGACGATGAAATCGGCGAACTGGCCCGCACCTTCCACAAAATGGTCACTTACCTCAAGGAGATGGCAGGCGTATCCGAAGCCATCGCCGGAGGCGATCTGTCGGTGGACGTCAAGCCGCGCTCGTCGCACGACACCCTGGGCAACGCCTTTTCCCGCATGGTCGAAGGTCTGGCCGGGTTGGTACGCAGCGTTCGCGACGCTTCGTCCCAGGTAGCCAGCGCCTCCAACCAGGTCGCCGGCGCCTCCGACGACGCCGCCAAGATTGGATTGCAGGCATCCTCCGCCATCGATGAAGTCACCAGCACCATGCACGAGATGAGCGTCAACGTGCAGAACATGGTGAAGAGCACGCAGGTGCAGGCCTCCAGCGTCAGCGAAACATCCGCCTCGATCGATCAAATGGTGGCCTCGATCCAGCGCGTGGCCGATACGGCCAAAGTGCTGCTCGACATCTCCAACCGCTCGCGCGAGGAAGTGCACAACGGCATCGGCACCATGGAAAAGGCCACCGACGGCCTGAACCGCATCAACACCACCATCAACTCCTCGGGCGAAATCATTGGAGCCCTGGGACAACGCGCCGACGACATTGGCAAGATCATCGAGGTCATCGACGATCTCGCCGAGCAGACCAACCTGCTGGCCCTGAACGCCGCCATCGAAGCGGCCCGCGCCGGAGAACATGGCCTGGGATTCGCGGTGGTCGCCGACGAAGTCCGCAAGCTGGCCGAAAAATCGGCACAGTCCACCAAGGAAATCTCGGAACTGATTCAGAGCATTCAGAAGGAAGCCCGCAAGGCGGTCGAGAACATGGACCGCTCCACCACCATCGTCAACGAAGGACTGGAATTGGGCGGCGAGTTGAACGCCGCGCTGCGCAAGATTTCCAACGTGGTCACCGAGGTTTACAAGTTCGCGCAGGAAATCGGGGCGGCGACCAACGAACAGTCGCACGGCTCGTCGCAGATCGCGCGCGCCACCACGCGGCTCAACGAAATCACCCACGAAATCAACTCGGCCGTGGAGGAGCAGGCCTCCGGAGCGCAGGCCGTGGTCAAGGCCATGGAGCGCATGCGCGAACTGGTGCAGTCCTCGACTTCCGGTTCGACCGAACTGGCGGCGTCTTCAGAGCAGATGTCGAAGATGTCGCGCGGCCTGCTGGAATTCCTCGACCGTTTCGCCCTGGCCGAGGCTTCTCATTCGCAGTTGGGCGCGGATAGCTCCAATCGCTCTGCGCGCCGTGCCGCGGCAGGCGCGCAGTTCTAGGGGCCAGGTTCCGAGGAGCCTGAAGGCTCGAGTCTGGAAAACCAGGGCCTGAGAAACCAGGGTCTGAATAATATGAGCCGTGAACTTCATATCGTGGGCTTCAAAGTGGGGCGCGAGACTTATGGCGTGCCCATCACGTCCCTGCACGAAATCGTGCGGGTACCCGAAATCACCGCCGTGCCGGACGCGCCCGACTATCTGGAAGGCGTCATCAACCTGCGCGGCAAGATTGTTTCCGTCATGGACCTGCGCAAACGTTTCGGAGAAAAGCAGGCCACGCTGCGCAAACAGAATCGCATCCTGGTGGTTGAGCATGCGGGCAGGCTCGCGGGCCTGATCGTGGATTCGGCCTCCGAAGTATTGAAGATTCCATCCGACGCCGTCGAAGCTCCGCCGGCCGTTTTTCAGGAAGGCGGCCTCAACTGTGTCACGGGACTGGGCAAGGTCGCCGGACGCCTGGTGGTGCTGCTCGACATGAGCAAACTGCTGGCTCCCGGCAGCCTGCAAGTCAAGAGTGAGACGGGCGAAAAGAAGGCCGCGCAAAAATCCGAGGCGCGCGGCGCGGCGGCACGGTAAGTGAGACGGGGACCAGCATCGTTGCGGAGTTTTGAATCCAGCGTCAGGCGAGAACGAGAACACGCATGAGTACATCCGGAGCGGCACCTGCTCCCATACTGACGGAAGCGGAACTGAAGTTGTTGCAGGCGCTCGTCTACCAGGAGTGCGGCATGCACTTCGACGAACGCCGCACCCACTTCCTTCAAGACCGCCTGTTGCGCCGGCTGAAGGAGTGCCGGGTCGATTCCTTCTATGCCTACTACCGGCTCCTGACCACGCCTCAGGGCAAGGACGAACTGGCCAAGCTGCTGGAGAACCTCACCGTCAACGAAACCAGCTTCTTCCGCCACAAGGCCCAGCTGGACTTGTTTCAGAAAACCGTGCTGGAAGAGCTGTTCAAGCACAAGAGTTCGCGGCGCGAGTATTCCATCCGGATCTGGAGCGCGGGTTGTTCCACGGGACAGGAAGCCTACACGCTGGCCATGCTGGTCACCGACGCGCTGGCCTACTACTACCTGCGCAATCCGCTGCCTGTGGATTTGCCGCTGCCCAAACCGCTGGTGCCGCCCCCGTGGCGGGTGGAAATTCTGGCCAGCGACATCGCCTACTCCGTCCTGCGGCATGGGCAGGAGGGCAGCTACAGCGAGAACCAGATGTCGATGGTGGATTACGGCTACCGCCTGCGCTACTTCGACAAAATCGGCGAACGCTATGCCATCAAGAAGCCGCTCAAGGAGATGGTCCACTTCGACTTTCATAATCTCAAGACGGAATATCTGCCGCAGCGCAACGACGTGATCTTTTGCCGCAACGTGATGATGTACTTCGATGAGGCCGAGCAGAAGCGCCTGATCGAGAAGTTCTACCGCTGCTTGAATGCCGGTGGCTATCTCTTCGTAGGACATGCAGAGAGCCTTTTGGGGCTCACCAAGAAATTTCAGATGCTCCACAAAGACAGTGGAACGGCGTACCAGCGGCTTGAGGTGAGAGAGTAACGCATGACGAATTCCCCCGATGAACGCGGCCTCGAACTTCGGGAGCTCTTCTTTGAGACTTCGCAGGAACTGCTGCAGGCGCTGAATGAAGAAGCCCTGAAGCTGGAAAAAAAGCCCGGCGACGAGGAAATCGTCCGCGGCATCCGGCGCACCGTGCACACCTTGAAAGGGGACTCGGCGGCCTGCGGGCTGCGCGAGTTGAGCGAACTGGCTCACCAGTTCGAGGATGCCCTGTCGCTCGACGGCACGGCAACCCAAACGGCCGTGGCGGAAATCGCCTTTGCCGCCGCCGACGTGTTTACGGAGATGATTGCGGCCTACCGCAACGGCACCAAGCTGCCCTCCACCAAGAGTCTGAGCAAGAAGATCAAGGATCTGACCGCCGCTCCGGCCTCCGGGAAGACCCGGCGCACGAAGAAAACTGCGGCCAAGACCTCCACCGCCACAGCCTCGGCAACCCGCGCTGCCGCCAAGACGGCCGCGCTGTGGACCGAGTACGAAAAGCTGGCCATGACCAAGGCCCAGGCGGGCGGGCGGGCGGTCTATCACGTAGTGGTCAAGATTGATCCGCACTGCGCGATGCCCATCGCCGGGCGCCAGTTGATTCAAAACGCTCTGGGCACCGTGGGTCAGGTGATCGCGGTGCGCCCCGATGCGAAGTCGCCGGCGGCCTCCAAGCACGTCGAGTTCGTGCTGGCCACCGCGCAGGCAGTCGAACAGATCACGGCCAAGGGACGCATCCCGACCATCTCCGAAGAAGTGACGACTGAGTTGATGCTGGAACCGAGCCCAGCTCCGCAAACCGCCGCCGACCAACCCGGCCTGGCTCCCGAAGAGGCTGCGGACGCGAGTCTGCCTGAGGCAGAAGCGAGCGTTCCAGAGGCTCCGGCTGCCGCCGCTGCGGGGTCCGGATCAGTTGCCGCCGCGCAGGAGAACCTGTTGCGCGTCGAAGCCAGCCGCATCGACAACGTGCTCAACCTGGTGGGCGAACTGATTATCGGCAAGTCCATGCTGCAGCAGGCGCTGAACGAATTCGCCAAGCGCTACCCGAAAGAGCTGTTGCGCGGCAAGTTTGGCGACGCCATGGCCTTTCAGGCGCGCGTCCTGAACGATCTGCAGCGCTCGGTGATGAAGATTCGCATGGTGCCCGTCGACCAGCTGTTCCGGCGCTTTCCGCGCATGGTGCGCGACGTGTCGCGGCAATGCGGGCGCGAAGTCGAACTCGACATCAGCGGACAGGATACCGATCTCGACAAAGGAATTCTCGACGCCATCGCCGAGCCTCTGACCCATCTTGTGCGCAACGCGGTGAGCCACGGCATCGAACCCGCGGAGGAGCGCCGCAAACTGGGCAAGAAGCCGCAAGGGGTCGTCCGGCTGAACGCGTATCACCATGGCAACCAGGTGGTCGTCGAAGTCACCGACGACGGCCGTGGCATCGACGCCCAAAAGATTCGCGCCAAGGCTATCGAACTCGGGATGACGACCCCCGAGGAAGCCGCGCGCATGAGCGAAGCGGAAACTCTCGACTTCATCTTCCGGCCCGGTTTCTCGACCGCCGAGCAAGTCACCGAAGTCTCCGGACGCGGCGTTGGCATGGACGTGGTGCAGAGTGTGCTCCACCGGTTGAAGGCCTCCGTCAGCGTGGAGACGCATCCCGCGCGAGGCACAACCTTCCGGCTGAAGCTGCCTCTGACCCTGGCCATCATCAAGGCCTTGCTGTTCTGGGTGGAGCAGCGCTTGTATGCCATCCCGCTGAACGCGGTGCTGGAAATTGCGCGGACGTTTGAAACCGAGGTGCACCAGGTCGACAACTACGAGGTGCTTCAGTTGCGCAACCAGGTTCTGCCGCTGCTGCGGCTGGGCCGTCCGGTGGCCGACGGAGATCGAAAATCCAAGCTCTTTGTGCTCGTCATTACTGTAGGAGAGAGGAAGTACGGCTTGATTGTCGATGCGTTAGAAGGCGAAGAGGAATTGGTCATCAAAGCGCTCGATGACCACACGTTCCACACCGATCTGGTTTCTGGCGCCTCTATCCTGGGCGACGGGCGCGTGGTGCTAATCCTCAACTTGCCCGCGGTGGTGGAGCATGTGGCCCGCGCGCGGCCGGAAGAACTGGGTCGCTGCAATTCGGGTTTGTTGTTATCGCACACGGACCGCGTGCGGCTGGCTTTGACCCCGGTCGCGGGAGGCCAGGCATGAAGAACGGTCTGGTACGCGTGCTCGTGGTCGACGATTCGGCGCTCATGCGCAAGCTGATTCCGCAGATGCTGGCCGCCGATGAATCCATCGACGTGGTGGGTACCGCGATGGATGGCAACTTCTGCCTGAAGAAGATCGAAGAGTTGAAGCCCAACGTGGTCACGCTGGACCTCGAGATGCCCGGCATGAACGGCATCGACACGCTGAAAGAGGTCATGCGGCGGCAGCCGGTGCCGGTGATCGTGTTCAGCTCGCACAGCACGGAAGGGGCGTCGGTCACGATGAAGGCGCTGGGGCTGGGGGCATTCGACTTCGTCACCAAGCCCAAGGACGCCACGGCGCACATGGCGGAGACCGCGCGGGAACTGATCGCCAAGGTGAAGGCGGCCGCCGCGTGCAAGCTGAAGCCGCGGATACTATCCGGGATTCCGCCGAAGCCCGAGAAGGCGCCGGTGTCCTCCGCATCGCCGAATAAGGTCGTCGCCATCGGGGTGTCCACTGGAGGTCCGCAGGCGCTGGAATACGTGCTGTCGCAACTGCCGGGAGACTTTCCGGGCGCCATCACCGTGGTACAGCACATGCCGGACGGATTCACCGACATGTTCGCGCGCCGGCTTGACGAAGTGTGTCCGCTGCGAGTGAAAGAAGCGCAGTCGGGAGATGTGTTGCAGCCGGGACGGGTGCTGATCTGTCCGGGAAGCCGCCACATGAAGGTGAAACGGCTGCCGCTGGGAGACATCGTGATCCTCAGTGATGAGGCGCGGGTGAACGGGCACCGTCCCAGCGCGGATGTGCTGCTGCGCAGCGTGGCCGAGGAATTCAAGACGCAGGCGATCGGGGTGCTGATGACCGGCATGGGCGATGACGGCGCCGAGGGTTTGGGAGCAGTCAAGAAAGAAGGCGGCATGACGCTCGCGCAGAGCGAAGAGTCCTGCGTGGTGTATGGCATGCCCAAAGCGGCGATCGAACGAGGATACGCCATCCGCGTGGTGGGCTTGGATGTCATGGGAGCGACGTTGCAGGCTCTTTGCGGACGGAACAGCGGGTCCGAAATGGGATCCACCGGGCGCGCGGTGCGCGCCGGAAACTAAGATCGGGCACGGCGAGTACCCGTGACCAGAGTGATCTGGTGCGGGATGAGCCAGGCATGATATGCAGTAGAAAGGGGAGGTCTGTATGGAGCAGTTTGCACCAGTGAAACGCAGCAAGGACGGGCAGCCGGTCCGCTACTTGATCGTGGACGACTCGGTGTTTGCCCGGAAGAATCTGGCCCGCATGATCGAAACGTTCGGCGGGCAGGTGGCGGCTGAGGCCGGCGACGGCTTGACCGCCATCAGCGAGTTCGACCGCACGCATCCCGACATCGTGCTCATGGACATCACCATGCCACAGATGGAAGGCATCGAAGCGGCCGAACGGATCGTTCAACAGCATCCGGAAGCGCGCATCGTCATGGTCTCCTCGGTGGGATATCAGGAGAACATCGTCGCGGCGCTGCAACGGGGAGCCCGTCATTTCGTGCAGAAGCCGGTGAAGCCGGAAGTGCTGTACGAAGTCATCAAGTATGTACTGGGCGACGACGGTGCCGTGGCCACCTCGGCGGGAGCGGGAGTCTAACGCGATGAAGATGGAACTGATCCAGCCTTTCATCAATGCGGCGGACGCCGTGTTGTCGCAAGGGTTGCAGTGCACCACCAAGGTGGGAAACCTCACCATGGAAGAGGACGCCTATCGCCGCAAGGGCGTGGCCGGCATGATCGCGCTAACGGGTGACATCGAGGGGCGGATTGTACTCGACCTCGAACCCGCGACCGCCGTCAAGGTGGCCAGCCACTACGCGGGCACCGAACTGCCCGAGTCGGATGCGCTGATCAAGGAAACCATCTTCGAACTGGCGAATCAGGTCGTGGGCAACGCCATCTCGGCGCTCAACGACCAGGGCTTCCATTTCCGCGTGCATCCCCCGCTCCTTCTTACCGCGCAGGAGGGCGACAAGACCAGCGAAGACACCGAAGCGTTGATGATCAGCTTCGAGACCTCCCTCGGCCATGTCTTCATGAACGTCGCGCTGCGCTACAACAAACGCCGCTTGGCCGATCATGCGGCGGTCGGGGCCTAAGGCCAGTCGTCAGGTGAACATTTCAGATAAGCGGCTAGAAATCCATCCGAAAACTGGTGTTCTGTACAGGTTGAAATTCGCGTGACTTGATTATTTGTTTGTGCGCCTTCGCTTACATTACAACTGCGGCCAAGCCGGGATTCGCTTCCAGTCCA
>Ga0181532_10000566_pt1 | contig 37824 bp, 37 predicted proteins | sample PEATcosm2014_Bin_33_FD_119768 | JGI IMG/M metagenome (GOLD analysis project Ga0181532, IMG submission 119768) | Peatland microbial communities from MTU Mesocosm Facility, Houghton, MI, USA - PEATcosm2014_Bin11_30_metaG | ecosystem: Environmental > Terrestrial > Soil > Wetlands > Peat | place...
AGAGCACCGCTCTGATGGACATGACGTACACGTATTCCGGAACAAATAATAACGGGCAAATCACGCAGAGCGTGGACGCCGTCTCGGGGGAAACCATCGTCTACCAATACGACGCATTGAAGCGGCTGGCATCGGCCAACGGTCTGAACTGGGGAGAGACCTACACCTACGACGGGTTCGGCAATCTGACGCAAATGTCGCCCTCGGGCAACGCGGGGGCCCCCACCCTGAGTGTGACCGTGGATGCGACCACCAACCGGATTACACCAGGTCTGCAGGTGTCATACGACAACAACGGGAACATGACGCAGAGCGGATACCTGGGGTACGACGTTGCGAATCGAATGACGAGCGCGATCGTTCAGGGTGGGACGATCTACTACGGGTACGACTCGGCCAACCGGCGGATCTACTACCGGAACACGTCGAATGCCGAGACGATCTACTTGTACGGCGCGGACGGGAAGAAGCTGGGGACCTATACGGTGAGCAGCGTGACGAACACTGCCATCCAGTTTACGCAGCAGAGCACGAATGTGTATTTCGCGGGGAAGCTGTTGGGCGTAAGCGAGGACCGGCTGGAGTCGGTGCGCTATGGCGGAGCTAGCGGAGTGGGCTACCAGGCGCAATATCCGTATGGAGTGGAATACACGCCGACGGTCAACGACCGGGAGAAGTATGCGACGTATACGCGGGATAGTTTGACGGGGCTGGATTATGCGGTGAACAGGTATTACACCAGCCTGTGGGGTAGGTTCCTGTCGCCGGACAGATACACGCGCAGCGCGCATCTCGGCAAGCCGGAGTCCTGGAACAGGTACACCTATGCTGGGAACGACCCCATAAACGCGCATGACCCGACCGGCCTCGACGAATACGTCTGCTGGGTGAACGATGATGGAGAGGAGATATGCGATTTCGGACAAACGTTCGGTGCGTCCGGCCTGGGCGTGGGGGATGACGGTGACGAGGGCTATTATGACCCCGGAGACTCCGGATCCGACGGCTTTGATCCTGGTCCCGACCCCGTTCCCGACCCTGTTCCGCTCCCGGTGCCACCCAAAAGGCCGAGCAAGCCGCCGACTGATCCATGCGCCAACAAGAACGCCGTCTCATTCATCAAGGCTCATTTGTCTGATGCGCAGACCCTTGCAGCCGACCTAAACGTGCCTGTCGCGTTCATTCTAGCTGTATCGGAGGACGAAAGCGCCTTCGGCAGCTCCAACTACGCCCTTCAAGCGAACAATTATTTCGGCCTCTGGCCCGGGGCGCCCGGAAACATAGGTACCTACACCAGCCCAAAGGGCGGACGGGTCTCGATCTTTAGCGGGCCCGACGGGTTTCTTAGTTCAGGACAAAGTTTCGTGAATCTTGTGGACCCCTGGGAGAATGGCGTGACAAATCCAGATCAGTTCTTCGCGGCCCTTCACAACGTCTACAAATTTGGCGCCGGCAGCACGACCAACGGCTATGTGAGCATGATGGACAATATCGCGTCGATGACGGCGGCGAGGATAAATTGCAAATAAACTTGGCACGCGTATGACACGAAAAACTACGTTCAGCAAGGCTGGAGCGTCTTTCATTCTTGTAACGCTCGCGTTTGGACTCCAAGTAGCTGGGGGTGCGCAGCCACGCCAACTGGCGCTGTCGGAAGCACGCGAGCTGGTCGTCCGATCTCTCGAACCGACGGCACGTAACCTGCCCGGGCTTGCGCTTGATACTTTTGCAAATCCATATGATGCTCCGGGATTCTACTCGTTCGAGGTTAGTTGGGCCAACCCGCACGGCTCCGTCATAGTAGGCCACTTCGCCGTTAACAAGGCGACCGGCGACGTTTGGGAGGTTGTCTCGTGTGAGAGAATTCGTTCGGACGCCCTACGGGCGCTTCAGAAAATCATGCGAAGCAGAATCGGCCTTCGCGCGACGGAACTCCATCGCCTGGAAGGCGAGACCCCCTGCGAGCGCTGAAGAAATCTCGCTCCCAGGGCACCGCGTATGCCCCGAAAAATCGAGCAGCGCGAGCCACTGGACCAAGAAGACGCTGGACGGGCTGGGGCGGGTGGCCAGCGTGCAGACGGGGAACGGGGGCACCGTCGTGTCGGAGGTCGATACGATTTACGCACCATGCGCCTGCTCGCCGCTGGGCAAGATGTCCCAGCAGTCGCAGCCTTATCCAGGCACAGGCACGGTGGTCTACACCACCTATGCTTACGATGCGTTGGGGCGCACGAAGACGGTCACGCTGCCGGACGGAGCCAGCCAGACGGCCTACACCTATCAGGGAAACGCGACCACGGTGACGGATCCGGTGGGGAAGTGGAAACAGTATGCGAGCGACGCATTCGGGAACCTGGTGACGGTGATAGAGCCGGATCCCAAGTACAACCCGGGTGCGCCGAACCGCCCCCGGCCTATCCGGTGACCAGTGCACCCCAGAACACGCTGCTCACCAGCTACAATTACGATCAGGTCAGCCATCTGGCGACGGTCGTCACCACTTCCGGCACTGTTCACGCGGTGACCATGACGTGGAACTCGCCGGGAGGCCCGCTAATGCAGACGCGCACTTTCGTCTACACGCCGACCACCTACTCGACGCTGATCCTGCCAGCCCTCTGGCTGACCTCGGCCACCAACCCGGAGAACGGCACGGTGAGCTATACTTATAACGCGGACGGTACCTTGGCCAGCAAGCACGATGCCAACGGCAACACGGAAACCTACAGCTACGACAGCTACCAGCGGCTGACGTCCATCCCCGACCGGCAGCAAACGTTCACCTACGACACCTGTCCCTCGGGCGCGACCGGCTGCACGAACGCTCCCGGCCAACTGATGCAGGCCACCTTCGGCAGCAACGTGGGGCCGAACGATTTGAGCTTCGCATACAACTATTCATACACGCCGGCGGGAAAGGTGACCGGCAAGACGCTGATGCTGCAAGCGGCCAATCATTCGCAGTATGGGGTCTTGGCTTCGGGGTCGTTAACCGTGGGCTACACATATGACAGCCAGGGCGCCCTCCTGTCGGTGACGTATCCAACGGACCCGGCTGCGGCAACCTACACCTATACGCTGGATGCGATGGAGCGGCCGACGGCGATGACGGACAATCAGAGCTTCCCGTGGGCTTCCGGAGCGTACAACAGCCTGCTGCAGTTGACGCACGTCCGGCAGGCGACTTCGTCCGGCGCGCTGATGGACATGACGTACACGTATTCCGGAACAAATAACAACGGCCAAATCACCCAGAGCGTGGACGCGATGACGGGGGAAACCATTGTCTACCAATACGATGCGTTGAAGCGGCTGGCGTCGGCCAACGGTCTGAACTGGGGAGAGAACTACAGCTACGACGGGTTCGGCAACCTGACGCAGATGTCGCCGTCGGGCACGGCGGGAGCCCCCACGCTGAGTGTGACGGTGGATGCGACCACCAACCGGATTACACCGGGCCTGCAGGTGTCATACGACAACAACGGGAACATGACGCAGAGCGGATACTTGGCGTACGACGTTGCGAATCGGATAACGAGCGCGATTGTTCAGGGTGGGACAAATCTACTACGGGTACGATTCGGCCAACCGGCGGATCTACTACCGGAACACGTCGAATGCCGAGACGATCTACTTGTACGGCGCGGACGGGAAGAAGCTGGGGACATATACGGTGAGCAGCGTAACGAACACTGCCATCCAGTTCACGCAGCAGAGCACGAATGTGTATTTCGCGGGGAGGCGGCTAGGGTTGAGCCTGGACCGGCTGGGGTCGGCGCGCTATGGCGGAGCGAGCGGAGTGGGCTACCAGGCGCAGTTTCCGTACGGAGTGGAATACACGCCGACGGCCAACGATCGGGAGAAGTACGCGACGTATACGCGGGACAATTTGACGGGGCTGAATTATGCGGTGAACCGGTATTACACCAGCATTTGGGGCAGGTTCTTGTCAGCGGACCGGAGTACGAGTAGCACCACACTCACGAGCCCACAAAGTTGGAACCGGTACGCATATGTGCTGGGGGACCCGATCAATGGGAATGATCCGAGTGGAATGTCCTTGGTGGTCGTGGATGACGGGTGCGGCGGTGACGACGGCGGTGACGACGGCGATGATGGCGATGAGGACGGCGCTGATGTCCGGCAGGGCCGCGCGGGCCTGCACGCCATGTGCGGCGGGGGTGGTTCTAGTAGCAGCGGAAGCAGCGGGGGCGCCGGTTCTGGCGGCAACTTTACAAGTGGGAGCATCACGGGCACCCAGACGTCCGGCTACGGGAACCCAACCGATGACAACGGAAATCCAATTCCTGTACCTGTCGTTGGCGATCCCAGCACCTTCAACGACGCGTATCAAGTCACTGTGGGCGGGGGAACTCCCACCGATGCACCGGGGTCGTCCACCAGCATCACCGGATCTACCGGCATCACCGGATCCTTCTCCTTCACCTGGGGTGCAGGCCCTGTTCTCGGAGGATCGATCACGATCATACCAGGCTCCGGCGGAGGTCTTTGCCTCAGCGGAGGCGGCGGGGTCGGCGTCGGAGCGGGCCCGGGCGCATCGGGAGGCATCCTTCACGCGATAAATGGCGCCCCCCTAGCACCCATCGTGCAGGGCCCATCAACGACGTTGTCGGGGGGCAGCCTCCTAGGGTTGCAAGGAGTGCGCTCGACTAGCGGTAGCGCGATTGGCGGTATAGCTACCACTCCGGGTCTCTCGGTGACCTATGGGCCAGGGGTGTGCTGGCCTTGGTGGCTCGTCGGCAGCGTTGTCTCCGTGTTGCCTATGGATAAGCCGTCGTGGCCAACCGGCCGCGTTTATGAGAAAGCTGATCCCTTTTTTCGCTGATGAATCCGGCAAGTGGGGCTCGAACATTGTCTGAAAAGCGACCGACACTACGGAGGAACGGGCTTGTGAAAGAATGGCGCCTTGGCTCGCTTGTGGGGAAAGTCCTGTTTACAACAGGAGGAGCAGGTTGGGTCCTCCTCGGTCGCTCGCCCGCGCGGCCGGTCGCGTTTCTCCTCCCGGTATTCATTGCTGTCATGGGGGTCGGTGCGCTGATGCTCAGTGCATTCACGCCCGCTTCCGAATTTCAGGGAGCAAAACGGATGCCCCAGTTGGTTCCTTTTGTTCGGGTGGGCGGCATGATTGTTGGCTGCGGGATGATGATCGGAGCGCTTTTGGTTGCAGCCGGCGTCGCATATTAATGACTTGCGTGCCCAGCCAGCGTCGATCCAGACAAGGAAGACTAATGAGCTACCTTCACGCGCGAGCGCCTGTAGTTCGCCAGATTGAAGGTGACGCTGCGGAGGACGCGAAGATAGGAACAGACATGACGCAGGGCGGGTATCTGGCGTACGACGTTGCGAATCGGATAACGAGCGCGATTGTTCAGGGTGGGACAATCCACTACGGGTACGATTCGGCCAACCGGCGGATCTACTACCGGAACACGTCGAATGCAGAGACGATCTACTTGTACGGTGCGGACGGGAAGAAGCTGGGGACCTATACGGTGAGCAGCGTAACGAACACTGCCATCCAATTCACGCAGCAGAGCACGAATGTGTATTTCGCGGGGAGGCTGCTGGGTGTAAGCGAGGACCGGCTGGGGTCGGTGCGCTATGGCGGAGCCAGCGGGGTGGGCTACCAGGCGCAATATCCGTATGGAGTGGAATACACGCCGACGGTCAACGATCGGGAGAAGTACGCGACGTACACGCGGGATAGTCTGACGGGGCTGGATTATGCGATGAATCGGTATTACACCAGTATCTGGGGCAGATTTTTGTCGGCTACTTCGGTTGGGGAGGGAACACTCACATTGCTTTCTGTGATCTACTCGTACGGCAGGACGGTGGGACAAATCGGCTGGAATATGGTGATGGGATGCTCAGGCCAGTAACGAAGCTAGTGGAGCGGTTACGCGAGTCCGATGTTACCGGACGTGTTTTTGCGACGGTTCTTGCGAGCTCGACTCACAATACCATATTGCCGATTTACCGATGGTTGCGCAGGGCGTGGGGCAGCTTTGACCCCTCACCGGCGCACGTATGGATCGTTAGCGCGGCGTACTTCAGCCTTTGCGTATGGTTGTTTGTACTACTCACGAGGAACGGAAAGCAGTACCGGGCGATGACCTTGGATGCAATTTGCGGTGGCTCTTTGATCACGGTTGCTGTCGCACTCTGGCAGCCGTCCGTGCGAACGGCATTGTCGCAAACAGGATTTGGCTGGGCAGCGTGGGTCGTGTTTCTGAGCGCTTCATGGCTGGTGCTCGCAAGGTCCTTGCAGCCACATAAAATTACTCACACTGGAGCCAATACAGCAAACCACGGACCGCAGCAACCGCCAGCGCAACAATCGCAAGGGGTGTGAACCTGTATCACTCGAGACCTCGCTCCGCGTTTTTCAAGAGTTTTTCTACTGGGCCCATCCCGGCGTTGAGGAGCCACCACTCCTAGTTGATTTGCTCACGTACCCTGCTTGGGCCGCGATCTGCTACTCGCTGGCCATGGCGTTTGCCGCCCGCAGAGCGCGTGCAAAGCCCTGATTATTGGATTTTCTGGTTTTGAACGCCCACGCACGGGCCGACACTCACGCGCCGACCCCTCACTCCGCAGCCTCCGAACCAACCGGCCGCACATGCGCCGGCCCGCGAAACGCCGCGTTCAGAAACAGAATATTCATGCCATCCTGATAACTCTACACCTTCTCCGGAACCACAAAAGGAGCGCGATAATTTCGACTCAACATCCCGTTGGCTTCCTCATCCCCCACAAAGCGCTCCGCCCCAGGATCAAACTCTAATTGCCGCCCCAGCCGGTACGAAATATTCCCCAAATGCGCCAGCGACGATGCCAGGTGCGCCGTCTCCACCGGCCCATTCTGATCCCTGGTCTTACGGCTCTCCACCGCCTTCAAGAAGTTGGCGTAATGGTCCCCGCCCGCGTTGCCCTTCGGACCAGGCTCGCGCTTTTCGCCAAGAAAAACTTCGTAAGAGCTATAGCCATTGATAGCCATAAACCCTTCCGAGCCATAAAAAATGTTCCCCACACCGACCCCGCCCTCCGTATTCGTAAACCAGGGCCGCACTTCGAACTGGATAATCTTCTTTTGCTCGGGATAATGATAGACCGACGTCTGCGTCTCCGGAGTCTCTTTGTCGTCGTCCCACAGGAACTTGCCTCCCATGGAAGTGACCCGGTTAGGCAGGCCGACTCCCAGGCCCCACATACACATGTCCGTCTCATGAATTCCCTGGTTGCCCACATCGCCGTTGCCATAATTCCAGTGCCAGTGCCAGTTGTAATGCACCAGTGCACGCGTGAAGGCGTGCTCCTGTGCCGGACCTTGCCAGATGTCCCAATTCAGGTTGGCAGGCGTGGGCTCGTCGCCCTTATGGCCCACCGAAGGCCGTATCCGAAACACCAGGCCGCGCGCCATGTAGACCTTCCCGATGACGCCCTTGTTGAGCAACTGCACAGCCTCCTGGATGGCCGTCGAGCTGCGCAGTTGCACACCGTGCTGCACAATGCGGTTGTAGCGGTGCGCGGCCTCGATCAGCTTCCGGCCTTCGAAGATGTTGTGCGCCCCGGGTTTTTCGACGTACACGTCCTTGCCGGCCTGGCAGGCCCAAATGGCGGCGAGCGCATGCCAGTGGTTGGGTGTGGCGATACTCACCGCATCGATTTCCTTGCTCTCGAAAACCTTGCGCAGGTCCGTCTCGGTCTTCACTTTGCGGTGGTATTTGGTCTCGAATTTTTCGGCGCGCGCGGCCAGCACGTTGCTGTCGGGATCGCAGAGCATCACCACTTCGGCGTTGGGTTGCGCCTGAAAACCGGAGATGTGATCCTGGCCGCGGCCGTTCACGCCCAGCACCGCCACGCGAATGCGATTGTTCGCCGAGGCTTTGCCCGCCATCAGCGAAACGGCGACTCCGCCCGCGCCCAGCACGAAGCTTCTTCGACTGTTCATGATAACCCTCTGTGGAGAATTCTAACACCGTGGGCCGGCACTGCTATGATGAGTGCATCAGCCGGGAAACAGCGTGGAACGAGAGGAGGTCCTTCTCAAGTTACGTGAAAGGATTGTGGCCTTCGCGGCATCTCATACTACGGGGGATATTGCCGAAGACCTGGCGCAAGAGGTGTTGATTCTCTTGCATGAGAAGTACGCCCGCGTGGACCGCCTGGAGGAGTTGGTCCCACTTTCTCTTCAGATCGCGAGGTTCAAGATCATGAGCCTGCGCCGGAAATCGCAACGCCACGGTGAGTACACGCAGGTTTCCATCGCCGATATCCAGTTGCCCGACCTGGATGCGGATCCGGCGGCCCTGGTCGAGCGCAAGATGATGCTGGAGCGGCTGACCCGCGCCGTGGCGCAACTGGGCTCGCGGTGCCGCGAGTTGCTGCGCCTCAAATTGCAAGGGAAAGATTTCGGCGAGATCCAGAAAAGTATGGGCGCGCAGTCCATCAACACCGTTTACACCTGGGACCACCGCTGCCGGAAACAGTTGCTGGAGCTGATGGGCGGCGACTGGGAGGCGGAGAAGAAATGAGCCGCGAAGAGATCCAAAAGCTGCTGGGCGGCTACGCTACCGATACTCTCAGCGAAGAGGAGCGGCGCGCGCTGTTCGAGGCTTCGCTCGAAGATCAGGAGTTGTTCGACGCGCTCGCCAAGGAACAGGCGTTGCGGGAGGTGTTGCAGGATCCGCTGGCGCGCCGGCAATTGATTGCGGCACTCGAGCCGTCGCAGGAACCATTGCGGATCCGCGCCTGGCGCTGGCTGCGCCAACCGGCAGCTTTGGCGGCGGTGGCCAGCCTGGCAACTCTGCTGATCGTCACTGGTGTAGTGTGGCGGCGGTTAAGTCCTCCAGTGAAGCCCGAGGTGCTGGTCGCCCAGGTCAAGCCGCCGGCGACGGCAGCACCACCCGAACCCACTCAAGCCCCGGTGAAAGAGTTCCAACCGCCGGTGCCGAAGCGTAAGCTGTCTAAACCGGCGCCGCTGCCGGAGCCTCCCGATCTCTCCGCGCAGCAAGAGATGAAGAAGGTGTTGCCTCCGTCCGCTCCGCCTGCGCCGCCGCCAGCCTCCGCGGATACCATCTCAGCGGAGGCGCGCGTGGTGCGCGAACAGACTAGAACAGCGAAAGCTTCCGCAGCCCCGACACGGGCCGGCAGTTCCGCCAAGGGTGCAGCCACGACTTCGCCCGCGTCTGCCGTTCCCGCGCCCGCCCCTCCGCCACCGGCCCCACTGGTGTCCAACGCAACTGCGCCAGCCACCACCGCGGATCTCGCCCGGCAGTTGTACTCTCAGTCGAGCAAGCCGACTTTCAGCGCGGCCCAGGGCAGGTTGTCGGCGATGCGCGAACCAACGCTGCAGCGTGCCACCGCGAGGCCGCCCTTGGCCCGCAACCTAGGTGTGCGATACGGCTTGCTACTCAAAGGCACGAACGACGAGTACTCTCCGGTAGCCCTGAATACCGTGTTTCACTCCGGAGACGCAGTCCGGCTGCGGCTGGAGCCCAACGATAGCGGATACCTCTACTTGTTCCAGCGCGATGCCACCGGCGGCTGGCGCCTGGCTTCGACCCAGCGCGTCGAAAAGGGGCAGCGCTGCCTCCTGCCGGCGAGTGGCGCCCTGCAATACGACCAGCCTGGCTCGAAGGAACTTCTGCTGGTACTCTCGCGGCAGGAGGATCCCTCGCTCGCGGCTCTGGACACCGCGGCGCTCGATGCTCTGGCATCCAACGCGCGCGCCAATATCCTGAAAGCGACGGTCTCCAGCGAAGAGAGCGGCTATGCGGTCGACACCCGCGCGCAAGCCAGCCAACAGAAGGTCGCCTTCGAAATCACCCTCGAATACCGCTGAGCCGGGATATGGTGTCCAGCTAAGTGGGCCAGGCGCTTTCGCCTGGCAACCGGAACTAGCCCAACTGGACCTTGTAGCCTTGGAAGTAACTCAACAAGGATGCCGATATGCGCATTGCCGTCTTGCTCTCCGTAGTGTGCTGTGGCGTAGTCGCAGCCGCTACCATTCGGCAGCCGAAGTTTTTCGCCCGGCGCGATTACGACTCTGGTCAAATTGGCGACGTGAACGGAGACGGGAACCCGGACATCCTGCTGCCAGCGGACGGGAGCGTCGGGATCGCTCTAGGCGAGGGCATTGGTACGTTTCTGACGCCTTTTGCGGTGGGTGCCGGTCCGGATATAGGTCAGATCCTGATGGAGAACCTGCACGGGCAATCCCCACAGCCGGCCTGCCGGACCTCGTAGCGCCAGAGAGCAGCGGCGGCGTGACCGTGCTGCTCAACCTCACAAAAGTAAAGTAGGGCAGGCGCGTGGGGCAGGCGCTTTCGCCTGCCAAACCGATCACAAGCCTTCCTGGAAAATCGACCAACCACATCCCACAGCAATTAAACCACTTACTGCTCAGCCATCCCACCTGAAGCGTCCGCCGCCGACCTCCGCGGCCTTATCATGGAATCGGATATAGGCATCAGCGAACCCCTTGACCCAACCAGTTGGTGAGAAACAATCCGTGATCGACCATAGAGGCTCGCAAAGCGACGGGCTTTCCGATGTCTATCATCCCGCTACGATCAGGATGCACCCGGCGGATCAATAGCGGGTGTTGCATCTCAGCACTGTCTCAAAAATTACGCAGTCCAGGAAACGCGGTCCGACACAACTCGACACAATTCGACACTTTCGACGCGTTTCAAATCTGTCGAGTGTCGCCCAGGCCAAGCGCCATCACGCAACGAAATGTAACACTTTGCACTATCTTGCAACGCTGCTTGCCGGACTCCGCCAAGCGCTAAGTCCCAGCAACTCAAGGAGATGACACGGGTATGTAACGACCTTCGACAAAAAATTTGCAGCGGCCCCCACCCCCCGCACCCAATCATGGAATCGGATCTGGTAACACACGCCGTGGCGCAAGCTTCTGGCAGAACCGAAGTTGCGCCCCTGGCGAGCTTGCCTCACGCCGCGACCGCAGCGCGAAAATCGTCGATCGCTTTCGTGAGGCTCGCCACGGGCTCGCCCAGCGGCAGATACTCCAGCGCCAGATAACCGCTGTAGCCGGTCTTCTGAATGGCTTTGTAGACGTTCGGATAGTTCATCTCGCCGGTGCCCGGATCATGGCGCCCCGGATTGTCCGCCACGTGGAAGACGGCCACGTAGGGCGCCGCTTCCGTCAGCGTGTGGATCACATTTCCCTGCTGCACCTGCTCGTGGTAAAGGTCGAACAGTAGCCGCACATGCGGATTATCGACCTCGCGTATCAGCTTCAGGCCTTCGGTGCAGGTGTTGAGGAAGAATCCCTTGTGGTCGATCAGGGAATTGAGCGGCTCCACAATCGCGGTGAGACTTGCGTGAGCAGCCAGGTCGCCCGCACGCTTGGTGCCTTCGAGCAGGCTGGCGTACTGCTCGTCGTGCGTGCGGCCCGCTATAGCGTTGCCGCTCATCAGAATGATCTGCGGGATTTCCAGCTTCTGCGCGAAGACGATGGCGTTGCGCACGTCCGCCAGAAAGGCATCGCGCGCCGCGGGGTCGACCATCGCCACCGGCCGTTTGTTCCAGTCCGGGCTGGCCAGCAGCGTGTCCATGCCCAGCCCGAACGAGCGTGCGATTTTCTTGATGCGCGCGATGTCCGCATCGCTCCACTGCGCGTACTCGTCGATCAGTTCTACCGATTGCAGGCCCGCGCGGGCCGCAATCTCCAGCTTCTCTTCAAACGCGCCCTTCAACGTCCACAGCATCACGGAGCTGGTAATCTTGGCCTTCGGCGGCGCGCTGGACTGCGCTCTGAGCACGGCCCCGGCCGCCAGCGCCGCGCCAGTCTTCAGAATTTCTCGGCGTTGCATAAGCGAGTGAATGCCAAGAATAGCACGCGACCCAGGCCCTCTCCATCGCATGCTATTCTGGGCCAATAGTTTCGGATTGGGCGAAGGGCATGCGCGAGTATCGATTTACAACTCCTCACGGGATCGCTGTCACGCGGACGGTCACCAAGGCAGGTTTTCGCAGAGGCTTGAAGCATGTGTTGCGCGATCTCGATCGGTATCGCGGCATTTATCTCTCTTCCGGATACGAATATCCGGGGCGCTATTCCCGCTGGGACATCGCCAGCTCACGTCCGCCGCTGGAGATCGTTTCCTACGACCGCCAGGTGGAATTCCGTCCGCTCAGCATTCGCGGCGAAATTCTGAATCAGATCCTGCTGCCGGTGCTGGAGCGGCATCCGCACTGGGAATCGTTTGCCTGCGTCAACGGCACGCTGGCCGGCCGCCTGAAACCGCTGCCCGCGCTGTTCCCGGAGGAAGACCGCAGCAAACAGCCTTCCACGTTTTCCATCCTGCGCGCGCTCATTGAAGAGTTTCGCAACGAAGAGAACTGCAGGCTGGCGCTGGCTGGCGCATTCGGCTACGACCTGCTATTTCAGTTTGAACCCATCGAAAAAAAACTGCCGCGCAACGGCCATAAAGACCTGCACCTGTTTCTCTGCGACGACATCTATCTGATGGACCGCAAGAAGGAACAGATCGAGCGCTACCAGTACGATTTCGAGCGGGAGGGCCTGTCGACGCAAGGTCTGGAGCGCACCGCGGAGCCGATTCCGCCGCCGCCCGCGCGCGAGCCCGGCCCCATCGTCTCCGACCACACGCCGGAACAGTACATGGCCGGCGTCGAGACCGTGCGCGAGGGCATGCGCCGCGGAGATTATTACGAAGTCGTACTGCGCCAGACGTTCAGCACGCCCTACTCGGGCAAAGCCTCGGAATTGTTCGAGCGCGTGCAGCGCGCCAGCCCCAGCCCCTACGAGTTTCTGCTCCAGTTGGGCGATGAGCAATTGATAGGCGCGTCCCCGGAGATGTTCGTGCGCGTGGAAGGTCAGCGCGTCGAAACCTGTCCGATCGCGGGCACCGCGCGCCGCACGGGCGATCCCATGCGCGATGCGGAAAACATCCGCGAGCTGCTGATGTCCACCAAGGAAGAGTCCGAGCTCACCATGTGTACGGACGTGGACCGTAACGACAAATCGCGCGTGTGCGAGCCGGGAACCGTGAAGGTGATCGGCCGCCGCCTGATCGAATCGTACGCCGGCTTGTTCCACACGGTCGATCACGTGGAAGGTTTCTTGAAGGAGGGTTTCGATTCGCTCGATGCGTTCCTCAGCCACATGTGGGCGGTGACGCTGGTGGGCGCGCCGAAGAAGGCCGCCGCGCAGGCCATCGAAAGCCTCGAGAAGGATGCGCGCGGCTGGTACGGCGGCGCGGTCGGCATGATTACGCTCAACGGCGATATGAATACCGGCATCCTGATTCGCACCACGTATCTGCGCGACGGTATGGCGCGTTACCCGGCCGGCGCCACATTGCTCTACGATTCGGTCCCGGCGATGGAAGATCGCGAGTGCCATCTGAAGGCCACCGGCTTCTTCCGCACGCTGGGCGCGGGCCAGGCCGCCGCGGAGGTGTCGGTCGAGGAGCCGGTGGGCGCGGGTGCGCGGCTGCTGCTGGTCGATAACGACGATTGCTTCATCCATACGCTGGCGAATTATGCACGGCAGACCGGCGCCGAAGTGGTCACCTATCGCGCCGGATTCCCGCCGGAGCTGCTCGCGAAGATCGCGCCGCACCTGATCCTGATCTCGCCGGGGCCCGGACGCCCCGCGGATTTCGGCGTGCCGGCGCTGGTGACGCAGGCGGTGCGCCTAGGCATCCCGGTGTTCGGCGTATGCCTCGGCCTGCAAGGCGTAGTGGAAGCGTTCGGCGGCGCGCTGGGCGTGCTGGGCTACCCGATGCACGGCAAACCGTCGTGGGTGAAGCACGGCGGCGCGGGCGTGTTTCAGGGCTTGCCGGAGCGCTTTCAAGTGGGCCGCTACCATTCGCTGTTCGCCATTCGCGAGACGTTTCCCGCATGCCTGGAAGTGACCGCGGAGTCAGATGATGGCGTGATCATGGCCCTGCGCCACCGCGAGCTGCCGGTGGAAGCCGTGCAGTTCCATCCGGAGTCGATCCTGACTTCGGAAGGCGATTACGGCTTGCAGTTAATGCGGAATGTGGTGCGGATTTACCGGCCGGCGATGGCGGGGGTGCGCGGGTAGGCGAGGAAGGCGCTGAAACTCAAAATAAACTGCTCCTGCCCCATCAGACCGCATGTCCGAGCCCCGCGCTTTCCCGGAACGGGGTTCGGGGCTTCACATCGGCGGGCTTCTACGGGCTTCTCGCTCATGTGGATCGTCTCCGAGCTGCCGACGATCCGCTCGAATCGACCGCCGGACAGGAACTCCCCTAGTCCACGGATTCCTGGCGGCAAAGGCTGTAACCGCTGTCGGAGGACCGCGCAGCGACTTCATGGGCCCCCGCTATCGGACTGGGTGGCGCCTCGCCGACATTGGCGCGGACAACGTTGTCGTTCGGGCGTGGCACCAACGCGCGTTTGCGTTGTTGATTCGGTTCTCACGGTCTGCGCTTCTCACCCGATTCGCATGGAGTATTCGGTGGTTGTTCGTGTCCGATACTGTTATCCTGCAAAGGGCAGGTACGGATTCATAGCCTGTGCCGAAGGGCTATCTTTCACGCCGGCTTCCCAACATCTAGCAAAAGGAACGGTTCAAGAACGACACCGATGGCCCACAAAGATCCGGAAAACGCGCGCCAGAAGCGTCGTGAGTACCACGAAGTCAACCGCGAGAAACTTCGCCAGTACCGGAAAGAACACGCCGACAAGCACGCAACCGAAATCGCGAAATACCAAAAACAATACCGCGAGGAGAACCGTGAGGAGCTGCGGAGGAAGAACAAGGAACGGTACGACCTTAACGCAGAAGAGAATCGCGCACAGAAGAGGCAGTATCGAGAGCGGCACCCCGCAAAAGTCAAGGAACAAGAACGAGCATGCCGCTTACGCCACGTCGAGAAACGCCGCGAGGCCTGTCGCGAGTGGTACGCCGAACATAAAGAGCAGGTGCGCGAACAGGGAAAACAGTACCGCAAAGCGAACCATGAAAAGATCCTGCAACGGAACCGCGACTACCGGGCAGCCAACTGTGAGAAGCAACGGGATTACGACCGCGAATACTACGCCAGGAACCGCGACAAGATAATCAAACGAAAAGCCGCGCTCGACGCTGCCAGTCGTCCGCCTAAGCCGCCTCAGCCCACGGTAGAAGAAAAGAAGCGGATGGCGGAAGAACAAAACACCGCCATCAAGGCTCGGCAAAAGGAGCACTATCAACAAAACCGCGAAATAATATTGGCACAAGGTCGCAAACGCTATCGCAAGAACCGTGCCAAGATTTTAGCGAGACAGAAGGCCTATCAGCAGGCTACTCGCGCGGTCGACAACGCGCGTCGGAAGAGGCGTCGCCTTGTTAATGGCGACGAGCAGCGCGCAATGGAGCGTGTCAGGTATCGAAGGAAACGCGACGCCATCCTGGCACGCAAGAGAGCTTGGCGCGCCACAAACCGCGAACACATCAACCGCCAGAAACGCGGACGTCGCGCGCGGAACCACGAACGCTACCTACAAAACACCCGAGAATACAACCGCAGGAATCTGCATCGGTTCCGCGAACACCATCGTCGGTACCGACAGGAGAAACCGGAGGTGTTCCGGGAGTACACGCGCAAGTATCGCCAAGCACATCGAGAGGCCTGCAACGAGAGGAGCCGCCAATACCTTCGCAGCCGCCCCGACCAGGTTGCGGCCTATGCGCGCGCTCGCCGCGCTCGGAAAGCAGCCGCTGAGGGCTCGCACACCGCCGAGGACATCAAAGCACTATGGGAACGGCAAGAGCACCGTTGCGCTGTGCCGGGTTGCAGGAATCCCATCAGCGACAGAGGAAGGAACAAATACCACGTGGACCATATCGTTCCGCTAAACCGTCGCGGTTCGAACGGTCCGGAGAACCTTCAGATCCTTTGTGCACGTCATAATCTCGAGAAGCATGACGCAGATCCGTACGAATGGGCCAAGACGCACGGCCGTCTTTTTATCTGAGCGTCCTTTTCGTCCGAGCGATGACGATGTTGGGACTTGTCCAGAAGCCTCGCGGCTGAATGTCCAGGTAGTTGTTGCTGAGCGATCCACTCTGGGGCCCACGCGCCATAGCCGTGCGAAGGGCTGGAGCTTAGTTATTATTCCGGCCAGTTCCATTGTCCAGATGAACGCCTATAGCCCTCACCGCTGCGCCCAATACCGGTCGCGCGCCTGCACCACCAATCCCCTTTTCCTTCGTAGTCGCTCGTATCCTGCGAAACTCCGAGACACTCACCGGCGCGTCCGACACATATCCAATGCTGCACCGGCTGCGCAGCTCCTGTTCGAGCTGCACTCGGTGCTTCTCCGCGATTTCAGAGATCCCTCTCCGAAATCAGCGACAGCATGCTAAAATAGAACTTCAACGTGTTTGAGCGCGCTGCGGACCCTATGCCGAGCAAGCCGACCGAAGGAGCCTTTATAAGGACAGCAGCATGACATTCCCTGAAGCCGTTGAAATCGCCAGAAGAACGCTGACGGAGTACGAACCGCGCCTTGGGGGGAAGCTCAAGGGTTGCAGGCCGTACACCAACAGCGCCAAGCCTCTAAAGAAAGAGCCGCCCTACAAAGGCTCGCTGTCAATTGCACCGGAGGGCGACATAGAAAGCGCCGTATGCGCTGTCCTGGACCAGTTGCTGAACCTGGACGGCGGGTTCTGGATGAGCGAACCGCAGCCTATGCAACCCGGGAACGCGGAGGTTGCAACCGTTGCGCACAACGACCTACGCCTACGGCTTTCGTACCGATACGAGGTCGCCCCGGACTACCGTACCTATTGCCTCTGGGTTGAGGGCTGGTATTATCCGGCGTAAGGAGCGTCCATGCCGCTACCATTCGCTGTTCGCCATTCGCGACGCGTTCCCCGCATGCCTGGAAGTGACCGCGGAATCCGATGACGGCGTGATTATGGCTGTCCGCCACCGCGACTTGCCCGTGGAAGCCGTGCAGTTCCATCCGGAGTCGATCCTGACTTCGGAAGGCGATTACGGCTTGCAGTTGATGAGGAATGTGGTGCGGATTTACCGGCCGGTGGCGGCGGGGGTGCGGGGGTAGGGAGGCATTGATATTCCTCCTGGGACGCCGTATCGCGGGCTCGCGACTGATTGCTGGCGGGAAGAGCTGTTCTCGCCAGAAATCCGCTCGGCTCCGGCTGGGCCCTCCTTCCGGGTGGCGCGGGATCCGCTCGGAGTTCGTCCCTCGCTCGCAGCCTCTTTCTGGCTAATGCCTCGATTCTGGTCCCGGTCGCACAGGTCAGGCCCTTCGCGTTATGCTCGTATAGAGAACATGCCCCGCGAATCTTTCAATCCGAAAAGAGCGCTTCATGACGTTGCAACGTTGTCTCCGGCGCAAGTCGAACATTGGGCAGAAGCGGCGCGCTATGGCGGCAACCCGGAGCACAAGCGTAACCCCGGCGACTTTGGCCTCACACCCCCTGCGACTGCGCGGATGGGCAAAACACTTTGCGATAAGGTCGGCATATTTTCCAGGAGCGCTGCGTTGGAGTTGCTTCGTGACGGTTTCCGTCGCGGGTTCGTGAGCCGTCAGCAACGCGACGGCTGGCCTCAAAACGTGTGGGCGATCACACCTGCGGGTGAGCCCCTGGAAGCGCAGCTCGAGGGCAACGGTGTTTATCATGGTTACCCAATGCCTGAGAACGATCCCTTCCGTGATGTTGTGTTGAGTCGACAGGCCCTGGCATGACGCGAGAGTTTTCTTTTGATGTCTCCTGGCTGCCGCTGTCATACGGCCCTCCAGCTATTTCCGCCACAGCCGCAAGCCTCACCATTCGGGTCGGAGATCAAATTGCAACTCGCAATGATGACGACTGGTCGAAGTCCATCGAGAATTCGGCGCGTTTGGCGCTTTATCCCCTCGCCTGTTGGCTGGCGGATTGCTGGTGGCGTCTTCGTTGGGAATCTGAGCCTTCGGCCCGGTACTTGCCCGGATCGGACTGGCGCATGGCTCACGAACTCGCAGCGGCGGGCCATGGCTTTCTCTGGCCCAATCTAACGTTTGCTAGCGACTCTCAATCGGTCCTAGTCGTCGGGCATCCAACGAATCCTCTGTCTGAGGAGCCTGTTCGGTTCCTCGCCGATTTTGCCGAATCCATTCCGGCTGATGTTTTTGAGCGTGAGGTTGACAATCTGCTCGGACTTGTACTCGCGCGGCTTCGCGCACTCGGACAGGAAGACACTGGCCTCCAGTCTCTTTGGAACGAAGTCTGTAACGAGCGTCGCGATCCGGAGCTCGCGACTCGTTGTCGTTTCGAAGCAGTGCTCGGCTTCGATCCCCAAGAGGCACCTCAAGGTCTGCTGGATCGCATGATTTCGCTCTCAAACCGCGCGGGCGAGCAAGCTGCGGAAGAGATTGCTCCTGCTTGTGCGGGTCCGGACCCCGCGGGGGCTCTGAATGCGATCGAGAAGATCGCATCCCTTCCGGGTATCAAGGGTACTCAAGGCCCGGCGAATACCCTTCGCAAGGAATTGCGTCCGTCGCCGGCCAGCCCCTTCATGCCTTGGGAGCGAGGCCGCTCACTTGCGAGGGATGTTCGGCTGAGTTATGGATGGAATGGTCAGCCGCTCAGCGATGAATCGGTCGCTTCTTTACTCGGCATCAGGGAAGCCGATCTGAAACCCTCACGGAGCGATAGCGTTGCTCCAGTCGTTGGACTCGCCGTCCGCGAATCGGGAAACGCGATGCGGCTGCATTTTCGAAAGCGCAACCGTGCCGGGCTTCGCTTTGAAGCTGTTCGATTGCTTTGCGATGAACTCATCGCGCCGGATAGTGATCAATGGCTTTCCGCAACCGACAGCCGGACGAGTCGACAGAAAGTCCAGCGTGCCTTTGCCGCGCAACTGCTTTGTCCAATCGAGCACCTCGATGAGTTCCTCTCAGGTGACTACACCCAGGAGCGAATCGAGGACGCCGCCGAGCATTTTGGTATCTCGCCGTTGGCGATTTCTAGCCATCTCGCCAACAACCACCGCATCTCCCGCTGGGCGAATACCCTATAGAATTTGGTCACAACATTCGGTGCTATCCAAATGCTAATTGTGAAACGGCCGGCGCTTGCCGGCCGGCCAATGAATCGGTGTCCGGACCGTCCGGACCTCTGAGCGGATCGTCGGCCACTCCGAGAATCGCTCCCAGACGGACTTGGGGGAAGCGCGGACGTGGCAGACAAACCATCCATGTATACCTCCTTCCAACCAGTTACACACAGATGTGCTTGGCCAGCCTTGACAAGAGCATACATATTTGTATACCATCGAAATGTGGCCAGCAACGAGCTGAAGAGCTGGCTGGCGTCTCGGGTTGCACTTTCGACGAAGGCACGAGACGCACTAAGGTGTTTTGTCGGGGTAAAAGGTCGTTGCTACCGCGACATTGCGCAAAAGAACTGAAGGCCGGCACGGTCGAAGGTATAAAAAGGAAACTCGGGATGAAATGAAGGAGGATCTGATGTTGAGCTATCCTGCGCGATTTACGCCGGAGGGTAGGGGCTTCGTGGTGACATTCCCGGACATTCCTGAAGCCATTACTGACGGAGACTCTGAACAGGAAGCGATGGAGTACGCGCTGGACGCGATCCTGACAGCCCTGTCGGAGTACATCAATCGCCGCCGTGACATTCCGCCTGCCAGTAAGGCGCGCGGCAAAGGCGTGCGGCTGGTGTTTCTTCCCGCGCTGGCCGAGGCGAAGATCCGTTTGTACGAGGCAATGCGCCATGCTGGATTACGCAAGGCCGATCTGGCACGCCGTATGGGCCGGCAGAAGAGTGAGATCGATCGCCTGCTCGACTTGCGCCATCGCTCGCGCCTGGACCAGATTGAGGGAGCGTTCGCCAAGCTGCACAAGCGGCTCGCCATCCAGGTCGAGGATGTGCCGCGCGCCGCAGCGTAGTAATTGTCGCGGACGCGGCCCCCCCGCAACCCTGCGACAGTCTTCATTTGCACGCGTGAAGAAAGCGTTATCCTGGTTGATTATGCAAAATCATGAGACCGGAAGGCGTCGGCGATGAGCAGTGTACGGGTACTGGTTGGCACGCGCAAGGGCGCATTCATCCTCTCGTCGGACGCGAAGCGCGATCGCTGGCACGTGAGCGGCCCCCACTTTGCCGGCTGGGAGATTTATCACGTCAAGGGATCGCCCGCCGATCCGAACCGGCTGTATGTGTCGCAGTCGAGTGGCTGGTTCGGGCAGATGATCCAGCGCTCCAACGATGGCGGCCAGACCTGGGAGCCGGTCGGGAACAAATTCGTGTACGATGGCGTCCCCGGCACTCACCAGTGGTACGACGGTACTCCGCATCCATGGGAGTTCAAGCGAGTCTGGCATCTGGAACCGTCGCTCACCGATCCGGACACGGTCTACGCCGGGGTTGAAGACGCGGCCATCTTCCGCTCGACGGACGGCGGCCAAACGTGGGCCGAGTTCCCCGGACTCCGCGGCCACGGCTCGGGGCCCCACTGGCAGCCGGGCGCCGGTGGGATGTGCCTGCACACGATCATTCTGGATCCGCGCAACCCCGCCCGGATCTTCATCGCCATTTCGGCCGCGGGCGCGTTTCGTACCGACGACGGCGGCGCGACCTGGCGGCCCATCAATCAAGGGCTGAGGTCCGAGACCATCCCCGACCCGGCTGCCGAGGTCGGCCATTGCGTGCACCACGTTGCCATGCACCCGTCGCGCCCCGGTGTGCTATTCATGCAGAAGCACTGGGACGTCATGCGCAGCGACAACGCCGGCGACTCCTGGCACGAGGTAAGCGGAAACTTGCCGACGGACTTCGGGTTCGTCATCGACGTTCACGCGCACGAGCCGGAGACCATCTACGTCGTCCCGATCACGAGCGATTCGTTGCACTTCCCGCCCGAGGGAAAGCTGCGTGTGTACCGCAGCCGGACGGGCGGAAACCAGTGGGAAGCGCTTACAAAAGGTCTGCCGCAAAGCGACTGCTACGTGAATGTGTTTCGCGACGCCATGGCGGTCGACTCGCTGGATGCGTGCGGCGTGTATTTCGGCACCACCGGCGGGCAGGTGTACGCATCGGCGGATGCCGGCGACAACTGGACCGCCATCGTTCGGGATCTTCCGCCCGTACTTTCCGTCGAGGTCCAGACGCTGCCATGATCCGGGTGGTGCTCCCGGCGCATCTCCGAACGATCGCGCGCGTCAACGGCGAAGTGCAGCTCGATGTCGAGGGCCAAGCTACGCAGCGCTCCGTCCTCGATGCACTCGAGGCGCGCTATCCGGCGCTGCGCGGCACGCTCCGTGACTACGTCACCCAGCAGCGCCGGCCGTTCGTGAGGTTCTTCGCCTGCGAGCAGGATCTGTCTCATGAGCCGCCGGATGCGCCGCTTCCCGATGCGGTGGCCTCCGGAGCGGAGCCTTTTCTGGTAATGGGAGCCATTGCCGGCGGGTAGCGCCGATCGGGTTTGACTTATTCCCTTATGCCATGAGCGGACCTGCCGCGTCAGCTCCGGGGCCGCGGCGGGCGCGCACCCTTAGCAGCCCGGTGGCGGAAGTCACCATGAGTCGCGGTCAACCAGCCACACCACAGCGAACCACAGCATGCGACGTCCATTAACTGGGGAGGCACGCACCCTCCCGGCACTTCTGCCACAAGCCGCTGAAGGTCTGGTGTCGTGGAACTGACCGGCACCGCCACCGCGTCACTTCCAGGATCGGAGCGGCCCCCTCGCAGCGCGGTGGCAGAAGTCACCGGGAGTCGCGGTTGGCAGGCGAAAGCGCCTGCCCCACCACGGCGAATCAACAGCATGCGGCGTTAATTAAGTGAGGTGGCACGCACCCTGGGCCGGCGAATCCTCGCCCCAAGCGGGTGGTTTGTGAAACGATCACTGCACCAGGGCGACGCAAATGGCCGCGCCGTCGAACGATGTGGCGCCTCCCACGCTCACTGTAAGATTGGAGGTGAACGCGCCCCCTGACGAAGTCCCCGGCGGAGGCGGTTCCCCATAAGCGCACGGAAGCGCGCCGGATTGCAGCATGGGTACGATGAAATTGATCTGGTAGAGGCCGGGATATCCGGCTGTCAGGCCCGCGAACAATGGAATCGGGGGCGACGGCAAAGGCGCCGTTGTCCGCGAATTTTGTGCTTCGGCCGCCAGCGCATTAGAGTGGAAATTGAAGTCCAGCGTGAACGTCTCCACGGTGGGCACGGGCTGCGCCGCCGGTTGCCCGGTCGGCACCGCGGGATTCGTAGCGCCGAGTCCGACGGCATACGCGATCAACTCCTCGCCCACCATTGCCGGGCTCATGGTGGAAACAAGCGCCCCGTTTGCATGCGTCACCATCGGCTGACAGGGGAGCGTGCCAGCCGGAGTACCCGGCCCTCCCAAGACCGTATCGCAGGCAGTCAGAATATGCACCTGGTCGGTCTGGACTGTCAAAGCGCTCGGTGTCCCCGCCACGCCGTTCTCTGTCACGAAGAACTCGGTCTGCAACACGATCAAAGGACACGCAACGTCAGACGGATTGCAGACTGTAAGCAACCCGTAGGGAATCTGTATGGTAATAGCGGTAATCACGCCGCAACCCGCGCCGCAGGTGCTCACGGGGCGCACCTCCAGGATCGGCGCTGGGATAGCGATCCCCTGCTGGATTGTGACGCCGATCCCCGCCAACGAAGTGGGCAAATTGCCGGCGCCGGCGTATACCGGCTGTGTGAGAGTGCTGCCCACTCCCGCCGCGAATACGGTGACGATTTGTCCGGGAGCGACGTTAATTGGAGTGGGAAGCGCGTATCCAGCTCCCATAATGGTGCTGGGACTGGCGCTCTGGCCCAGGGCTGAGAGCGCGGTGGCTGCGGCGATAAGCACGTACCGGGTTGCTGAATGAATCATCACGGATACCTCTACGCTAAGACCTCCGGCTGGACATTTGCCCGACACTCCCAGCCTTATTATTTGAGGCCCGCACGCCAGGGTGACGAAGCGCACGGCGCACCGAACAGATTGATGCTTCCGTCATTCTAACGCCGGGCGCGCTTGTGGCGTCTTCCGACTGTGTCGCCCTGGCCCCATTTCGCGCGTCACAGACGCCAATTCATTGCGCATATCCATCATCGCCACGCTCGGCGAAGGCGGCATTGGCGCCGTGTCGCCGTCCCAATTCCTTCGCTGCCGACGCCGACCGCCTCGCCCGCTTCCAGCGCGCGGCGCGAGTGCTGGCAGGTTCTGGCATCGCTGAATCATTCGCACATCGCCACCGCAGCCGTATCATGCCCATAGCTATAGCTAAGTACTCACACTCGGAGTTACGGTTACGTATTGGCTGCCCCTTGTTTACGCGCGCGGCTCCGAATCGGAGCTACGAGCGGGAGTGGCCTTGCGGCCATACGAGATCGAAATTTGAAATCGTGAGCTAAACACACTTGTATTAAGCTAGACCAAGACACACCGCAGTGCGATGCCCGTCGATTCTTCCTGCCTGCTGGCGCGGGTCGCTAACACGTCGGGCCGCAGCGGGGTGTGCAGGTGTGCTCCGGGAACATCTGGGAGAATGAAGCCTCCAGGTACGTCTTCGCGCTAGCGCGCATCCTGAACTCCTTGCCGCCTTCGAGGTTCCGGCCCCAATGCCGTGCGAAGAACGTTCCGGTCTTTAGCCATGTAATCCGGGAGTAAACGGGCCCGTCGCTCGTGTAATGGACGAAGTTAAACGGTTCGATGTCGGCCAGCTTCGCCCTACACCGTTCGCAAATCAGAAGATGCTCTTCCACAGCGGCCACATGGGATGGGGCCAGCCTTCCCAGCGAATAACTCTCCAATCCCTCTTCGGACTTGTGGCCTTCAACAAGCGTGTCCACGTCCGCCTCCTAAAATGCGAATCGAGGAAGCGACGCGAGAATTCCTATTGAGCTCTCCCGCCCGAGACTGGCAAACGTCGGAAAGCGATTTGCCTAGCCGCGCGAATGGCCGCACCACAGGCACGTCCATTGGCTGGCTCAAGTATACATGAGTTACGCATCCGATGCTACGTTTTTAATGAGAGAGGCTCCGGACGCCCTGGAAGGCGCCCGGAGGGCCTTGCCCGGTCAGACGAATGACGCGTCCAGCGGGCGCATGAACTCGCAAGTTCCCACATCCGGGTGGTGCCGGAATCTGCGCAAGCTGCCGGATCGCCGGACCTGCCAGATGTTCAAGGACTCTTCCGTAGAGTAGTGCGCGCGCTCTTCGGCAAGGGTTCGCCGATATGCATTGACAGGATGTCCGAAGAATGGATGTCGCCCGGTGCGAGAACCTGTTCCGGCTCGACCGCGCCGATTTAGGTATAAGAGATCTGTTACTCCTACCACCGCGCCTTCCGCACCACGCTCACCGCACCACTACCCCCGGGATGGCAACCCCAACTGGCTCCTTCCCAGAGCGGTAAGATCATTCTCCGTACCGCGTCCCCGAAAATCGACTTCGAAGTCGTCGGGAGCGAAATCGGGCGGCGTCTTGCCAGCGATGAAGGCCGGCGCTTGGCGGGCCAGGTAGGCCGTATTCTTGGCGCACCCTACGGTCGCTCCGATATACATGACATTGCTGTAGCCCTGCCCTCTGTGTGCGTCTTCGACCGCGTGCACCACGTCGGAGTGCCAGAACACAGCGTCGCCGGGTTCCATCACGGGGATCGAAGTGAGCGCATCCAGAAGCGGGGCGTGCCATTGCGGCAGCACCGATAACGCCCGGCCGGGCATCGCCCCGCACAAGTCGGTTTCGGGAACGTCGTCCTGCAGCGCACGTAGCAGCATGTACACCATACTGTTCGCGATCGGGATCAACTGCAGCGTGCCGTCCCCTTTGCCTTGTCGCGTCAGGGCGGTCCAGCCTTGGAACGTGCGAAACATGGAGCAGACAGCCGGGGACGGGATCTCGCGCGCATCCGGACGCCAGGCGGCATCGAACGGATTGTACGCGCGCCAGTTGCCGGAGAAGACGTGGCGGTAGACGTTGCGAAAACTGTCGTCGAGCCAGCGCTCCACCGATCCGCCATCGCAGTGCGGCGAAAGGCCGAGGGAGGTGGATCCGGGCGGCCGCCGCCGGATGCGATCGGCGTACACGGGAACCTGGCCGGGATCGAAATGACGACGGCCTTCACTTTCGGCAAGCCACAGGTGGTTCATGAAGACGCGCGCACGGGTGAGCGACTCCGACTGGCGCGCTTGCACCTGGGGACGTGACCAATAAATTCCGTAGATCTGGGGCTTGGCCGCGGCCAACGTGCCGAAATACTTGTCTTCGGCGGCATGCGCGAGTTTCTCGTCCAGACGGTTCTCCTCTACATACCTGCCGATCTCGTCATCCCAGGCGCGCGCCTGTTCGGCCGCGAAAACGTTTCGGATAATGCAAGCGCCGCAATCTTTGATTCGCGCTATCGCTTCCGGCGACACCCCTACCCGCGCGATGTCCGAATACGGAACGGTCGGGATCACCGGATTGCCAGCCTCGCGTTCATCTACGATCTGCGCAACTCTGCGGCGCAATTCGGATTCGGCATCGTGGAAGGTCTCGGCATAATTTGGAAGCGCTTTCCGCAGGTTCCTCTTTACGTGGCGGATGGCTTCGTGTAGATTCTCAACTTCAAGCGGCATAGTTCTGATTCCTCGAATAGGCAGTCTCCAGGGTTCCGAGAGGACCCCCGCCCTTCTCATTGCCCCATAAGGCGATTGTAGGGCGGCGCTTGAAGCGCGGCTGACAGGGAGAAGCCAATTTCTGATACAATTCGGCCAACCCAGGGACTGTAGATGTCCGAAACCGGGGGTAGCAAATGAAGCTGCAATTCGAGCACATTACGTTTCCGAAGGGCTGTTCCATTCGCATCTATAACCGGCAAATACCCGCGATCCCTTTCGAGTGGCACCACCATCCGGAGTACGAATTAACGCTGACACTGAATAGCCGCGGGTGGCGGTTCATCGCCGACCATATTGGCCCGTACGATTCGCAGGACTTGGTTCTGGTGCCTTCGGACATGCCGCACACCTGGGCATCGACGTCGGCGATCGACGAGAGCCGCCCGCACACCGCAGTGGTGGTCTGGTTCACTGGTACGTGGGCTCTCCAACTGGCGGATGTGTGCCCCGAATTTTCCAGTCTTCGGAGATTGCTGAAAAGAGCAACCACAGGACTCAGTTTTCTTCGGTCGGCGGGAGCCCGCATGGAGTCACGCCTGCCGGAGTTGCTGTCGGATTCGCCGCGCCAACGTCTGCAAACAGCGCTGGAACTGCTGAGCGAGTTAGCCGATATCGAGGCGACGCCGCTGGCGACGCAGATTACGGTTCGGCCGGAAGCCTCCAACGACTCTGAGCAGTTGACCCGGGTGCTGAATCTGTTACACAAGCGGTTCGCGGAGTCGATCCGAGTGGAAGATTTGTGCTCGGTGGGTAACCTGTCGCCGCGATCCCTGCACCGGCTGTTCGTACGCCATGTCGGGGAGAACCTGAGTGATTACCTGGGTAGGTTGCGAATCGGGCGCGCCTGCATGCTGCTAGTGGAAACAGACCGGCCTATCAGCGTGATTGCCGCCGAAGCGGGGTTCTCGAATCTGTCGAACTTTAACCGGCGGTTCCGGGAGTCGCGGCGCATGACGCCGAAGGATTTCCGGCGCTTCGTTGCGAAACACCGCCGGATGCCGGACTCACCACCGAAGGAAGACCTGACCAAGCGGTCTCCGTCGTTGGAAATGCGGACGATGCGGCTGAACGCAGAGACAGATTTTGCGGGAGGATCAAGGCCCCCGTTCCTATCCGCAACCAGAACGGGCGGGAGTATCGAGCGATAAGTGTATAGCTCACCCAGCTCCGCGCCAGCGCGATCCAGCTATGCCGAATGGGCACCAGGCGCACCGAGCGAGGTGCTGGACTGTGCGGACATAAACCCATGAGTTTCGTCCTGGCACAGGCGCTTCCCGATGGCGATCTGCCTCCACTGGGCCGCATAGTCGCCTTCGTGTTCAAGTCCCCGCAAAGCTAATTAAATCGCGCTTCGCCCGCACGCGGGCAACGCTTATCGGTTGGTACGGTGGACGGGTAAACTCCGGCCCCGGCTACCCCTCCGCCCTGCCCCGCCGTTTCCGTGGCTCATCCACCGACACCGCCAGAATAATCACCGCCCCAATAATCGCCTGCTGCAAATAAGGCGAAATCCCCAGCAAATCGCTGCCGTTCGAGAGCAGCCCCATGATGAACGCGCCGATCAGCGTCCCGATCACGCTGCCCTCGCCGCCGTGGAGGCTGCCGCCGCCGATCACCACCGCCGCTATGGCCTGTAGCTCGTAGCCGTTGCCGGCCGCGGGCTGCCCGGTCATCAGCCGCGATGCCTCGATCATCCCCGCCAAGCCCGTCAGCATCCCGCCCAGGTCACGTCGAATCCCACCGGATGCGCCATCCTGGGGTAGGCGGGTAGTGTTGCTTTAGCGGGGAGATGAATGGAACCTTTACTTGACAAATCAGCGCCGGACGTGGCAGACGATAGCGAGCTGCTTACGGTACGCAAGGGCGACATCATTCGGGCCGTTCGTGAGGCTCTGATGGAATACTTCGAGTTTTTGACCGTTGAGGATGCAGTCTTCCCGCCAAGCGAGGCTGACGCAGTAGGTTGGAGCGTTGTTCGTCTGCTGGAGCGGTGTGATAAACAGGGGGGCCGACTAATCGCCAGAATGCCGCAATCAAGGTGAGCGTGTCAGAAGAATCACTTACGATGCGTTCTAGTTGCTTTCTTGAATAGCAGGAGGCGCTCTGAAGCCATTTAGCTGCTTCTCGATTATCTCCGATTACACAAATGAACTTTGTGCCTGGAATAATGTGAGATATAGCATTCTGCCATCGCAACGGCTTGATAGGGTCAATAAGTATCAAATGATCCGCCGCTTCGTCAGAGTATGCCCATAGCCAGTGAGCGAATTTATTGCGATGCTTTTCATCTTGCCCGAACAGTGCCAGCAACGTTTCAAAGATTTTATAGTCCTGTTCGCTAAGGACGGTTTTGGCGGCAGCCTTCAAAGCCAGCGGCATCTGGCGTGACCGACGAAATGTGTCATACATAGCAAAAACTGGAGGAGCCTGTTTGCCTAAGATAGCGATTAAGATAGCGCCAAGCCAGTACTCAGATTCGGAACACGTTGCAATGGCCTGCGCAGCCAGTCTAGCTAATTCAGGACGCGCGGCAGCCGTACTCGGAGTTATGCGAACCTCTTCGTGAGCATGGACCACCTTGGATAATGGGTCGGGCATGCTTCAGGCCGTGCCACCATGAGGCAGACTATCGTTTCTTTTTGCCCACCGCGCCGCAATAGCCTTCTGCGCAATTTCTCGCCTTCTCTCGGGGCTGACCTTCTCTAGGCGCGCCCGGGCACCCTGCCGTCCTCCGATCTGCCCCATCCTTGCGAAGTAGGCCCGTATATCCTCGGGTAGTCGTTTTTTCCTCATGCCCCGATGATACTACACCCCCTTTTGAAAAACAAGCAGTTTTTCTTGCTTTCCCTCTTGACATTACTACAGGGGGTGTAGTATGATTAGGTCGTGAAGAGAAAAGCCCCGATAACGGCTGGAACCGCTACCGGGGCCGAAAACTGCACAGCCGAAGCCGCACAGGTTCTCCAAACCCAGTATCCGGCTTTTGGCTGTGAATCGCAAGGAGATTCAAGCCATGACGTGCCACAACTGCAAGGCTGATATGGTGAAGGCGGGCAAGGGCCGCAACCAAGTCCAGCGTTACAAATGCCAACAGTGCGGGAAACGATCCACTGAACCGCAAGCTAAGCCCTTCGGCGAAGATGTTCGCCTAAAGCAAGCCTTGGTTATCTCAATCCTGCATTGCCTCCTAGAAGGCAACAGCGTGCGTTCTACGGCGCGCCTCTGCGATGTGGAACCCCGAACGGTCTTGACCATGCTGGAACACGCCGGTAAGAATTGCGAACGCATCATGGGCCGTCTGCTAGTGAACATCCCGGTTAAAGACGTACAGTGCGATGAGATCTGGGGGTACGTCGGAAAAAAGGAATCACACAAGAACCCCTGGGAAGCCCACGACAATACTATCGGAGACGCCTACTGCTTTGTGGCAATCGAGCGGGATTCCAAACTGGTGCTCAACTTCGCTCTTGGACGTCGCGATCAGGCTACGACCGATGCTTTCGTAGAAGGGCTGCGCGGCGCTACCGCCAATCAGCGATTTCAGGTTACGACAGACGGCTTCCAGCCATACAAGTCCTCAATTGAAACGACGCTCGGCGGTCGCGTAGACTATGCGATGCTCATCAAGACGTATGCGCAGCCCGAAGAGGAACAACGCCGTTACAGCCCGCCCGAAGTAGTTGACGCAAAGCCGGTGGTGATAATAGGCAACCCCGACATGAACAAGATTTGCACCAGCCATATCGAGCGCCAGAATCTTTCAATCCGCATGGGGATGCGCCGCATGACGCGGTTAACGAATGGGTTCAGCAAGAAATGGATCAACCTGTGGTATGCCTATTGCCTCTGGTTTGCGTTCTACAACTTCTGCCGCGTTCATAAAACGCTCCGCGTTACGCCTGCAATGGAAGCCGGAATTGCTACTCGCGTATGGGAGATCGAAGACTTGGTAGCGGCTGCGTGATACAATACCAAACGAAAAAGGCCCGCCGCCACGCGGGCCTTGATTCTTTCGGATTTGGGTAACGCCCCGAATTCATTTTAGCGGAGCGTGTATCCGGATGCAAGCCGGTTGGTTTGGCAAAGTATATCCTAGCGGGTTGCTGTTACCCGATTGGATGAAATCAATAGCTATGACCGCTACCGCCATAATTTACACACCATTTGGGTTTGCCGTTGCGGCAGATGGATTCCAACGGTGGGAGAATCTGGCTAGTCGAGACGATTTTATCCGCCAATCTGAGACCGATGCTGCTCAGAAAATATTCGAGTTTTCCGATGCTGAGGTTTCACTGGCTTATTTAACGCGTGGTCATGTAGCCAACAAGGATCGCTCATTCGATATCGGAGCCGCATTAGGCGAGGCGCTGCATACTTCGCGGGGGACCGCCTCCGTAGACCCATATACGTTTCTGCAACCGATTGCACTGAGTCTGGAGCGTTATATCTGTGCAGCCAAAATTGACGGCAGAATCGAAGAGTATCCGGAAACATACATAGACATGTTCGGATACATAAACCACGTCGAATTTTGGACAGAACTTCAATTCTTTCGTTTTCCTAATTCTCACAACGGATCGCTGCACGCCATAAACCCTAGACAGATGTGGCCGTGGGTGTGTCTATTTTCTGGATCTATGATCGTTCGTGACTTGCTCCTCCAGGGCCACCCACTATTCTGTCACTTCTGCAATTTTACTAGACAGTCATTACAAGAAGCCGCTAGACATGTCAACGGTTACGTTGAGGCATGCTGTTCTGAGGTGGCGCGCCAATTCGATCCAGAGTGCAAAGAATTTGGCGGACACATTCACGTTGCGACCGTGGACCCCCGCTGTGGATTCAGGTGGTTTAAGCCACCGGTGAACGTTAGGGGAAGCGATGGACGATAAGAAAGCGGGTTGCATCGGATGCGCGACGATTTTCGGTATCGTCCTCGTTATCGTGCTGGTGAACAACTGGTCGGGCGATAAACCTGCGGTGCAGCCCGCCCCGGCTCCAGTCAGCCTGCACGAACAGCATGAGCAACGATTGGCCGACCTAAAGGCAGAGCGCCAAAGCGCGGCTGATTTCTTGGCAATCGGGATTGGGTACGAAGCAAAGATTCGGCGTGACCTGGAAATAATCCATGATCCTACACTCAGGCGTGCGGACCCATTCCCGGACCCAAACGAGGAACAACGCCTTTTGTCCGAACTGGAAGCGGCGGTAAAAGACAATGCCGAGAAAACAGAGCGGCTGCGTGTGCTCGACGCAGAGATCGCCAAAGAAGAGCGGTAACTATAGCAATTATATAGCAAACTGCAATATCCCCGCTAAAGCAACACTACCGGTAGGCGAATGGGGCCACGCCTTGTGGGAGTATGATGTAGGAGTGAATCTGACGATTGAGCTGGACCGCGAGGAAGATGGCCGCTGGATCGCCGAAGCCCTGGAGATTCCGGGCGTGATGTGCTATGGCGAGACCCGCGACGAGGCTATCAGCAACACCGAGCGCCTCGCGATCGAAGTCATCGCGGACCGCATCGCCCACGGAGAGTTGCCCTCGTCCGCCCTCGGCGTTTCTTTTAGGATTCCGGATGAGCAATTGGCCCGCCAGTAAAGCGAGGCGGGTACTGGCTGCGTTGGAGAGGATGGGCTGGCGAGTGAAACGTCAGCGTGGCTCTCACCGGTTGCTGACACGACCGGGGTGGCCGGACTATGAGTTCGCCTATCACGACCAGGACGAGATGGGACCACGAATGCTGGCGAGAATCGCCAAGCGGACCGGCTTGAGCCCAGAAGATTTGTGATGCCCGACTCTCGGGCGTTAGCTGCGGCTAACCGTCTGGGACATCTCAAGGCAGATCTCATCCTCGTGGGCACATCCACGGTAGCGATTCTAGAGACGGCCATGTGAATTGGGGGTGCTTTCTCGTGCGCCCTGTACAGGCGCTCGCGGGCTGACGAGCGCGGCTCCTCGTCAATGGTACAATGAAACCGTAGTTCATCCGCCCTTAGATGGTCAGCTCTCGGGCTCCAAAGACGAGTTGAACCAGGTTTGCACAAACCTGCCTGCAAGGAGGCCACCATGCCTCAACGTAAGTCCAGTCCTCAAAGAGCACCCGTCGTGTCGCTTGCTCCACCGGCCTATGTTCGCATCGGCGCTTTAACGCAGCAACTTCTTTCCGGCGCACGCTGGCGTGGGTTAGACCAGTTTCCAGCCTGGCAGATCTGGGCCGATGATGTTGAGCAGGTGCTCAGGTTCCTGCAAGCTGAAGGTCGCCTGGCGGAATTTCTCACCATGATCCAAGGAGTCCGGACGCCGCAACACCGAAACGCTTGTCTTGCAGAAGCGCGTGTCGCCTTCCATTTGGTACAGAACGGATTTCGCATTGTCCAGTGGGAGCCTCCGGGTGAGGGCATAACCAAAGGCGAGGTGATGGTGTCCTTTCCAGATTCGCCAGATATCTTCGTTGAAGTCAAGCATCCCGGCTGGCAAGGCGAGCACATGCCCCGCCGCACTGCCGACCTGCAGCGACTTTCCGCGCAAGCGAGGCAGCAACGCCTTGCCCGTATCAGGCAGGACAAATACCTGGACGGCGATGGCGGTCCGGTCGCACCCCACGTGGTGGCAATGGACGTGGTCAGAAGGAATGCGCTCCCGAAGCTTACCGATCGGCGCCCCAACCTAGTGATTGTGGTTGACGACCTACAAGTCACTCCTGTTGGGCTTCCCGGTTTGGCCGATCTGGTGGAGCGGGAATTCTCCCGTCCCGACCACGACCCGGACGATCCTAACGATGTTTTCACCTATGAACGCCTGGGCGGTGTGTTGTTCCTGCAGCCGGAGCCTGAGAACAACAAGACAATTCACTATCGAGCCGACTTTGTCCAGAACCCGGGAGCGTTGCCGGATTGCGCGTTGCCGCCGCCAGTTAAGGCACTCCTTTCAGACATGCGGGAGAAGAGCCGCATGCGAATTGAACAGAAGTACGCCGGTCGGCCATCTGTTTTCGACGTTCTTAGGAGCAAGCAATTGACGCGTCCCCACTTGGTGTTTGAGGTGTTTGGCGAAACCGCGCCCCTTCTTCAAGGTGGTTGTTCCGCGGCCGGTCGCCTGGGGGTAGGTTTTGTGGATTCTTTCGCCGAACGTCACTGGCCGGTGGCCGGCCGCCAATTCCTTTCTCGCACGGGTATTTGGATTTGTGATCTCACTGGTCCTGTAGACGTCTCTGGTGTTGATCGGCGAACGTTTTACCTCCGGTTCAACCAGATTGAGCCAGATCGACGCTGGACCGGGCCCACCGTGCGGACATTGGAACTACGCACTTCGTTAAACAGCTTCACGCACGACCCACATTACGGCCCGTGGCTGCTTCTTGTGGTCGATGGCTTTCTGGATACAGACGAAATTGATCGCATACAAGAGGTCTACGAAATCGAGCGTGCGCCGCGCGCGGGTGCTTAGTCGAGGTCGCACCTGGCCCCAGCCACCTTTTTGTTACCCAGCGACAACCAAATCGCGCATTGCCCCAGGTCAGGCTCGCCTCACCCCTCCGCCCGACCCCGCCGCTTCCGCAGCTCATCCACCGACACAGCCAGAATAATCACCGCGCCAATAATCGCCTGCTGCAGATACGGCGAGATCCCCAGCAAGTCGCTGCCGTTCGAGAGCAGCCCCATAATGAATGCGCCGATCAGCGTCCCGATCACGCTGCCTTCGCCGCCGTGCAGGCTGCCGCCGCCGATCACCACCGCCGCGATGGCCTGGAGTTCGTAGCCGTTGCCGGCCGCGGGTTGCCCGGTCATCAGCCGGGATGCCTCGATCATCCCCGCCAGGCCCGTCAGCATTCCGCCCAGCGCGTAGACCACGGTGACGTCGAATCCCACCGGAACTCCCGCATAGACCGCCGCGTCCGGGTTGCTGCCTATGGCGAAGGCATAGCGGCCCAGACGCGTATGTTCCAGGATCACGTGCGTCGCCAGCGCGCAGATCACCAGCACCCACAGCACGAAAGGCACTCCCAGCAGTTTGCCCTCGCCCAGAAACGAGAAGCCTTGCGGGACGCCATGCACGGGCAGGCCGTTGGTGACGATCAGGGCCAGCCCGCGGACGATGCCCATGGTGCCCAGCGTGACGATAAACGGCGCGATGCGCAGCCGCGTGGTCAGGAAGCCGTTCACCGTTCCCCAGAACAAGCCGGTCAGGATGCCCACGAGAATGCCCACCGGGACCGGCAGGCCGTGCTGCATGGCCATGGCGCCCAGCACGCCGCTCATCGCCAGAATCGCGCCCACCGAAAGGTCGATGCCGCCCGCGATGATGATAATCGTCATGCCGAGCGACATGATGTTGATCACCGCGGTCTGCCGCACCACACTCTCGAGGTTGGTCCCGGTCAGGAAATGCGGCGAGGCGATCGCCAGCGCTACGAACAGAACGATCAAACTCAGGAACGGCAGCAGCCGCTGCATCATGGCCCGGCCACCCGGTCCAGCGCGGCATAGCGCATGATTTCTTCCTGCGTCGTGCGGCCGGGCAGTTCTCCGGAGATGCGCCCCTGCCGCATCACCAGGATGCGATCGGCCACCTGCAACAGCTCCTGCATCTCCGAGCTCACCATCAGCACGGCGGCCCCATTGCGGGCCAGTTCGTCCATCAGCTCGAAGACTTCGGTCTTGGCGCCGACATCGATGCCGCGGGTGGGCTCGTCGAACAGGAACACGCGCGCGTGGCCGAAGAGCCACTTGGCGATCACCACCTTCTGCTGGTTGCCGCCGCTCAAAAGGCCCGCCGGCTGCTTCCCCGAGGCGGCCCGAATGCGCAGGCGCGTGATGTACTGCGCCGTGACGCGGATTTGCGCCCGGCCGTCAACCAGGCCGAAATGGCTGATCTCCCGCAGATTCGCCATCGTGACGTTGTAAGCGATAGGCAAGCGCAGCGCCAGGCCGTTCTTCTGGCGATCCTCGGTGACCAGTGCAATACCCGCCGCCACTGCTGCGCGGGGCGAATGGATGTGCACCTGCCGGCCTTCCACGAAGATCTTGCCCGCGTCGATCGGGTCCACGCCGAAAATGGCGCGGCAGGTTTCGGTTCTTCCCGCGCCGATCAGCCCGGCCAAGCCCACGATCTCGCCCGCCCGCAGCGAAAACGAGATGTCGCGCAAGGCGCCTTGGCGCGTGAGCCCCTCGATGCGCAGCAGTTCTGGCCCCGGCGGCAGCTGCTGGCGCCGATACAGAGCCACCATCTCGCGGCCCACCATGTACTGGATGATACGGTCCGTGGAGACCTCCGCGAGCGGGCCCGTGTGCACCGTGGCGCCGTCGCGCAAGACGGTGACGCGGTCGCCAATCGCGCGCAATTCCTCCAGACGGTGTGTGATGTAGATTACTCCCATGCGCCGAGCGCGCAGGGTGCGCACGATCTTGAAGACTTCTTCGGTCTCCTCGCCCGAAAGCGATGAGGTGGGCTCATCGAAGATCAGCAGGCTGGAGCCGTGCTGTATGGCGCGGCAGATCTCCACCAGTTGCTTGCCCGCCGGACTTAGCCGTTCCACGCGCCAGTCCGCATGCAGGGGGAAGTGGTGTTCCTCGATCAGCCGCGCCGCCCTCTCAACCATGCGCCGCCGGTTCACCCATCCGAAGGGCAGCCGCTCCTCGCGCCCGAGGAAGATGTTCTCCGCCACGGAAAGATGCGGCGCCAGCAGCGATTCCTGGTGGACCATGGCGATCCCCATGGCCGCCGCTTCCGCCGGCGTGCGCAGGGAAACCTCCCGGCCCTGCCACAACATACGGCCCGCATCGCGATGCTCGATGCCGGCCACGATCTTCATCAGCGTGGACTTCCCCGCGCCGTTCTCGCCCAGGAGGAGATGCACTTCGCCGGGCTCGATGGCGAGATGACCGTCGCGCAGGGCGGTCACGCCGCCGAAACGTTTCTGAATCCCGCTGAGCTCGAGGAGCACCGGAAGATAGTATAAGCCGTGAATGCCCGAGGATTCACGCGGTGCCGCCGCGGCTCAATTCTATTCCTTCGGGAAGTTCGGGTTGGCCTTCACCTCGTTCAACTGCGCCGTGTGCCGCTGGCTGTGCGCCGAAAGCAGCAGGACCCACTGATAGGCGTCCAGGGTCTTCAAAACTGGGTGATCGCCAAAGTGGCCGCGCAGATCGTCCTGGGTGTTCCGTATATAGGCGATGGTGTGTTCGCGGCTTTGTTTGAAATGATCCAGCATTTCCTGCGGCGTAGCGAAACGGTGCGTGGGCCGCAGGATCTCCGGCGCCTGGAATTTCTGCGTGCGATTCACCACTGCGGTGAGTATGAATTCATCGGTGACCGCCGATTTCTGGTCGGGCGTGGCCGGCGCTTGCATGATTTTTTGGGTGATCATGCCGAAGATAACGTCCTCGGAAACCGCGATGTGCTCCGCGCACTCCGCCACGGACCAGGTCTTTTCGTCAGGCTTGAAGTTCCATTGCGCCGGCGAGAGGCCGGCCACTGAATCCAGGAACTGTTTGCGGCTGGCTTCGAGTTCGCTCACGGCGCGGTCGCGCTCGGCTTGCGTCAGGGGGGCGGCGAACAGGGGCGCTGCGGCCGCGGCTAGCGTCAGAACAGAGATCAGCGTTTTCATTCCTCATATCGTCGCAAATTTCCGGCGCGAATGCATGTGGGGGGAGGGTTGCGTCGACCGGAGGGCCGGCCTCAAAAAGGGTGCGCCGGACCCGGTGGCGATCCAGAAGCAGGCCGTAAACTATTGATATTTAAGGCATTAAATGCAACCGAAATTATGCTGGGCGGTCCGGTATAATAAAGGTGTACCCTTCAGACACCTTCTGACCGGCACATCTGGATTAAACCTATGACACCGGTACGCAAGTTTTGGCCTCTGGACTACGACCAGGAAGTCGAGATTTATGACAATCTCTCCTGGGATTTACCGGGCAGGACCCGACGGCCCGGCACACTTCGGGTGAACCACGCCCGACGGCCGGCTGGTATGCGCGCGCGCCAGGCGCCTACGCCTTAACCGGCTTGTTCACAACTTTCTGGTTTTTGTCGTCCCAATACAGGACCCGGCCTTCGCGATAAGACTGCACCGCCATCGAGATGGTCACCTGGGCGTGGAAGCCTGTGTCCACATCGAGCGTGGGTTTCTCGCGCGAGCGCATGCAATCCAGGAAGTTCGTGATGTGCGCCACGATGTCGGGTTTCTGCTCCACTGGAATCGTGATCTCTGCGTCGCTGCCGAACTTGGCCTTGTACGCGTCGTCGATCACCTTGCGCTCGGGGAGCAGCGTGATGTGATCCGTGCGGCCCTCGAACATGCCGTGGTCCACCATGATGATGGTGCCCTCGTGGCCGCGAATCAGGCCTGGAATGTGCTTGGAGTTGGCCATCGAGGAGCTCAACACCAGTGAGTGTCCCTGCGGAAATTCCGCCATCAGGTGGAAGGTGTCCGGCACCTCGCGTTCGTCCTTGAATACGTAGATGCCACCGCTGGCCATCACCTTGCTCGGGAACTGCGGCTCGGACCAGCAGATGTTCAGGGGCGCCACCACGTGGAAAAACAGGTCCGTGGCGATGCCGCCTGAATAATCCCAATACTTGCGGAAGCGGAAGAAGCGGTCGGCGTCGAAGGGCCGCTTGGGCGCCTTGCCCAACCACATCTTCCAGTCGATGTAGTTCTCTCCCTTGCCGTCCGGCCCGGCGTCCTTGTCGATATCCCAGTTCCACTCGCCCTCTTTGGAGTTGCGGTGATAGGAGCCCTGGCTCATGATCATCTTGCCGATGGCGCCGTCGGCGATGTACTTCTTAGCCACATGCCACTGCAAAGCCGAGGTGGTCTGGGACCCAACCTGCAGCACCCGCTTGGTCTCCTTCACGGTTTGAGAAAGGTGGCGCGCCTCCTCGACGGTGTGGCACATGGGCTTTTCGAGGTATACGTCCTTGCCATGGTCCAGGGCCTCCAGCGCAATTGGCGCGTGCCAGTGATCGGGGGTGGCCACCACTACCGCATCGATGTCCGATCGGTTGATGATCTCGCGGTAGTCCAGATAGCCGTCGCACTTTTGTTTGTCAGCGGAGTATTTCTTGCGCTTCTCGTAGACATCGGCTACGGCTACCACTTTGCAAGCGCTCGTTCGTTGGCCGATAGCGG
>Ga0181532_10000568_pt1 | contig 37803 bp, 35 predicted proteins | sample PEATcosm2014_Bin_33_FD_119768 | JGI IMG/M metagenome (GOLD analysis project Ga0181532, IMG submission 119768) | Peatland microbial communities from MTU Mesocosm Facility, Houghton, MI, USA - PEATcosm2014_Bin11_30_metaG | ecosystem: Environmental > Terrestrial > Soil > Wetlands > Peat | place...
AGCGCGGCGACATCGTCGTCTTCCGTTATCCGCGCGACACGTCGAAGAGCTACATCAAGCGCGTCATCGGTGCTGCCGGCGACCGCATCCGCATCGAGAACGGCCAGGTCTACGTGAACGGCACGGCGCTCGACGAAGGCTACGTTCCCAGCGATTACGCGGATCCCCGCTCGTATAGCGAAGTCGTGGTTCCGCCGCATAGCTTTTTCGTCCTCGGGGATCATCGCAATATGTCGAACGACAGCCGGGATTTCGGGACCGTAAACGAGCGCTACATCTACGGCAAAGCTGTCTTCGGATACTGGCCGATGGAGAAGCTGGGAAGGTTGCGGTAGGGCAGCTCTCGGCCGTCAGCTGACACTTTCTACTGACACCATCTCGCTCTCCTGCTAGAATTTCTAAAATCAACTCCCAGGAGTTCCAATGCAAGCGATCCTTGCACTCGAAGACGGCAGAGTCTTCCGAGGCAAAGGCTACGGCGCTAAAGGCGAGTGCTCCGGCGAAGTCGTTTTCAATACTTCCATTACCGGCTACCAGGAAATTTTCACTGACCCTTCCTACGCTGGGCAGATCGTCGTCCTGACCAACCCCGAAATTGGAAACTACGGCACCAATCCTGAAGACAACGAATCCGTGCGCCCGTACATCGAGGGGCTGATCGTGCGCGAGTTTTCGAAAGTCAGTTCCAACTGGCGCTCGCAGCAAGTGACGGACGAATTCATGGAGCAGTTCAGGATCCCAGTGCTCGCCGAGATTGACACGCGAGCGCTGGTGCGCCACTTGCGCACCTACGGAGTGATGCGAGGCGTGATCTCGACGCTCGAAGACGATACCGACAAACTCGTCGCCAAGGCGCGCGCGATCCCGAAAATGGATGGCCAGGATCTCGCCAAAGTCGTCTCGACCAACCACACCTACGTATGGGAGACAGGCGAGCGCTCACACTTGCCTGATGAAGTGGTCGGAGTAAAAGATGAGCCGGCGCGCTTCCACGTGGTCGCCTACGACTTCGGCATCAAGCAAAACATCCTGCGCAAACTGCGCGGAGAAGGCTGCAAGGTGACGGTTGTCCCGGCGCAGACGACGGCCGAGGACGTGCTGGCCTTGAAGCCTGACGGCGTGTTTCTATCGAATGGACCGGGCGATCCCGAACCCTGTACCTACGCGGTCGACAACATTCGACGCCTCATGGGACGGCAGCCGATTTTCGGAATCTGCCTGGGACATCAGTTGGTCGGCATTGCGCTTGGAGGCAAAACCTTCAAGCTTAAGTTCGGCCACCACGGTGGGAATCATCCGGTGAAGCAGCTCGCGAGCGGCAAGATTGAGATCACCGCGCATAATCATAACTTCGCCGTCGATCCCGATTCGCTGCCGCAGAGCGAAGTCGAATTGACGCACATGGATCTGAACGACTCAACGCTCGAAGGCATGCGGCATCGGAATTTGCCGCTGTTCACGGTGCAGTACCATCCGGAAGCCGCGCCGGGGCCGCATGATTCGCACTATTTATTTAAGGATTTTGTGAAGATGATGGAGGAGTGCAAACGGTGACAGTTAGACCAACTCTTTAGAAATTGTCATCCCGAGCGAAGCGAGGGATCTGCAGTGTGGCACCGCTACGACGTTTCGGTCCGAATATGCTGTGAGCAGTAACGCGTTGAAGGCATGCGAGAAGAGAAGCTCTATTACGTCTATATCATGGCCAGCCGCTCGTTGACTCTCTACACTGGCGTCACCGGAGACATCTACCACCGCGCGTTACAGCACAAGGCGGGTGAGATCGAAGGTTTTACAAAGAAGTACCACATTAACCGGCTCGTCTATTACGAAACATTCAAGTACGTGAACAACGCCCTCGCCCGAGAAAAACAAGTCAAGGCATGGACGCGGGCAAAGCGACTTGCGCTGATCAAAACTATGAACCCGGCCTGGCAAGACCTGGCTGAGGGCTGGGGTGAGCCGACAAGACTGCAGATCCCTCGCTTCGCTCGGGATGACAAGCCTAAAGGAGATGGCCAACGTAAGGAGAATGACAACGGTAAAGATGAAGAAGGTGGCAACAGCCCGGCTAAAGCCGTACCCCTTCAAAGCAAAATCTCGAACGGAACCGCTGAAGCTACGCCGCTTCAAAGCATCATTACGAAGACCGCATAATGCCAAAACGAACTGACATCTCGAAAATCCTGATCCTCGGCTCCGGCCCCATCGTCATTGGACAGTCGGCGGAGTTCGACTACTCCGGCACGCAGGCTTGCAAGGCGCTTAAGTCCGAAGGCTTTGAAGTTGTGCTGGCTAACTCGAATCCGGCCACTATCATGACCGATCCCGAGTCGGCGGACCGGACTTACATCGAGCCGCTTACTCGCGAATATCTCGAAGAGATTATTCGCGTTGAGCGCGAGATGTCGCCGAGCGCGGGCTTTGCCATTCTGCCCACCGTTGGTGGACAGACAGCGCTCAATCTCGCCATTGAACTGGCTGACGGCGGCGTGCTCGACAAGTACAACGTGAGTCTTATCGGCGCGCAGATCAATGCCATCAAGAAGGCCGAAGACCGTCTGTTTTTCAAAGACGCCATGCAACGCATCGGGCTTGACGTGCCGAAATCGGCGCTGGTCAGCAACCTGAAAGACGGCATCGAATTCGCCGGCAAAATCGGTTTCCCGGTCATCATTCGCCCCTCGTTCACGCTGGGCGGGACGGGCGGAGGCATCGCCTACAACCGCGAAGAACTGATGGAAGTGCTCGCCCGCGGTCTCGACCTCTCGCCCGCGCATGAGTGCCTGATCGAAGAATCCGTTCTGGGATGGAAAGAGTACGAACTCGAGGTGATGCGCGACACGAAAGACAACGTCATCATCATCTGCTCCATCGAAAACTTTGACCCCATGGGCGTGCATACGGGCGATTCGATCACCGTGGCTCCGGCGCAGACGCTCACCGACCGCGAGTACCAGGTGATGCGCGATGCCTCGATTGCCGTGATCCGCGAGATCGGCGTCGAAACCGGGGGATCGAATATCCAGTTTGGCGTCAATCCGTCGACCGGGCGCATGGTGGTGATCGAGATGAATCCGCGCGTCTCGCGCTCGTCCGCGCTGGCTTCGAAGGCGACCGGATTCCCGATTGCGAAGATTGCCGCCAAGCTTGCGGTTGGATATACGCTTGACGAGATTCCTAACGACATCACGCGCAAGACTCCCGCCTGCTTCGAGCCCACGCTCGACTATGTGGTCGTGAAGATTCCGAAGTGGCAGTTTGAAAAGTTTCCCGGCGCCGACGAATCGCTGGGACCACAGATGAAATCGGTCGGCGAAGTGATGGCCATCGGCCGGACATTCAAAGAAGCATTGCAGAAGGGAATCCGCTCGCTAGACACCGGAAAGCGGGTCGGCTCGCAAAAGATCGAGCCCAAAATTCTTACGCAGCGGCTGGTCACTCCGCATCCCGAGCGTCTGACCTATGTTCAGTATGCGCTGCGCCAAGGTTTCACGATCAAGCAGATCGCGAAGATGACCTCGATCGACCCCTGGTTCCTCTACCAGCTCAAAGAGATTAACGATATGCAACTGGAGATGGAAAAGCATCCGATGGAATCGATCCCCACAGAGGTGCTGCGCGAAGCCAAGCGCATGGGATTCTCCGATGGACGCCTCGCCGGAACCTGGCGTCTGGACGGCAAAGGCGGCCAGGAACAAGTTCGTCACTTCCGCAAGAAGCACGGGCTGAAGCCGGTCTACAAGCGCGTGGATACGTGCGCCGCGGAGTTCGAGAGCTACACACCGTATCTCTACTCAACCTACGAGGAAGAGGACGAGGCCGCGCCCACCGCGAAGAAGAAAGTTATCATCCTCGGTTCCGGCCCGAACCGCATCGGGCAGGGAATTGAATTCGATTACTGCTGCTGCCACGCCAGCTACGCATTGCGCGAGGATGGCTACGAGACCGTCATGATCAACTGCAATCCCGAGACAGTCTCGACCGACTACGACACCAGCGACCGTCTCTACTTCGAGCCGCTCACGCTCGAAGATGTATTCGCTGTCTGCGAACACGAAGCTTCCGGAGGCGCGCCGGTCGGCGTGATCGTGCAGTTTGGCGGCCAGACGCCGCTGAATCTTTCGCTGCCGCTCAAGGCGGCAGGCGTCAACATCATTGGCACCACACCCGAATGCATCGACTTGGCGGAAGACCGTAAGCGCTTCGGGAAACTGCTGGAGGAACTCGACATCCCGCAGGCTCCCGGGGCCATGGTGGCTTCGGTCGAAGAGGCCGTCGAAGCGGCGAAAAAGATTGGATTCCCGGTGCTGGTGCGTCCTTCGTATGTACTCGGGGGGCGAGCCATGGTGATCGCCTACGACGAAGACACGATTCAGCAGTATATGAAGCAGGCCGTCGAGTATTCGCAAGACCGGCCTATTCTCATCGACAAATTTCTGGAAGACGCGATTGAAGTCGATGTGGACGCGCTCTCCGACGGCGAAGACGTGGTGATCGGCGGCATCATGCAGCATATCGAAGAGGCGGGCATCCACTCCGGTGACTCTTCGTGCGTGCTACCCGCAGTTGACATCCCGGAACCGCTGCTCAAGCGCATGCGCGATTACACGTTTAAACTGGCGCGCGCGCTCAAAGTAATCGGCCTGATGAATGTGCAGTTCGCGATCCCGCGCAGATCGGAGCCCGGCCAGCACACGGCCAGCGGGAACGGTAAGGTCTACGTGCTCGAAGTGAATCCGCGCGCCTCGCGCACTGTCCCCTTCGTTTCAAAAGCGACCGGCGTGCCCATGGCCAAGATTGCTGCTCGACTAATGACCGGCCGCAAGCTGCGTGAGTTCCTTCCGGAATACGTCGAGCGCGGCACAGACCTCGACACGGGCCGCTGCTTCTATGTGAAGTCGCCTGTCTTTCCCTGGTCGAAATTCCCCGGCGTTGACACCGTTCTAGGCCCGGAAATGCGCTCTACCGGAGAAGTGATGGGCATCGCCGACAACTTCGGCGAAGCCTTCGCCAAAGCGCAAATTGCCGCCGGCCAAAAGCTGCCGGCGAAAGGCACGGTCTTCATCAGCGTCACCGACCATGACAAGCCGCAGATGGTCGACGTCGCCCATCGCTTTGTCGACATGGGATTCAAACTAGTCGCCACGCACGGCACAGCGGACGTCCTGGAAGAATCTGGCTTGGCGGTGGAGCGCGTCTATAAGGTAAAAGAGGGCCGTCCCAACGCAGTGGACCTGATCAAAGCCGATCGCATTCAGTTGATCGTGAACACGCCGCACGGTCCCGATCCCTACTTCGACGAGAAAGCGATTCGCCGGGCCGCGGTCACCGGCCATATCACAACCATCACCACGCTCTCCGCTGCCCGGGCCGCCGCGGAAGGTATCGCCGCCCTGCAGCGCGGAGAAGTGCGAGTGCAAGCTCTGCAGGCGCTGCACGCGGAGAGAGCTGCCAGCAAATAACGTCGCAACGGCTAAGCTCGCATGAGCATGAGTAAGACCAAATCCCCGATCGTCCTCTTCGCCATTCTTGGCCTTCCCCTCTTCATCGCCGCCGTTGTCCTGGGCCCGGCGACCTTCGATCTTGTTTTTCATCGCCGGCCGCCAGAGCGTTTCCTGATTCCCGCCGGATACACCGGCTGGGCGCGCGTTTATTTTCGCCAGAAGGGTGCGCCGCCGTTGCCGATGGAAGACGGCCGCTTTCTGCTCAAGCTGAATGCGCAGGGAACGCTGCAAACTTCCTCCGATCCGTTGTCTGGCCACGGCAGCGACGATTTTTTCTACTACTCGGGCGACCACCGTATTCCGCTTTCGAACGCGGGAGTTTGCAAGGGCGGCATGGTCTGGCAAATTGAGACCATGGTGGACGAGCCTACTTCGACTCCGTTTGCCCATTTCTTTGTCGGGACCGAAGACCAATATCGCCACGAAGTCGACCCCAACGGCAAAGAACCCGTCTGCGAGTGAGTCTGGCGGCCTGAGTTCAAGGTGACAAACTCTCGACCTAGACTCCATAATTGATCGGTGGTCGCAAGGACGAACGACGAGCGACCGGACGACCACCTATTACTATTAACGACTGGAGCCCAACATGCTTTTATCCGGAATTTTTCCACCAATTACGACGCCGTTCTATCCCGACGGCGAGGTCTATTACAAGAAGATCGAAACGAACGTGGAGCGCTACTCGCGCACGCCTGTGGCCGGCATCGTGGTGCTCGGCTCAACCGGCGAAGCCATCCTGCTCTCTGACCAGGAACGCCGCGATGTGTTGAAGACTGCACTCGCCGCCGCCGCGCCCAACAAAGTGATGATCGCAGGCACCGGCATCGAGTCCGCCCACGAAACTCTACGCCTCACCGAATACGCCGCTGAACTTGGTTACGACGCCGCCATGGTACGGACTCCGCATTACTACAAGAAGCAGATGTTGCCGGCGAACCTGCTCGCTTTTTATCGCACCGTGGCCGACCGGTCGGCGCTCCCGATCATCATCTACAACTTCCCGCAGGCGACCGGGTATGACATCCCCGCTGAAATCGTGATCGAACTTTCTGGCCATCCCAACATCGTCGCCATCAAGGAATCGAGCGGCAACCTCGACAAAGTAAAAGCCATGGTCGCGGGCACGCGCCAGGTGAAAAGGCAAACCACAGTGACGGAAACATTTGAGGCCGTGACTCCGCGCATGCTCAAAGCCGCGGCTGCGGAAAGCGAAAAACAAAGCAGGGAACTGGTCAGCGTAGCCTCGCTAGCGGGCTCGGCTGAAGCGAGGGAGCGACCGGCGGCCTCGACTGGGCACGTCCACGATGGCGCGGACAGCGCCACAAAGCCTTCTTCGTCCGCCGTGTCCGTCGTGGAAAATTGAAGACCCGGCAGAAGGAAGTCGGCTTCCAGGTCATGGTCGGCGCCGCTCACCAGCTTGAACCGTCGCTGGGACTGGGAGCGGTCGGCGCGATCCTCGCCTTCGCATGTCCAGCACCTATGGCATGCTACGAAATCTTCGCCGCGCTCAAGGACGGAGACCATGCGCTCGCGCGCGAAAAACAAGAGCGAGTGAAACTCGCTTCCCTACGCGTGGTCGGTGAGCTCGGAATCCCCGGCGTGAAGCATTCCATGGAGCTCAACGGCTACTTTGGAGGCCCGTCACGGCTACCATTCCTGCCGCTCAGTGGCGAGCAGAAGGCGGAGATCGAGAAGTTGATGGCGGGGATCAAGAGCTAAGGACATTTGCGGGGCAAATATATTCGAAATTAACTAAGGAGCACATTATGGCAACCATCACGCAGCCGGCAACCGGCGAAACCACCAGGCAACTCATCAACTATCGCACCGACGCCGGCGTGGCCGTGATTGAGATGAACGATCCTCCGGCGAACACCTACACCTACGAAATGAATCGCCAGCTCGACGAGGCCATCCTCAAGGCGCGCATGGATAACGACGTGCATGTGATCGTGCTCACGGGCGTGGGCGACAAGTTTTTTTCCGCCGGCGCGAACATCAAGATGCTGGCCTCGGTCGATCCGACGTTCAAGTATTACTTCTGCCTGCACGCGAATGAAACGCTGCTGCGGCTGGAGCACACGCCGAAACTCGTGATCGCCGCGATCAACGGGCATTGCGTTGGCGGAGGGCTCGAGATCGCGATGGCCGCCGATCTTCGAATCGCGCGCAAAGATGCGGGCAAGATCGGCCTGCCCGAAGTGAACCTCGGCGTGCTGCCCGGCACGGGTGGAACGCAGCGCCTCTCGCGCCTGGTAGGGAAGAGCAAGGCGATCGAACTGATGATCACCGGCAACACGTTCTCATTCGAGGAAGCGCAGGAGTTCGGTATTGTGAACGATATTTTCGAGCGCGATGGCTTCATGGAGAACATCCTGGAGTATGCGCGTCAGTTCACGCCGCCGAACAAGGCCGCGAAAGCGGTGGGACGCATCAAACGCGCCGTGCAGACGGGATGGGAAATCCCCATGGAATCGGCGCTGGCAGTCGAGCGAGAGAACCAGCAGATTTTGTTTCAGAGCGATGACGCCAAAGAAGGCCTGGCCGCTTATGTGGAGAAGCGTCCGGCGGTGTTTACGGCGAAGTGAGAGCAAAAGCTTGAACCGCAGAAACATAGAGTAGAGACGCGGCTTGCCGCGTCTCAGGCTGCAACACCTGAGATGCCGGCGGAGACGGGAAAAGCCCCGTCTCGACTCTAGAACCGTGGTAAAGATTTGAGGTCTTATGCCAGGCAAAGTAGCGAAAATCGGAAACTTCAGTGACTGGGTTGGTCTGTTCAACGAATGGCGCAAGGAAGTCGGCGTCGACAAAGACGACGTCGAGGCCTTCCACTTCGATACGCTCTACGGTGCAATCGAGACCGAGGAGATCCAGTTCGGCTCCTACAAAGGCCGCAACAAGTGGGAGAACCTGCGCCAGGTGCCCACGCAGCAGATGCGCGACGCGCTCATGAACATGATCATCTACCAGGGCGACACCGAATTTGCCAGCGTGGAGCAGCAGCGCAACCTGTTTACAACCGCGCCAACGGAATATGATCGCCGCGCCCTCACCCGCGTCATGATCGAAGAGATGCGGCACGGCTGGCAGATGTGCGCTCTGCTCATCGACTTTTTTGGTTCTTCCGGCAAGGTAGAGGCGCAGAAAATGCTGGAGCGGCGGGCGTTCGAAAACAAGCGCCTGCTAGGTACTTTCAATGTCGACGTCGATAACTGGCTCGACTTCTTCACCTACACTGATTTCGTGGATCGCGATGGCAAGTTTCAGCTGCAGATGCTGAAGTATTCATCGTTCGCGCCACTGGGACGCTCAACCTCTTACATGCTGCGCGAGGAAGCCTTCCACATGGGAACCGGCCACGATGGCCTGCGCCGGGTGGTCGAAGCGGGCGTGATTCCGCGGTGGCTCCTGCAGAAATACCTGAACAAGTGGATCTCGAGTTCGTTCGACCTTTTTGGTACAGATCATTCTTCCTCGGCACACTGGGCTTACGTGTGGGGAATTAAAGGCCGGTACGACGAACTGCAGAATGATAAGAGCGCCGACCTCGACGACTTGAACGACTATAGCCGCCACTTATATCGGCAGGAAGTCGGGGGATTGGTGGAGCGGCTGAACACGTTTCTGGCTCCAGGCGAAAAGAAATTCTTCACACCCGACATCCGCTTCAACCGGAACATCGGACGATGGGCGGGACAGAAGTATCACTGCGAGACTGGCGAGCCATTGGACGATCGCAGCTACGAGCAACATTGCGAAGAGAATCTCCCCAGCGCGAAAGATAAAGAATTGCTGCTCGACATTCTCCGCAACGAAAAGAAGTGGATCAAAGAAAAAGAGGGAGCACGCGATCCGCTGTCGACCATTGGCGAGCCGCGCCGGCAAGCAATCAATCTATAGACAGCCTGCAGCGAACGACTGGGGGGAATGACCATCGCCGCCACAAGCCGAGTCGGAGTAACTGCCGCGGCGCCCATCGCCCGCGTCACGCTGATCAACCCACCCCTCAACGTCGTTGACCTCCCGATGATGCTGGAGTTGCAGCGGACGCTCACGGAAATCGAATCCCGCGATGAAATCTCGACAATTCTCTTCCAAGGCGACGCTCGCGCTTTCTCCGCCGGTGTGGATATCAAAGCCCACCTCCCCGAGCAAGTTCACGAAATGCTGACGAATTTTCACGCGGTGATCCGCGCGATTGTGGCCTCGCGCAAAGTTACGATTGCCGCCGTCCGCGGGGCTTGCCTTGGCGGAGGCGCGGAACTAGCCTCTGTTTGCGACATGGTTTACACCGCGCACAATGCCAACTGGGGATTTCCTGAAATCAAGCTGGCATGCTATCCGCCGGTGGCGGCGGTGGCGCTGGCGACGCTCATCGGTCAGAAGCGCGCCGCGGAGCTCATCCTTACCGGGCGCCAGATCTCGGGCGGCGAGGCTGCGGCGATGGGCTTGGCGAACCGATCGGTGGCGGCTGAGGAACTCGACTCGGTGGTCGAGCGGACGCTGGCGGAACTCCGCGTCCTCAGCCCGGCCGCGCTCGCGCACGCCAAGAAAGCCATCTACGCCTGGGATGCGATTCACTTTGACAAAGGGCTGGCCCGGGCCGAGAAGATTTACCTCGAAGAACTTATCTCGACCGCAGACGCGCGCGAGGGTATTATTGCCTTCCTTGAGAAACGACCACCAAAATGGAGAGGCAACTAGAGAACGCGAAGGCTGAGGTCGGGACAGGGTCCAGAACAACGACCCTCCCAAAGCGGCCGCAGAGGTCCGGCCACCTGATGTGCCTGACGCCACTGTGGGGCGTGGCCGGCTTTCTCGGCTGCGTTTACTTCGCGTGGATTTCCTTTGGGCACGTAACTCGCCACGAGTTCGATTGGCCGCACGACTATTGGACCGCCGCGACCTACATCGTGTGGATCGTGCTGCTGGTGGGCCTGGCGCTCGACACGCGCTGTCTGCGCGAGCGCGTATTTTTCGGCCTGTTGGTCATCAATTTTGTGGTCGGCTGTGGGTTGACGCTGTGGCACAACGTTCCATCTGCCGACGTGCGCACGGCACGAATTGGCACCGGCGCGCTCTGGGCAGTGGCCGCGCTGGTGAGTCTGACTACGTTGCGAAGTGAATCCGAGCTGCGCAGGAATAAACTCTGATGGAGTAGAGACGCTGCTTGCCGCGTCTTGCTGCCGAGTGAGACGGGGCAAGCCCCGTCTCTACGCATAAGATCAAACTATAAGATCAAATTATGGACTTCGAAATTTCTCCCGACCAGGTTAAAGCGCTGCGGCAGCGTGGGGAAACGTTTACGCTGCTCGATGTTCGCGAACCTTGGGAATATGAAGCATCCCGCATCGAAGGAGCTAATCACATTCCGATGGGCGACATCCCGACGCGGGCTCACCAGGAACTCGATCCCGACGCTCACATTGTGGTCATGTGCCATCACGGCGTGCGCTCGCTGTCGGTCACCAACTGGCTCCGCCAGCAGGGATACGAGAAAGTTCAATCCATGCGCGGCGGGATCGACGGCTGGGCGCGGACCGTGGACCCCAAAGTGCCGCTGTACTGAGTTGGCTTGTGGCCGCTGGCTCCTAGCTTCTGGCGAACCGGTCCGCGGTTGCTAGCAGCCAGTGGCTAGCAGCTAGAAGCCAGGAGCTGCCTTGATCACCGACTGCCACATCCACATCGAGCCGCTCGAACTGTTTAAGCCGCATGCGCTGGAACTGATGAAGCGCAAGCGCGCCAATTTCGATGAGATCGCAGAATATTGCCGCTCACCGAAAGCCTTCCTGAAATATCTGGACCGTTGCGGCGTTGACCGCGCCGCGCTGATCAACTATGTTGCGCCCGAAGTGATCGGCTTTACATCCGAGGTCAATCAATTCGTCGCCGACTACACGAAGTACGATCCCAAACGCCTGATCTCCTGTGGCAGCCTGCATCCGCGACACACTACCAACATCATGGCGGATGTCGAGCACATCCTGCGCCTCGGGCTGCGCATGATCAAGATCCACCCGCCACATCAATTGCTCTATGCGAACGATTATCTGAATGGAGTGACGGAACTCGAAGTCATTTACCGGGCGGCCGAGGCCAACGGGATCCCGGTGATGTTCCATACCGGAACGTCTATTTTTCCGGGCGCCCGCAATAAATATGGCGACCCGATCTATATTGACGATGTTGCGGTCGATTTCCCCAAGCTCAAAATCCTGCTGGCACACGGTGGCCGGCCGCTCTGGATGCACACTGCGTTTTTTCTTATCCGGCGACACCCGAACGTCTACCTCGACATCAGTGGCATTCCACCGAAAACGCTGCTGAAATATTTTCCGCGGCTCGATGAGATCGCACACAAGACGTTGTTTGGCACCGACTGGCCGGGCCCCGGCGTTCCCGACGTCGGGCAGAATCTTGCGGAATTCAAGGCGCTGCCCATCAGCGAAGAGATGCGAGAGCAGATCTTGAGCAAGACGGCGGCCTCGCTCTGGCCGGAATGACCGCGGATTCGTCGAGAAAAGGCTTAACCACAGGGGCCACAGAGGAACACAGGGGAAAGCCACAGGGTGTTCGCTGTGTTCCTCTGTGTCCCCTGTGGTTAAGATATTGAAGTACTATCCCAACTCGGAGACGATAAGGTTCTATTCGCCCGCCGCCCTGGCGTCCTTCGTCCCGGTCAATTCGTTAACTAGAGTGTTGGCGCCGTAGATCTTGCGCAGGGCTTCGATGATGCCGCGCGAATCGACATGCACGGCCCGCGACTGACGGTCTTCGTAGTAGAAATCCAAAACCAGCGACTGAATATTCCCGTCGAAAATAATTCCGACTACTTCGCCAGCCTTGTTCACGGTCGGGCTGCCCGAGTTGCCGCCGATGATGTCGGCGGTGGAAACATAATTCAGCGGCGTCTGAAGATTGAGTTTCGACTTCATCTTCGGCCAACTGGCGGCCAGTTTGAACGGAGGCTTGTCGCCGTGCTCCTCGGCATGCTGGAATGCGCCGGCGAAGGTGGTGAAGTAAGGAATTTGCTTTCCATTCTCCTCATATCCCTTCACCGTGCCATAACTGAGGCGCAGGGTGAAGGTCGCGTCGGGAGGCTGGGTAAAGCCGGTCTGGGCAAACCGGGCCCGAGCGATGATCGCGCCATCGCTCCGCACCACCGCCTCCACTTCGTCGTCGAAGCGCTTGCGGACGGCTCGCGCCTCGGGATCAACGTTGCGCATCAGCACCATCAATGGATCCGTACTCGCATCCACAGCTGCCTTTCCGCCTGCATAGAGTTGCTTGCGGACCATCACATCATTCAGCTTAGTGCCTTCGATCACCGCCTTAGCAGCCGCTTCAGGGGACTTGCCGCCCAGCGCCGCTTTCACGGCAGCATCTTCGGGTCCGAGCGCTTCCTGCATCATTGCCAGTGAGACGGCCAAAGTCGCAATTTCAAGATTCTTATAGATAGGGGCGGCGCTGAAGAGTTGCTGTTGCAGCGAGGGCAACGCGGAATCGCGATACTCGCGCAACCGGTCGCCGTTTGGCTTCGATTGTTCCTCTGCGAAGCGCACCAGAGTCCGCGCGAATGCCGTCAGGTGAACCGAGTAGAACCCACGCATGCGCTCGACGTAAGTATATCGGTCATAAATTTCCCGGTTAACTTTCATGGCATTGGAAATCTCTTGCCAGGGGTTAGGCTCGCCGGCGTGCTTATCCATGTAAGCCTTCTCCCGCTCGTGTTCCGCTGTGTTCATCTGCGACATCACTGCAGTATCCTGCAGTCCTTCATACTCACCCGTAAACGCCTTCTGCGCGTTCTGTAACCCGAACAGTTCTTCCTGGGCTAAGCGCGCATTCTCCGCCGACTCCGCTCCGAATGTCTGGAGCATGTCAATCCGGCGCTTGTAGCTGGCCAGGCGCGAGGGATAGTCTACGTTCTTCAGAAACTGCAATTCCGCCATGGTTTTCAGGCGATCCGTGCCTCCGGGGTGCCCGGAAACGAAAATCAGATCATCATCCTTGACGCCGACCTTTGACCATCGCAGATAGTTGTCGAGATGAACCGGCTTATCGTTCTCGTAGACGCGAAAGAAAGTGATGTCGAGGTCATATCGCGGGAAGGTGAAGTTGTCGGGATCGCCGCCAAAAAATGCCGCGTCATATTCGGGCGCAAATACCAGGCGAACATCGGTGTACTTCTTGTATTTATAAAGGTTGTAGATTTCGCCCGAGTAGAGCGAGACCACGTCGCAACGCAGTCCGGTCGAAGTCGTGCAGTCCTTCTCGATGGCACTCATGGCCGAGCGCTGTGCCCGCCCTGCGTCGGCGGCGGACATGGTTGCCGGAGCAGCGGCTTTCACTTTTGGGGTAACGTCGTCGATGCCGACCAGCACGTTCAGTTCAAGGTCGGGACATTTGGCCTCGTCCGCCTGGGCCTTGGCGTAAAAACCAGTCTTCATGTAATCGGTGCCGGCGGTGCCAAGCTTCTGGATGCAGTCGGCGCCGACGTGATGATTGGTGAACGCTAGGCCGTCGGAGGACACGAACGAACCTGAGCCTCCATTGTTAAAACGCACCGACGAGAGTCGCAGATGATCCAGCCATTCCTGCGTCGGCAGAAAGCCGTATTGCTTTTGGACTCGATCTTTAGGAAACGCGTTGTATAGCCACATGCCCTCGTCGGCGAGCGCCAGCGGCGTTAAAAGGGCAAGGATGAGGATGAGTCCAAGAATGGGGAGTCTTGACTTCATGATTTCTCCGAATCGTTCTGGGGATTATGCTGGAGGCACGTCTCCAGCGGTTCAATGGCAGACCTATCAGTCTACGCCGCATCCCCTTTCCCGGCCAAGGCGCGGGATGGAAAGAGCCGGCGGTGTGGCGTCTAAAATGGCCCATTCGTGGTTGTCCTCTCGTTACTTGCCCGGACATTAGGACGTGACCTAAGTTCATAAATGAAGCAGCGCGGTCAAGTGGGGAACCGCGAAGTCAATAAGCTTTGGAAGCCACCTGGCAACCCTCCCGCCGGGGCTCCGTTTCCCACCTGTGTTGCACGCGGGCTCGTTTACCCCCATTCGACGCCTTTTCAAGAAGGTGGTGTATATGAAGTCCCTATTTCGCTTGCTCACGGTGCTGGCGATAGCTTTTGCGCCGGAACTTTCCGCCGCACAGGCCGGCTACGAAGTTATATCCGTCCAAAACGGAGGAACGATCAGGGGCACGGTGACATGGCAGGGAGCTGTGCCTCACCTGATGGCCTCCGATCTCAACAAAGACCCGCAGGTCTGCGACCCGCTAGGACAGAAGAAGCGAGACCTGGAGCGCTTGCTGGTCTCCCCGAGCGGCGGCGTGGCCAACACGGTCGTGTATCTGAGGAACGTCACCCGCGGAAAAGCCATGGATTTGCCGCTAGAGCGCCGGCACCTCAATCAAAAGAACTGCCGTTACGAACCGCATATCCTGCTGGTGCCGGTGCAAGAGATTTTGACCGTGAAAAGCAGCGATCCGTTGCTGCACACCGTGCATATGTCAGGTAGCGCGGATTACAACCTTCCATTTACTTCCGAGGGGCAAGAGATCACACGTCCCATGACCCGCGAGGGCGAGGTCAGCCTGCGCTGCAATGCCGGACATGTCTGGATGAACGGCGAGATGATTGTGGCGAAGCATCCCTACTACGCGGTAACCGATCAGTTCGGCAACTTCGAGCTCACACAGGTTCCTCCTGGCGATTACGAAATCGTCGCCTGGCATGAAGGATGGAGGGTGGTCGGCGAGAGCCCGCTCTATGATATTGCCACCCAGGTGCGGGTCAAACGCCCTGTCTTTTCTGATCCTGTCGTCTGGAGCAAATCGGTCAGAGTCACTCCCCATGAAGCGACCGAAGTGAATTTCACCCTCGGGGAACACACGCCGCAAGTGGCCCAAGGGCATTGATCTGACCTCCCGTAGAGACGCGGCTTGCCGCGTCTTGCCGCCTGCGCATTCGGAAATGGCGCCCGCCGAGACGGGGCAAGCCCCGTCTCTACTTCCGAGCATCGCCACAACATCGGTACAATAGAAGCTCCATGCCGCGACGGGTCTATCTCGACAACAACGCGACCACTCCACTGCTTCCCGAGGTGCTGGAGGCCATGCGGCCTTACTTTGGCGAATGCTTTGGCAATGCGTCGTCCATCCATCATCATGGACAGGAGACGCGGGCCGCCGTGGAGCGGGCGCGCGAATCGGTGGCCTCCATGCTGGGCTGCCGCGCCTCGGAGATCGTGTTTACCAGCGGCGGCACGGAAGCCGACAATCTTGCGATATTTGGTCTAACGTGTTCCGGTCGAGCGAGCGCGGGGGACCACGTCATTACCTCGACCATCGAGCATCACGCCGTACTCAACGCGTGCAAGCATCTCGCAGCGCAGGGATGCGAAGTCACCTACATTCCGGTGGATGGCCGCGGCTTAGTGGATCCGGACGACGTGAAACGAGCCATCCGGCCGAATACGAAGCTGATCACCATCATGCTCGCCAACAATGAGACCGGCGTGTTGCAGCCCGTCGCGGAGATTGGCAAGATTGCTGCCGAAGCTGACGTTTATTTTCACAGCGACGCCGTGCAAGCGGCGGGCAAGATCGCGATCGATGTCAACAAAATCGGGTGCGATCTGCTGACCATCTCCGGCCACAAGATTCACGGCCCGCAAGGCGTAGGCGCGCTTTACGTCCGCAAGGGAACCCAACTCGAACCCATGCTCTACGGAGGAAGTCACGAGCGCTCGCGCCGCGCGGGAACCGAGTACGTTCCCGGCATCGTGGGGCTAGGCAAGGCGGCGGAGTTGGCCGTCACGGGCTTGGAGCGCGGTGACGATCGAAGGATGACAGCCGAACGAGACCGTCTCGAAAGGGAACTGCTCACTGTTGAAGCCACGGGATTGAACGGCGCGGATTCAAACGGTGAACTTGCGCCCCGCGTGCCGAATACGACCAACATTTATTTCGACGGCATCGAGGGTGAGGCGCTGGTGATCGCGCTGGACCTGAAGGGACTGGCAGTCTCGACCGGCGCAGCGTGCTCCTCCGGAGCAATTGAACCGTCGCACGTGCTGACCGCCATGGGCCTGCGTCACGACCGCGCGAAGGCCAGCATCCGCTTCAGTCTGGGAAAACAAAATACGCCGGAGGATGTAGACTTCGCGCTGGGGTTGCTCCCGGAGACGGTTGCTCATTTGCGGGAGTTGTCGCCGGTGTGGCCGAACAAAGTGCTTAGCCGTTAGCACTTAGCATTCAGCCAAACCGGAATCGCGAAGAGCCGTTGCTAAGTGCTAATTGCTAAGTGCTGACTGCTAAATGCTGCCCGCTGAAACCATCGTCGTCGCCATGTCGGGAGGAGTCGACTCCTCAACCGTCGCGGCCATGCTGCGCGCCGAAGGGCGCACCGTCATCGGCCTGACCATGCAGCTCTGGAATCAGCGCCGCCTCGCCGGACATGAAGGCATGCCCGAATCCGTCCAGGGACGCTGCTGTTCGATCGACGACGTTTACGATGCGCGCCGCGTTGCCGAATCCCTTGGCGTCCCCTACTACGTGGTCAATCACGAAGAGCGCTTTGAGCGCGACGTGGTGCGTCCGTTCGTCGAGGAGTATCTTGCCGGACGAACGCCGATCCCCTGCAGCCTCTGCAACAATCACTTGAAGTTTGACCAGCTTCTTATTGTGGCACAGCAGATTGGCGCCGATAAGATCGCCACCGGCCACTACGCCCAAGTGGCTTTTGATGAAGCGCGCAATCGCTGGCTGCTGAAGCGGCCGGCAGACAAGTCGAAAGACCAGACTTACTTTCTCTTCGGCCTTAAGCAGGAGCAGTTGACCCGCACGCTGTTTCCGCTGGGCAGCATGACCAAGCCGGAAGTGCGCGAACTCGCGCGCAAGCACAAGCTGGTGATCGCCGAAAAGCCCGACTCGCAGGAGATCTGCTTCGTTCCTGGCGGCGATTACAAGCGTTTTCTTGAGGCGTATCTTAGCGAGCAGGGAAATAGCCCGACCGAAGTCGGCGGCGAGATGGTTGGCGGTGAAATGGTAACAACCGACGGCAAGGTGATCGGCGAGCACGCCGGGATTCACAACTTCACGGTCGGCCAGCGCAAGGGACTCGGAGTAGCCACCGGCTCGCCCCTCTATGTGATTCAAATCAAGAATGACACGCGGCAGGTGGTGGTCGGCAAGGATGAAGAGCTTTACTCGCGCACTCTGCGCGCGCACCGAGTAAACCTGATCTCGATGGCAGAGCTGCGCGAGCCCATGCGGGTCGCGGTGAAGATCCGACACAAGCATCAGCCCGCACCGGCGATGATTGAATCCGCTGGGCCAGAGGAGGTGCGAGTCACTTTCGACGAGCCGCAGCGCGCGCTCACCCCGGGCCAGGCTGCCGTTTTCTACGATGGCGACATCGTCGTCGGCGGCGGTTGGATCGAGAACGCACTGCCGTAAACTCTCGAAACGGATTTGAAAGTGGAGTTAGCCTCGGTCCACACGCGCCTTCAGGAACAGCAGGCCGCTGTCTTCGGTAATTCCGGGGCAACGGCGACTACGACCAAACGGAGGGGAATCAGCTTATGCCATCCTGTAGCCTCACATTAGCCTCAGTCTTAGTCTTAGCGACTGCGAGCCTCGGCCAAACCAGGGGAGGTGAAGACCCGATGGCGGCGATGACAACTATAAGCACTGTGTTAAGTAGGGGCCATGTTTCGGGCTCTCTCGCTTATTGGGGTCAGTGTGGCGTTCACAAGCCCTATCCGGACTTTCCCAAGCTCAGAGCTCTGTCCGACTATTCGGGCTCGCCGATCGAAGTTTTGCGACGGATGTTCGCGGATGACAAGCATATGCGTGTTACCCAAGAGCGAGACGGGACGGTTCGGATGATTGAAGACGACGTTCCGACGGACCTTTTGGATGTCAAGATTCGGCATATCTCATTCGCTTCGGGGCCGATGTCCCATGGCGCGAATATGGCGCTGATACAAGTCTTAATGCTTCCAGAAGTGGAGGCGTTTAAGAAGGCGCACAACATTGGCCCTCCCGAGGAGAATGCCTTCATATTTCCCGGTGATGCTGGGGACCCCGGCACTCCAACGGTGTCCGGAGATTTGGAGAACGTGACTCTGTCCCAGGCGTTAGACTACGTGTTAGGAACCTTCCCTGGATTCTGGCTTTACGAGAATTGCCGGAGCGAGGGAGGAGGTCGTACGGTCTATTTCAACTTTTTCTGAAAATATTCCAGTCAGCTCAAGGCCGGGCCGACGCCCGGCTCTCCACCTGCACGCCTTGATCCTCGTTTCCGGTTACCTCATTGGTTACCCACTATTACTTTCGCTCGATTTCATAGCACCTTCGTGGCCTAGACCTGCCATTGAAGCAGAGTTAGGGTTAGTTCACGACGGGACCTTCGTAGTCTCTCCCCGGTAAGGGTCCGGCGTGGGGAGCGATTTTATGAAAATCTGGCATCTGGCTTATGCGGCATTGGGGATAGCGGTGGCGCGCTGGGTTTTTAAGCGTCAACCAATGCGAGTAACCGATCCGATCACCCGTCTCCGTACCTCTGGCCTGCTGTAAGCACCATTGGTGAAAGGGGCATGGACGCGCCCCGTTGCGCGTCGCTTCGATCTGAGCGCGTCCATGCCCCATTCCCATCCCTGGTGCCAATTCTGGAAGTGCTAGTACCATCGTGTCCTTGCGGTAACTTTTTTTCTATTCCATCTCGCCTAAACTTTCTCTGTGGACCCACTGAGCGCCCACACGAACTTTAGCGCGCACTCAGCGACCGAAAATCATGCGACTCAGATTCTCCAGTTTGCGGTTGGTCGTGCCCGTCGCCGTGATCTTTCTCTTTCTCTTCCTCTTTGCGACGCTGTGTCCCTCGATCGCTGCCCAGGACGATGCACCCTCGCTGGGCGACTTTGCACGCAATCTGCGCAAGAACAAATTGGAGCAGCAGCCCCAGCAACCCTCAGACCCGGCCGCCGGCTCGGTGATCGATAATGACAATCTGACCCAGGTCATGGATGACGCCAAGAACGCACGGCCAGTCAGATCAGACAAGACCGTGTTTTCGATTGACCCTACCGGCAATACCGTCAAAGTATCGTCGCCGGACGTAACCTGCAGTCTTTCTTTCAACGCCCGGGCCAGTTCACTGCTTATCAAGCCCATTCTGATCGAAGACTTGCCGCTCACCGAACTGCTCAAAATCGACGGCCCCGGTTCCATTCAGGATGAAAGCCTGCAGCTGGAAGTATTCAATGGAACGGACTGGGATATCCGCGAAATCACTATTGGCTTGACGCTCGAACGCAAGCCGGGAGAGAACGCCGAACTGGCCGCGCGTGCGCATGTAATTCCCGCCGCCGAAGGGCTTGCGCCCATTGCCGTGGAGCGGCGCTCCGACGTAACCCTGCTCTATCACCTCAAGGCCGAGGCCAAGCCCTTCAGCACCACCGCGTTTCACGAAAGTATCGGGATCACTCCGGGCGCCGATGAAGACTGGCGATGGTCGATCGTAGAAGCCAAGGGAATCCGGCCGGCGCAAGCGCAATCAATCCCTGATTCATTACAGGAGCCGCTGTTTGCTTCGCCGTCGTCGTTGATTCCGGATGCGAAGATGCCGGATGCGAACGGACCCGACCTGCCACCGATCTCTCCAGTAATTCCAGCCAAACCGGCACCGGACAAGCCGAGTCTCGAGAAGCCCTCGATCCCCGGGTCAACTCCGCAGCGTTAGAAGCTTGAACCACAGGGGGCACAGGGGTCCACAGAGGAACTAGAGGGTAGGGTTGCCCCTGTGTTCCTCGGTGTTCCCTGTGGTTAAGATTTTTTTCTAGCAGCACCCGTTACGATGCGGACACATCAATCGTCGGCAAGAAGCGCGGCTTCTGCCGAGCCTTGGTTAACTGCTCGAACGAATAAGCGATCTTGAGCAGCGTAGGCTCGCTCCAGGCGCGTCCAAAGAAGGAGATCCCAACCGGCAATCCCCAGAGATATCCGGCCGTCACGTTGATATTGGGATAACCAGCGACGGCGGCGGCGCTCGAACTGCCTCCGGCCACGTGATCGCCATTGATCAAATCGGTGAGCCATGCGGGACCTCCCGTGGGGGCGACGAGCGCGTCGAGTTTGAATTTGTCCATGACGAAGTCGATGCCCTCGGCGCGGCTTAGTTGGTGATTCTGGGCCAGCGCATCGAGATATTCTTTCGTGGTGAGCGGACCCTTCAGCTCCGATTTAAGAAAAATGTCTTGCCCGAAATAGGGCATTTCCTGGGCGCGATTGCGTTCGTTGAACTCAATCACATCCTTCAAGTTCTTGATCGAAGAGTTGCCGCGACGAGCCAGATATGCCGCCAGGTCGGTCTTGAGTTCATAGAGGAAGACGGTCAACTCGCTGTCGTCAAACTTGCCAATGGTGGGGATGTCGGCGGGATCAACAATCTCGGCGCCAGCACGCTTCATCTCGTCGAGGAGCTTGTCCATGAGCTGGTCGACGGCATCGTTGAACCCGAAGTATTTGCGCACCACTCCCAAACGCGCACCTTTCAGTCCCGCGGGATCGAGGAACTTGGTGTAGTCGGCGTATTGCTTACGTTGACTGTCGGCGGTCGCGGTATCCTCTGGATCCGCTCCCGCCATGGCTCCGAGCAGAATAGCGACATCCCGCACGGTGCGAGCCATGGGACCCGCCGTGTCCTGGCTGTGCGAGATCGGAATGATACCGCTGCGACTGACAAGTCCGACCGTAGGTTTAAGACCGGCCAGACCGTTTGCAGAAGAAGGACATACCACCGAGCCGTCCGTCTCCGTGCCCACGCCGGCCACGCAGAGATTTGCCGAGACGCCGGCTCCAGTCCCGGAACTCGATCCACAGGGATTGCGGTCGAGAGCGTAAGGGTTGCGAGTAAGTCCGCCGCGCCCGCTCCATCCGCTGGTCGAATGACCGGAGCGAATATTGGCCCACTCGCTGAGATTCGTCTTGCCCAGGATCACCACGCCGGCCTTGCGCAACTGCGCCGCGACAAAAGCGTCGTTTGAAGGACGAGATCCCAGCAGCGCCAGCGAACCTGCCGTCGTATTCATACGGTCCCCGGTATCGATATTGTCCTTGATAAGGACGGGAATGCCATGCAGCGGCCCGCGCGCTCCCTTCGACTTGCGCTCCTGGTCGAGGGCGTCGGCAATCTGGAGCGCATCGGGGTTAACTTCGATGACGGCGTTGACCTTGGGTCCGGATTTGTCGACCTCCTGAATGCGCGCCAGATATTTCTCGGTCACGGAGCGGGAAGAGTGTTGGCCGGACTGCAATGCCTTCTGCAGATCGTCAATGGTGATCTCGTCGAGCTCGAAGTCCTGCTTGAAATCCACGACCTTGTGATCAACGACGGCTGGCGCAGGTGCGGTTGCGGGTGCGGGTGCAGATGTAGATGGAAGACCGGCAATGCGAGCGGCGCCCAGCGCTGGATAGGCGGCCGTGGCCAGAGTCGCCGTCACCCCGGTTCGCAGGAAGTTGCGGCGCGAGTTGGAATTCGACTTGGAATTCGATTTGATTTGCGGCGGAAGGGAATCGGTCGGCATCAAGGCTCCTGCGACGTGAGATGAGTTCGGATGCAAGTCCCGAGCGGGAATCTTACGAAGAGTGCGAGAGAAAGGCAAACCCTCGCGCGGAACGTTGTCAGGGATAGACCGGGATGGTAGTCTAACGAAGTTGAGCGGGAGTAGTTCAGCGGTAGAACGCCAGCTTCCCAAGCTGGATGTCACGGGTTCGATCCCCGTCTCCCGCTCCATCTGACACAGACCGTACACCCAAACTTCAAGAGCACTGTTTATGCCCAGCTAGAAGTGCGTTTCCACCTGGCAGGCTTTGATATTTGCCTCTACTTCTCTTTCTCTACTTCCGCTGGATGGACTCCAAATACCTGGTCACATTTTCCAGTCGCACATTGCCCAAGTCCTGATCAAACTCGATCTCGTGGAAGATCGGCCCCCAAATCGGCATCTGCTTCGAGCCGTGTGCGGGGAGCAGATCGTCTGTGCCAAACATGATGATGGTTTGCACATGGATGGCCGGAAACGCGCCGCCATTGCGTTGCTAAAGTCTGGTCAGGTCGGGGACCTCATGCTTCAGTACCTTGGACACCGGGCCATTGCCTCTTCCATCGAGTCCGTGGCAAGCAGCGCAATAACTTCGAAAGATGCTAGCCCCGTCCACCGGACGGATTGGTGGTTGTACTTGATTCGCGGTTTGTGCGGAAGTCGAGACGACCAATGAAACCAATAGGAGCACCAGCATCGTCACTCGTCGCTGCATGATGGCCCTCGAGAAGAAATGTTTGCGTGGAATGCGATTCGCATCATACATTACTCCCCTTCGTCGCGATGGTCGGTGAGGGGAGTAACACAGCGGTGTGACGTTGTCGGGGCGAGTGGTGATGATCGAGTGAACGGGTCGCCGGGTCACACGAAGTTGTTGGCGAAACGAAACTGTTTATTAGCATTGAGAATCTCGACGCGCCTCTCGAGTGAATGAATGTTAAGCACGACAGCCACGACGGTCACAATGCGCAGTGATGGATATCACATCCGGCTTGCCTCGGAGTCATTAAGATCGCCGGTAGTTAAAATCGCCCGGGATTCCGCAGTGCGCCAGGCCCTGCGTCCGGCTAACGGTGACACTCATGGCAACTACGCTCCTACCGCCTCAGACGCCGGCCAAAACGCCGACGCAAATGCCGGCCCCGGCGCCGACCCCTCCGCAACCGAATCTCTTTGCTCCCGTGGCCTTTATTTTCATCGTGGCGATTGCCGCCGTCGCGATCCTTAGAATTCCTTCGTTGTCGTCTCCGTGGCCTCAAAGCTACGACCCGACCGGGCATTGGTGGCTTTCGACGATCCTCGCGGCGCTGCCTATTATTGTGTTGCTCGGCAGCCTCGCGCTGGGGCACGTTAAAGCGCACTACGCGGCGCTGGCCGGTCTGGCGGCAGCGTTGCTCACCGCCATCTTTGCCTTCCATATGCCCGCGCGTCTCGCTGGAGCGACGGCAGTCTATGGCGCGGGTTATGGACTGTTCCCCATTGGCTGGATCGTGCTGAACGTCATCTTCATGTACCAACTCACGGTTGAGTCCGGACAATTCAACGTCCTGCAACACAGTCTGACCGGCATCACGCAAGATCGCCGCTTGCAATTGCTGCTGATCGCCTTCTGCTTCGGCGCATTTTTTGAGGGCGCGGCTGGCTTTGGCACTCCGGTGGCAGTGACCGCCGCTCTGCTGATTGGGCTTGGATTCAGACCGCTGCAAGCGTCCGGGCTGTCGTTGATCGCAAACACCGCGCCCGTGGCCTTCGGAGCGCTGGGCACGCCGATCATTGCGCTGGCCAAAGTCACGGGATTCAGCGAAGTCACACTGGGGGCAATGGCGGGACGCATCCTCACACCGTTCTGCATCCTGGTGCCCTTCTGGCTGGTGTGCGCGTTCGTGGGATGGAGCGCGATGCTCGAGGTATGGCCGGCTATCCTGGTGGCGGGCGTTTCGTTCGCGGTTCCGCAATTGTTGATGTCAAATCTGCATGGCCCGTGGATCGTCAACATCGTCTCCTCGGTCGTTTCGATGGCCTGCCTGATCGGCTTCCTCTTTATCTGGCATCCCAAACGGGTCTGGACTTTCGAGGGCGAAGAAGGCAAGACCGGCCACCACGCCGATCATGGCTTCACCCGAGCCCAAGTCACGCGGGCCTGGGTCCCGTGGATCATCCTGAGCGTGATTGTGTTTGCGTGGGGCACGCAAACCGGCAAGAATTTTATGAACACGCCGGAAAAGACTTTCACCTCAATGACCAGTTGGAACACGCCCCCGAGCAAGATCACGAATCCACAGTTTCCCGTTACTCCGCTTAACAATCTGGTGCTGCGAGTGCCGCCGGTGGTGCCGAAACCGACCAAGGAAGGCGCAGTTTTCGGATTGAATTGGGTTAGCGCGACCGGCACTGGCATCCTGCTCTCGGGCATTTTGTCAGGCCTGGTGATGGGGCTCAGCTTCCGAAAGATTCTGACTGTCTACGGACGAACCATCATAAAGGTGCGCTTCTCGCTGCTTACAATCGGCGCCATGCTGGCGATCGGAATGTTGACCCGCTATTCCGGACTCGACGCGACCATGGGACTGGCATTCGCGCGCACCGGCCATCTCTATCCGTTTTTCGGAACCTTGCTCGGCTGGCTGGGCGTGGCTCTGACCGGGTCGGATACTTCGTCGAATGTGCTATTCGGCAGCCTGCAGAAGATTTCAGCGCAGCAGGTAAACGTTTCTCCCGCGCTGATGGCGGCCGCGAACACTACCGGTGGCGTGATGGGCAAAATGATTGACGCCCAGAGCATCGTCGTCGCCAGTACGGCAACCCAGTGGTATGGGCATGAGGGAGACATTCTGCGCTATGTCTTCTGGCACAGCATCGCGCTGGCTTCGCTGGTCGGCATCTTCGTCTTTCTCATCGCCTACGTATATCCGTTCACACAGCTTGTCGTGCGCTGAGAGGCAGGATACGACGCATGGATGCCGTCTTTGAAACCTTCAAACTCCGTGCCGAAGCGGTGAGCGCCGAAGTTCACCGTTTTCCTCACAAGAGCGAAGCTCTGGCTTTCATACTCAGCTATCTGAACAACGCGGGAGTACGCGATGTGCCGCAGGACTATGCCGTGTGGGCATCGTGTCCTTTTCTTGATGGGCTCGACCAGCAGCAAATCTCCGCCCAAGTGCCCGGCTTGATTTTCGCGGTGAATCGCGAGGCCTCAGCCCTGGCGAAAGTTGGCATCAGCCAACTCGACTGGGCCATCGCCAACACCGGAAGCCTGATGCAAGACGCGGCACCCGTCGACCGGCGCCTGGTTTCCACGCTTCCACTGATTCACATTGCGCTGGTCCGGAGCGATCGCCTCGTCCCCGACCTGCCCGCGGCATTGACCAAAATCCGGCCGGAGCAGACGAATTACATTTCCTTCGTCACCGGACCCAGCCGCACCGCGGACATCGAACGCGTGCTCACCATCGGCGTGCATGGTCCGGAGAAACTCATCATCATTTTCTATGATGTGCCGGGAAGCGTGAACTGATGGAAACCAAGTTTCGCGAATCCATCGTCAAGGCGGTACACAATCCCAATCTCACCGGGGCGCTCGGACGCTTTTCCGAAGCCTACCGGATCAGCCGACAGAAAGCGTACGAGGGTTACGATTTCGAAGCGCTGCGGACCCAGATTGCCGAACGTAAGTCCTATGCGGCAACGCATCTCGACGAACTTTCCGACCTCTTCACCAAAAATGCGGAAGCCCGCGGGACAAAAGTATTTCGTACCAACGATCCCGCCAAGGTGCGCGACTACATCCTGAACCTCGCACGCGAAAACGGCGTCAAGAGCGTGGTGAAATCGAAGTCGATGGCCTCGGAAGAAATTCATCTCAATAAGCATCTTGAAGCCGCCGGCATCGACGTGGGTGAAACGGATCTGGGGGAATGGATTATTCAACTGGCGGGACAGACGCCGTCGCATATGGTCATGCCTGCCATCCACATGACCAAGGAAGAAGTCGCCACGGTTTTTAACGAGCAGGTAGAAGAAGGTCAGAAGCCGGACATTCCGAAACTGGTGAAGTTCGCCCGGGGCAAGTTGCGCACGAAATTTCTCAACGCGGAAATGGGTATCACCGGAGCGAATATCGCGGTCGCGGAGACCGGAACGCTCGTCATCGTCACCAATGAAGGCAACGCCCGCCTGGTGACCACGCTACCGAAAATTCACGTGGCCATCGTCGGCCTCGAGAAACTGATGGAGAAGTTCGACGACGTTGTGCCCGTCCTGACCGCTCTTCCCAAGAGCGCCACGGCGCAGTTGATGACCAGTTATGTATCCATGATCAGCGGCCCGGTGCCCAACACCGACGGGACGTTAAAGCAACTGCACATCATCCTGATGGACAACCGGCGCACCGAGATGTCGCAGGATCCGAAGTTCAAGCAGGCGATGCAATGCATTCGCTGTGCTTCATGCCTGAACGTCTGTCCCGTCTTCCGCCTGGTCGGCGGGCACGTGTTCGGCAAAATCTATACCGGCGGAATCGGCACGATTCTCACCGCCTGGTTCGATGCGCTCAAGGCATCGGATGACATCCAGAGTCTCTGCATTCAGTGCGGCAACTGCGTTGAAGTGTGCCCCGGCAAGATCGATATCCCGGGATTGATTCTCGAATTGCGGCGGCGCCTAGCGGTGGAACAAGGGCAACCGTTCGCGCAGAAGGCGATCTTCTCGGTGGTCAACAACCGCAAGCTCTTTCACTCCATGCTGCGCGCGGCGTACGTGATGCAGAAGCCGCTGCAGAAAGGTAACTTCATTCGGCACCTGCCGTTTTTCCTCTCGGATATGACGGAATTCCGCAGCCTGCCAGCGATTGCCGAGGCTCCGCTCCGCGACACGATCAAGAAAATCCAGCAACCGGCCTCTAAGAATAACGACAAGAATAAGGAGAAGATTGCGTTCTTTGCGGGGTGCCTGATCGATTTCGCGTATCCCGAGATGGGCGAGTCGCTGGTGAAGATCATGAATAAAGCTGGCATCGAGGTCGTATTTCCCGAAGGTCAGACCTGTTGCGGCGCGCCCGCTCGCTATAGCGGAGCCTACGAAGTTGCCGCGCAGAACGCGAATGACAACATTAACGCTCTGCTGGCGGACGATGTCACTTACGTAGTCTCGGCATGCCCCACCTGCACCGTTGCGCTGAAGCAAGACTTCATCAGTACATTCGAAAGCCTGGGACAGACCGACTCGCTGCCGCGAGCGCGCCAGCTGGCCGATAAGGTCATTGACTTCTCCAGCCTGGTCAAGAAACTGGTGGATGCAGGCCGCTTGAAATTCAAAGAAGGGCAGCAGTTAGGAAAAATCACTTATCATGACTCCTGCCATTTGAAGCGCACGCTACACGCCAGCCAGGAGCCGCGCGAATTACTTCGCGAGGCCGGCTACGAAATAGCGGAAATGTACGAGGCGGATATGTGCTGCGGCATGGGCGGATCGTATTCGCTGAAACTGCCAGAAATTTCGGCGCCCATCCTGGAGCGCAAGCTGGTCAATATAAAGAACAGCGGCGCGCCGCTCGCGGTCATGGATTGTCCCGGTTGTGTGATGCAGATCCGTGGCGGCTTGGACAAGCAGAACTCAACTATAAAAGTTGAACACACGGTACAGCGGCTAGCCGACCAACTGGAATAGAGTGCGGTTCGTGCGCCCGAGAGACTATTTAGGAGGTGTCGTGGCGCTGGCCGCGGACGACGAGGCCGCCCTCAACTGGATCATGCCGACTCCCAAGCCTCCCACGGCCCCCGCGAGCAGCCCCAGCAACACCAGCACGGGTACGCTCTCAAGCAGTGACTTCTTCAGGAATTTCGCCATTCTTTGTTCTCCAGTTGGAATATGTTGCCCTTGTGATTTTAGCATTTGCGCCTCCAATCCCCGGCGACGACAGCTCCGCAAGACGTTGTGGCAGTGAGGGATGGCCGCGAAAGTCCGACCAGCAAAGACGGTGGTGAAAACTTTTGCAGCTAAAAGGGAAGCTCTCGGCGAACTGGAGATGCCCAGCCACAAGCTGAAAAGGTACGTCTAGACGAAAGCTACGTTCCTCCCTATGATTTATGATCAAGACAAAAGGACATTCGAGGTGCATCCGTGACCGAACCAAGTTACGAAGAATTGAAAGCTCGGCTTGCCGATCTGGAAAAGCAGGTAGAAACGAAGAAGAGAAGCGGCGCTATGGAATTCCGCGTGAGTGAGAAGGGCGGCGTGAGCGTGTACGGTTTGGGTCGTTTTCCGGTGACGCTATATTACGAGCAGTGGACGAGACTGCTCGACGCTGCCCCCGATCTTAAGGCTTTTATTGAAGAAAATAAGAGCAAGCTTAAGCTGAAGCAGGGCTAGACATCTTCGGGGCTTCGCCCCACGGGCAGCGTTTTCTCGCGAAACCTCCGCTCGCCGCAAATTCCCGCTCCGCTCAAGTGGTCCGATGCTTGCCGGCCCACTCATACCATGCACTCGCCCTGCACTCGCCGAAGTGACCGCGTCCAGATCTTGTCGTAAATCGCCCGGCGTTCTTAGCCGCCGAGTTTCTGGAAATTGGAGCTGGTTGTAGTCACGACGAGTTTCTTGGCGGTTGCGGTCAGAATGGTCTGCTTGAGGCTTTCGTTGCGTGAAGCAGGTAACCGCGAACAAGAAAGAGGGATCACCGCGACGAACCTGGCCGGTCAGTAAATGATAAGGGGAGAAGGACGAACGGAACAGCGCGTAAGTTGTTGATGGTGCGCCCGGAGAGAATCGAACTCCCAACCTCATGGTTCGTAGCCATGCACTCTATCCAATTGAGCTACGGGCGCGTCCGGTGGAATTGTGTCTTTGAATTATAACGGAAACAGAATTGTTTCGCCCAACCTGATTGCCGGAAATGCTCGCCGAAAAACCCTGAGCCGAGCGCAATCTCGGCCTCCTGTTCGCGCCAAAGTCCGCGCTGGCCGTGGAAATCGGCGACCTGGCGAAAATCGCGGAGCGGCATTTAGCGTAAAAGTTTCCGGTCTCGCGCAAAACCTACCCTCCCCCGCGTTCTATGTATGCATGTTGGCAACGCGTTAGCGATGGCAGCCCACATGCTTCTCATCAAGCCAGACGAAGTGGCGCGCAACGGGGCATTCCGGACAATACTTCGGCCAGAGGTCTTTCCGAATGCCCCATTGCAAAGCTCTGGTTGTTCCAAGGTGCACTCCGCCCAGTTTCTCGGCCCTCCCCCCGAGCGTCCTCCCGAAAAGTGAGGACTAGCCAGGGAAATTGGGCGGAGTGCCGTTTTGATCCCTTCTGATCACCACTAGAAATTCCCAGCGGAAATTTTCAGGCAAGAACCAGCTGATCCTGCACGTCGATACCGGCCTGCCGCAGCAGCTTGGCTACCACGTCGCCGTTCAATCGAGAGGCGTCGAAGCGCACGCGCACCGTCCGCTCTTTCTCGTTGAACTGGATGCGCTGAATCCCATAGACCTCGCGAACACTGTCGATGGCCCGCAATTCAGCTTCTCCGGGCGGAGTCTGGTAGCGGTAGGCTACGTCAAGATAGGTCATTTCATTTCCCCCAAGGAAAAAGGTTCGAAGATTACTCTTAGTGTATCTAAATACGTGTATCTAAATATGTGTATCTAATATGAGTATCTAATAAGGCGCAGATTCCGCCAAGCACCTGCGCGCGTAGGGACAGCCGCCCTCGGCTGTCCAGCCGAGCGTAGCTCGGCGGCCGCGTGCAGTGACAGCAGCTCTGGCAAACTAAGCTATGGATCACCTCGACCCCGGCGACATCCCGAACCCAGCAGCGTCCTCCCCCAAGCCGCGAGAAAAAGACCCGGTCTGCGGGATGGATGTGAATCCCGCAACTGCGCGCCACAAGACGCTGCATAAAGAAAAGCAATATTTCTTCTGCTCGGCCGGCTGCCTCTCAAAGTTCCAGGCAAATCCCGAGAAGATTCTTTCGTCTCCGCCCAAACCGATGGGATCGGGACTGGTGTCTTTGGGTGGTCCAGCCTTGGTCATGCCAGCCATGGTCTCGCCAGGATTGACCAAGCACGCCGCGCCTCCTGCGGCTAGGCTGGCTAGCGATTTCGGAAAAGATTCGCACGCTTACGTTTGCCCGATGTGCCCCGAGGTGCGGCAGTCCGCACCCGGACCGTGCCCGAAGTGTGGGATGGCCCTCGATCCCGAATCGCCGGCGATCCGCGCCAGCAAAACGGAGCATACCTGCCCGATGCATCCCGAAGTCGTGCGCGACGAACCGGGGAACTGTCCGATCTGCGGCATGGCGCTGGAGCCACGCACGGTGACGGTGGAAGAAGACAATCCCGAGCTGCGCGACATGACGCGGCGGTTCTGGATCAGCTTAACGCTGACTGTGCCGCTCTTGGTGGTTGCCATGGAGCCGATGGCGGTTAGGCAGTTGGGATTAGGTGTGCATCCGGCTTCGTCGGGAGGGGCGTGGCCCTGGATCGAACTGCTGCTCTCGACGCCCGTCGTTCTCTGGTGTGGCTGGCCGTTCTTCCAGCGCGGATGGGCGTCGGTGGTCAATCGCAGCACCAATATGTTCACGCTGATTGCCATGGGCACGGGCGTCGCCTACCTCTATAGCGTGGTGGCGACTTTATTTCCGCAAATATTCCCGGCGTCATTCCGTAGCATGGACGACCGTCCGGATGTGTACTTTGAAGCTGCCGCTGCGATCGTTACGCTCGTATTGCTGGGACAGGTGCTGGAACTCCGCGCCCGCAGCCGCACGTCAAGCGCAATCCGCGCGCTGCTCGATCTAAGCCCAAAGATGGCACGCCTCGTGAGCGAAAACGGCGGCGCAGGCGGCTCCGAAAGTGACCGCGACATTCCGCTCGCTGCCGTGAAGCCGGGAGATCGCCTGCGCGTACGTCCAGGAGAAAAGATTCCCGTCGACGGGGTAGTGCTCGATGGATCGAGCGCGGTCGATGAGTCCATGATCACCGGCGAATCCATCCCGGTGGAGAAGACGGCGGGCGCCCGACTTATAGGCGCGACCGTGAACGGCAACGGATCGCTGGTGATGCGAGCCGAGCGTGTCGGCAGCGAGACCATGCTGGCACAGATCGTGCAGATGGTCAGCCAGGCGCAACGCACCCGCGCCCCGATCCAACGACTGGCGGATAAAGTTGCGGGATGGTTTGTTCCGGCGGTGATGGCAATTGCATTAGTGACCTTCATCGTGTGGGTGAGCTTCGGCCCGGAGCCGCGCTTCGCGCATGCCATCGTAAACGCCGTCGCCGTGCTGATCATCGCATGTCCGTGCGCGCTGGGACTGGCGACGCCGATGGCAATTATGGTCGGCACCGGACGTGGCGCGCGCGCAGGCGTCCTCATAAAAAATGCCGAGGCGCTGGAGACGCTGGAGAAAGTGGACACCATCGTCTTCGATAAGACCGGAACATTGACCGAGGGAAAGCCGAAAGTGGTATCGATATCACTCGCCGGGGATCCGCAGACCGTTTCAGAAGATGAACTGTTGCGGCTGACGGCGAGTCTGGAGCGTGCCAGCGAACACCCACTGGCCGCGGCAATCGTCCTCAAGGCGCAGGAAAAAAATCTCAGTTTGAGCGAACCCACCAACTTCGAATCCCTGCCCGGACAGGGCGTACGCGGGACCGTGGAAGGGAAGAGCGTGGCGGTTGGAAACGTCGCTCTGATGAGACAACTGGGAGCGTTCGGAGAGCAAAAAGCGGTATTGACTCTTAAACCCGGCGGTTCTACCGAAATTTTTGTAGCAGTTGACAATCGCTACGCGGGAACAATCGCAGTAGGGGACCAGACGAAAATGTCCGCCGCCAATGCGATCGCCAGACTGAAACGCGAGAGAATCCACCTGCTGATGCTGACCGGTGACAACCCGGTGGCTGCGAAAGAAATCGCGCAAACCCTCGGCATCAACGATTTCAGGGCTGAAGTTCTGCCGGCACAAAAAGCCGAGATCGTCAGGAGTCTGCAGAACGAAGGTCGGGTAGTCGCGATGGCGGGCGACGGCATCAACGACGCGCCCGCGCTGGCCCAAGCGCAAGTCGGAATCGCCATGGGGACGGGAACCGACATCGCCATGGAAAGTGCCGGCATCACCCTACTTAAAGGAGATCTTGAAGGAATTCTGCGTGCCCGCCAGCTGAGTCAGGCAACCATGCGCAACATCCGGCAGAACCTGTTCTTCGCGTTTCTCTATAACTCGATTGGAGTGCCGATAGCCGCAGGCGTGCTCTATCCAGTCTTCGGATTGCTGCTGAGCCCTATTTTGGCCGCTGCCGCCATGAGCTTCAGTTCGGTGTCGGTAATCACGAACTCGCTAAGATTGCGGAAGGTGAAGCTGTAGGCCCCCCAGAATTTGTCATCCCGATAAAATCTGTCATCCCGCTACCGTTGTCATCCCACAAAACATTGTCATCCCGAGCGTAGCGAGGGATCTGCAGTTAGCCGCAATATGCAGATCCCTCGCTTCACTCGGGATGACAATTCATGGACGAAGGAAAACTAGAGCTTGCTCAAGTAATCCGTGACTTCCGGACTCGTCCAATCCACGGGTCCGATAAGTTTGCGGCGAATCACTCCGTTGCGGTCGATCACGTAGCTTTCCGGCCAGCCAAAGGTGCCGTACAGCCTGGCCGCCCTCTGCGCCTCATCCCGCACCGTGACCATGTTGACGTTGTAGTCCTTGAGAAACTTGTGATACTCGGCGTCGTCGGCGTCAATACTGACGGCCAGCACCACGACGCCTTTGTTCTTGAAGCGCGCCTGCATCTGAACCAGCGATGGAGTCTCTTCGACACATGGCGGACACCAAGTCGCCCAGAAATTCAGCACCACCACCTGTCCGCGAAACTGACTGAGGGTGACTTTGTGATCGGAATCCTGCAAGGTGAAGTCGGGAGCATTCGAACCGATGCGCGCGGGATGGCCGCCGCTGTAGCATCCGATCAGGATGGAGAGCAATCCAATGGCTAAGAGGGCACGAAGAAGGGTTCGTCTCACACCGTTATAATAGCGAAAAACTGATGGAGAGTTCACTCCCAGCCACGCCGCCCCAGTTCTCGATCGCCAAACTCTCGGTTCCCGAAGTCTCGATAATCGTACCGGCCCGGAACGAAGAGGCGAGCCTGGGCGCGTGTCTGCAGTCGCTGACTGCGCAAACCGGCGTGCCCTTCGAGATCATCGTGATCGACGACGCATCTACTGACCGCACGCGAGAGATCGCCCAGAGTTTCCCCGGAGTACGTGTGATTTCCCCGGAGCCCCTGCCCACGGACGGGGCAGGGAGAGGTAACGATTTGACCGGAAGCGATCGGAAAGGGAAGATGTGGACGGGAAAGAACAACGCGCTCGTTGCCGGGGCCAATGCCAATTCCATAGACGCGCGTGCGCCGTGGCTGCTGTTCACCGATGCGGATACCATTCATCTGCCGGGATCGCTGGCGCGCGCCGTGGATGAGGCGAAGCAGGAGCGAGCCGATTTGCTGTCATACTCGCCCGAGCAGGTGGTCGTCACCTTCGCCGAGCGGGCCGTGATGCCCGTAATCTTCGCCGAACTGGCGGCGCAGTTCCCACCCCACAAAGTGCGTGAGCAGAGTTCTGGAATCGCAGCCGCGAACGGGCAGTACATTCTCGTTCGCCGCGCCGCCTACGACGCCGCAGGAGGGCACGCCGCCGTGGCCACGGAAATACTTGAGGACGTGGCTCTGGCCCGGCTGTTCCGCAACGCCGGCCGGCGCGTGCACTTCCGTTATGGCGGGGACGCCGTGCGCACGCGCATGTACCGCAACTGGGCGCAGCTTCGTGAAGGCTGGACAAAGAATCTGGCGCTGCTTTTTCCGCGAGCAGAATTTCTGGCATTCCAGAGTTTGCTGTGGTGGGCCGCAGCATGGTCGGCGCTTGGCATCGCCATGTATGGAGCGGTCAGCCGTGACTTCGCGTGGATCGCGTTCGCCGTCGTCTGGCTGCTGCTGTACCGGCGAATTCGCGCCGCACATTTCGCAACCGTGAATAACCTCATTGCCATCGCCTTCGGTCCTCCGATCTTCGCCTATCTGTTGCTACGATCAAAGAAGGCCCATGCGAATGGCCGAGTATCATGGAAGGGCCGCAATTACGGCGTCGGTGCTCCAAGTGGAAGTGTTCCCGCCAAAACGCAAGCTGCGCAACCGCTTTCAAGAATCGAGAGCCAAAATTGAGAACTGAAAACTAAGAGCTGCCTTTATGGTCTATCTAACACGAAAAGCGGAATTCTCCGCATCGCACTTCTATCACAATCCGGAGTTCACCCCGGAAGAGAACCAGCGCGTTTTCGGCAAGTGCAATAACCCCAATGGGCACGGCCACAACTACACCCTGGAAGTTACCGTGAAAGGCGCAGTCGATCGCAAGTCAGGGTTCGTGGTCGACCTGAAGCAGTTGAAGGAGGTCATGAGCAGGGAAGTGCTCGACGCCTTCGACCATCGCCTCCTGAATAAAGAAGTGCCCGAGTTTCTTACCAGGATTCCAACCACCGAGAATATCGCGGTCGCCATCTGGCAGCGCCTGGCGCCGAAACTTAAGGGCGCACAATTACATCGGGTGCGCGTCTATGAAACGCCCGACCTGTTTGTCGATGTTTACGGAGAAGCATGAAAGTGCACCTCACCCGCCGCTACATGTTCTCCGCGTCGCATCGCTTGCATAGCGATGAAATGTCGGAGGAAGAAAATCGCGCGATCTACGGCAAGTGCAATAATCCCTATGGACATGGACATAACTACATGGTCGAGGTTACCGTCACCGGACCAGTGGATGGCCAGACCGGTATGGTCTGCAATCTGGTCGATCTGGATGGCTTCGTGCACACCCATATTCTCGAACGATACGACCACCAGAATCTGAACCTGCTCCCAGAATTTGAAGAACAGGTTCCGACCACGGAAAACCTATGCATGGCGATCTACGAAATTGTGAAGCGCGGCTTTCGTCAGGCTCATCTAGAAAAGATACGAATTGAAGAGACGATGATGAATTCGTTTGAATACTCAGGAGAGAACAGTCGTTAGTCGATGGTCGTTAGTCGTTCGCGGACCGCATTTGCTAGCGACTAACGACTAACGACCAGCGACCAATAACCTATGAAATCCACCGACCTACCCGCCACCACCCTGACCAGCGCCAGCTACGCAGAACTGGTGCGCGAAATGCTTATCCGGCTCGGCGAAGACCCCGACCGCGAAGGCCTTTCGCGCACCCCCGAGCGCGTCGAAAAAGCCATGCAATTTCTCGTCAAGGGCTACAAGGATGACCCCGAAGCGCTCTTGCGCGAAGCGCTGTTCACGGTCAGCTACGACGAGATGGTGATCGTCAAAGACATAGAAATGTTCAGCCTGTGCGAGCACCACCTGTTGCCGTTCTTTGGCAAGGTGCACGTGGCCTATATCCCCAACGGAAAAGTCATCGGCCTGAGCAAAATACCGCGACTCATCGAAGCCTTCTCGCGGCGCTTGCAGATCCAGGAGCGGCTGACCACTCAAATTGCGGAAGCCATCCAGAACACCATCGAACCGCAGGGCGTCGGCGTCGTCATCGAGGCCCGTCATCTGTGCATGATGATGCGTGGAGTCGAGAAACAACATTCTTCGGCCGTAACTTCGTCGATGCTTGGGTGTTTCCGCAGCGAAGAGGAAACGCGAACTGAATTCCTATCGCTGATCCGCCAGCACACCAATGTAGTGTGATTTGTCAGTAAGAACTGCTCGTGTGGTGACGGGGCTGTGCCCCGTCCAATACCTGCGTAGGGACAGCCGCCCCCGGCTGTCCAAGCCGAGCGCAGCTCGGCACTTGCCAGTGGCCACAGCATCTCTGAATTCCCTCCAGCCTCTATTGCCGAATTGTGAACTCCCGCCTCGAAAGATGGCTGCACTTGGACTAAGCTGAAAAATATTACATGTCAAAACGCAAACCCAGACTTGGCAAGTCGATACCGCGTGAACCGCTCGCCGGCCGCCTCGCCCTGGTCACCGGCGCCAACCGCGGCATCGGTCTCGCCATCGCACGAGCGCTCGCGCTTGAAGGATGCAACCTGATCATCACCGGCCGCGACGAGCGTGCCTTGGCCAACGCACGCGCCGAACTGGAGAAACTCCGACCCGAGAAAAAGAACGCATATGTTCTGGCGCAGCCCTGCGACGTACGCAGCCCCGACTCCGTCGACTATCTTTTCGCGCTCATCCGCGGATTGCGCCAGCCTCTCGACATCCTCATCAACAATGCTGGCATAGGACACCCCAATCGCGCCGTCACCGAGTTGCCTTACCCCACCTGGATGGAAGTGATCGACACCAACCTCAATGGCATGTTCCTGATGACGCAGGCGGCGCTCGCCGTGATGAAGCGCGGAAGCACGATCGTGAACAATCTCTCCATCGCCGCCGAGCGCGTCTTTTCCGGGTCGGCAGCCTACAATGCGTCGAAGCACGGCGCCCTCGGCTTCACCAACACGTTGCGTGAAGAGCTGCGACCGAAGGGCATCCGCGTGATCGCGCTCATGCCCGGCGCAACCGATACGGCGATCTGGGAAACGATGTGGCCCAAAGTGCCCAGGCGCAAAATGATCTCCGCCGAAACGGTCGCTCGTGCGGTACTCGACGCGCTGCTTTTGCCCGAAAACACGACCGCAGAAAAAATCGTGGTGATGCCGTCAAGCGGCGTACTGTAGGTAAGATCTCCGTAGAGACGCGGCTTGCCGCGTCTGTTGCGGAGAGCAAGACGGGGCAAGCCCCGTCTCTACTGAAGAGCGTCGTGCGCGTCAGATTGAGCATCCAAATAGAGAGCGCCACCACGAAGGGACGAATCGAGAAAAGACCATGTCATTCCAGGATTACTTCAACTCGCTGAAGCCCGAACACCGTGCCGCATGGGCCATAGCCATAGCCGCCGACGCCCTCCAGATCGCCGCCTTCCCATTTTTCGTCGAAGGAGGAGTGTCCCCCGCCGACTCGGTACTCGACCTGATTGTTGCTTTCGTGATGATTCGTCTCCTCGGATGGCATTGGGCTTTCTTGCCAACGGCTGCCGCGAAGCTAATTCCCGGCGCTGATCTCTTTCCCACCTGGACCACAGCCGTCTGGTTCGTCACCCGCCAGAAACTGAGCAGCGATTCCACCTCGAGCCCAGGCCCTAGTTCGAGTTCTAGTCCTAGTTCTAGTGAGCCGGAGATTCTGCCTCCCGGCCCCGCGCCCGAACCGCGCCGCTGAACTCAATCACGCCAGAGCTTTCCCCTGTGTTCCTCTGTGATCCCTGCGGTTAAGAGCGGTGGGCACGATCTACCAAGTCCCATACCGATACCGGTGTGGTCGTTCGCTGAACACGTTTATCATGATCACACCCGCGACAAAACCGCCAACATGCGCCCAGAAGGCGATCCCGCCCGACGTCTGGCTGGTTTCTGCGATCGCGGTAACGGTACCGCTCAGGAAATTTCCCACAAACCAGTAGCCCAGCATCAGCCACGCCGGCACGTGAAACAGAAATATCGGAGGGAACCAGATCAGCACGCGTGCTTTCGGATAAAGGATGAAATACGCGCCCATCACCCCGGCGATCGCTCCACTCGCCCCAACACTCGGCACGCGCGAGCCCTGGTTCAGCAGAATGTGCGTGACACCGGCCGCCACTCCACTGGCCAGGTAAAAGAA
>Ga0181532_10000569_pt1 | contig 37793 bp, 29 predicted proteins | sample PEATcosm2014_Bin_33_FD_119768 | JGI IMG/M metagenome (GOLD analysis project Ga0181532, IMG submission 119768) | Peatland microbial communities from MTU Mesocosm Facility, Houghton, MI, USA - PEATcosm2014_Bin11_30_metaG | ecosystem: Environmental > Terrestrial > Soil > Wetlands > Peat | place...
GATCCGCGATGATCGGCTGGACCCTCGGCCGCTATTTCGCCGCGCGCTTCCTGACCCTGATCCTGGCGGTGTTTCTGACCATTTGCGGCATGGTCTTCGTCGTCGATTTCGTCGAGTTGCTGCGCCGGACCAGCGACATCGGCGGGGTATCGGCGCGCTCGATCGCCTTTCTCTCAGCTTTGCGCACGCCATCCGCCTCGGAACAGCTAATGCCGTTCTGCGTTCTCTGCGGCGCCATGGCGGCGTTCCTCGACCTGACGCGGAAACTGGAGCTTCTCGTGGCGCGCGCCGTCGGCGTCTCGGTCTGGGGGTTTCTCGTCCCTCCCGTTGCAATCGCGGTTCTGATCGGCATCGCTTCGGTCACGCTGTTCAACCCGGTCTCGGCCCTGATGAAGCAGCGCGCCGAGGTGCTTGAAGCGCAAATCTTCGGCGACATCTCCAGCACGGACCCGGATGCGCGTTTCTGGCTCAGGCAAAGAAGCGTCGACGGAGAGGCCATCATTAAGGCGCGGGCGGCCGCAAGGGATGGGGGCCGCCTCACAGCGCCGACCGCCTATGTCTACGGTTGGGATGGACGCTTCGAAGCCGAGATCGAAGCCGACGGCGCGCAGCTTCTCGAAGGGGTCTGGCGCTTCGACAACGCCCGCATTCTGATGCCGGGGGAGGAACCGCTGGAGGTCCAGCACTACCTCCTCGCGACGAATCTGACGCCGCAGCAGGTGGCGAAGGGAGGCGTGTCACCCGGGTCGGTGCCGTTCTGGGACCTCGAGGCCGTGCGCGGCCAGACCCAGAGCGCCGGCCTCGATCCGATAGGGTTCCGGCTGCAGTTTCAGTCGCTTCTGGCGCGGCCTCTGCTTTTTCTGGCGATGGTTCTGATCGCCGCGGCCTTTTCCTTAAGATTTTTCCGATTTGGTGGAATCGCCAAAATGGTTGGCGGTGGCGTGGCGGCGGGGTTCGTGCTTTATGTGGCGACGATACTCGTCGGCGACCTTGGTCAGGCAGGCCTGCTTAGCGCCGCCGTGGCCGCATGGTCGCCAGCAGTCGTCGCCAGCATGCTCGGCGCGCTCGCGTTGCTGAATCAGGAGGATGGTTGATGGGGCGGCGTTTTTGCCCCGCAGGCGTAACTCGGCGTATCGGGCTTCGTCGCTTTCATGGCCGCGTTTCGGGCTGGCTTCCCCGCGCCGGCGCGATTATGCGCGCCTCGACGCGCGCCGCAGCCTTTTGCCTTTGCCTCCCGTTTTTCGCGGCCTTGATCTTCCCGGCCGCGACCGGCGCCTATGCCGCTGAAGCGGCGAGGCCCGCCGATCAGACGACGCCCCACCCCCCTTCCGGCACGCCGCCCGACAAGATGTTCGTGGAGGCGAACGAACTGCGCTACGATACCGTCAAGAACACGGTTGCCGCCGTCGGCGACGCGCGCGTCTATTATAAGGGCCGCGTTCTCGAAGCCGACCGCGTCACCTACGATCGCAACACCGGCCGCGTCCTCGCTGAGGGCCACGCCAAGCTGACCGAGACGGACGGCACGGTGATGCATGGCGATCAATTCGATCTGACCGACGATTTCCGCAACGGATTCATCGAAAGCCTGCGCGCGGACACGAGCCAAAAGACCTTTTTCAGCTCACCGCACACGGAGCGCATCGAGGGCGACACCACCGTTTTCGACAAGGGCACCTATACGGCCTGCGCGGCCTGCAAGGACAATCCCGACAAGCCGCCGCTATGGCGGGTGCGCGCGCGGCGCATCATCCACAAGAACGACGAGCAGATGATCTATTACGAGGACGCCGCGCTCGAATTCCTCGGCCTTCCGATCGCCTATGTGCCGTTCTTCTCCGCGCCCGACCCGACGGTTACGCGAAAATCGGGCATTCTCGATCCGCATTTCATCTCGAAAACGAATCTTGGCTACGGAGTCGGCATTCCGATCTTCTGGGCGCTCGCGCCAGACTATGACTTGACCTTCACGCCGACTTTCCTGTCGCAGCAGGGCTTTCTGGCCAGCGCCGAATGGCGCCAACGCCTCGACACGGGCGAGTATTACATCAGGGCCAACGGCATCGACCAGATGAACAAAAGCGACTTCTCGCAACCGCCGTGGGGATCGGGCGACCTGTCGCTGCGCGGATCGCTCGAAAGCAAGGGCCTGCTCGCCATCGCCGATCAGTGGAAATTCGGCTGGCAGTTCACGCTTCTGTCGGACAAATTTTTCCTGAACGATTACAATATTCCGAGCCAGACGCTCTCCTCCAACTATATCAGCGAGACCACTTCGACTGTGTTTCTAACCGGTCAGGGCGATCGCGGCTATTTCGACCTGCGCGGCTATTACTTCGAGGGTCTGTCGACGCATGATTTCCAGCCGCAGCAGCCGGTCGCCCATCCGGTCCTCGATTACAACAAGACCTTCGACGTCGACCCGGCCAAATCCGACGGGATCGGCGGTCAGGTCACGCTCGATTTCAATCTGACGAGCCTGTCGGCCTCGGCGGCGAGCTTCCAGTCGGTCGGCACGCAGGTTCTCGACAACGCCTACGGGCTCTACAATGTTTGCGCCAATTATGTGCCGGGCACTGTCGCCGGCAGCTGCCTGCTGCGCGGCATCGGCGGCGATTACACGAGAGCCACGCTCGATCTCACATGGAAGCGCAAGCTGATCGATCCGATCGGCGAAGTGTGGACGCCGTTCGCCTTCGCGCGCGCCAACGGCGAATGGCTCGATCTCAACACCAGCAATTCCTACACCTTCTCTTCATACGCCGGATCCTCGACCTTCTACAACGCCGCGCAGCTGAATTTCGAAGGCGCGCAGGCCAACGCCCTCTACGGCGCCGTAGTGCCAGGGGTCGGGATTGACTATCGCTATCCGTTCTTTACGAAAATAGGGGGCGGCTCGATCACGGTCGAGCCGATCGGGCAGATCGTCGTGCGCCCCAACAATCAGCTTGGCTCGTACTCTCTCGTCAACCTCGATGCGCAGAGCCTTGTTTTCGACGAGTCGACCCTGTTCGAATGGGACAAATACTCGGGCTATGACCGGTTCGAGACTGGCATCAGGGCGAATTACGGCGGCCAGTTCACGTTGAATTTCAAGGATGGCGCCTATGTCAATGTCGTCGGCGGCCAGTCCTATCAGGTCGCCGGCACAAATTCCTATGCGACGCCCGACGCCGCCAACGTCGGCCTCAGCTCCGGCCTCGACACCCGCCTTTCCGACTATGTCGGCGCCTTCACGCTCGCGCCGATCCCTGTTCTCTCGTTCACTGCCAAAGGCCGCTTTGACGTCGACACATTGGAAGCGAGGCGCATCGATCTCGTCGGAACCTATAATCTCGGGGCCTGGACGGGCGGAATCCAGTATGCGAATTACCAGTCGCAGCCTGTCATCGGCTATTACGTCCGAAGGGAAGGCCTCTCGCTGAACTCCCGCTACAAGATCAGCGACAATTATTTCGCGCAGGGCAACATCACTTTTGACATGAGCCGCCAGTTCTATCCTCCGGCGCAGATCGGCTACACCTATCCAGGTCCGTTCGCCGTCGCGGCGTTCGGCCTCGGCGCGGGATACCAGGACGACTGCACCACCTTCTCAGTCAATTATACGTCTGTCTATCAGGACAACGGAAGCAGCGCGTTGACGCGCAACCAGACCTGGCTCGTGCAATTGCAGCTGCGCACCCTCGGCGCCGCGACTTTCAGCAAGACTTTCACCAACAACAATGCGCTCGACGGCGTACAATACTAAAAAGAGCGGCGCCGGCCGGTTCAGGCTGGCGGCCGCGTCTACGAACATATTGGAGCTTTGGCAAACATGGGAACTCTGGCTTGATGCGGAAATGGATCGACAGGCGCAATGCCGGCGAATACGCCAGCGCCCTCTTCAAGGCATGTCTCGCGACGGCGGCCCTCACCGCGGGACCGCTGGTCTGCGCCGGTCCCGCGACCGCCCAGGTCATCGTCTCCAGCATAAATGGCGATCCGATCACGAACATCGACATCGACCAGCGCATGAAACTGCTGCGCGTCCTGCACCAGAATGCGACGCGCGACGCGGCGATCGAGAGCCTTTACGCCGATCGGCTCGAAACCCAGGAGACGGAGAAATTCGGCGTCAACCCGAAAGATTCGGACCTTTCGACGGAGATCGTCAAGGTCGCGCAAGACGTGAAAATGCAGCCGGAAGCCCTGCTCGCCGCGCTTCAACACGCAGGCGTTTCGCAGGACCATCTCAAGGCTTATTTCCGCGCCAATCTCGCCTTCACCGTTCTGGTGCAGGCGTTGAACAAGGGCGTCGAGGCGAGCGAGACGCAAGTTCGCGAGGAACTCGCCAAACAGGGCGGCAAGGCCGCCGGAACCGCCTATACCGTGCAGCAGATCATTTTCACTGTGCCGACCACCGCTGCCCCCGCGGCTGTCGCCGCCCGCGCGCATGAGGTCGAACAACTGCGCGCGCGCTTTACTGATTGCGACACGGGCATTCCGCTCGCCCGCGCGATCAACGACGTGACGGTGCGCGATCCGCTCGTCCGGACGTCGTTGGAGATCAATGATTCGCTGCGGGAATTGCTCGACAAAACGCCCGTCGGCCATTTGACGGCGCCCTCGCGGACGACCTCGGGGCTGGAGATGGTCGCCGTCTGCGTGAAGGGCCCCGCCAAGGACGATACGGCCGCCCGCCAGGCCGTCGCACAGAAGCTGCTGGCGGCGAAAATCGCCGAAGACAGCGCGCGCCGTCTGAAGGAATTGCGCGACAGGGCCGTGATCGTGAAGGCGGCGCCTTGAAGCCGCGGGATCAATGACGGCCGCCGCGGCGAGAAGAGAACGCCCAATCGCGCTGACCCGCGGCGACCCGTCCGGCATCGGTCCGGAGCTTGCGCTGAAAGCTTGGGCCGCGACGCATGGCGAACCGGATGCGACGGCGTTTCTGATCGCGGCCGAACCCGGCCATCTCGCAGCGCTCGGCAAGCGCCTTTCGCTCGACATTCCGATCGAGGCCATCGACCACGCGGTTGCTGCAATGTCGGTGTTCCGGCGCGCATTGCCGGTCATCGATTCGAAGCTGACCGTCAAGGGCGAGGCCGGCGCGCCCGATCAGGCGGACGCAGCCGGAACGATCGCCTCGATCGAGGCCTGCGTCGGTCTCGTCGAGGCGGGCGAGGCCGCGGCGATCGTCACCAACCCGATCGCCAAGGAGGTTCTCTATCGGGCTGGTTTCCCGCATCCCGGCCACACGGAATTTCTCGGCGCGCTCGCCGAACGACGGCATGGTGAAAAAATTCACCCCGTCATGCTGCTATGGTCGCCTGAACTCGCCGTCGTTCCGGCGACGATTCATATCGCGCTGAAGGACGTTCCCGCGCGTCTCACCCGCGCGCTGCTGGTGCGCACCGGCCTCATCGTCGCGCATGATTTCCGCGTTCGCTTCGGACTCGCACAGCCGCGCCTCGCCTTCACGGGTCTCAATCCCCATGCCGGCGAAGGCGGCGCGATGGGACGCGAGGAGATCGAAATCATCGCGCCGGCGCTGGCCGAACTCAAGAGCGCCGGGGTAGCCGTCACCGGCCCGCATCCAGCCGACACGCTGTTCCACGCCGCGGCGCGCAAGAGCTATGATGTCGTCATCGCCATGTATCACGATCAGGCCCTGATTCCGGTCAAGACGCTCGCCTTCGCGCACGCCGTCAATGTGACGCTCGGGCTGCCGTTCATTCGCACCTCGCCCGATCATGGCACCGCCTTCGACATCGCCGGCCAGGGGATCGCCGACCCGACGAGCCTCATCGCCGCGCTGCGATTGGCGGGGCGGCTGGCGCGTCAATGCCCGACGAGCTAGATCTTCCGCCGCTGCGCGAGGTCGTCGCCCGGCTCGGCCTCGACGCGAGGAAGGCGCTGGGGCAGAATTTCCTGTTCGATCTCAATCTCACCGCGCGCATCGCCCGCGCGGCCGGGCCGCTCGAAGATGCGACCATCGTCGAGGTCGGGCCGGGACCGGGGGGATTGACGCGGGCGCTGCTCGCGGAGGGCGCCAAAAAGGTCATCGCAATCGAGCGCGATCCGCGCTGTCTACCGGCGCTGGCCGAGATTGCCGGCCGTTATCGAGGCAGGCTCGACATCATCGAGGGCGATGCGCTGGAGATCGATCCAGGCGCCCTCGTCGGCGCGGCGCGTCCAGCCCGGATCTGCGCCAACCTCCCTTATAACATCGCGACCGCCCTGCTGGTCCGCTGGCTCGAAAGCGACGTCTGGCCACCCTGGTTCGACCGGCTGACGTTGATGTTCCAGCGTGAAGTCGCCGAGCGCATCGTCGCGACGCCGGCGCAGCGCGCAGCTTACGGACGCCTTGCCGTCCTCTGCAACTGGCGCTGCGAAACGCGGATTCTGTTTGATGTTTCGCGGGCGGCCTTCACGCCGCCGCCGAAGGTCACATCGAGCGTGGTTGAGTTGAAGCCCCGGGCGGAGCCTCTCGCTTGCGAAGGGAGACTGCTCTCGGCGGTGACGCAGGCGGCGTTCGGACAGCGCAGGAAAATGCTGCGCCAGTCGCTGAAATCGCTGCCCGTTGGCGACGTTCCGGCGCTGCTCGCCGAGGCCGGCGTCGAGCCGACGGCGCGCGCCGAGGAAATCGGCGTCGAGGGTTTCGTCGCTCTTGCGCGCGCGCTGTGGCGCGGGGGACCATCGGCGATTTAAGCCGGACTATAGCGGCGCGAGAACCTCAGCGTCGCGGCTTTCGCCATCCAACCGCCTGACAGCCGGCCTCTGCGACGACCCAAAAACCTGTCAGATCGCTCTCGGCATCGATCCGTTTGGCGATATTTCCGCTGGACCCGTCGCCGTACCGGTAGCTGACGGAAATATCGCCGCCGCCAACCGGGGGCTTACGCCCATTCACGCCGTCGCCGAATGTGACGGCGCCGGTTTCGGGATTCAGCACATAGACGTGGTCGCCCGGACCAGCGTCCAGAAGACTTTGCGTGTGGGTCCACGCCTCGCCGTTCACCCTCACCTCGACCTCGCGCAGATCGCCGCGCGCCGGTCGAGTTCCATTCGCCGCCATGTTCGTTCCGCCCATCTAAGGGCCAACCCTCATTTTAGTTCGGCGTGACCCGCAAACTTTTTCATCGAGACGCCCACGATGACCGCGTGTGCGACATGCTCGGCCATACACTGGTAGCCGAGATCGTTCAGGTGGAAATTGTCGTGCGACATGAGATCCAGATCGGCGCGCGACTGCGCCATGAACCGCATGGCGTCGTAGCGGCTGACGTAAAGGACGTTTTCGCGCACGGCTACGAGTTGCAAGGCGTCGCGTATCGCTGCGTAGTTCGGGTCGTGCGCGAGGCGCGGCGTATACTGCAGGCCGACGAGAACGACGTCGATCTGATTGCTTTTCAGCCAGCGAATGGTGGAGTCGGCGGTCGCTTCGAATTCCTTCGGCGGAACCCGGGAGAGCGCGTCATTGGTCCCGAGTTGCCAGAGGACGAGATCGGGCTTTGCGCGCGCAACCTCGGTGCGAATTCGAAGGGCGGTATTCGCGGCGACCTCGCCCGGGAGGCCGCGGTTGATGACGACGACCTCGGCGCCGGGCAAGGCCCGCTTGAGCACGCCCTCAAGCTGGGAGGGGTACGTCTTGGTCGAACTTGAGGACCCCGTCCCGGCTGTGGAGGACGAACCGATGGCGAGAATGCGGACGGGCCCCTGCTTTTCCAGCACCGTCGCGAAATTCTTGAGCTCCACGGCGGATGCGATGTCGGCCGCGGGAACGACGCATTGCGGGCTGAGCGGCGGAGGCCCCGCTGTCAGGGGAGCTGCCGCCTCCTCGGCATGTAATACCGGACCGCCGCCGACGCCAAGCGGGGCGGCGACGCCCAGCGCGAAGGCGAAGGCGAGAGCGCTTTTTTGGAAGAATCTGCCTTTTTGGGCGAATCCGCCGAAATTCTTCCACGCCATTCCGAAGTCCACGCAACAAGCCCCATAATTAGGATGCCCGAAACGACGATCACCGCATCCGTCGCGATTCGGCCGCCGTAGACGAATCGGAATATCTGGAAAATAAGGCTTAGCAATGAAGCCGCGCAAAAAACGTTAAGAGAATTTCGCCCCAGCATGGAAAAATATTTGGAAGGCGCTGGCGCGAGCCGCCTGATCGTCACGAAGGCGCCTGCGAAGAGAGCCGTCAAGGCAAGGCTATGAATTAAGCGCACCGGCGACAGGAACGTCTTGTCGAACATGAAGACAAGCTTCGGCTGCGGAACCGCGGCCGGGCTCGGCGAGAAATTCATGAGGGCGACGACCGCGCCGGCGAGGACGATCGGCGCCGCCACTCGCCGGAGCATCTCGTGATGACGCCGGGCGAAGGCGCCGAGGCCGTCCGCACCGGCCAGAACGAAACCGAGGCAGTAGATGAACTGCCAGCTGAGCGGATTGAAAAACCAGGTTCCCTCGACCGGCCATGTCGTCAGATTGACGCCGGATATCAAGGCGAAGGCGTAGATCCCAAACGAAACGGGCAGCAGGGCCTGCGGCGCGAAGCGCTGCGCGAGCGCGACGAGCGGGGCTATGAACATCAAGACGACATAGAGCGGCAGGATGTTGAAATAGCCGAGCTGATGCGTCAGCGCGATGAGGCCCAGATGCGCCCGCACGGGGTCGTTGAAAACGGCGGAGGCATTGTGCCAGTCCAGCAGAAACGGCGCGTCGTAGATCAGCGAGGCCGCCGCAAGGAGCGCAATCGCGATCTCGGTGATGAAAATCTGTGCGAGATAGACTTGGAACGCCCGGCCCTGGATTCTGAATACCAGCGCGCCGGCGGAAAACCCCGCGATCGGCCCATCGCAAAGCTTGCGCAACGCCCAACCGGCGAGAAAGACGAAGAGTTCGGCTGAATCCGAAAGCGAGACGTTGCGATAAGTAAAGCGCTCGAAATAAAGCCCAGGGATATGATTGATGAAAATCGTCAGCAGAGCGAAGCCGCGCCAGAAATCGATTTCGTTTGGTGCGCGCATATGCTTTTCCGTGAGCTTGCTCCCGCCTTTCGCTGCGTCAATTCGCAACTTCCGCGCCAGTTCATCAAAAGGCGGCGGCAGCTAGACTTTCAAACAGCGCGCGCAGCACCGCGGGGAGGCTTTCGGGGATGTCTTCGGCCACGAGCCCCGGTCCAAACCGAAGCGCCGCGGCGCCGTGCAGCCAGACTGCGGCGGAGGTCGCCGCAAAATGCGGCATGGCTTGCGCGCAAAGACCTGCGATCATGCCCGAAAGAACGTCGCCCGACCCGGCGGTGGCGAGCCAGGGCGGCGAGCTATCGTCGATCGTCGCGCGCCCGTCCGGATCCGCCACGACCGTGTCCGGGCCCTTGAGCAGCACGACGGCGCCGCTGAGGCTCGCCGCCGCGCGCGTGCGCTCCAGCTTCGAGGCCGATCGCAGGCCGGCGAGGCGCGCGCGCAAAGCCGGGAGATCCGGCTCGATTTCGAGCCACCTCGCCTCGTCATCGGGTGAAATTTCGCCGAAGAGGCGCGCGAATTCGCCCTCATGCGGGGTGAGGACAACCGGCGCGCGCGAGGCCCGTATCGCCCGCGCCAGAGTGATCGCCTCGCCTTTGAAACTCGAAAGCGCATCGGCGTCGAGAATGATGGCGCGGGGCTTTTGCGATTCTTCGTCGGCGTGCAGCGCCGCCAGGACGAACGCCCGCGTCGCGGCGCCGACGCCAAGGCCGGGACCGAGGACAACGGCGTTCTTTCGCCGGTCTTTGAGGATCGCGCCAAGCTCAGCCGGACCATCGCATATCGTCGTCATGATGGCGGTCAGCGCCGCCGCGTGAGCGGCGAGCGCCTCCGTCGGCGTCGCGACGGTGACGAGGCCGGCTCCGGCGCGAAGGGCGCCGCGTGCGGCCAGCCGCGCCGCGCCAGTGTGGGCGAGCCCACCGGAGAGGACAAGGGCGTGGCCGCGCGAGTATTTGTGGCCGTCGATGCGCGGAACCGGGTAGGCGTCGCCCCAGATCTGCGGCTCGTTGGCCAGCGTTTTCGGCTTGATGGCGGCGAGAACCGACGGCGCAATGCCGATGTCGGCGACTATCGTTTCTTTGCAATGGACGCGCCCGGGCAGGAGCAGATGGCCCGGCTTGCGGCGAAAGAAGGTGATCGTGCGCGACGCATTGACCGCGACGCCGCGGATCTGCCCGCTCGTTCCGTCGATGCCCGAGGGCACGTCGATGGCGAGAACCGGCTTGCCCCGCTCGCGCGACCACCGGTTGAGGCGCTCCACCGCGGCGCGCGCCGCCCCGTCGAGATCACGGGCGAGGCCCGCGCCGAATAGCGCGTCGATGACGAGATCGGCCGCGTCGAGCGGAACGGCCTCAATGGTCGAGATGGCGCCATCCCAAGCCCTGGCCGCCGAAGCCGCGTCGCCGCGCAGCGCCTCGGGGCGACAAAGAAGCCCGAGTTCGACGAAAAAACCTCTTTGCTTCAGCAACCGTGCGGCGACAAAGCCGTCGCCGCCATTGTTGCCCGGCCCGCAAAGGACAACGACGCGTCCATGGCGCGGCGCGAGCCGGCTCGCCTCCAGCGCGACCGCCGCGCCGGCATGCTCCATCAGCTCATGGCCCGGCGTCCCCCTGGCGATCGTCAGACGGTCGGCTTCGGCCATTTCGGCGTTGGTGAGGAGTTCGGGCGGAAAAAAATTCGGCGTCATGAAAAGCGCTTTCAAGGTCCGGGTCGGCGCTGCCCAAGTTGACAAAACCGGCGGCGGGGACCCAAATGTGACGACGGTGAGCCGCGCCGCCTGTTCGGCCGCGTTGTCTGATTTTCAGCGCTTTTGACGGCGCATGAGACATTATGAAAGCTCTTATCGCAAAGTTCGGCATCGGTCAGGTCGTCAAGCACCGGAAATATCCGTTCCGGGGGATCATTTACGACGTCGACCCGGTGTTCTCGAATACCGACGAATGGTGGCAGTCCATTCCCGAAGAGGTGCGCCCGCGCAAGGACCAGCCGTTCTATCATCTGTTCGCTGAGAATTCGGAAACGGAATATGTCGCCTATGTTTCGGAGCAGAATTTGTTGCCCGACACCTCCGGCGATCCGGTCCGCCACCCGCAGGTCGACGAGATCTTCGTGCGCGCCGAGGACGGCGCCTATCAGATCAAAACCGCGCGCCGAAATTAATCCTTCCCGGCGCGCCGCTCGCGGCGATCCTCGAGTTCAAGAGTCACCATCCGCGCCAGCAGCGTCGCCGGAAACAGCTGCCCGATGATTCCTTCGAGATTGGCCAGCGCGCGCGCCACCGGGTGAACCGGAACGATATCGCCGTAACCGACCGACGTCAGCGTGACGAAGCTGAAATAGATGACGCTGCTGGCCAGTCCCCTATCGTGCGATACGGCGAGGCCGGCGAAGGCGTGGGGCGCGATAAGGCCAACGAGGGTATATAACCCGACGAATGTGAGGCCGATGGTGAGGTACAAAAGGACCGCGCCGTTCACGCGATGCAGGGTGATGCGTCCTGGCGCAAACACCGCCCCCGCAATGACGACGATCAACGCGACATCGATGATGATCCAGGCGAAGGCGTCGAGAAAGAGATCGAGATTCGATTGCGCCGCCGTCGCGACGCGAAGGGCGTGGGCCGCCACGGCCAGCCCAATGCCGGCGAAAAGAACGACGACGACGATCCAGCTGGTCGACTGCATGAGAACGCAGCTTGCCAGCAGGAGGATGATGAGGAGACCGTAGCCATGGACCGAAATCGTCCCCGCGGCATGCAGCGGAACGACGACGAACATCAGGCCGATCAGCATCAGGGTGAGCGCGGAGAGCAGCGGATCGCGCAGCTCGTCTCGCGCGGAAAGGTTCAAACGCGCGCGCTTTCGGGTCGCAACCATCGGGTGCCTCTCCTCGCGCGTCAGACCTCGTCCGGCTGCGGCGCCGGCGGCTCGTCATCGGCCTCGGTCCGCGCCGCGTCCTCCTCGGTGATGCGCTCGACGGCGACGACCTGCTCGTCGTCCCCGGTATTGAACACGATCACGCCCTGCGTCCCGCGCCCGGCGACGCGGATGCCCTCGACCGGGCAGCGGATCAGCTGACCGCCGTCCGTCACCAGCATGATCTCGTCGCCGTCCTCAACCGGCATGGAGGCGACGAGCGGGCCGTTGCGCTGATTGACCGCCATGGCGACAATGCCCTTGCCGCCGCGCCCGGTGATCCGGTACTCGAAGGACGAGGTGCGCTTGCCGAACCCGTTCGTGGACAAGGTGAGGATGATCTGCTCGTTCGCCGACATTTCGGCGTACCGGTCGGGGCTGAGGCTTAGGGCCGGCGTCTCCTCGGCGGACTCGTCGGCGGACGTCTCCGCCGAGGCCTCGGCGCTCCCCTCGATCGCGGCTTCGCCGGCGACAGCGCGCCGCATCTTGAGATAGGCGGCGCGCTCGCCGCTGTCGGCCTCGATGTGGCGCAGAATGGCGAGCGAGATGACGCGGTCGCCCGCGCTGAGAGAAATGCCGCGCACGCCCATCGAGTCGCGCCCCTTGAACACCCTGACGTCGGTGACGGGAAAGCGGATGCACTGCCCCTTGGCGGTGGTGAGCAGCACATCGGCGTCTTCGGTGCAGATCTGGACGTCGACGATCTCCTCGCCATCATCGAGCCGCATCGCGATCTTGCCGGCGCGATTGACCTGCGCGAAATCGCTGAGCTTGTTGCGCCTCACTGTGCCGCGCGTCGTCGCGAACATGACGTCGAGCGTCGCCCAGTCGGCCTCATCCTCCGGCAATGGCATGATGGTCGTAATGCGCTCGCCCTGTTCGAGCGGCAGGATATTGACCAGCGCCTTGCCGCGCGCCTGCGGCGCCGAGAGCGGCAGGCGCCAGACCTTTTCCTTGTAGACCTGGCCGCGCGAGGAAAAGAAGAGAACCGGCGTATGCGTTGAGGCGACGAACAGCCGCGCGACGAAATCCTCGTCCCGCGTCTGCATCGCGGCGCGGCCCTTGCCACCGCGCCGTTGCGCGCGATAGGTCGCAAGCGGAACGCGCTTGATATAGCCGAGGTGCGAGACGGTGACGACCATGTCCTCGCGCTGGATCAGATCTTCGTCGTCGACGCCGGCGGCGCTGTCGAGAATGACGGTGCGGCGCGGCGTTGCGTGCGCGGTCTTCACCGCCAGCATCTCATCCTTGATGATGCCGAACAGCCGCGCACGCGACTGCAGGATGTCGAGATAGTCGGCGATCTCGGCGGCGAGCTTGTTCAGCGCCTCGGCAATCTCCTCGCGGCCGAGCGCGGTGAGCCGTTGCAGCCGCAATTCGAGAATAGCGCGCGCCTGCGCCTCCGAAAGGCGGCATTCGCCGTCCTCCGATACGACATGGCGCGGATCGGCGATGAGCAGGATCAGCGGAGCCATATCCCGCGCCGGCCAGCTGCGCGCCATCAGAGCCGCGCGGGCCTCAACGGCGTCCTGCGAGGTGCGAATGAGGCGGATCACCTCGTCGATATTGGCGACGGCGATGGCGAGGCCGACCTGCAGATGCGCGCCGTCGCGCGCCTTGGCGAGCAGATGCTTGGTGCGCCGGGTGACGACCTCTTCGCGGAAATCGATGAAGGCTACGAGAAAGTCCTTCAGCGTCAGCATTTCCGGACGGCCGCCGTTAAGGGCGATCATGTTGCAGGCGAAGCTCGACTGCAGCGCGGTGAAGCGCCAGAGCTGGTTGAGCACCACGTCGGCGACGGCGTCGCGCTTCAATTCGATGACGATGCGCATGCCATCGCGATCGGATTCATCGCGGAGGTCCGAAATTCCCTCGACCCGCTTGTCGCGAACGAGTTCGGCGATCTTCTCGATCAGGGTCGCTTTATTGACCTGATAGGGGATCTCGCTGACGATCAGCGCCTCGCGCTCCTTGCGCAGTTCCTCGACCTCGACCTTCGCGCGCGTCAGGATGGAGCCGCGCCCGGTGAGATAGGCGGACTGGATGCCTGCCCTTCCGAGGATGGCGCCGCCGGTCGGGAAATCGGGCCCCGGCACATAGGCGATCAGATCCTCGATGGAGAGTTCGGGCTGATCGATGAGGGCGATCGCGGCGTCGATCACCTCGCCGAGATTATGCGGCGGGATGTTGGTCGCCATGCCGACGGCGATGCCGCCTGCGCCATTGACGAGAAGGTTCGGAAATCGCGCCGGAAGAACGACTGGCTCCCGCTCCTTGCCATCGTAATTCGGCTGGAAGTCGACCGTGTCGGAATCGATGTCCTCGAGCAGCGCCATGGCCGGGCGCGCGAGGCGGGACTCGGTGTAGCGCATCGCCGCCGGCGGATCGCCGTCGACCGAGCCGAAATTGCCCTGTCCGTCGATCAGAGGCAGACGCATCGAGAAGGTCTGCGCCATGCGCACCAGCGCGTCGTAGATCGCCGTATCGCCATGCGGGTGATATTTGCCCATCACGTCGCCGACGATGCGGGCGCATTTCACGTAAGACCGGTCGGGCGTATGGTTGTTCTCGTTCATCGAGAACAGAATGCGGCGGTGCACGGGCTTCAGCCCGTCGCGCACGTCGGGCAGGGCGCGGCTTACGATCACGCTCATCGCGTAAGCGAGATAGCTCTGCCGCATTTCGTCGGAGATGGAAACCGGTCGGATGTCGGATCCGGGCGCGGCCGGTCCGGTGTCGTCAGTATCGGCCAAGGGGATTTATTCCAGAATGTGACAGCAGGGGCGACCTTATTCCAGCGCGCCCTGCAATGCCAGTTTTACGCTCCGGAGTGGCCAACGAAATCTCTGTAAAACAGAATGGCGCCGATGACGAATCCCGCCGTCCGGTCCTTGCGGGCGGCTGGGTCGCGCCTGGCGCTAAACCTCGCGCTGAAACGTTTGCTCAGAACGGAATGTCGTCGTCGATGATGTCGGCGATGCGGCCGCTGGCGGCGCCGGCGGGGCGGCGATCGGGCGCACGCTCAAGCGGCGAGGACCGCCCGAAACTCGAACTCGAATCCTCGAACCCGCTGCGGTCGGCGTCGGGCTCGCCGCGGCCGCGGCTGTCGAGCAGCGTCAGTTCGCCGCGAAAGCGTTGCAGCACGACTTCCGTCGTCTTGCGCTGATTGCCTTCCTTGTCGGTGAATTCCCGCGTCTGCAGCTGGCCCTCGAGATAGACCTTCGAGCCCTTCTTCAAATATTGCTCCGCGATCTTGCCGAGATTCTCGTTGAAGATCACGATGTTATGCCATTCGGTGCGATCCTTACGCTCGCCGCTCGCCTTGTCGCGCCAGGATTCGGTCGTGGCGAGGCTGAAGCTCACCACCGCATCGCCGGAATTCATCCGCCGCGTCTCCGGATCGCGGCCGAGATTGCCGATGAGAATGACCTTATTGACGCTGCCCGCCATCGCTCGCTCCTAATAATCCGCTCGTCTCGAATTTGGTCGTCATCTTACTGCGTTCGGCGCAATTAGCGGCGGCGGGAATGGATTGTCCACCGAATTCCGAGCCGCCAATGTTCTCTGTATGTTCTAGCAGCCGCCCTCTGCGCGCGCAAGGGCCGCCACGCGCGCGGCGCACGAATCTTACCTTTTCTCGACCGAACGAGGCGCGATCTCAGCCCGTCGTCACGCCCGTCGCGACATCGGCGACATCGACGCGCCGGCCAAGGGCGGCGTTGAGCTTGGCGCGGTCGAGTTCGCCCTCCGACCAGGATATGACGACGGTCGCGACGCCATTGCCGATGATATTGGTCAGCGCGCGGCATTCGCTCATGAATTTATCGACGCCAAGGACGATCGCCATGCCCGGAACCAGCGCCGGATTGACGGCGGCGAGCGTGCCCGCCAGCGTGATGAAGCCGGCGCCGGTGACGCCGCTCGCCCCCTTCGAGGTCAACATGGCGACGACGAGAATGGTGATCTGCTGGCTAAGCGTCAGTTCGACGCCGAGCGCCTGCGCGATGAACAGGGTCGCCAACGTCATGTAAATATTGGTGCCGTCGAGATTGAATGAATAGCCGGTCGGCACGACAAGGCCGACGACCGGCTTCGAGCAGCCGAGGCGCTCCAGCTTCTCCATCAGCGCCGGCAATGCGCTTTCGGACGAACTGGTGCCAAGGACGATCAGAAGCTCGGATTTGATGTAATTGAGGAATTTGAAGATGTTGAAGCCGGCGATGCGCGCGATCGCGCCAAGGACAAGCACGATAAACAGCGCCGAGGTCGCATAGAACGTGGCGACGAGGCCGGCAAGATTGCCGAGCGCGTGCGGACCATATCTGCCGACCGTATAGGCCATCGCGCCGAAAGCGCCGACGGGCGCAACTTTCATGACGATGTTGATGACGCCGAAGATTCCATGCGCGACGTCGTCGATGAAGGAGAGCACCGTCTTGCCGCGCTCGCCGAGCGCCATCAGGGCGAAGCCGAACAGAATAGCGAATAGCAGCACCTGAAGAATGTCGCCCTTGGCGAAGGCCCCGACGACGCTGTCCGGGATGATGTCGAGAATAAAATCGACGGCTTTATGCGCCGCCGCCTGCTTCTCGAAGCCGATCACCGCCGCTTCGTCGCCATGGCCGCTAAAGCCCGATCCGGGCCGCAGGACATTGCCCATCAAGAGGCCGAAAGCCAGCGCGAAGGTCGAGACGATCTCGAAATAAATCAGCGCCTTGACCGCGACGCGGCCGACTTTTCGCGCGTCTGAAATATGCGCGATGCCGGAAACGACCGTGCAGAAAATGATCGGCGCGATCAGCATTTTAATCAGCTTGACGAAGCCGTCGCCCAGCGCTTTCACCCATTCGCTGGTCGCATAGTCCGGCAGCAGCCAGCCAAACAGCGCGCCGAGGACGATGCCGATCAGAACCTGCACGTAGAGGATTTTGTAAAAAGGCTTCGCCGCGCGGGAGGCCGGGCGCGCCGGAATGGCAACCATAAGCATTTCCTCGCCTTAAGGGCCGGCTCTCGGCCTCTTCTTATCGCGGCCGGAGGCGTTCCCAGCAAAGGTCAAGCTTGTCCGCCTTCGACCGCCTTTTCAACATTCGCTCAAAATGCAATGGCAAATCGAAGCAAGCTAGCTAAATTAGGCGTAGCCGCAAAAATAATTCATGCGTCAAGCTCTCGGGACCTCCCATTGCGGGAGCGACCTGTCTTGGCTCTATTCCCGGCTCTTCGTCGCTTCGGTCAGTCAAGGATCCATGAAGACATCAAAGCCCTCCGCCGCTGGCCTGAAGAGGGGACGAGCCGCGCCCAAGTCGCCGCCTAAGCCTGAGGCTGAAGCTGCGCCGAAGCCTCGGCGCGGCGCGGCCAAGCCTGAAGCGAAGACCACGACGCCGAAGGCCGTGGGCGCTCTGCCCAACCCGCCCAAGCCCGCTTTCGAGGGCCGCGCCATCGTGATTCGCGGCGCGCGCGAGCATAATCTCAAGAATATCGACCTCACCATTCCGCGCGACAAGCTTGTCGTGTTCACGGGCCTATCGGGCTCGGGCAAATCCTCGCTCGCCTTCGACACGATCTATGCGGAGGGCCAGCGCCGCTACGTCGAATCGCTGTCGGCCTATGCGCGCCAGTTCCTCGAAATGATGCAAAAGCCGGACGTCGACCAGATCGACGGGCTGTCGCCGGCGATTTCGATCGAGCAAAAAACCACCTCGAAAAACCCCCGCTCGACGGTCGGCACCGTCACTGAAATCTACGATTACATGCGGCTGCTCTTCGCCCGCGTGGGCATTCCCTATTCGCCGGCGACGGGCCTACCGATCGAGAGCCAGACCGTGAGCCAGATGGTCGATCGGATCATCGCCCTGCCGGAACGCACGCGGCTTTATCTGCTGGCGCCAGTCATTCGCGGCCGCAAGGGCGAATACCGCAAGGAAATCGCCGAATTTCAGAAGCGCGGCTTCCAGCGCGTGAAGATCGACGGGGAGTTTTACGAGATCGCCGACGCGCCCGCTCTCGACAAGAAATTCAAGCACGACATCGACGTCGTCGTCGACCGCATCGCCGTGCGGCCGGACATCACGCCGCGGCTCTCCGAAAGCTTCGAGACCGCGCTTGAACTCGCCGACGGCATCGCCATCGCCGAATACGCCGACGAAAGGGACGTCAAGGGCGCGCCGAAGCGCATCACCTTTTCGGCCAAATTCGCCTGCCCGGTGTCGGGCTTCACCATCCCCGAGATCGAGCCGCGCCTGTTCTCCTTCAACAATCCTTTCGGCGCCTGCCCGCATTGCGGCGGCCTCGGCTTCGAACAGACCGTCGACGCCGGTCTCATCGTCCCGGACCCCAAACTGTCGCTGCGCAAGGGCGCCATCGCGCCCTGGGCGCGATCGAGTTCGCCCTATTACATGCAGACCCTTGAAGCGCTCGCGCGGCATTTCAAATTCCGCCTTGACGTTCGTTTCGACTCGCTGCCGCAAGAAATTCAGAACATGATTTTGTACGGCTCAGGCAAGGAGAGCGTGCGCTTTTCCTACGAGGACGGCTTTCGCTCGCATGAAGTCAACAAGCCTTTCGAGGGCGTCATCCGCAATCTCGAACGGCGCTATCGCGAGACCGAGAGCGAATGGTCGCGCGAGGAGATCGGCCGCTATATGACCGCGACGCCCTGCGGCGTCTGTCACGGCGCGCGGCTGCGGCCAGAGGCGCTGGCCGTCAAGATCGACGGACTCGACATCGGCGAAGTTACGTCGTTTTCCGTGCGGGCGGCCTATGCATGGTTCGAGGCTCTGGGCGAAAAGCTTGATCCGAAGCGGCGCGAGATCGCCGCGCGCATCCTCAAGGAGATTCGCGAAAGGCTGTCGTTCCTCATCGACGTCGGGCTCGACTATCTGACTTTGGGCCGCGCCGCCGGCACGCTGTCGGGCGGCGAGAGCCAGCGCATCCGTCTCGCCTCGCAGATCGGCTCCGGCCTCACCGGCGTCCTCTATGTGCTGGACGAACCCTCGATCGGCCTGCATCAGCGCGACAACGCGCGTCTCCTCGACACGCTGCGGCGCCTGCGCGATCTCGGCAACAGCGTCATCGTCGTCGAACATGACGAGGACGCAATTCTCGCCGCCGACCATGTCGTCGACGTCGGCCCCGGCGCCGGCATCCATGGCGGCGAGATCATCGCGCAAGGGACGGCGGCCGAGATCATGGCGGACCCACACTCGCTGACAGGGCAATATCTCACCGGCGTCCGGGACGTGGCGATCCCCCGCGCGCGCCGAAAACCAAATCCAGGGCGCAAGCTCGATATCATCGGCGCCAGCGGCAATAATCTGAAAACTATATCGACGTCGATACCGCTCGGCCTCTTCACCTGCATCACCGGCGTCTCGGGCGGCGGCAAGTCGACCCTTATCATCGACACGCTCTACAAGGCGGCGGCGCGACGGCTCAACGGCGCGGCCGAGCATCCGGCGCCCTTCGAGCGCATCGATGGCCTCGACCACCTCGACAAGGTGATCGACATCGACCAAAGCCCGATCGGGCGCACGCCGCGCTCGAACCCAGCGACCTATACCGGCGCCTTCACGCCGATCCGCGAATGGTTCGCGGGGCTGCCCGAAGCGAAAGCGCGCGGCTACCAGCCGGGACGATTTTCGTTCAACGTCAAGGGCGGGCGCTGCGAGGCGTGCCAGGGCGACGGCGTCATCAAGATCGAGATGCATTTCCTGCCCGACGTCTACGTCACCTGCGACGTCTGCAAGGGCAAGCGCTACGATCGCGAGACACTGGAGGTCAAATATCGCAACAAATCGATCGCCGACGTGCTCGATATGACCGTCGAGGAAGCGGCCGATCTGTTCAAGGCGTCGCCTTCGATTCGCGAAAAAATGGCGACGCTCGCCCGCGTCGGGCTCGACTACATCAAGGTCGGCCAGCAGGCCAACACGCTGTCGGGCGGCGAGGCGCAGCGGGTCAAGCTCGCCAAGGAACTGTCGAAACGCTCGACCGGGCGCACGCTCTATATCCTCGACGAACCGACCACCGGCCTCCATTTCCACGATGTCGCCAAACTCCTCCAGGTGCTGCAAGAGCTCGTCGATCAGGGCAATACCATCGTCGTCATCGAGCACAATCTCGAAGTGGTCAAGACGGCCGACTGGGTGATCGACCTTGGCCCCGAGGGCGGCGACGGCGGCGGCGAGATCGTCGCCGAGGGAACGCCTGAGGCGATCGTCAGGACAAAAAAGAGCTATACCGGCCAGTTCCTGCGCGAAGCGCTGCAGCGGCGGCCAGTCGTCAACGCGAAAGCGGCGGAGTAGCATGCCGCTTCAACTTCGAATCGCCGGCGCCTTGCCTTTCCTGGCGTAAATCCATCCTTCTGGAGCACAACAATGCCGCGCAAGCCAAATTATGATTTCGAGCGCAGGGAGCGCGAAAAGGCGAAGGCCGCCAAGACCGCGGAAAAGGCCGCGGCGCGCAAAGCGGAAAAGGAAAAAGAAAAAGCCGAGAGGGACAAAGCCGCGGGCGTTACAGGCGAAGCTGCGCCCGAGACCGACGAGGAATGATGGCCGCTCGACCCTTATGATGGACGCTTTGCAAGCGGGTAAAGCGGCGCGAAGCGGCGTCTATGGCGCGCCGCTGGCGGAATTGGCGGGCGCTCCCCACCAGGCGATCCAGTTCTCGCCACTCGTTCCGGGCGCCGCATCGCTAGAGGCCGAACCGCCAGAGACGCTCGCCGCCATGACCATGCTGGCGCCGCCCGGCACATTGGAGCGCCGCTACGTGATCGCTCTGGCGCTTGGGGCTCTGGCGCGCGGCGGCCGCTTCACCGTGCTGGCGCCGAAAGACAAGGGCGGCTCGCGCATCGGCGAAGAACTCCGCGCCTTCGGCTGCACAGTTGACGAGAGTTCGAAGCGCCATCACCGCATCTGCCTTTCTGAACGTCCGGGCATCCTCGAGGGCCTGGACGAGGCGGTTGCAGCGGGCGCGCCGCAGTTTGTCGAAGCGATCGGCCTTTGGGCGCAACCCGGCGTCTTCAGCTGGAACCGGATCGACCCCGGCAGCGCGCTGCTTTCGGAAAACCTGCCGACGCTTGCCGGACGCGGCGCCGATCTTGGCTGCGGGGTCGGCGCCTTATCGATCAAAGCGCTCGCCTCGGTGGAGGTTTCCGAGATGAGCCTGATCGACATCGACCGCCGCGCGATCGAGGCGGCGCGGCGCAACGTCAAGGATCCCCGCGCGCGCTTTTTCTGGGCCGACGCGCGGCAAGAGGACGCCGACCTCAAGGAGCTTGATTTCATCGTGATGAATCCGCCCTTCCACGATGGCGGCGCCGAGGACCAGAGCCTTGGCAAGGCGTTCATCCTGCGCGCCTCTAAAATGCTGCGCAAAGGCGGCGCACTGTGGCTCACGGCCAACCGGCATCTGCCTTATGAGGCGGCGCTGAAACCCTTGTTCCGGCAGGTCGAGCCCAAAATCGAGACCGGCGGATACAAGATCATCGAGGCGCGGAAATGAGCAAGCCGGCGACGCTCCGGCTCGACAGGCTCCTCGCAAACCTCGGCTATGGGACGCGTAGCCAGGTACAACTGCTGCTTCGCGCGAGGCGCGTTGCTTTGGATGGGGAGGCGCTCGACGATCCGGCTGCGCGCATCGCGCTGACGCCGGATTTGCCGGACCGGATGTGCGTCAGCGGCGAACGATTGGATCCGCCGCCGGGGTTGGTGCTGGCGCTGCACAAGCCCTGTGGCGTCACCTGTTCGCACAAGGAGGCGGGGCCGCTCGTTTATGATCTGCTGCCGCCGCGTTTCCGCCTGCGCGAACCGGCGCTCTCGACCATCGGCCGCCTCGACAAGGACACCTCGGGCCTGTTGCTCATCACTGACGACGGCGCGCTGCTGCACAAAATCATCTCGCCGAAAAGCCATGTCCCTAAGCGGTATCTCGCGACGCTGGAATCCCCGCTGCGCGGCAACGAGGGCGCGATTTTCGCGGCGGGCGCCTTGATGCTCGAAGGCGGAGACAAGCCGCTGCTGCCCGCGACGCTCGAAGCGCTTTCGCCGACAAGCGCCTTTGTCACCGTGACCGAAGGGCGCTATCATCAGGTGCGCCGCATGTTCGCGGCGGTCGGCAACCATGTCGTCGCGCTCCACCGCGACCGGATTGGGGGGCTGGCGCTGCCGGAGGGGCTCGCGGCGGGGGCGTTTGTTTCGCTGGGCGTTGCGGAGGCGGCGGCTGCGGTGTTTGGCGAAAGCGCGGCAACTGCGACAGACGCGCAGCATTGAGTAATCCTCTCACCCCTTGAACAGCGCCAGCGACTCCGCCGCCAACACGCCGCCGGTGATCCCGATTGTCGCAAAAGGCGTCGCCGCCGCTAGTTGTTCGCTCGTCACCATGATCTGGCCGATTTTCGTCGACAGCTCCGCAATCGACGCGGCGAACACCACACGCCCGATGCCGCACCAGATGATCGCGCCCATGCACATCGGGCACGGTTCGCCCGAGGCGTAGAGCGTCGCGCCCCTCAGCCTCGCCGTCCCGCCAGCCGCAATGACCTGGCGTATCGCCATCATCTCGGAATGCGCCGTCGGATCGTCGTGCGTTATGCCGAGATTGCGCCCCGATGCGAACGCGTCGCCGTCGCGCACGATGACGGCGCCGAACGGAAAATCGCCTTTCGCCGCCTCGGCGATGGCGAGTCGCATGAATCGTTCATCTTCCGGCTGCGACGGTGTCAGGCTGGCGCCCGCCGAAGCGCTGTCCGCAGCGCCTGCGAACGCGCCCGCAAACCCGGCGCCAAACAGCGCCGCGAGGCTCTTGCGCCGGCTGATGTTAGATGGGCCACAATGGCATGACGATTCGTTCATTGGACTTGCCTTTGAAGTTGTGGCGAAAATGCGCGCCTCGTCCTGAGGACGGACAATGACGCTAACCCACATCCTCATCGTTCAGCGAGACGAAAATCAATGCGCCGAGCATGGTGATCGCGATGCGGAAGGCGCTCTCCTCGGCGCCTCCGCCGGGCGCGCGCCACATGCCGAACCATTCGCCCGCGATGGCGATGAAGCCGCCCTCAAACAGCAGGAAGCCGAGCGCAAGGCCAAGGATCGCCGGATTCTTCGCGCGCTGGAAAGCCTGCCCGGCCGCCCTTAGCGCGCGGATCATCGCGACGGCGCCGAAGGTAGTAAGCGCGGCGACCGCGATCTCCGTCGTAATGATGGCGAGATAGGCCAGTTGATGCAGCGCCGGCGAGGTCGCCGCGCGCCAGCTGATCGCGGCGTCCGCCAGGACGCCATCCATATCGAGCACCTGCGCGACGAAGGCGAAATTGGTCCAATAATCGGTGACATTGCCGAGCGCGACGAGCGCCACGAACAGCGCGAGGGCGGCGACGCAGGCGATTTTGGCGAGGCGGACGATCACGCAAACCTCCCGAAGCTCGAGCGGGGCCAAAGGCGAAGACTAAGGACCTGGCCCGAGTTTATGGCCGAAGCCATAACATTGTCCGTCCCCGGCGAGACAGAGGGAGCGTTTGCGCAGGATCAAATCGATCGCTTGCCCAATGCCGTCCGGCGCACTAAGTTCGGGTTCGCCCTGGGGTGCTGCCGGCGACGGCGGCTGAGATCACACCCATTGAACCTGAACCTGGGTAATGCCAGCGCAGGGATCGGCACGACGGCAAAGAGAATCGACGCAATCCGTTCGTCTCCCGCCGCACCCGCCGCCTGCTTTCCAGAAATGAAGAGCAACCTTGCCAGATTTATCGAGCAAACTTGAGCGGAGGACCAGATGAACGTTCACGACAAGCCGCAAAATCTCGCGCCGCAATCTGTGACGTCCGGCCCGCTCCCCGGCTCGCGGAAAGTCTATTATCGCCCCGGCGGCGCGGATATCGCCGTGCCGCTGCGCGAGATCGCGCTTGAACCTTCAGCTAATGAGCCGCCGGTTCGCGTCTACGACGCTTCGGGACCCTATACCGAAGCTGATCCCCGGATCGATCTGTCGGCTGGCCTGCCCCGCATCCGCGAGGCCTGGCTGGCGCGGCGCGCCGGTCTTGAATTCTACGCGGGCCGCGCCGTGCGGCCGGAAGACAATGGCGCCGTTTCGCCCGACCGGCTCGTGCCGCCCTGCCCGGCCAACACGTCGCCGAGAAAAGGCCGCGCGGGCGCGCTCGTCACGCAATATGAGTTTGCGCGCGCCGGGATCGTCACCGAGGAGATGATCTTCGTCGCGGCACGGGAGAACCTTGGCCGCGAGACAATGCTGGAGGGCGCCGAAGCGCGGCTCGCCGACGGCGAGAGCTTCGGCGCCTCGATCCCCGCCTTCATCACGCCGGAATTCGTGCGCGACGAGATCGCGCGCGGCCGCGCGATCATCCCCGCCAACATCAATCATCCTGAGCTTGAGCCGATGATCATCGGCCGCAATTTTCTGGTGAAGGTCAACGCCAACATCGGCAATTCGGCCGTCACCTCTTCGGTCGCCGAAGAGGTCGAGAAAATGGTGTGGGCGATCCGCTGGGGCGCCGACACGGTGATGGATCTTTCGACCGGCCGCAACATCCACAACATCCGCGACTGGATCATGCGCAATTCGCCGGTTCCGATCGGCACGGTTCCGATCTATCAGGCGCTCGAAAAAGTCGACGGCGACCCGACCAAGCTCAGCTTCGAGATTTTCCGCGACACATTGATCGAGCAAGCCGAGCAGGGCGTCGATTATTTCACCATCCATGCCGGCGTCCGACTCGGCTATGTGCCGCTGACGGCGCGGCGCACGACAGGCATCGTCTCGCGCGGCGGCTCGATCATGGCGCGCTGGTGCCTCGCCCATCACAAGGAGAGCTTCCTCTACGAGCGCTTTGACGAGCTTTGCGACATCATGCGCGCCTATGACGTGTCCTTCTCCCTCGGCGATGGGCTGCGTCCAGGCTCGATCGCCGACGCCAACGATCGCGCGCAGTTCGCCGAACTCGAAACGCTTGGCGAACTCACCAAGATCGCCTGGGAAAAAGGATGCCAGGTCATGATCGAAGGCCCCGGCCATGTGCCGATGCACAAGATCAAGATCAACATGGAAAAGCAGCTGAAGGAATGCCACGAGGCGCCGTTCTACACGCTCGGACCGCTGACCACGGATATCGCGCCGGGCTACGATCATATTACGTCCGGCATAGGCGCCGCCATGATCGGCTGGTTCGGCTGCGCCATGCTCTGCTATGTGACTCCGAAGGAGCATCTCGGCCTGCCCGACCGAGACGACGTGAAAACCGGCGTCGTCACGTATCGCATCGCCGCGCATGCCGGCGATCTCGCCAAGGGCCATCCCGCCGCGCAGCTTCGCGACGATGCGCTGTCCCGCGCGCGCTTCGATTTCCGCTGGCAGGATCAGTTCAATCTCGGGCTGGACCCCGAGACGGCGCGGGCTTTCCACGATGAAACGCTGCCGAAAGACGCGCACAAGAGCGCGCATTTCTGCTCCATGTGCGGGCCTCAGTTCTGCTCGATGAAGATCACGCAGGATATTCGCGACGAGGTCGCCGCCATGGAGGCGCGGGAAAAAGGCATGGCCGACAAGAGCGCGGAATTTCTGGAGAAGGGCGGCAAGCTCTACCTGTAGGGACGTCGCGGTTTGCCGCGCCCGCACCAACCTCATTTCACCAGCATGACCTTTGCGTCGCCGCTGCGGTCGAGCAAATTCAGGGAGACATCGCCGTCATGCCGATGCAGCCTCAGTTTGACCCGCGATTCGCCGAGGCGAAGATGCGTGATCGCAACCCAGTCGAGAAAAGCCGGCATGATCGGATCGATGAACCGGATCGAATTTTCCTGGTGGCGAAGCTCCATGCCGAGGCAGGCGTGGAGGAAAGCGAAGGGCGCCGCCGCGGCCCAGGCCTGCGGCGCGCAGGCGACGGGATAGGCGGTTGGGCCGCGGTGCGGCCGGCGCGTGAAGCCGCAGAACAATTCGGGCAGGCGGCGCAAATCCTGATGGGCTGCAGCCTCGAACATGGCGGAGAACAGTTGCGAGGCCGCGCTCGCTAGTCCGTAGCGGGCGAACCCCAGCGCGATCATCGCATTGTCGTGCGGCCAGATCGACCCGTTGTGGTAGGAGATCGGGTTGTAGCGCGCCTCGCCGCTGGCGACCGTGCGAATGCCCCAGCCGCTGAACGAGGCCCGGGCCATGAGCGTCTGCGCAACGCGCTGCGCCCGCCCGGGGCCGGCGATGCCGGTGAAAAGCGCATGGCCCGAGTTCGAGGTGCGCACGCGACACGGCCTCTTTCGCCCGTCGAGCGCCAGAGCGAAGGCGCCGAGATCCTCGCACCAGAACGCCGCGTCGAAATTCCGTTGCAGCGTCTGCGCCTCGGCGCTCAGTCTCGCTTCAAGGTCGCGCTCGCCAAGATGAGCGGCGATGCGCGCCGCGTGCGTTTTTGCGGCGAACACATAGCCCTGGACCTCGCACAGCGCGATCGGACCCTCGGCCAGGGCGCCGTCGGCGTGAAAGATCGAATCGTAGGAATCCTTCCAGCCCTGATTTGCGAGGCCGTTCTCTGATTCGCGCGCGTATTCGACAAATCCGTCGCCATCCGCGTCGCCGAACTCATCGATCCATTTCAGCGCCGCCTTGATGTTCGGCCAGATCGCCTTGATCGTCTCAATGTCGCCGGTCCGGTCGAAATACATGCCGGCGAGCATCACGAAGAGCGGCGTCGCATCGACCGTGCCGTAATAGAGCCGGTACGGGACCTCGCCGAGCCGCGCCATTTCCCCATTGCGGGTCTCATGCAGGATCTTGCCCGGCCGCGCGTCGGCGCTGGCGTCGGTGCGCGTCGCCTGCGTTGCGCCGAGATAGCCAAGCACGCCCCTCGCGACCGCGGGATCGACCCACAGCGACAGCATCGCAGTGATGATCCCGTCACGTCCGAACGGCGTCGAATACCAAGGAATGCCCGCATAGGGATAAAGCCCATGTGGCGTCCGCGAGATCAGCATGTAGAGATCTGAGGTCGACCGTCGGCAGATCTCGTTGAAGAGCTCGTTCGATGAGTCAATCGTGGCGATTGCCGCGGTCTTGGCGCGGATCGCGCGGCGGCAATCCCGAAACGCGAACGAGAAATGCGTGACTGGCGGCTCATTTTCGGCCTGGCAGATCACCGAAACGAACAACGAACTACGTTGAAGCGGCTCGAGATCAAAGAAAAACGTCGCGCGATCGTTTTCGATCAAGGAAGGCAGCGGTTGGAACTGCAGTATTGACCGGCGCTTCAACCCATCGAGTCCGTCGTAATGAAATTCAACGCCGGTCGTGGTTCGCGCAACGCCAATCTGGCCGCGCTTTTCCCGCACGGATCCTCGCACTTCGAAGAGGTCGCGAAAATCGGCGCCAAGACACATATCGACGCGAAAGCGGCGGCGGTTGTCGGCGAAATTGCGAAATCCGATTCGCTCGTAAAGGACGCCCCGCCACAGGAATTTGGTGCGCTCGATGCAGATTGTATCGCGCGGCAGCACAATGGTTCCGTCGACGTGGATGTCTGGATTGGCGAGGTCGACCGACAGGGCGACATTGTCGTCCTGAACGACGGAACTCAGCAAGAGCGGGCGCTTCCCTTCGATCAGGAGCTTGCCATGAGAGAGGAAGCGCGTGTCGTTGAGATAGAGCCCTTCGGGCGAAGGGCCGGCGGCGGCGATGTCGCCGTATTCGTCGAACACAGCGAAGGCGTCCCCATGCTTCAGGGTGCGCAGCGCGCGCTGAACCAGCGAGATTTCGCTCTCGATATAACTTTGAGGCAGTTCGATCACCGCATCCATGACGTGGTCGACGCCGCGCGCGGCTTCTGTCATTGCGCTTCCGCCTGCGGTTGAAGGATAGGCCTGCTCTTGCGCCCAAGACGAGCGCAAAGAGATCACTCCGACAGCACCATGCTCTCACTGGAAGGAAACGCAACCTCGCGCGTCAAGCCGATCCCGCCAGAGGCGTCTCAAGCCTGCTCTTCGCGACGGCCGGCTGGCGCTCGATGTCGAAAGTGGGCGCTGCGCGCAAAGTCCCGCCAGCCGCCAGCGGCGAAGAAGGACGCAACATCGTCGCCTGGCGCGCCAGCAGCGCGCGATAGGCGCCGACATAGGCGAGCGCCATCCGTTCGGCCGTGAAGCGCCGTTCGAACTCAGCGCGAACGCCGGCTCTGCTCATCTGAGAGACCGCCTGCACCGCCGCGACAGCGCTCTGCACGGAATCTACGATGACGCCGCTGACGCCATCGGCGACGACCTCGGGGACGGATCCGCTGCGCCAAGCGATGACCGGCGTTCCTGCCGACATGGATTCGATCATGACGAGGCCGAAAGGCTCGGGCCAGTCGATCGGGAAAAGCAAGGCGCGCGCTTTGCCGAGAAATTCGCGCTTCTCGCCCTCATCGATCTCGCCGATGAATTCGATCAGCGGATGATCGAGCATCGGTTCGATCGTGGTCTTGAAATATTCGAGGTCGACATTGTCGACTTTCGCGGCGATACGCAATTTCAGCCCTGACAGCCTGGCGATTTCGATCGCGCGATCCGGCCGCTTTTCCGGAGATATGCGGCCAAGGAAGGCGAGATAATCGCCCCCTTCCGAATCGAAGGGGCAGATTCCGCGTCCCAGTCCATGTTTGATCGTCGTCAGCCAATTGACGCAGGCCGGCATCGGTAAACGTTGCGAGTCCGAAATGGAGACCAAAGGCATTTCCGGATAGGCCTCATAGAGCGGGAATGCATCCGGCATATCAAGCCGACCATGCAGCGTGATCAGGCATTTGTGCGCGAGATCGCGAAACAGGGCGTTGGGCAGCAGGTCTATGTGGAAATGAATGATGTCGAATTCATCGGCGCGGCGCCGGACCTCGTGCAGCATTGAGAGGGTGCTGCCGATATGATCGCGAATGCCGGCCAGTCTGAGACTTTGCGGCGCGCAGGCGATGAGTCGCGCGGGGGTTCGCGATTCCGCGCTGGCGAACAAGGTCACCGCGTGACCCTGGCGGACGAGCTCTTCGGCGAGCCACGATACCACGCGCTCAGTGCCGCCATAAAGCTTAGGAGGAACCGCTTCGGCGAGCGGAGCTACGAGCGCGATGCGCATATGACAACCTTTAGCGAGAGAGCAATCGGTTGCCAATGCCGCAGTCGGGTGGAAGTTCCTCCGGTGGCGCGTCTTTGTCCCGCCGGTGTCCGCGCGGGGGGCGGCGCTGTCTCGAAATCGACGGCGGAGCGCGCGCAGGGACCAATCTCCGCGCGACTGAAAGCCTTCACGACGCGCTGGCGTAGGATTTTTCTTCGATGATGGCTGAATTGAACAGGAGATTGATCTGCTTCTTGAGCGCGGCCCGCTGATCGTTGGAAGTGTAGACGAGCCTTGCGAGCGCGATGAATTCCTCGTCGAATTGACGGCGCGCCTCGCAGCTCCGCAACGCATCCTCGACGTTCCAGAGGATTTGGTTGGCGTGCTTCAGTTCAGCCTCCATCCGATCGAGCTTCGAGCCCGCCAAGCCCGCCTCTCCCTTCAACTTTCGCAGAAGCGCCAATTCGAAGCGAATATTGCGGAGTTTCAAGGCATCGTCGACCCGGCTCTCCTTGATCTCCAGAATGGTGATCTTGTCGATGAGTTCGCCGATCGCGCCGGGAATGGCGATCAGCGCGGCCGCAGCGGCCGGGGCGTGGGCCGTCAGGCGCGGCGCGGCGGGCCCAGCCTCGGCATGGCGGATTTGGGGCCGCGCCCGAACGCGGGCTTCGACCTCGACCGCGATCGCGTCGAAAACGGGACCCCATTCGTCCCGGCTTCGCTGACGAAACAGCCGCATCGTCGGATACCAGGGCGAGTCGGCGCGCGCGAGCAGCCAGCGCCAGTCGGGCGCCTGTTTCAGGGCGACGAAAACAGGCCGCCCGAGGGCCGCCGGCAAGATGGGCGATCGCGGTGTCCGACGTGATGACGAGGTCGAGCGCCGCCATCGCCGCCGCACAGTCGATAAATGAATCGGGACCTGAGTCGAATGCTTCGCCAAGACTCTCGATCGAAAATCGACCTTTTGGGGTCGCGATATCGATCTGTGATTGATCCTTGACGAGACTGATGAGGCGCACACCTTCGATCGCTGCGACGGCGCCGAATGAGCTTAAGGGAACGCTCCTCTTTAGATTGATTGAGGCGTTGCCGTGCCAGCAAACGCCTATGCGAAATCCGTCCGCGCCGATCCGCGTCGCCCATTTGGCGGCGGCGGCGGGCTCCGGATGAAGGTAGGGCGCCCCCGCCGGTATCGTTTCCAGCGTCGTCCCGAGTCCGCGCGGCAGACTGAGGAGCGCACTCTCGAAATCGAAGCTGTCGCCAGGCTCAAGCGCCTCGACCAGACGGACCGGGGCGGGCAATGCGCCGAGCAGCCTCTGCATGTTTTTCCGGCACAGCAGCGTGACCTCCGCGCCAGCTGCCGCCAGCGGCGAAAGGAAACGGGAAAACTGAATGAGGTCGCCAAGCCCCTGCTCGTCCCAGACCAGGATGCGGCGGCCCTTCAGATCCTCGCCGCTCCACTTTGTCGCCTTCGCAACGACGGTTTTTGGCGGCGCGTTCGAGCGCTCCCAGCGGCTTTCGAAATCCTCGAAGCCTTGCCTCAGCATACCTTTGAGGAGCAGCGCGCCGGCGCGATTGTTACGGGCGTCCGGGTAGGCGGGCTTATGCGCCAGAGCCTCGTTGAAGCAGACGAGGGCCTTGTCGATCTCGCCGGATTCCTTCAGTGCGACGCCAAGGCCCGACAAAGCTTCCGGATAGTTCGGGCGAACCCGCAAGGCTTCGTTATAGGAGGCGATCGCTTCGGGCAGCCGATCCGTTTCCTGCAGCACATTGCCGCGATTGAGCCAGACCTCGGGCGCGAACGCATTCACCTCCACCGCGCGATCGAGGGACGTCAACGCCTCCTCAAGGCGGCCAAGCTTTTGCAAAGCGGCGCCGCGCATGCCAAGCGCCTGCGGATGTTGCGCATCGTGGCGAAGCGCTTCGTCGCAGCAACGGAGCGCCTGATCGGCGCGGCCCCATTGCAGGAATATGTTGGCGCGATTGGTCAGCGCCGGCACGAAACCGGGCCGGATTTTCAGGGCGTCGGCATAGGCCGCAAAGGCGTCGTCGAGGCGGCCAAGTTCATGTAGGACATTGCCGCGGTTGCAAACCGCCTCGCAATAGCGCGAATCGAGCGCAAGCGCTGAATCATAGGCCTCAAGGGCTTCGATCGGCCGGCCAAGCGCCTGGAGGGCGATGCCTTTGTTATAGAGCGCCTGCGGATAGCCGTCGCGGCACCGGGACGATCGATCGTAGCAGACCAGCGCCTCGTCGAGCCGTCCAAGTTTTTGCAGCACGTTGCCGCGGTTGAGCTCCGTCTCGGCGTCGATCGCACCGGTCCGCGCGGCCTCCTCATAGGCACGGAGCGCGTCTTCATTGCGGCCGAGCTTTTGCAGAACCGAGCCCTTGTTGAACAACGCCCCCGCATCGCCGGGCCTCAGCGCGACGATCGCGTCGAAGCATGCAAGCGATTCGTCGAACCGGCCAAAGCGTTCCAGCAAAGCGCCGCGATTGGTCAACGCCTCGCAATGGTTCGGGTGGCGGCGAAGCGCATCCTCATAGGCGGCGAGAGCGTCCCGCATGCGCCCAAGACTCTGCAGAATGACGCCAATGCTGAACATTGTGTCGGCATCGTCCGGCTGCAGTTTGAGAAGATCCTGAAACGCGTCGAGCGCATCTTCGGGCTGGCCGAGGCGCTGCAGCACGATGGCACGCGCGCCGAGCGCCTCGGGATAGGCCGGCTTCAGCACCAGCGCCCGATCCAACCACGTCAAGGCGTTTCGCAAATCAGCCGCATTGAAACAGATGAGGCCGAACACATAGCATGCGATATCGCTTGCAGCGGCAAGATCGGCGTATCGCGCAAGATGGGCGATCGCGTCGCGCGGTTCGCCCGCGTTGAGGAAAGCGAAGGCCTCCGCAATCGCGACCTGGAGGAGCGCCTCGTCGCGGATTTCGCTATGGCCTTTGACAGGGACACTTGCTGCGAATTTTTGCACGCTCATTCAAATGCTCGCAAACAACGCCGGCGCGGCGGTCTTCCGGCTCGTCGAGCCAATCGAAACGGATTGAAGCGAGAAAGGCTTTCGCGGGCCTGACGCGAGGCAAGGCGCGCGAAATCTTATGCCGACGCGGAACCAACGGCGCCGTGAAGGACTTTAGTTGGGTCAGCTCTTCGAACGGCGAGGCGTCTTGAAAATGGAATCCGACTTTCGTGTCCTTGTTGTTGAGGACGAGGCTTTGATCAGCATGTTGATCGAGGACATGCTGGCCGATATCGGGTGCAAATGCGTGGATGTGGCGGCGTCCGTCGAGGGCGCCATGGAGGTTCTGACGAAGGCCGCGCCCGATTTCGCGATGCTCGACATTAATCTTAACGGCAAGCGCAGCTTTCCGATCGCCGATATCCTCCTCTCTCGCGAAATTCCCTTCATTTTCCTATCCGGTTATGGTTCGCGCGGCCTTGCCGAGGCCTATGCGGGTGCAAAAGTCCTGCAAAAGCCGTTTCAGCTCGGCGATCTCGAGACCGCGCTCGAGGACGTTTTCGGATAGCGGCGGGTCCCGGCTTGATCGCCTCCCCTCGCGCTGGAGCGTTCCTGGCGTGCGGGGGAAGCCTCGCCGTTGGAAGCGCCACTTGCATCGGCGGCCGGTCGCGGCCATCCTCCCTCCATGTCACTGCCTTTGGATCATCCCAGAGATCCGGCGCGTCCGGCTGGCGGTAGCCTGACGAGCCTCAACGAGCGCTCTCGGGAAATCTTCCGTCAGATCGTCGACTCCTACCTCACCAGCGGCGAAGCGGTCGGCTCGCGCCATGTGGCGCGCCTGCTGCCGATGGCGCTGTCACCCGCCTCCGTGCGCAATGTGATGCAGGACCTCGAAGAACTTGGCCTCATCTATGCGCCCCATACCAGCGCAGGGCGGCTGCCGACCGAGCTCGGCCTGCGTTTCTTCGTCGACGCCATGCTGGAGCTCGGCGACGTCGGTCCGGGCGAGCGCGAGCAGATCGAGGCGCAGGTCAAGGCCGCGGCGCACGAACAGCCGCTGGAAGCGGTGCTCGGCGACGCCATGAGCATGCTTTCCGGGCTAACGCGCGGCGCCGGCGTCGTGGTGACGACCAAGGACAATGCCCGGTTGAAGCAGATCGAGTTCGTGCGGATCGAGCCGGAGCGCGCGCTGGCGATCCTCGTATCGGAGGATGGATCGGTCGAGAACCGCATCCTTCATATCCCCGCCTGGCTGCCGCCCTCGGCCTTGATCGAGGCTGGCAATTTCCTCAATGCGCGCATCCGCGGCCGCACCCTGCTCGAGGTCAAAATCGAGATCGAGGCCTCGCATCAGGCGGCGGAGAACGAGCTCGGCGAACTGACGACGCGGCTGATCGACGCCGGTCTCGCCGGCTGGGCCGACAATTCCGGTGGCAACCAACAGTTGATCGTCAGAGGCCAGGGCAATTTGCTGCAGGATCTGACGGCGATCGAAGACCTCGAACGCATCCGCCTGCTCTTCGCCGATCTCGAAACCAAAAAGGACGTGATCGATCTCCTGAATCGGGCGGAGGGGGGCGAGGGCGTGCGCATCTTCATCGGGTCGGAGAACAAGCTGTTTTCGCTGTCTGGATCGTCGATGATCGCGGCGCCGTTCCATGACGAGCAGCAGCGCATCGTCGGCGTGCTCGGCGTCATCGGCCCGACGCGGCTGAATTACGCGCGCATCGTGCCGATGGTGGACTACACCTCGAAGGTCGTCTCCCGCATGCTGCAGAGGCGGTAGGGCGCCGCCACAAATATCAACGGCTTAGAAAGAGCCGATCCGCTGGGCGGTCTTCTCGATCTTCTCGGGCTTGTCGCCCTTCTCGGGCCTTTCAGGCTTTCTGCCGAGCAAGGCGTTTCGGATGCGGCGCAGCTCCTTGCGGACGGCCTTGAGATCGTCCGGCGAACGGCCCATCGCACGCGCCATCTGCTCGGGGATCGGCCTTGCCTGCCGGCGCATGTCGCGGCCCTTTTCGGTCAGCTTGATGCGCACCTGGCGTTCGTCTTTCGGGTCGCGTGCGCGGGCGAGCAGGCCGCTCGCCTCCAGCCGCTTCAGCAAGGGCGTCAAGGTGCCCGAATCGAGATGAAGACGCTCGCCGATCGCCTTGACGGTCACGTCGTCGGCCTCCCAGAGCACGAGCATGACGAGATATTGCGGATAAGTAAGGCCGATCGCCGCCAGAAGTGGCGCATAGACCTTATGCGCCGCATGCAAAGTGGCGTAGAGGGCGAAGCAAAGCTGCTGGTCGACCCGCGGCATGACATCGTCTTCGAGCATGGCTGCGTCCCCGGAACGTTCATGACGTTCCCGCCTACCTACGACGCCTTTCGTTAAAACAACTGAAATGACGTTAAGGGACGACGGGATTCTGGCGTTGCAAGTAAATTTTGTACAATTTAATGGCTTGCCTGGCAATGCACCGAAAAGATCAATCCCGGCCGGCGCGGATACGCTTCAGGCGATACAGCTCGTCGATGGCGCGGCGCGGCGATAATTCATCGGGATCGATGGCGTCGATCGCTTCGTGGAGGGGGTCTATCGCCGGCGCCGGCACCGGCAAAGCGGCGGGATCCGAAGCGCGCTCCACTGCGTTCGAGGCTGAAAACAAAGGCAGATCGGCGACGAGACGGTCGCTGCGGCTGACCCGGTCGGCCGCTTCGAACTCCGCCAGCAGGTGCTTCGCCCGCGCGACGACCTGCGCCGGCAGCCCCGCGAGCTTCGCCACCTGCACGCCATAGGACTGGTCGGCGGCGCCCGCGATGATTTCATGCAGGAAGACCACCTCGCCATTCCAGTCCGTAACCCTGACGGTCAGATTGTCGATCCGGTCGAGACGTTTGGCGAGCTGCGTCAATTCGTGAAAATGGGTGGCGAACAGCGCACGGCTTCGGTTCGCCTCGTGCAGATGCTCCATCACCGCCCAGGCGATGGAGAGACCGTCGAAGGTCGCGGTGCCGCGCCCGATCTCATCCAGAATGACGAGCGATTTTTCCCGCGCGGAATTGAGGATCGCCGCCGTCTCGACCATCTCGACCATGAAGGTCGAGCGCCCTCGCGCGAGATCGTCGGCGGCGCCGACGCGCGAGAACAGCCGGTCGACGACGCCGATATGGGCGCGCCGCGCGGGCACGAAGGAACCCATCTGCGCCAGCACAGCGATTAAAGCGTTTTGCCTGAGGTAAGTGGATTTGCCGGCCATGTTCGGCCCGGTCACGACGGCGATCCGCCCGCCCTTCGCGACGACGCCCGAAAGTGCGCAATCATTGGCGACGAAGGCCTCGCCGTCGCGCTGTAGCGCCGCCTCGACGACGGGATGGCGCCCAGCCTCGATGGCGAAGGCGAGCGAAGCGTCGACCTCGGGCCGGGTCCAGTCGGCGTCGGCGGCGAGCTCGGCGAGCCCGGCGGCGACGTCGATCGTCGCGAGGCCCTCGGCGGCGCGCCTTAAGTCGGCTTCGCGCGCCAGAACGAGGCCGGCGAGCTCCGTGAAAATCGCCTGTTCGCGGCTCAGCGCTTCATCGGCGGCGGACGAAATCCTGACCTCCAGCTCGGCGAGATCGGCGGTCGAGAAGCGCATCGCTCCGGCCATCGTCTGGCGATGAATGAAGGTCGCGTCGAAAGGCGCCCGCAATAGCTTCTCGCCCTGCGCCTGCGGAACCTCGAGAAAATAGCCGAGGAAATTATTATGCTTAAGTTTGAGCTGGCGCGTTTCGGCCAACTCGCAATAGCGTGCCTGCAGCGCCGCGATCACCTTGCGCGTTTCGTCGCGCAGCGTCCGGGATTCATCGAGGCCGGCGTCAAAGCCCGCCCGCACGAAGCCGCCGTCGCGGCGCTGCAAGGGCAGGCTTCCGGCCAGCGCGTCGCCGAGCCGCGCGGCGAGGAGAGCATCGACCGCGCCGGCGGCGGCGCTCGCCACGCGCAGCTCCTCAGGAAGCATGGGCGCCAAGCCAAGCGCCTCCGCAAGCGCGGCGGCGGCGATGAGTCCGTCACGCACAGCCGCAAGGTCGCGCGGGCCGCCGCGATCGAGCGCAAGGCGCGATACAGCCCGCGTCAAATCCGGCGCAGCCTTGAGCGTCGCCCGTGCATCCCGCCGTTGGCCCGGCTCCTCGATAAAAAACGCGACTGCGTCCTGCCGCTGCGCGATATCCTTGACGCTGGTCAGCGGCGCGGCCAGCCGCTCGGCCAGCAGGCGTCCGCCCGCCGCCGTGACGGTTCTGTCGATCGCGCCAATCAGCGAGCCGTCGCGGCCGCCGCCGAGGGTCCGCATCAGTTCCAGATTGGCGCGCGTCGCGGCGTCGATCGCCATATGCGTTTCGCAGCCAAGGCGCGTCGGCAGACTGAGCGCGGGACGTGCGGACAATTGCGTGCGCTCGACATAGAAGAGCGCGGCGGCGGCGGCTGCGATCTCCGCGCGGGAAAGGCCGCCGAGCCCATCCAGCGTCGCGAGCCCGAAATAATCGCGGATGCGCCGCTCGGCGGAGGCGCCCTCGCCCGATTGCCGCCCGAGCGGCGTGAGCGGCGCCCTGACGGCGGCGCATGCGCGCGAAACGCCGGGCGTCTCCAGCAACGCGTCGGGAACGACGATCTCGGCAGGATCGATCCGTGCGATTTCGGCTTCGAGCGCGGCCTCCAGCGCCTCGCTGACGACGAACTCGCCCGTCGAAATGTCGAGCGCGGCCAGCCCAAAGCTCCACGCGCCGTCCGATTGCGGCGCACAGGCGATGGCGAGCAGCCTGTTGGCGCGCGCGGGATCGAGAAGCGGATCCTCGGTGATCGTGCCCGGCGTCACGAGCCGCGTCACCTCGCGCCGCACCACCGATTTGCCGCCGCGCTTGCGGGCGTCCGCAGGGTCTTCGACCTGTTCGCAGACGGCGACCCGATGGCCAAGGCCGATCAGCCGGTGAAGATAATCCTGCGCGCGCTCGACCGGCACGCCGCACATCGGAATATCGTCGCCCTGATGCTTGCCGCGCTTGGTCAGGACAATCCCGAGCGCCTTGGCGGCGATCTCAGCGTCCCCGAAGAACAATTCGTAGAAATCGCCCATCCGATAGAACAGCAGCGAGCCGGGATTGGCCGCCTTGATCTCGCGGTACTGTGCGATCATCGGCGAGATCTTAGCCGCGCCGCCGGAATCGGAGTCGCGCGGAAGCGCGCCACTCTCTTTCGCGGTATCAGCGGGGTCAGGGCGCAGGGGCGGATCGGCGTCGATCATCAAGGCACGCTAGCAAAGCCAGCCCCGATGCGCACGGCTCGCGCGGGTTATTTCCAACGCATTTTGACGTTTTCCGAAGACCGCACGCTTTATCGATCCGAGCCCGAGGGCTCAGATTCAGGCGCGATCTGGACCGGCACGCGCCTGACGATGATGCGCCAAGTCGCATCGAAAGCCGCCAAAACTCCCGGATCGCCGGCGTATTTCTCGCGAAGCGCGCGCTCGTCCGGCGCCAATTCGGCACATTTCCCCGATCGCCAGGCGCTTTCCGACGCCGTCGCATGCTCCGGCTCGATCGCCTTGACGGACCACTCATGACAACGGGCGCGGCGATCGACAAAGGCGAGCATGTCCGGCGGCGGCATCGGAGCGCCCGACTCGGCGGCACGGCCTGCGGACGCGATCGGGAAGGCTGACGCGACGACGGCGAGAATAAGAAAGGTCCGGAACGGCATCGCTCGTCTGACCTCAACGCCTAAGGGCCTGGCTCGCCTCAGATGGTGAGCTGTTCGCCAAGTTCGACGACGCGGTCGGAGGGGATGGAGAAATAGTCGGTCGGATTGGCCGACTGGGCGAACAGCGCGATGA
>Ga0181532_10000571_pt1 | contig 37734 bp, 34 predicted proteins | sample PEATcosm2014_Bin_33_FD_119768 | JGI IMG/M metagenome (GOLD analysis project Ga0181532, IMG submission 119768) | Peatland microbial communities from MTU Mesocosm Facility, Houghton, MI, USA - PEATcosm2014_Bin11_30_metaG | ecosystem: Environmental > Terrestrial > Soil > Wetlands > Peat | place...
GATCCCCGATGAGCCAAGGTCTACCTAAACGGGCACGAAGCTGGAAACGGCGGATACAGCCAAGGAAAACCTACAGCGCATCGGGCTCTCCTCTACTCGGCATGCCCGTGGAGCAAAGGGAGCAGGTCACCCACGTCAGGATGGAGTCAACGGGCAACCGGAGGAACTCCTTGTCTTGGCGGAAGCCGGCAGGCTTCCTCGGGGTGGCACGAGCCGGATGACTCGAGAGGGTCACGTCCGGATCTGTGGGCGGCTCGGGGTGAAATTCCCCGGGCCGACCCGGCAAGTCCTCTACCCAACCGGATGGAGGGGAAGGGTGAGGGAAGCGCAAGGGTGAAATAACACTCGCCGCGAGGCGGGGCCGGAAAGAAGCGTGGAGCAAAGCCGCGAGCCGATGAACCAGAGCCGGATAGGAGCCCCACGGGGAGGGGCGAGCGGGCAAACGAGGGCGAAGCCATATCCATCCAGTGCAGCGCGGGGTAAATCCGGCGGCGGCGGATCGCCCCCAAGGCCAGCGCCCGCTGCCAGGAGCGGATTCGGGAACGGACGCGCCGAACCCGAGGCCTCAGCCTGCCCCAGAGGGTGGCTGAAACCGCCACCTACGGGCGCGGCGGGCTCAGCTACTTCGGGGAAGGCCAAACGCCGACGGGGCGGAAAAGTCTGGCATCGTGGTTCCGCCGCCGACTCCGGTCGGGGGTGGGGAAACAAGGGCAACGGGGACGGAGCGATTCCAAGCACTTCGCCAACCGGGCGTGAGCCCAGACTGGGCGGCGCCAACCGCTGGCCGTACGCACGGTAGGTGGCGCATCGCGCAATCGCCGGCCCGGAGCCTTGCATTGCCCCATGCCGACTTCGACTCGCTTGGACTCCCGGCCATGGTCGTTCGGTCTTAGCTTAATTAAGCCGCCGAACCGCCGGATGCGGACCCGCATGTCCGGTGTGGCAGGGGAGGAGAGGTGACTCTCCCCCCTATGCCGATTCTTGGAAGAATCTGGAGCGGCCGGCGCTATTGTCTGCTGTAGAGCCGCACTTCAACCTTCGTGAAGTGCCAGCGCTGCATCTTCGGAAACGACTCCGGAAGAACCTTCGTCAGCCTCACGGTAGTGGGATCGGGGTCCCCCGCAGGCCCGTTACTCATCAGCATGACCCACACCCGCGGATGGCTTGGCACCGCGGCGCGCAAGAAATCTGCTGCAGGCTTACCCGTGAAGTCGCGGTAGTCGAGACCGGCTCCGTGGTGGGGAAAAAGAATCTCAGGCCCGAGTGCAGCCGTAAAGCTGGGACTGGCCGTGTTCTCCCCGACACGTAGGGAGCGGACAAACTCATAGGGCACGCGCGTTTCGGCAATGTGGAAGACCGCCGCATCTCCCGGCTCGGCGTGGTCGAGAATGAAGTTGGCTGCGGCCCCTGAGGCGTCCCGCTCATTGTCGAAGTCGTGCCCGTAAACGAAAGGGACCATTCGCGCTGAGAGAATCAGCACCAGGCAGACGAGTACCGCACTCAGCCACGCGGGCTGCACGGTGCTCAGGCCCGCCGCCACAAGAATGACCAGCGCGGGCAGGCAAAAGATCATATAGCGCGCCAGAAATACCGGACGCGCAAATGAAAGCAAAACGGTCACCACAACCGGGAACAAGAGCCAGATGAACAGAAAATGAACTCGCCACGTCTCCCAATTTCGGCTGCGCGTCAGAATGTCTTGCTTGAGTGGAACCAGAGCGACCAGACAGGCCGCGAGATAGATGCCAGGCATCCCATCCGTCACGTAGATGCAGAACCTAAGCACATCGGCGATCCCGGGTCGCTGAATCCAACGAATCGGACCGGCTCCAGTCTTCGCCACAAAGACCAGCAGAGGCAGCACCGCAAGGCCGATGGCAATCCAGGCACGCCGCAGCTGCGCGGACAGCTGTCCTCCGTATTCTTGGCGGCGATGATCTGTAGCGAATCCCCTCCCCATCCACCGCAAAGCCAGCCAATGCGCCGCCAATAAGAGCAGCGCATAAAAGTGTGCGTAGACGGCCAGAACGCTGACCAGAACATAGCCCACCCGGTTGCGGCGCACCGGCTCGCGCACCAGGGCAATCAGAAAGCCCGAGGAGAGCGCCGCCAGCAGGAGGAACAGGGCATAGCTGCGCGCCTCCTGTGCGTAGCGAACGCTGTAGGCATTGAACGTCAGGAGAGCGGCGGCGATCAAGGCAACCCGCCGGTCATACAGCAGCCGGGCCAGCCAGTAAACGGCCGGAATCGTAGCCGCCGCAATCACCACCGAGAGGCTGCGAATGTAAAACTCGCTGTGCCCAAACTGCAGCCACATCCGCAGCAGCAGGTAGTACAGCGACATGTTGGCTTCGCGCCACCACAGCAGGTGCAGGAAGTTGCTCCAGCTGATCCGCGCGACTTCTGCGCTGAAATACTCATCAAACCAGAAGGGCTTACTGCCGAGGTACAGAAACCGAACGACCGTCCCTGCCGCCAGCAGCAGAAGAAAAGCTAGCCAATGGGTTGGGCGAGCAGAGTCGGGGGGGAACGGTGAAGCGCCTGCGCTTTGATTCACCGCGGCTTCAGGTGGCTGCATGCTGGCGTTGGAGTCGGTTCAATCCCAGATGATACTATGCTAGAAAATCCTCAACTTTGCGCGTATTTTCGAATTGCGAGTGTAGTGTGACTTGCTTGGTAACCGCGTCATGGCCAACCCGCGCAGCGACGGATCGACCAATGGACCAAACTGTGAATGACCGCTGGAAAGGCTGCGTCTCGGTGATCGTGCCGGTTTACAACGAGGCCGCCCACGTGGACGAACTGTTGCAGGCCATCCATGCCTCGCCGGTGAAAAAGGAAATCATTATCGTCGACGATGGCTCGACCGACGGCACCCGCGAGAAACTGAAGGTGCTGCCGCCAATGGACGACCTCACCGTCGTATTCCACGAGAAGAACTGCGGCAAGGGTGCCGCGATTCGCACCGCCCTCGCCTATGCCCGGGGCGAGTACGTGCTCATCCAGGACTCCGATCTCGAATACGATCCGCAGGATTATCCTGCGTTGCTGCGTCCGCTCGAAGCAGGCACGGCAAACGTCGTCTACGGCGTGCGCCCCGACCGTCCGGAGCGCGGCCTGCGCTTCTTTCTTGGAGCCAAGCTGCTGACCCACCTCACTAATCTTCTTTACGGTGCCGGCATTCACGACGAAGCCACCTGTTACAAGGTCGTTCGCCGCTCGCTGCTGGTGCAGTTGCAGTTGGAATGTCATCGCTTCGAGTTCTGCCCGGAAGTGACCGCCAAGCTCTGTCGCATGGGCGAGAACATCGAAGAAGTTCCCATCCAGTACCATCCGCGCTCGGCCGTAGAAGGCAAGAAAATTCGCCACTCCGATGGATTGCAGGCGATCTGGACCCTGATCCGTTACCGTTTGGTCCCCCGCCGCCGCTGGCTGCGCCCGGGCCAGGAGAAACCACAAGCCCCCTTCGCGGTGAGTTTCTCGCGCCTGCCGGCGGAATAGGAGCTCTTCACTTCCTGGCCTGTTTGGAATCGAAGCTTCCGGTTCCGCTCGTTGCCAACACTGCGCAAGCAACAGCCGTCCGGTACAATATCCGGTTTGACTCGGGCCCGATTGGTCGGCGCTGCGGGTAGGCTTTATGTTCAAGAAAATTCTCATCGCGAATCGCGGAGAGATTGCCGTACGCGTTATCCGCGCCTGCCACGAGATGGGAATTGCCGCGGTTGCCGTCTACTCGGACGTGGATCGTGCCTCGCTGCACGTACGCAAGGCCGATGAGGCTTACCCCATCGGCGCGCCCGCCGCATCCGAGTCGTATCTCAATATCACGAAGATTCTCGACGTCGCCGCGCGATCCGGCGCGGACGCCATCCATCCCGGCTACGGTTTTCTTTCCGAGAATGCGAAGTTCGCCAGAGCCTGCGACGATGCGGGCGTGACGTTCATCGGCCCCACCGCTGCAGCCATGGACGCCATGGGATCGAAGACGCGAGCGCGCCAGGCCATGGCACGCGTCGGAGTTCCCTTCGTTCCCGGTACGTCGCGCGGCCTCGAATCGTTCGAGCAGGCAGAAGAGGTCGCGGCGCGCATCGGCTATCCGGTGATGCTGAAAGCCGCAGCCGGCGGCGGCGGCAAAGGCATGCGCCTCGTACACGCACCGGAAGATCTGAAGTCATCGCTGGAAGGTGCGCGCAGCGAGGCGGAGCGCTCGTTTGGCGACAGCGAAGTCTATATCGAGAAGGCGATCATCAACCCACGCCATATCGAGATGCAGGTGCTGGCCGACGAGCACGGGAACACCGTTTATCTCGGTGAGCGCGAATGTTCGCTGCAGCGCCGCCATCAGAAGGTGGTCGAGGAAGCGCCCTCCCCGATCGTCGATCCCGACATGCGGAAGAGAATGGGCGAGGTCGCCGTTCGCGTCGCCCAGGCTGCTGGATACACAAATGCCGGTACCGTTGAATTCCTGGTCGACCAGCAAAAGAATTTCTATTTCCTGGAGATGAACACGCGCTTGCAGGTGGAGCATCCGGTCACGGAGGTGATCACCGGGCTTGACCTGGTGCACCTGCAGATTCGCATCGCAGCCGGAGAGAAGCTGCCCTTCACCCAGGACCAAGTGATGATTCGCGGCCACGCCATCGAGTGCCGCATCTACGCCGAAGATCCCGACGATAATTATTTCCCCAGTCCGGGGAAAATCACGCTCTTGCTATTGCCTTCAGGCCCGGGAATCCGGCGCGACAGCGGCATGTATGAAGGCTGGACGGTGCCCATGGACTACGATCCGCTGCTGGCCAAGCTGATCGGCTACGGCACGGATCGCGACCAGGCGATCAGCCGCCTCACCCGTGCCCTGAACGAATATTTTGTGGGTGGGATCAAAACAAATATTTCGCTGTTCCGACGCATCCTGAGCGATCCCGATTTTCGCGCCGCAAAGATGGATACCGGCTTCCTCGATCGCCTCTTGAAGCAGCAGCGTCCCGAAACGGCGGCGGATCCAAAAGCCACCGAAGTTGCGGTAATCGCCGCCGGCATATTTGCCGTTCTCGGAGCTGCCGCTGCTGGAGCGGGCGAGCGCCCCGTCGCCACCGACTCCGCGAATAGCAAACCGACAGTTGCTTCGAACTGGAAGATTGCAGCGCGCAACGAGGCGACGAGATGAAGATCAATTCAGGCTGCGGGCAAACTGGCAACTGACAATTGTTTCTCATGACGTACGACATCGCCATCGACGGCAAGAGTTACCGGCTCGATCTCAATCGGACCGACGGCCGCTGGTCGTGCCGCGTCGATGGACGCGAAGTGGAAGTCGATGCCGTGCTGGCGCGGCCCGATGTCCTCTCTCTCCGCATCGGCAACCAGGCATACGAAGTGAAGTGCGAACGCGTTGCCGGCGACATGCATCTTTGGGTCGGCAGCGCCCGGTTTGCTGCGGAAGTCCGCGATCCACGGTCATTGCGCGGACGCGCGCGCGCGGTGGATGGTCACGGCCCCAGGAAACTAACCGCTCCCATGCCGGGCAAAATTGTTCGCCTGCTGGTGAGCGAAGGAGTCGAGGTCGAGGCGGGTGCAGGTGTGCTCGTGGTCGAGGCGATGAAGATGCAGAACGAACTCAAGTCGCCGAAGAAGGGGACGATTCGGAAAATTCTGGTCAGCGAAGGTGCCGCCGTCAACGCCGGCGACGTGCTGGCGATCGTCGAATAATAGGCTCGAGCCTCGCCCGAGAACTACTTCTCCATGCCGTTGCTGTCGAGCACCTTCTTCGCGTAGAAGTTCTCAACCTTGGCGGTATCCCGTAAGACTTCGTAATATGCGGCCTTCAGCAATTGTTCGCGACGGTCGTGAAGCTGCGAACGGATGGCTTGCTGCACTCGCGGATCGGCGAGTTCGTGCTGGCCCGCGGGTTCCTTCGACGTCAATTTCACGATGCGGAATCCCATCAACCGGTTCGCCGGATTGAGCACCGTGATCACTGGACTGTACTGCCCGGGCTTGAGCTTCATGACAGCGTCGCGCGTGGCCGGATCCGCTCCCTTCAGACCAGACTCAGGCACGGTACCGAGATCACCGCCATTGCCGGAGGTCTCGGGATCTTCGGAATACTTCATCGCCAGCGTGGCAAAATCGTCGCCGCTATCGAGACGGTTCGCGATCATCTGGATCTTTTTGCGCGCGTCGGCCTCGTTCTGGGCCTTGTCGTTCTGGTCGTGGGCTTGCGGGTTGGGCGCAGGCGTTACCATGATCTGCGCCAGATGGTACTGCGTTTCGATCAGGTTAAACTCCCCCTTGTGCGCGTTGTAGTAGTCGGTAATGTCCTGGTCGGTGACGTTGATCTTGGACGAGACTTCCTTGTTCATCACCTTGTCGAGAGTGATCGAGCGCCGGATATCGCGCTTCACATCGGCGACCGTCCGCTTACTGTCTTTGAGGCGCTTGTCGAATTCTTCCTGCGTAAAGGGGGACTTGAGTTCGTTGAACTTGCGGTCGACCTCTTCGTCGGTGGCCAGCAGTCCGAGTTTCTCGGCGCGCCGCATGATGATCTCGTCCTCGATCATCGTATGCAGAATGTTCAGACGCAGCGCGGTGGCCTGTTCTCCCGTGGGCGCCTGCTGGGCCGAGGCGACATTGGCGTCGTAAACCTTGTCGACGTCAGAGCGGAAAATCTTCCGGCCATCCACGGTAGCCATTACGTCGCCGCCGGTCTGCGTGTTGCAGGCCGCCAGGGCTGCCAGCAGCGCGGCGGCGGAGAATGCCGCGACCAACTGGGCAAAGAATGAGTTTTTTCGCAAGAGTGTTTCTCCGTTCCTGACTGCAACCACAAACAAAATTCAGACCGAAGGAACTGCTGTAGCGCGTTCCTGGAACGTCTTGTTACCTGGATACTGGCGCCGGGGCTGATGGAACGTGCTGCGGCACGGGTTCCCCTGCGTCTTTCAAAGCGGCGTCCAATGCGGCGCGAACTTCACCAATGGGAACTGCGCCGTCGATCTTCTGGCCGTTGATGAAGAGGGCTGGCGTACCGTTTATGCCAAGTCCATCGGCTTCTTTCATCGACGCTCTCACGGCGTCTTCGTTCTGCGCTTTAACGCAAGCCTGCAGCTTCGCCACGTCCAGGTTGTGTTTCTGCCCTTGCAGCATCGTCATCTTGTCGATGGCTTCGAAGCGCGCTCCGGGCGTCTTTTCCGTGTCCACCTCATGCTTGTTGGCGTGAATGTAGTCCGCGAAGTCCCAATAGGCATCGCCGTTTTGTGCTGCCAGGCAATTGGCATCGACCGCGGCATGAAGCGCCCAGGGATGAATCTCAGTCAGCGGATCGTCTTTGTAGATGAAGGTCACCCGGTCGCCGTACTCCTTGAAAATCTCGGGAAACAGCGTTTGGTGCATCCGCGAGCAGAACGGACATTCAAAGTCGTCGAAATTGATGGCTACAACTTTGGCCGACTTGGCTCCGCGCGAAGGCCGGCCGGTAACGTCGATCTTGCTCATCAGCTCAGCGAATGGATCTTTGGTCAAATCGAACTTGGTCACGCGCAACATGGTGGCGCGATCTTTCGAAAGCAGGAACTTGTAGTCCTTCTGCTTGCCGTCGCCACCGTCAATGTTCACAGACACCGCATCATACCCGGGCATTTCTGTGCTGGGAGTGATCGCGCCGACGGTCACCTTCACCTCAGCGGGAATCGTATAGAAAGAGCGCACCTGGTGCTCGATCTTCCGAGCCACATCGGGAGGCGCGGACTGGGCAACGCAGCCCAGGCAAACCAGAAGCAGAAGGAGCAGCGAACGTCGAATTAGGGTCACCAGAAACCGCCTCAGCATCACTCGTGATCTCTCGATTATCTCACAGCATATGCGACTCAGCCCCGGAGGCGGCGGGCCTGAGGCGCTGCTAGCCGATGCGGCGGAGCTGTTCCGCGGGCAGCAAAGAGTTCATCGATCCGGAGCGGAATCCTTCCAGATCGAGCGTCACGAACTTGAAGCCCAGCGCCTTGAAAATCGCTGTGAATTGGGCTGCGATGGCCGGATTCAGCGCACGCTCCAGTTCCTCCCGGGCGATCTCAATGCGGACGATGTCACCATGATGGCGCACGCGAAACTGCCGGAACCCCAGGGCTCGAATCGCGTCTTCGCCGCGTTCGACCACGGCGAGCGCCTCGCGCGTCACCGGACGGCCGTACTCGATGCGCGACGAGAGGCAGGCCGATGCCGGTTTGTCCCAGATGCGCAATCCAGCCTGCAGCGCCAGTTCGCGAATCTCCTGCTTGGTGAGGCCTGCCTTCAGTAAGGGAGCGGCCACGTGGTGCTGCTTGGCAGCCTGTTGCCCGGGGCGGAAGTCACCCTGATCGTCGAGGTTCACGCCGTAGGCAATCGCGTCGAATCCGCGCGTGGCGCGCAGCTTTTCCATCACCGCAAAAAGTTCGTCTTTGCACTGAAAGCAGCGCTGCCCGTCATTGCGCGCATATTCGGGATGGTCGAGTTCCGAAGTGGAGATGATTTCGAGCGGAATCCCCTGCTCGTTGGCAAAGGCGATGGCGTCGCTGAGGTGTGTGCGGGCCAAGCTGGGTGAATCGGCGATCACCGCCAGCATGTCAGCCCCGAGAACTTGGTGAGCGGCCCAGGCGAGATACGCGGAATCGACGCCGCCAGAATACGCGACGAGCACGCGGCCGAGCTGGCGCAGCTCGGCCTGCAGTTGAGAATGCTTTGCGCCGGTGCCGGTTTCCGCGCCCTGCATAGCTACTATGGTACCAGCCTCGCGCCCAGACGCGAACGCTAGTACAGCCGCTCCTGCCGCCTCAGATTTCCGAACGAGCCGATGTTTGCCAGGCTGAAGGTGAAGCGAAACAGATTCTCGTTGCGCACGTTCGCGATGGCATACCGGCGGTATTCGACCGTCATGCCGCAGCAATCCCAGTTGTAGGTGGTTTGAGCGGTGGCGAACTGCAACTGCCCGGTCTCGGAGTCGAAGCCAAAGCTGCTGGCGGCACTGAATCCCCGGCGGGTCAGCCCGCCATAGCCCAGGGCCACTCGGAATTGCTGATACTTACAGGTGGGTTCCGTGGTTGTGCTGGTGGACGAACTCAAACACGTTCCTTCGTTCGGCGTGGCCGCCACAGTAGACTGCGGAATCTGCAGAAACGCATCTCCACCCCCGACCGTGAAAGGGCCCAGATTGTAGTTCACCAGCAGCGTACTGGCGTTGATGCGGCCCAACTGAAAGTCGTAGTCGAGATCCCACTCGGTGTCAGTGTGTTTACTGGTCGCAACCCGCAGACGCGAGACTAGGGGAGAAAGATGCCGAGGCTCGGTGGCGAACGCGATGCCCGTCAGTTCCTCCGTGGTTGTAAAGACGTTGCGCTGGCCGGGCACCAGTGCTCCGCCGAAGGTGGGATCGAGGAAATATTTCTGGATAAGTTCCCAAGTGGCTACTTCCTTGGTTGCTGGACCCGGAGCGCAGGGCTGGCTGTCGAGATTGTTCACGCGCTGCCAGGGAACGGTCTGTTCCGGGGCTGCGGAACCGACCGCGATGCCCGCCATGGACGTGTCGCACTCCTGGACCGGTGACGACGTCTTCGCGTAGAGGCGGGTCACAAATCCGTACTCGACCTCATGCGTATTGCTCAGGATGTCGCGCTCGTCGAAGTGGAGCACATTTGCGAAGTCGTTTACCCCAGTCACATAACGGTAGACGACGCGTGGCTCGATCACGTGTTTCCACTTTTTTCCCAGATATTGCTTGTCGAATATTTTCTCGAGAACCGGCGGCCGCACCTCTACTGACGTTTCCAGGGCCTGGCGGTTTGTAGGATCGTTGATGGCGACGCCGTTCACAAAACGCTCGCTGTAGTACGTTTCATGCAGGGTTAGCGCCGGGCGCAGGGACCAGCCGGCGAGGTGCAAGGGCAGGGCAATCTCGGGATTGAAATCGAAGCGCCCCAGCACTCCTGCGGTAAAGCCGGGCTCGCTGCGCGAAAGACCCGCCACCGAGGCGTCGAATGACCACAGGAACGGCGAGTGTCCCAACGGGCGGTCGACGCTGGATGCGTCCGCGCTGGGGGTGTGCAGGATTCGAATGGAATCAAAAGTTGGCGGATTCGAAAGTGTGCCGTCGGGGTTGGTGGTTTGAAAGAAGCTCTGATAGCGCTCGAACATACCACCGAACGAAAAGCCGGTGGCAGATTTCGACAGAAAAAGCTGTGACTTTACTTCCGAGTTGATGGCTTGGGTGTAGACCTCATTGAAGGCCAGCCGGAACAGAAACGAACTCAGATAGTCGATATTGGAAACGGCGCGGAAGCCGTAGAAGTTGCCTTCGGCGGCAAGGCGAGCTTCCTGGCCGCCTTCTTTCAGCGGGGGATATCCGATGCCGCGGTCGATCACGCCGAAGAAATTCAGGTCGAGGTAGGAAGTGTCGCTGGGACGCGCCCGAAACTCTCCTCTTTGCGCCCACCCTCGCTTGGACATATATTCTGCGCCCACCGTGGCGTCCATGCTGCGATTGATGACCCAATAGAAGGAATCGCCAATCTCATTTCCGTTGGTGGAGGACCGGCCCACGCTCGGCACCAGGAAACCCGTATCTCTCACTTCTCTGGCTACCGGATGCGTCGCGTACGGAAAGTAGAGAACGGGGAATCCGTGCAGCCAGAACGTGCTGTGATAAATCTGGGCATTCCCGCCCACGTCGACCACGATTTTGTGCGAATTGAACTGCCACTTGGGATGCGGAAGCTCGCAGGTAGTAATTGTGCCGTCGTAGACGAGGTAATGGTCGGGGCTGGTCTTCTCCACGATTTTGCCAGTGAAGGCAAACGGAGCGGTCGAGGTCAGCACAACCGTCTTACCGGTAAAGCGGAGTCCGGTGGTCGCGGTTACGTCGTAGAAGCGCCCGCTCTCCGCGCTCAGATTGTAGGTTCCATGGCTGGCCTTGATGTGGTCATCGTTCGGGCCGCCGTCGAGCTTGAAGTGCCCCGAGGCCGTGGCCTCACCGCTGTCGGAATTGTAGGTGACTTCATCGGCCCGCAGGATATAGCTGCGGTAGTGAATTTCGGCGTTGCCATGCAGTTTGTAGACGTCACCGTCCTTTTCCTGCTGGTCGGCACAGATGGTTGCGGAGTCGGAGTCTTGAGTTGCAGCCTGCCGGGCGCAGGGAGCGCTGGAGGCTGGCGCCGGGCTCGGGGCTTTCTGAGTCGCCTGCGGTGTGGAGGGAACTGGGTCCTGATCAGATTTTCCCGAAAGCAACTGGCTGGTTACTAGCGCGGTGGCGAGAAGCTGATGACAAAGAAACAGCGCCGTGATAAGGAATCTAGTGCGAAGAGTCATCGGAAGAAAATCAACGGAAGAAGATCGTCCGTTGAAGACGAACCTTCCCTTTCGGCTGTTTTGCCGCGGCATCGTGAACTTAGCACGGCGCTGGCCGCGCGGCAAAGTGGCGAAAGAGGCTAGGATTCCCGTGGCATCCCTTCCGGTTGTACGTATAGGTCGAACTGATACGATTTCAAAAGACTGGCATTCATGAATTGTCCGCTGTGTGGAGAAGTTTGCCGTTGCCCATTGGAGCCCCTTCGCGCGGCATCATCGCACTGGCGGCCTGACCGCGAGTCTGGAGCCACGGCGCCGTCCGTTGCCGCCTTGGAGTTGAACCGGGTGGATCCGGAAGGCGCGGAAACGCGTATTGCCGAAGATGCCGATCGGAATCCCTCGCCGGAATCCGCCTCGCCATCCGACGCCGGGGCCGTGCCTCAGGTCGCGTCCGCTCCCGCCTGGCGCGACGAACTTTCCCACCGGCTCAACCGTTATCGCGCGCGCCGCAAAGTGCGTCCGCCTCGTTACCCGTCTCTCAGCCTGCAGTTTGACGCCGCTGAGTCGTCGACCAGCCCCAATCATGCCAGCGGATATTCGCCACTCCCGGGGTTCGAGCCGGTCTCGAACCATGCTCTCGCGCTCGATGGACTGAGGCACGAGCCTACCGCTACGGTGGAGACAGAAGGGCAAATCCGGCCTTCGACCGCGGAAGAAGCTTCGCCGCAGCCCCTTCACCAGCCCACGGGACATACTAGCGCGGGGCCTGCCAGCGCCAAAATTATTGAGTTTCCGAGGTTTGCCTGGGGACCGCCTTCTCCTCCACCGGATCAACTGGCCGAGCCGGTCAGCGAGCGCCCGCGAATCCTGGAAGTGCCCGAGGTTGCGCCTCCGCCTCCGGCGCTTGGCGGAATCACCATGGAAGCGGCCGAACGACAGGAAGCGGAAAGGCGGCCTGGTATCGATATACCTCTGCAAAGCGCGCCGCTGGGCTTGCGCTTTGTGGCCACCCTGATCGATGGATTGTTCATCGCTGCCGCATCGGTTCTCTTCGCTTTCATTTCCTGGAAGGTAGCCGCCGTGCGTCCGCCGCTGTTTCAGATTCTGGGACTGGCAGCTGGAATCCCCTGCCTGTTCTGGGCGGCATACCAGTACCTGATGATCGTCTACGCCGCCAGCACTCCGGGATTGCGCGTCGCCGGCCTCGAACTCGCCCGCTTCGACGGCACTTCCACCAGTCGCTCACTGCGGCGCTGGCGCGTGCTGGCCGCCTGCCTGTCGGCTGTTTCTGCCGGCATGGGCTATGCCTGGGTCTTTCTCGATGAGGACGCCCTCTGCTGGCATGACCGGATCACCCACACCTACCTCGCCCCCGGGAAGGCCCAGTCCAAACCCGGGCTCCCGAAGACTTAGGACCGCAGCCCACAGGAATGCCCGCCTAGCTCCGCGTGCGGTTGCCCCAGCAACCTTCTGCGAACACCAGAAATCAAATTCTCAACAAACTGTTTACCCTTTGGTTCCTGTGGTTTAGGCTAAACATCCTATGCGCGTTTCCATAACCTTCCTGCTTCTGATCGCCACCGCCGCTTCCGCTGTCGCCCAAGGACCCAAACCGGTGGCCGAACGCCTAGCAGCCCAAAACGCACTCTTCGACGAACAGTACGAAGCGGATCTCCGCAACTTTCCGGAGCGCGCGACCGCCTTTGGCGACTACCGCTACAACGACCGGCTCGCCGACTACTCGCTCGACGCCATCCTGCGGCGTCATCAGACTGAGGAAGCCTTTCTGCAGCGCCTTGAGGCCATCCCCACGGCTGATTTCTCGGACCAGGACCAAGTCTCCCATGATCTGTTGATGCGCGTCCTGCAGCAGCGCATCGCCGACTTCGATCTGAAGGAATACGAGATGCCGATCAACCAGCAAAGCGGCATCCATACCAACCTCGCCGATCTGCCGCTGGCCGTTCCTTTTGATTCCGTCAAGCACTATGAAGACTACATTTCGCGCCTGCACCAAATTCCGCGTGCCCTCACCCAAGTCACCGAGGTGCTCCGTGCCGGCATGAAGGACAAGCTCATGCCGGTGCGATTCCTCGCGGAAAAGATTCCGGCGCAGTGTCAGGGCATTATCGATGCCGATCCGTTCCTGCTGCCGACCAAGAAATATCCCGCCAGCATTTCGCCGGAAGATCAGAAGCGTCTGACTCAGGAGATCACGGACGCCATTCACGTCGACGTACTTCCCGCTTACAAGACTTTCGCCGCTTTCATCCAGACGGAATATGCGCCTCAGGGTCGTACGACTCTTTCCATCACTTCGCTTCCCGACGGCCAAAAGCGCTATGAAAACGACATTTACGCCCGCACCACGACTCACATGACGGCGGACGAGATACACCAGCTCGGTCTGCGCGAGATGGATCGCATCGAGGCCGAAATGACTGCGATCGCCAGGAAAGAGGGCTTCGCCGACCTCGCGTCTTTTCGGGCATCGCTGAAGACCAATCCCAAGTACATTCCCACCTCCGCCGAGCAGATCCTCGACGATTTTCGCCATTACATCGCGCAGATGGACCCAAAGCTTCCCGAACTCTTCACTCTGCTGCCCAAGTCGCCAGTCACCGTCGAGGCCATACCGGAATTTCAGGCAGCGGCCGCGACTCACTATATGACCGGAACGCCGGATGGCAAGCGGCCGGGCCGGGTTGTCGTTGCCACCTCCAAGTTCGCCGAGCGCTCGTTAATCGACGACGAGGCCATTGCCTACCACGAAGGCGTGCCCGGACATCACATGCAGCTTTCCGTGCAACAACAACTCGAGGGCTTGCCGAAGTTCCGTCTGCATGGTCTGGGCTTCAACGCGTATATCGAAGGCTGGGCTCTTTATGCCGAGCAACTTGGCAAAGAAGTTGGCTTCTATCAGGATCCCGTGTCCGATTACGGGCGGCTTTCCTCCGAGCTTTTCCGGGCTGTTCGTTTAGTCGTGGACACCGGGATTCACGCCAAAGGATGGAGCCGCGATCAGGTGGTGGACTTCTTCCGCAAATCCGGCGCAGTGGATGAGCCTACGATTCAGTCCGAAACCGACCGCTACATCTCGTGGCCGGCTCAGGCGCTCAGTTACAAGCTCGGCCAATTGAAGTTCCGCGAACTCCGGGAGCGGGCGCAGAAAGAGTTGGGTCCGAAGTTCGATTTGCGCACATTCCACGACGAGATGCTCGACGGGGGCACCCTGCCGCTCGACATGCTCGACGCCCGCACCGACAAATGGATTGCGCAACAAAAAGCAAAATGACGACTCGCTGGCGCCGGAAGCAAAAGCAAATCAACCACGAAGGGCACGAAGTATCACGAAGGGGTGCATTTCTTAGCTCTCCTATCGTGTGGCCTCGTGTCCTTTGTGGTTGAGATGTTCAGCCACGGCACCACGAAGTGACTGCCGGCAAACGACTGGACCATGGCTGTGCTATCTTCAATGGGTTCATCGTGATCGCAGTTTCCGCCATTCATTGGAAGCATGGCCACATCCCCTGAAGGTACAAAACCGGCAGTAAGGGTCTTCGTCGCCACTACGGTGATGCTGACCTTCATTTCGTTTTGGCGCGCCTCCGCCATCGTTTTGTCGGATTTGGCTTCCTCCGCTTATTACGCCGGCGGTGACGCCGAGAAGGTCATCGGCAAGAGCGCGCCCTGGTTCATTCTGGCGGTCATGCTGTTCAGTTACGCTGTGCGGGCGCTGTATATCGAGTCCAGCAGCATGTTCGTGCGCGGCGGCGTTTATCGCGTCGTCAAAGAGGCCATGGGTGGAACGCTCGCCAAGTTTTCCGTCTCGGCCCTGCTCTTCGACTACGTTCTCACCGGTCCCATCAGCGCGGTTTCCGCCGGGCAATACCTGGCGGGATTCATCAAGGACATCGGGGTGGTCCTTCACCGCCCGCTGAACTTCTCCGACGACCACTTCGCGGCGGGGCTGGCGGTCATCATCATCGTCTACTTCTGGTGGAAGAACACGCAGGGCATTCACGAATCCAGCCAGAAGGCGTTGCAGATTATGGCCATCACCACCGTGATGGTGGTGATTCTGATCATCTGGTGCGCGATCACGGTCTTGCGGGCGCCAATCCAGTTGCCTCCCAATCCGCTGCACGCGGGCGTGGTTCCGCTGAACAAAGAGTCGCTGGGCTGGCTCAACGGAACCTGGTTCAGTCACATTACCTGGATCATCCTGTTCGTGGGTTTCGGGCATTCCGTGCTGGCCATGAGCGGCGAGGAAACGCTGGCTCAGGTCAACCGCGAAATCGAACATCCCAAGCTGAAGAACCTGGAGAAGACCGGGCTGGTGATTTTCATTTACAGCCTGCTGTTCACCTCGCTGGTCTCGTTCTTCGCGGTGATGATCATTCCGGACAGCGTCCGCCCGCAGTACTTCGCGAACCTCATTGGCGGCATCGCCATGTATCTGGTGGGGCCAGCCAGCTTGAAGCTCCTGTTCCACGGCTTCGTGGTGCTGGTGGGGGTGCTGATCCTGGCGGGCGCGCAGAATACTTCCATCGTGGGCGCGAATGGCGTCCTGAACCGCGTGGCCGAAGATGGTGTACTCACTGCCTGGTTTCAGAAGCCGCATCACCGCTACGGCACCAGCTACCGCATCATCAACCTGATCGTCGGCATGCAGCTGTTGACCGTCTTTCTAAGTCTCGGCAACGTGTATGTGCTGGCTGCGCTCTATGCCTTTGGCGTGATCTGGAGCTTCACCATGAAGTCCCTGGCCGTGCTCGTGTTGCGCTTCACCGAGCCGGGGAACCGGGAATGGAAAGTGCCGGGAAACCTGCACATGGGGAAAACCGAAATTCCGGTGGGCCTGACGCTCATTTCAATCGCGCTGTTCATCACGGCCATCGTGAATCTGTTTACGAAATACGAGGCCACCATCGCCGGCTTGATCTTCAGCGGCGTATTCTTCACGATCTTCACCATCTCCGAGCATCATGTCGCCAAAGAGCGTCACGGCAAGCCCGAGCAACTCGACCAGTTCCGGGTTTATGGCAACCAGGAGCTCGGCAGCGGAGCCATGGGAGTGCGGCCCGGCAATATCCTGGTCGCGGTGCGCGATCCCCGCAATCTTTACTACTTGCGGCACGTGCTCGGTCACACTCATACCGGCAAGCAGGACGTGGTGGTCATGAGTGCCCGCCTCTATCATCGCGAGCACAGTTTCAGCGGTAGTTCGGTGTTTGAAGCCAGCCAGGTATTCGACCACTACGAGCAGGAGCTTTTCACCGCGGCGGTGGCCGTGGCCGAAAAAGAAGGGAAGCCCATCTCGCTGCTGGTTGTGCCCGCGACCGATGTATTCGAGGCCATCATGGTGACCGCGCAGCGCCTCGATTCCAGCCGCGTGATCTGCGGGCTTTCCAATAAGCTCACCGCCGACGAGCAGGCCAAGCTGACCGGCGACGCCTGGGAGCGCCTGCCCGAACCGCGTCCACGGCTGATTTTGGAAGTATGCGCTCCTGATGGAACCATCCGCGAATTCGCCATTGGACCCCATGCGCCCCGCATGCGCCCGCAGGATGTCGAACTCATGCACCGGCTTTGGCTCAACATTACTGCCGACCCTAAGTTCGCTGGTGCGCATCACTACCACATCGTGGCCCTGGCTCTAGAGGAGTTGCAGCGGGAGTTGAGCACAGAGCAACGAGCACAGTTGCTAAAAAAGCTGCAGGACGAGATGAACGGTCCAGCCCGCTCTGATTTAGATTCTTGAGGAGGTCCCCGATGGCACGCATTCCCGGCGCTCCTTGCAGTCAGGGCGGCCCGATCCGCCGGTTGTTTGTGGGGATCGTTTACTCTCTGACCCAGCGCAGGCTTGGCCGCGTCATCATGCCTATCCAGGTGACCGCGCATCATCCCAAAATCCTGTGGGGATATGGCCAGATGGAGCAATCGCAGGCAGGCAGTAAGCTCGTCGACCACAAGCTCAAAGGGCTCGCCGAGCTCCGAGTCGCCACGCTCGTGGGGTGCCCGTTTTGAATCGACATCGGTTCTGCCGTGGGCAGAGCGAGCGGCATCACGACCGGACAAATTGCCAACCTTGCCCACTACCAGACTGATTTCAATTTTTCCGCACTGGAGAGGCTGGTCCTCGAGTATGCCGACGGCATGACTCGGACTCCGGTGGAAGTTTCCGACGCGCTATTTGCCAAGCTGCGTGAGCGGTTCACCGAAGCCGAACTGGTGGAACTCACCTCTGCGATTGCATGGGAAAACTACCGTGCCCGCTTTGATCACGCCTTCGGAGTCGAGGCAGAGAATTTCGCTGAAGGGGCGGTCTGTGCCCTGCCGGTGAGGGCAACCGTCCCAACCTCGGCGCCTTAAAGTAGCGCCGGCAACTTGCCCTCGCATGCGGGGCCGAAAGAAGGCCCCAGCATAAATCGCTGGGGCCAAACCCGCATATAGACGCGGGGAGGATCCTAGCTGTGTAGCTCTCTGGCGCAGCAACTCGGGGCGGTCTTCTCGCTCTTCATGCCCGAGCAGCAGCCTTTCTCGCCATCCTTGCCACAGCTGCCACCGCCGCATGCAGCTGCCGTCTTGTCTTTGCCACAGCTGTCTTTGCTGCAGTCATCTTTGCAGCAAGAGGCGGCCTTGTCCTTGCCGTTCTTCATGCAGGACAGGGCATCCTTCCCGCCGCCCGACGTCGCGTCCTTACTGGCGCAGCACGAAGCCATCTCCTTGCCGTTGTTGGCCTTCATGTCATGATGCGCGCAGCAGGCGGGCGCATCCTTTGCATCGGCCGCGGCCATCTTGTCACAACACGCGCACTTTGCCTTTTCCGCCGGCAGGGTGCGCTGTTGCGCTGTGGAAGGTGTGGTTTGGGTTGAGGTTTGGGCCCAAGTCGCAACGGTCAGGGCCAGGATCAGGGCAAACATCTTGTATCGCATGATTGCAGTCTCCGTAATATGTCTGAACTTGCTTTTCCGAGCTCACGCACGGTCCGAAAGCAGACAGACACCGACTATGCAGACTGTCTGCTTCGTGAAGGGAATGCGCCTCTGGCGCGAGAGAAGGACTCAGATGCGGAGAACAGTACTGCGTACGGAATAAAGCTGGAACGGATTGCTGCCGGGAGCCTCGACGGCGAGGCGATTTCGACCGTCGCGGCGTTGGTCCGCGATGGCTACAGGCACGCCGTCGGAGCCAGACCGTACCGTAGGGTTCGCCGCGGGCAGCGCTGGCTGACTTTGCGGTGCTGGTTTAGCGCAGCATGGGTGCTGGTCGCCGCACGGCATGGCCGCAGGTGCAGGCATCACGAAGAGCGGTGTTACAGGGCGGGAATGAATGCCCGGACAGCACGAGTGATTGGGCATGCTGGCAGAAGGCTCGACTGACTTCTGCGCAGCCGCAGGTTGCAGCTGTGATGCAAACCCTACAGGCACGCTCCCGAACGCAAGCGTAGCCAGCACAGTAGCGGCGATGAATCTCTTCTTCATCCCAGTCGGCTCTAACTCAGATTGACAGGGATGGCAACGCGAGTCTGTGATCAGCGTCACAAGCCGGGGTACACAAAAACATCCGAGGCCATGTTTTCGACATCTTCACCAGCAGTCGAACGCGCTGATGAGTAGCACGCCGACTTCCGCCACAGCGGCCATGATCACGAACATGAAAATGGCGGTTGGTCTATGGACATTACCTTCACGAAGGCAGCCAAAACAACGATCAAGAAACTAATCAAGGCGGCCGCCCAAAGCATGTGCGGCTTCGGTGCACGACGCGCCCCAATCACAGTCCCTATCAAAGCCGTCACCAAGGCGGCTACGCGCAGAAGAGCGGCACCGTTGAGAACCGCCAGACTCACTCTCAGCACAACCACCCTTTCGAGCTGCGCGTAGAGGATTATGCCTCCGGTAGCCACGACAAGCCCCGCAACCACTGCCCAATTGGATATGGTACGGGTTGACATGCGGGAATTGTCCTCCGAAGGGATTTCCGTGAGCCGCGTCTAGTGTTTGAGAATATTCTCCAGCGATGCCCGAAGGCTGCTGAAACGAAAGGGATATCCGCTCATCACCAGCTGCGTCGGCTCGACGCGCTGGCTGCCCAGCAGTACCGTCTCGCCCATTTCGCCAAAGGCCAGTTTCACAACGAAAGCCGGTACAGGGAAGATCGCGGGCCGCGAGAGCACGCTGGCCAGCGTCTGGGTGAATTCTGCATTCGTCACCGGCTTGGGCGCAACCATGTTCACCGGGCCTTGCAGAAGGTCGCTCTTCAGAATGTGGTGAATGGCTCCGACCATGTCCTGCACATCAATCCAACTCATCCACTGCTGCCCGTCTCCGATCTCTCCGCCCACGCCCATTTTGAAGGGAGTCAGCATCTTCCCCAGCGCTCCGCCCTTGGGGCTGAGCACGATGCCGGTGCGCATCTGGACCGTCCGAATGCCCGCATCAATTGCAGCGCTGGTTGCCGCTTCCCACTCGCGGCACACGTCAGGAAGGAACCCACTGCCGGGCGCGCTCTCTTCGTTCAACCCTTCGTTGCCGCGGTCGCCGTAGTACCCAATTGCCGAGCTGCACACGAATACCTGCGGCTTCTCTTTTGCTTGTGCCAGGGCCTGCGCCAGGGAGCAGGTGCCCACGACTCGGCTGTCGCGGATCTTCCGTTTCTTTTCGTCCGTCCAGCGTCCGACAATGCTCTCGCCGGCGAGGTGAACGACCGCGTCGAAGCCGGAAACCGCCTCGGGAGCAATCGGCTTCCCGGGATTCCACGAGATCTGCTCCTCGCCGGTGGCCGCCCCGCGCACTAGCCGGGTGATTTCATATCCTCGGGTCTTGAGAGTAGGAAGAAGCGCTGCGCCGATTGGCCCGGAAACGCCGCTGACAAGGATTCGAGAAATCATGGCTGGCAGATTGTCACTGTACCAGCTTGCCGCGTCATCATCCAAACCCGTGATGAATTTGAAGAGTTCGGAGCATTTGAAATGCGAATCCCGCGCATTCAGGGTATCGCCTGAGCCCGATGCAGCGGAGACTGCCACCCTGCCAAGGTATAATCGACGGCGAGTCCCGTTGTAACCTCTGCCCGGAGCCCCCTTCTCTCGCGGGTATAATCCATCATGGCGAGCTTGCGCCAACAGATCGCTACCACTGCCCTCACGCTGACCAAGTTCCGCGACTTGATGAAGCGGATGCAGGAGAACCGTCCCCAGGACGATCTGACCATCGTCAAGAAGGCCTACGACTACTCCCTCAAGCATCACGAAGGCCAGATGCGGGCCTCGGGCGAACCTTACCTGGTTCACCCCCTCGAAGTGGCTCTCGTCCTTGCCGAAATGAAAATGGATCCGGTCGCCGTCGCCGCCGGCCTGCTGCACGACTCGGTCGAAGACACGTCGGTCACGATCGTCGACATCCGCAAGGAGTTCGGCGAGCAGGTCGCCCACATCGTCGAAGGCGTCACCAAGATCAGCAAAATTGACTTTGCCACCCGCGAAGAGCAGCAAGCCGAAAACCTGCGCAAGATGATGCTGGCCATGGTCGATGACATCCGCGTGGTGCTCATCAAGCTGGCTGACCGCCTGCACAATATGCGCACCCTCGAGCACCTGCCGCCCGACCGCCAGCACAAAATCGCCGAAGAGACGCTGGAAATCTACGCGCCCATCGCGCACCGCTTGGGCATGGGCAAGATTCGGGGCGAGCTCGAAGACCTCGGCTTCCGCTTCCTCGATCCTCTCGGTTACGAGCAGGTGGAAAAATCCGTCAACGCCCGTCGCAAAGAAGGCGAAGCCTTCCTCGCCAAGATGCAGACGACAATTACGGATAAGTTGAAAGAGGCCGGCATTCAGGCGCGCGTGGAAAGCCGCATCAAGCGGCTCTACAGCATCCACAAGAAACTGCAGCGCCAGCGCATTTCCGTCGACCAGGTCTACGACCTTTGCGCCATGCGCGTGATTACGCGTTCGCTGCAGGATTGCTACGCCGTTCTCGGCATCATTCACAACCTGTGGCGGCCGGTTCCGGGACGCATCAAGGATTTCATCGCCATGCCGCGCCCCAACTTTTACCAGTCGCTGCACACCTCGGTGATCACAGAAGACGGCACGCCGTTTGAAATCCAGATCCGCACCGAGGAAATGCACAAGATGGCGGAAGAAGGCATCGCCGCCCACTGGAAATACAAAGACGGCCCCGTCTCGGCGCAGGATGAGCAGCGACTCGCCTGGTTGCGGCAGGTGGTCGAGTGGCAGCGCGACGTCAGCGATCCTAACGAATTTCTGTCCACGCTAAAGGTCGATCTCTATCCCGAAGAGGTCTACACCTTCACGCCCAAAGGCAAGGTAGTAGTCCTGCCGCGCGACGCCACGCCGGTCGACTTCGCCTACAGCGTGCACACCGAGGTCGGCCACACCTGCATCGGCGCCAAGGTCAACGGACGCATGGTGCCCCTGCGCCACAAACTCCATTCGGGCGACATCGTCGAGATCCTGACTCAGCCCGGCCACAAGCCCAGCCGCGATTGGCTCGGCCTGGTCAAGTCGTCACGCTCGCGCAACAAGATCAAGCACTGGCTCAACGTTCACCAACGTGAGCGGGCCATTGAAATCGGCCGCAAGCTGATCGAAAAAGAGGCGCGCAAGTACCGCATCGCGCTCAAAGAGATCAAGGACGAAGAGTTGCACAGAGTGGCTTCCGGCTACGGCCTGGGCAAGGCCGACGACCTGATGTCCGGCATCGGCTACGGAAAATATTCCGCGCGCCAGGTCCTCGCGCGCCTGCTGCCCGCCGGGGCAACGCACTCGATTGCCGGAGATATCGAATCTGAAGGCCTTACGTCGCAACCCGGCGGCATTGCCAGCGTCGTGCGCCGCGTCTTTGGCGATCACAACGCCATCACCGTCCGCGGCCAGGGCGACATGATGGTCTACCGCGCCCGCTGTTGTAATCCCATTCGCGGAGAAAGCATCGTCGGCTACATCACGCGCGGCAAAGGCGTGGCCGTGCACTCCATCCACTGCCCCAACGTGACGAATCTGATGTACGAGCCGGAACGCAAAATCGACGTCGAATGGGCCCGCGACGATAGCACCCCAACGTCGTATCCCGTGAAACTCACGGTGTTCTGCGACGACCGCTTCGGCATGTTGAAGAGCATCACCGGAGTGATCGGCGATGCCAAAAGCAACATCCGCAACATTACCGCGCACACTTCCAACAGCCAGGCCAGCGTCGAAGTCGTCCTCGACATCTCCGACCTGAAGCACCTGGAGCAGATCATTGCTGGCTTGCGGAAAATCCCCGGCGTCCACGAAGTGCAGAGACTGCAGAAAATCTAGTTGGCAGCACCCACTTGTTAACGACCCTGCCTTGTCATCCTGAGCGCGGCGAAGGACCCATGCATTCCCAGCCGGTTGCAGAGGTCCTTCGCGGCCAAGAACGCCGCTCAGGATGACAAAGGATGACAACGATGACGACGCAGTGGATGGTCCTCTGTGGTACTCTGTGCCCTCTGTGGTTTGCTTTTTCTAAGAACTGTTATGCGCGAAGTCATTTCCACTAAAGACGCTCCTCAAGCCATCGGCCCTTACTCACAAGCCATCAAAGCCAACGGATTGATTTTTGCTTCGGGACAGATCGCCATCGACCCCGCAAACCAACAAGTGATCACGGGAGACGTTGCCGCGCAGACCGACCGAGTCCTGCGCAATCTGTCGGAGATTCTGGAAGCCGCTGGCAGCGGCCTGGGGAAGGTGGTTCGCACCACGGTCTTCTTGAAAAATATGTCCGACTTCGCCGCGATGAACGCCGTCTACGGCAAGCACTTCAGCACTACGCCCCCCGCCCGCTCCACAGTCGAGGTCGCGCGGCTGCCCAAAGACGTGCTCGTAGAAATCGACGTCATCGCACTCGCATGACAACGAACTCCAACCACAAGGATACAGAGATGCGCAGAGGAAACATAAAGCCCCTGGGTTCCTGCTGTGCCTCTGTGGTTAAGAAGTGTTTGGAGGAGCCCAGCATGACGAAGAATGCAATCGTGGCAGTTGCTGCGTTGACCCTCGCAGCGATCCTTTCCGCGCAGACGCCCACCCACAAGCCCATTCCGGTGGTTCGCCCCAACACCAACGCTCCCACCAAGGTCACGGGCGACGGCGTCAAAACCGACTCTGGCCTGCAGTACTGGGACATCAAAGTCGGCCTTGGCCCCCTCGCCCAAGCGGGCGACCATGTGAAGGTTCACTACACCGGATGGCTCACCACCGGCAAGAAGTTCGACAGCTCAGTCGATGCGCACCAGCCCTACGAATTTACGCTGGGGCAAGGCGGCGTCATCAAGGGATGGGACGAAGGAGTCGCGGGAATGAAGGTTGGCGGCAAGCGCCAGTTGCGCATTCCGCCAGAACTGGCTTACGGAGCGGAGGGGCATCCACCTCAGATTCCGGAAAACGCCACGCTGATTTTCGATGTGCAGCTGCTCGCGATAAAGTAAGGGCCCGAACCACAGAGAACACCAGGGAGCGCAGAGGAATAAAGCCTCTGTGGAACTCAGTGTCCTCTGTGGTTAAGTGATTCTTACGCCTTGACGACTTTGCCGCTGCGCAGGCAGGATGTGCAGACGCGCATACGCTTGGTGGCCGCGCCCACGCGGGCGTGCACCGGACGCAGGTTGATGTTCCAGCGCCGCTTCGTGACGTTATGCGCGTGGCTGATGCGGTTTCCCGCTTGCGGCTTCTTGCCGCAGATATCACATTGTTGTGCCATGACGACTCCCAGAAAATTCAGTACTTGTAGGGCAAACCTAAATTTTACAGGAACTTGGCCAGATTCGGCAATGCCTTAACCCCGAGAGCCCCGAGAGCCCCGAGAGTGTGGATCTTATGCCCATTCCCAATCCGGATCAAAAATCCGGCCAGAGTGATATGCGTCACAGACGGCTAGCTTGACTCCCGTGAAGACTGACCTCGAAGAACGGAGTCCCCGAAGGGGACGCCACCCGTGGCCATACCTATCCAAACGTCCTCATTCATTGCGTATTCAGCACGAAGAATCGACAAAACTCCATCCCCGACGACCTGAGTGAAAAACTCTCCATGTATTTCGTGGGAATCGGCACCCCGGCCCTTGTGCGATACTTATGCCATGCAGTCCCCGCTCCAAGCCGCCCCTGCGGCCACCGATCCCAAGTCGGTCAAGGTGAATCTCACCACCGGCACTGGAGTCGATATCGAATGGAACGACGGGCACGCCTCGCACTATAACTTCGTGTACCTGCGCGACGCCTGCCCCTGCGCCATGTGCGAGGAGGAGCGCAGCAAAGCTGGACGCCGCCCCGGCGATCCTGTCACCGCCGCGCCCGGCGCGCTGCTGATCTTTAAGCCCAACGCCAAGCCGCTATCCGCGGAGGGCGTGGGCAAGTACGCCATCAAGTTCTCGTGGAACGATAACCACGATCTCGGCCTCTACTCGTGGAAGTTCCTGCGTGAAATCTGTCCGTGCGCCGAGTGCCAAGCGGCGCCTAAGGGTTAGGGTTAACGACGGCCGCCGTGCGATGTTCGACAAAGCATGTTCGACTAAACATGCTCGACCAAACATGAGTTCCGCCAAACCAAACTCCGCCGTGCAATCCGTCGTGAACGAACTGCTGGCGGATCTCCACGCCAAGGGCGGCTGCGAGAAAATCGGACTCACGCGCGAATCCTTCGCTGTGATTCTTTGCGAGGTCGGCTCGAAGCACGCCACGGCAGCCACTTCCGAGACTGAAATCCGCACGTTCTTTCTGAGCCTGCGAGTCGACGAACTCGCCCTCGCCCGAGCCTGCGCCGCTGGCCACGATTCCGCCTGGGAAATCTTTTTGACGCGTTTCCGTGAAAAGCTCTATCTCTCGGCCCTGCGCATCGCGCGCGAAGATTCCGCCGCCCGCGAACTGGCCGACACCCTCTACGCCGATCTTTATGGCACCAATACCCGCGACGGCCAGCGCGTCTCCAAACTCGCTTCCTACACCGGCCGGGGATCGCTCGAAGGCTGGCTGCGCACCGTTCTGTCCCAGGAATACGTCAACCGCTACCGCCGCACCAAGCGCCTGGTGAGTCTCGACGAGGAATCCGAAGAAGGCGTCCAGTTCCGCGCTCCCGATCCCGAGCCGGTTTCCTGCTCCGACCACCGCCTGGCGCAGGCCACGGACGAGGTTCTCGCTGTGCTCGCTGCCGAGGACCGCCTTGTGCTGAGCGCGTATTATTTGGACGGCCGTACCTTGGCGGAGATTGCCCGCATGCTGGGCGTGCACGAGTCCACCATCAGCCGCAAGCTCGACAAGCTGGCCAAGTCCTTACGCAAGCAGATCGTGGCAGCCTTGGCACGCCGCGGCATGTCCCGCCGCCAGGCTGAAGAAGCCCTGGAAGTGGACGTCCGCGACCTGCAGTTAGATATTCGCCGCAGTTTGGCGCAAGAATCGTCCTCTTCCGCGTTCTCTGAGAAGAGAGTGGAAGCACGGGTAAGGGAAGGTCCGGGGTGACAGTTAACGATAAGGTAAACCCGCGCCTTAAGCACGGCAAACAAGGTACTCAACCGAACAAGCTGGAAGCCAGGGTCTAGAAGCTAAAAGCTGAAATGCAGAATGTCCCCAAAATCGTGCGCGAGCGGCTGCAGGCCGCACCGCCCGCCGTCAATCACCCCGACGCGGACGTTCTGACCGCCTTCGCCGAGCGTTCGCTGCCCGACCTCGAACGGATCGTTGTGCTCGAGCACCTGGCCCGCTGTGGTGATTGCCGCGACATTGTGGCGCTGGTTTTGCCCGAAGCGGAGCCAGTCGGAGTAGCTGTCCGCCCGTCCCCCAGCGGATGGCTGACCTGGCCCGCTCTTCGTTGGGGATTTGTGGCTGCCGGCGTCGTCGCCATCGCGTCAGTCGGGATCCTGCAATTTCAGCGGAGTTCCCCGTCGTCGCCCCCAGCCATGGCCCTGAAGCAATCTGGGCCTGTCGAGCTGGCCGCCAACGAGCCCAAGAAGGCAGTGGCTGAGTTCGTGGCTCCTCCCCAGCCGCAGAAGAAGGAGAAACTCCAATCTCCGGCCGCCCCTGCCTTCGCCGATTCCTTCGTCAGTCCCAACGCGACCGGCAGCGAGAACGACAACAAAAAGGCCGTGGCCCGGCTCGAAGAGCCTCAGGCGCCTGCCATACCGCAGGTGAATAGTGGCGCTGGTAGCTTTCACGGCGCCGCCATTGGCGGTCCGTTACCGCACGGTCCCAGGGTGGCGAATCAATGGCAGCTACAGAACAACGCGGCCCAGAATCAGGCTCCCATACCCATGCCACCTTCGCCGTTCGCGAAGCAGCAGCAAGCTGGGGGTGCATCCGTGAATGGGCCGGTTCCCGGGGCGCCTGGGAAGATGTCGGAGACCGTAGAGGTATCGGGTGCAGCGCCTGTGATGACCACGCAGGATGCGACTCTGGACGCGCGTCACTCCCAGAATCTCCCGCCGGCGGAGCCTTCCTCCGGCGAGAATTACGCTTACGCGGTGGGCAAGGCCAAGCCGCCCGTGCCTCTGGCCTCTCGCGCCGCAGGTGTGGCGAACAACCAAACCGGTCAGGACCAGGCGAGAGTGCAGGCCGCTCCTGGGCAAATCGGCGGTTTTGTGGTTGATCCCACAGGGGCCGTGGTGTCCAACGCGCGGATTACGATAACTCCCGCCGCGACAGGAGGGAGCGCTACCGCTGTGACCAATGCCCAAGGCGCATGGCTCATCGCCGGCCTTCCCACGGGCAGCTATAAAGCACAGGCGGAAGCGCCGGGCTTCAGGACTGCCGTCCTCGACTTTACCTACGATGCCAATCACTCCTCGATATACAGTTTCAGCTTGAGCCCCGGCAGCGCCTCAGAAATGGTCGAGGTTGCATCTGCGCAAGCGCCGGTTCAGCCGGAGACCGCGACTATCGGAAACACGATTACGAACCGCGAGGTCAGCCAAATCCCCATAGTCGGGCGCAACCTTACGCAGATCGCCGACCTCTCTCCCGCTGTGCTGCCCCGCTGGGCCATTAACTCTGCGGGCGGTCTGCAGCGCTCCTTCGACCGGGGCAACACCTGGCAGAGCGTCGATGTCAACGCGAATCCAGTACCCAGCGCCGCCGTGCCGAGTCTCCAGGTTTCCGCCAAGACTACCCCGGCAAAAGCGAAGGACGCAGACAAGACCCTCAAGCGGGACGCTGCCACTCTGACCTTCCGGGCCATCTCGGCGATGGAATCAGACGTCTGGGCCGGAGGTTCCGCTGGCGCGCTCTATCATTCCGCGGACGCCGGCAACCACTGGACCCGCGTCATCCCCGCCTCGGCTGGCGCCACGCTCACTGGCGATATCCTCAGCCTGGAATTCCCTGACCCCCAGCACGGAAAGGTTTCGACCTCTACCGCTCAAGTCTGGACCACCAGCGACGCCGGCCAAACCTGGCAGAAACAGTAGCTCAGGCCCTTTCCGTCAATTCCTCTTCAGTTACTTCGGTCAGCCCAAATTAGCTTTCCGCTATCCAAGTTACCAAGGTGACATTTACACAAAACGAGGGGAATTCTAATATCCATCTCGTGGTTTGGCAGTTCTGGGGGAGGGCTGCTATACCGAGGCGTCCTGGACTGAAAAGTCGAGGACGCTTTTTATTTTCTCCTCGTGCGAAGAGCTGCTCTCGCCTTGTCGCCGTTCAAGCAGAGAGGGGCATGGGGCAGCAGTTTCAACGGATTGAAGCCAGCCAGGGTGTCGGGAGCGCTGCCGCGACGCCTAAATCAGGAGGGCTTCGGCGGCAGTCCTTCCTTTTGCGACTTTCCCAACTCCCCAGGCATCCAATGACGGTGTTACGATAGTAAGTTCGGCTCCCGTACGGGACGCACTAATACAGGTCGCAGACCCGGCAGCGCAGCCCGATGGAGCGCCCGCCAGCAGCGCGACGTTTACAGCGAGGAGAAAGAAAATGGCAGGTAACGGAATCGTCGAAGTGACCGATGCGAACTTCGACCAGGATGTTTTGAAATCGGACACGCCCGTTCTAGTGGACTTCTGGGCAACCTGGTGCGGCCCCTGCCGCGCTATCGCCCCCATTGTCGAAGAACTGGCCACCGAGTATCAGGGCAAAATCAAAATCGGCAAGATGGATGTCGACTCCAATAGCGCCACCCCCATGCGCTACAAAGTCACCGGCATTCCCACGCTGTTGGTGTTCAAGGGAGGCCAGGTCGTCGAGCAACTCGTCGGCTATCGCCCCAAGGATGCCATCGCACAGGCCCTGAACAAACACATCGGCTAAATCGCACTTCGCAATTCTTCAGCAAGACCAATGCCCGGGAACTATCCTGGGCGTTTTTGTGTTCCTGCTGGCGTTCCCGCAGAGCTAAAATATTGAGCGATGCGCCCGCGCTCTCGCCATCTCCCGTTGATCGCGATCGTGCTCATTTTCGCTTTCTGCAATGGCGCCCGCGCGTCCGACCCGCAGCAAGATCTTCGCGATCAGTACCAGGGCAAGACCTTGTTCCTCCGTGGCTTCTACACGGGCGATAAGCTGCGCTACGATGCCGCGGGTGCGCTCGTCGACAGCGCCACGCCCGGTGATTGGACTGCAGACGGCGTCGTCCTGCTGACCGACATCCACCTATCCGGCAATCGCTTGACCATCAAGGCGCGACGCCTCTTGGTTTCAGCATCAAAGGGGACGTTCCGCTTCCTTGCCGAAGATCCCAAGAACAAGAAAAAGAGTCCGCTGCTCAAAATCGAGGCCGATCTGGATTCCCCGAAGCCCTCTCCCGAGCAGTCCTCCGCCGTGATGGCGAAGCTCTTTCTCACCCCCCAGGACAACTTCGTAGACCTGGTGCCAGACTACTGGAAATTCTGCGTGGCACAGGCTCTGGCTGGCAAGAGCGACAACTGTCGTTTTTCTCCCGAAGTGGCTGCTCTCCCGGGCATGGCTTCCCTCGTCGGAGGCAATCCTGTAACCGAGGCTTCGCGCGGATCGGGCTCGTCCCCCGCGAATTCGTCCGAATCTTCCGTAGTGAAATTGGTAGATTCTACAGGCGGCGGCATGATGCGCGTCGGCCACGGCGTGACTCCACCCCACGTGATGTTTGCCCCAGAGCCAGAGTTCGCCGAGCCTGCGCGAGTTGCGAAGTATCAAGGAACCCTGACGCTTATGCTGGTGGTCGGCAAAGATGGTATCCCGACGAACGTTCACGTCGTTAGCCCGCTCGGATGTGGACTGGATCTCAAAGGCGTTCAGGCAGTGAGAACCTGGCGATTCAAGCCCGCCGAGAAAGATGGCCAGCCCGTGCGCGTCGAAATTGCGGTGGAGGTAGACTTCCACCTGTACTGAAAAGAAGCCGGGAGATTGAGAACTGAGAACTGAGAACTGAGAACTGAGAACTGAGAACTGAGAACTGAGAACTGCTAATACTTCCGCAGCACTCCAATCACCCGCCCCTGCACATCCACCGAAGCGGCGGGCACAATAATCGGTTTCATGGTCACATTCGAAGGTTGCAGGCGGATGCTGTCCCCCTCACGGTAAAACCGCTTCAATGTCGCATCGCTCTGATCCACTAGAGCCACCACGATATCTCCGTTGTGCGCCGTGCGAGCTTTCTCCACCAACACATAGTCCCCGTCGAGGATGGCCTCATCCTGCATCGAGTCGCCGCGCACCTCGAGCACAAACACTTCTTTTGAGCGGACAAAATCTGCCAGCGAAATCGTTTCGTTGTTCTGTACCGCCTCGATCGGCTGCCCGGCCGCGATCCGCCCCAGCAGCGGCAGCACCAGGCCCGTGTTCACGCTCATCGCCTGCTTCAGCCGTCCCTTGGGAGGCAGCAGGTCAATCGAGCGGCTACGGTTGTAGTCGCGCGTGAGCAGTCCCTTTTTCTCCAGGTTCGTGACATGCTTGTGCACGGTCGCCAGCGAGGTCAGCTCCAACCCCTTGCCAATCTCCTCGAACGACGGAGAATACCCATGCTCCGCCACGAATCGCGAAATAAAGTCATACACTTCCCGCTGTCTGCGTGTGATGGCCATGCCGCCATTATTGGCGAACAGAAGGCGAAAAAGCAAGTAAGAAGTGCGGATCGCCGATACTGGTGGGGGCACTGCTCGCGTGGGGATGGGCGCCTTCGCCCGGCTAGGCGGCCCAGGTGGATCGGGCCGCAGCGCTCTTAGGCTGGCAATGCTCCCTCTCCGGTCGCCTTGACGAATCCGCGACTTTGCACGCCCTGAAACTTTTCCCCCGGCCGCGACTCCAATCTGGCAGCCCGCAGGATTCGTACGCAAGAAGGGGGAACAAAGATGCCATCTTCCATTCGCTTCGCTGCAATTCTCTTCGCCGCGCTGCTCGCCACCACCGCCTGCAACGCCAAAGCAAACCCATCCGCTGCTCCGGTCCCTGCGCCCACGCAAGACGCTCCCCGCGCCGCCACGCCAGATCAGCGAACTGCAGTCGTTTCCGGCGGATGTTTTTGGGGCATCCAGGCAGTCTTCCAGCACGTGAAAGGCGTGATCAGCGCGACCTCCGGCTATTCCGGAGGCTCCGCCAAAACCGCCGAATACGAAATCGTCAGCACCGGCGAAACGGGACACGCCGAGTCCGTCCAGATCGTCTACGATCCCTCGCAGATCACTTACGGCGAGCTGTTGCGCGTCTTCTTTTCGGTCGCCCACGACCCGACACAACTCAATCGTCAGGGCCCTGACGAGGGCACGCAATATCGATCTTCGATTTTCTACAGCAACGATGAACAAAAGCGCATCGCCGAGGCCTACATCGTGCAATTAGACAAAGCCAGAGTTTTTCCGCGGCCCATCGTGACGCAGGTCGCTCCGCTGCAAGCGTTCTATCCAGCCGAGGCCTATCACCAGAATTACGCCACCCTGCATCCGAATCAGCCCTACATCCTGTTCAACGATGCCCCCAAGGTCGAACACCTGCGCCATGAATTCCCCGACCTCTACACCGGAAAGTAGAGAGAATCAAGTGGAGCTTGTAATCAAGGATTGATACACGTCCGAGAAACCGCCGGAAGCCGCAGAGCGCCGAAACCATTTAGCCCAACGCCTCTCCGCGCGGGGGAGCATGCGAAAAACAGAGCAAGCCCCGGAGGGGCGAAAGAAGCGATTCCGAGGAGAACGCCGATGTTCGATTCCGATCTTGATCGCGAACCAACGCAAGGTCCAACGAATCTGCGACGCCGGGCATTCCTGGCGAGCGCGGCCGCAGCCATCGGAGGCTTGGCGCTCTGGCAGTGGAAACGCCCCTCCATCCTCAACCCTGCGCCCGCCGCGCTCCCCGAACCCAAAGACGTCACCCTTGTCCTCTTCTCAGACTCCGGCCAGCGCCTGAAAAAAGTCCAAGTCGCAAAGGTGATCAAGAGCGCCGACGAATGGCGCAAACAACTCCCGCTCGGGGTCTTCGACATCACGCGCAACGCCGACACCGAAATCGCCTTCTCCGGAAAATACTGGAACCTGCACGACAAAGGCATCTACCGCTGCATCTGCTGCGACAACGCGCTCTTCGATTCCGCCGGCAAGTTCGAATCCGGTACCGGATGGCCCAGCTTCTGGGCGCCCATCGCCGCAGAAAACGTAACTGAAATCCGCGACACCACCTTCGGCATGGTCCGCACCGCAGTCGCCTGCACGGAATGCGACGCCCACCTCGGCCACGTCTTCGACGACGGCCCCGAGCCCACCCACCTCCGCTACTGCATGAACTCCGCGTCCCTGCGTTTCGTGAAATCAGCCTAAAAAGGTCGTTTGTCATTCTGAGCGCAGCGAAGAATCCCATGCGCACCGGCACTAGCACCGGCTCCACGAGCAGTTTTTGCCCGCACTTTCTGCGGCTGGCAAAAAACGACGAGCGTGCTGAACGAAACTTCGTCTTACAATGGAGAAATGAACTCCCCTCTTCCCACCTTTCGCGAGCCTACCGCTATCGAGAAAATCTGCAACCGCATCTTCGGATTCCTTGTCGGCCTCGGTCTGGGTTTCTCCCACAATTACCTGCTCGAAGTGCGCGGACGAAAATCCGGCAAGCTCTACTCCACTCCAGTCGATCTGCTGGAAATGCAGGGTAAGCGCTACCTGGTCGCCCCGCGCGGACGAACGCAGTGGGTACGCAACGCTGAAGCCGGCGGAGAAGTCACATTGAAGAAGGGAAGCACACGACAGAAATTCCACCTGCGCCCGATTGCGGATGCCGAGAAGCCGCAAATCCTGAAGGCCTATCTCGATGCGTTCAAGCGCGAGGTGCAGCGATACTTTCCGATTCCCGCAGGCTCACCGCCAGAAGCGTTCACGGAATTGACGTCGAGCTATCCTGCGTTTGAACTCCTTGCAGATTGATACTCCGCATGCGGACCACAAAAAATATTCTGAAATAAATTCTGTTTTACCCCTTGCACAACACTAAAAGTTATGGCATCTTCAATCATCCTCAAAGGAAAGGACGCCCAAATTTGTCAGAATCTACGCATAAATCGCTTAGCGGGCTGTATCGGCCGATAACGCGCCGAGTCAGCTTTAGGGCGTCGTCCGATTGCGCTAATTAATCCTCGGCGCCGTTTAACGCAAAGCTAACAAAACAAAGCACGCTGGGTGGCGAAGGCTGCGGTTTCTTTCGACTGGACATCTCCCATTACCGCGGTCGCTCATTCTCCCCGCAGACACATGCGCGCGCGGTGAGTCGCGAAGTGACGAAGGCCGACGTGCGCTCAAAATTCCCGGGCGTTTTCCCGCGGGATCAACTCGGTCAGTGGTGATAGGTTACGGATACTTTTCTTGGTAGAACAGTCCTGGTTTTCCAGGCTGTGAGGTTCGACTCCTCATGGGCGCAAGCCCGCACCGTGGCCGTACGTTCCCTGACCGTATCGCCTGTTGCAAAGGCGTGAAGAAGTATCGCGCGGGACAAAGTTCAGTCAGTGGTGAAGTTCACGGCAACTTCGTGGCGTGCCTGTTACTAGGCCGGGGTTCGAGCCCTCAACCGTGATTCCAGTTCCCTGGCTGTTGTCCGTGACGTGCGGCGCAGGCAATCGTGCCTGCGCCTTAACCGAGGTGTTTTGGATTAGCTGTACAAGTTTCGCCGGTGGTGAAAGAGAAGAGTTACTTCGCCAACCATCGACGTTGCGGGGTAGCGAACCCTGCCGAGGTACTGATTTGCGGCAACGCCGGGATCCGCAAGGATCTGGGGGCGTCGTCCCGAAGCTCAGGATTGCCGCAGAGACCGGCCTCGAGTCGAATCTCTTCTCGCAGGTTCCCCGGCGAGTTTTGAAGAGCAGTTTTGTGCACTAAAGTTCGGCCGGTGGTGAAGACGAGGGTTCCATCGCCTGTCACGCGGGTGGTCGCAGGTTCGAATCCTGCCACGGGAATTGTGCCCGGGTAGCTCAGTGGTAGAGCACCCATACCTTTGTCGCTAATTCCCCGGCTGATTGATATCAATTTCGCACCTCCGGCAGAAGCCGGTTAGAGAGCACGTATGAGCATCATCATTCGCAACGGAAAGCCGCAGGTCAGCGAGTCGCTGTGCACCTCCTGCTACTGGGCGCACATTCAACGCGGATTCGCCGAGAGCGAAGAGATCATCCTCTGCGCTTTTCTGCGTCCGGCGCGGCTGGTGCCGTTCAAGGTCAGCATGTGCACCGACTACAACGACAAACGAGTGCCCAGCAAGGCCGACATGGAGGAGATTGCCTGGATCATTCGCACCAAAGACGTGAATCGCCCGGTCGGATTCACCAAGAAAGAAATGGAAGAAGACGAAAAGGAGAACGAGGACGCCCTGGAAATCGTCCCCTCCGAATAGTTCGCAAATACATATGCTCGAATTTCTCCAACACGTGCTGAGCGGCCAGAACCAGTTCGCCTCGGGCGGATTGCTGCTCATGATCGTCGGCGCTATCGGTGCGTACCTGCGCGCCATTCCGAGCCGAATCTGGTTCTGGTTTGTGAATCAGACCACGCTGTCGATCACCGTGAAGGACGAGGACGCAGCGTTCGCTTGGGTCAAGCAATGGTTCGCCGAGCAGAAGTTTCTCAAGCGCATTCGCCGCGTCGATCTCGACACCACGGTGCGCAACGAGAACCTGGCGCTGATTCCGGCTCCGGGACGCCACTGGTTCTGGTATCGCAGCCGACCGTTTCGCGTCGACTTCTAACGCAGCGAAGACACACGCGTATGGACGCCGAAGCGCAGCGAATTGCTGGTGCTCCGAACCCTGGGACGCGACCAGAGTTTGCTGAAGGCGTTCGTCACCGAGATTGCTTCCTGTCACAAGAAGCATGTGCGGGTGCATTCGTCTCTCTACGTGTACTCGGAATATTGGGACAACGTGGAAGGCTACACCGCACGCTTGCTCGACTCGGTGATCCTGCAAAGCGGAGAACGGGAACGCCTGGTCACGGACATCGAGAAGTTCAAGAGCTCGAAGGCGCGCTATCGCCATCTCGGCGTGCCGTATCACAGGGGCTACCTGTTGTACGGCCCACCCGGAACGGGGAAGACGTCGCTGGTGTCGGCCATTGCGGGGAAGTTTGCGATGTCGATCTACGCGATCAACCTCACCGACTTCAACGACCGCTCGTTGACCAAGGCGATGAACGATGTTCCTCCGGGTTCGGTCGTTCTATTCGAAGACGTTGATTGCATGATCGCGAGTAACCCTCGCAGCCATGCGGAGACGCCTTCGCCAAGCGACCCGCGGGAAAAGCCGGAACGCAAGACGGTCGCCGACAAGTTCGGCGTGACGCTGTCAGGACTGTTGAACCTCCTCGACGGATTTCACGCTCCCGACGACGTGCTGTACATGATGACGACGAACAAGATCGAAGCGCTCGATCCAGCCTTGCTGCGACCGGGACGGATCGATTACCGCCTGTACCTGGGCGTCGCGTCTGAAGAGCAGAAGCTGGAGCTCTACCGCCGTTTCTTTCCGCAGGCGGAAGAGTTCGAAGCCCGCACCTTCGTCGAAGCCCATCCTTGGGCCGAGACCATGGCGGACTTCCAGGGCTTGCTGCTCGAACTTGCGGAAAAGCCTGCGGGCCTGCGCCTCGTCGAAAGACTGACGGAGCCGAACCCGCAGCATGAAGAAGAATCGGTGCCCGCGCTGCGATAACGCAGGCAGCGAAGATTTCGCCGGTGGTGAAGACAACGGTTACATCGGGCACGGACGACGCAGGCATGGAATCCTGCCAGAGCAATCGCTCTGTAGTTTAGCCAGAACATCCGTCAAAACACCGTCGTCGCCCAATTCCCCGGCGATTGAAACAACAGCAGATTCCTCAACGGCAAACAACGCCGGTTCGGAATGACGACAAGTTTCGCTAGAAGCTGACCGCTAGAAGCTTCTAGCTGAAAAGCTGACGGCTGATCGCTGACAGCTCACAATGGAGGCCACACATGGCTCGACTCAATCTACTCAACCTGAACTTTCGTCCGCGCACGCATGAAGGCGCGCCGGCCCACAATATCTCGACGGAGCTGCAACTGCGGCGCTCGGTCCTGGCCTGCCTGCTCTGGGAGAGCCAGTTCTACGAGGACGGCGTCGAGATCTCGGGCCGCATCGCGGAACTCGTCCCCAAGGTTGCAGCCGAGAAGGTGGCATGCCTTGCGGTCGAAGCCCGCGAGAAGATGAAGCTGCGCCATGCGCCGCTTCTGCTCGTGCGCGAGATGGCGCGTCACGCCACGCACCGAGGCTGTGTAGCCGAGACGCTCGCGCAGGTCATCCAGCGTGCCGACGAGCTCGCTGAGTTCGTCGCCATCTACTGGAAGGACGGTCGCGTGCCTCTGTCGGCGCAGGTGAAGAAGGGGCTGGCTGCGGCTTTCCCCAAGTTTGATGCGTACGCGCTGGCGAAGTACGATCGCGGCGGACCCATCAAGCTGCGCGACGTTCTGTTCCTCGCTCACGCGAAGCCGCGCGACGAGGCGCAGGCCGAAGTGTGGAAGCGCCTGATCGCGGGTGAACTGACTGCTCCTGACACGTGGGAGGTTGCACTCTCGTCTGGCGCCGACAAGCGCGAGGCCTGGGAGCGGCTGCTCCGCGAGCAGAAGCTCGGCGCTCTCGCTCTGCTCCGCAACCTGCGCAACATGCGGGATGTTGGAGTCGACGAGTCGCTCGTGCTGGCCGCGCTCGGTTCGATGAGCACGGCGCGTGTGCTTCCGTTTCGCTTCCTGGCTGCGGCGCGTTACGCTCCGCAGTGGGAAGAGGCGCTGGAGCAGGCCATGCTGAAGTGCGTGGCTTCTCAGGAGAAGACGCAGGAGAAGCTGCGTGGCAAAACCGTCGTGCTGGTCGATGTGTCCGGCTCGATGACCGCTCCGCTGTCTCACCGTTCCGAGATGCAGCGCACGGACGCAGCCTACGGGCTCGCGGTGTTGCTGCGCGAGATCGGCGAGAAGGTGGCTGTCTTCAGCTTCTCCGACACGCTGGTCGAAGTGCCGGCGCGTCGGGGCTTCGCTCTGCGCGATGCGATTGACAAGTCGCAGCGTCACAACAGCACGCAGCTTGGTAAGGCGGTTACCGAGCTGAACCAGAAGCACGGCTATGATCGCCTGATCGTCATCACCGACGAGCAGGCGCACGACACGGTGCCTGCGCCTCACGGCAAGGGCTACGTGATCAACGTGGCCAGCTACAAGAACGGCGTCGGCTACGGCAAGTGGACGCACATCGACGGCTGGAGCGAGTCGGTCGTCGAGTACATCCGCACGCTGGAGTCGAACGAATAGCGCAGCCGACCGAGTAAAGGGATCGCGGAGGTCAGAGCCTCCGCGATATTCCCATCCCGATCGCACGTTTTTTCTTGATCGAGCTCCCTAAAATCTTGTTTTCAAAGAACTTGCGCGAGTTTGATCGATTCGCGTGCTCGCAAAATCTTGAGCCGCTAGGACTTACACGAAAAATCTTACAGAATAAGCACTTAGCGTTGGGCTAAAGAACCGGCCCCGCCTTTCGGCTGGAACGATGATCGGACGGTGAGGCTGTGGAAGGCAAGGTCAGAGGTCACAAGTTCAGGAGGAAAGTTGTGGAGAACTCGGGTTCGTTCCCATTTTGGGAATCGGCGCCCTCAGCGGCTAAGCCGGAGAGCGTTTGGTTTCACCACTGCCCTCGGACCCTTTTGCCGGATGTTGTTGAGAACTCGATGAAGTTACGGCCGGTTGCAACAGTTCCGTTGGTTGGTGGATCGTGGACTTTTGTCGGCTCTACGGTGAAGACAGTGCAAGGTGCATTCACGTTCCCAATCGGAAAGGGCAGATAGCGCAGCGGCTGCCACTCTCCGCAGTCGAACGCCGTTTTCGTTGGGCCTAGAGACTCATCCGGAAAGCCCCCACGGGAGAGGACGTGCCAATCAGCCACAACGGCCTAAGAAAAACGGGACGGTCGCGTGAAAAGTTTTGACCGGATCGAGCATCTATGTTAGTACA
>Ga0181532_10000572_pt1 | contig 37655 bp, 33 predicted proteins | sample PEATcosm2014_Bin_33_FD_119768 | JGI IMG/M metagenome (GOLD analysis project Ga0181532, IMG submission 119768) | Peatland microbial communities from MTU Mesocosm Facility, Houghton, MI, USA - PEATcosm2014_Bin11_30_metaG | ecosystem: Environmental > Terrestrial > Soil > Wetlands > Peat | place...
CACTCGTTGTCGTTGACGTAGACTCCGGCGGTGATGTGCATGGCGGAGACCAGGATCATGCCGTCTTTGATTCCGGACTTCTTGAGGGCGCTCTCGACCTGCGGGGTCAAGTGGACGTAGGCACGCTTGGTTTTCGTGTGCAGAGTCAGGTATTCGGTGTGGAATTTCATGGGTCCTATCTTAAACACAAGCCCTCCCCCGTGTTCCTCTGTGCCCCCTGTGGTGATCGCCTTTCTGGGGTCGGCTTGTGAAGCACGTGCCGGCGGAGCCCCGAGTTTAACGCCAAACAGCACGATAGATAACATCATTTGATGCTATAATCAGTGCCATGAGAACAACCGTTGCGCTGGATGACGATCTCGTACGCACCGCCCAGGAGTTCACCGGGGTGGCGGAAAAAACGGCTCTGATTCGGGAAGCTCTCAAAGCCCTGATCGAGCGCGAGAGCGCCCGCCGCTTAGCATCCCTGGAGGGCACCATGCCGAAACTGAAGAATATTCCCCGTCGCAGGCCAGGGACGAAGACGAATTGATTCTCGCGGACACCTCGATTTGGATCGACCACTTTCGCTTGGGAAACCTTCGTTCGGGAAACGAGGAACTGCGGAAGCATCTGAACGAAGGGCAAATCGTGATCCATCCCGCCATAATTGCAGAACTTGCGCTTGGTTCTTTGCAACAGCGCACATTGCAGGAACGGACAAAGACGCTAGCGCTGCTGGACCTATTGCCCCAGGTCCAAGTAGCGCAAATGAGCGAAGTGCGGCGCATGATCGAGGCTCGTCGTCTGCACAACCTAGGCATCGGTCTGACCGACGCCCACCTGATAGCCTCAGTCTTTCTCAATCCGTCCACGCTTCTGTGGACAAGAGATAGGCGACTCCGCAAGGCCGCGGAAGGTCTTGGCATTCACGCCAGTCTGCCCTAGAGAGTTTTAGGGCGGGCCCGCCCAAGCAGAGCTTGGACGGGACACCCTCGTGAGTTCGATTGATTGCGATGCCCGAGCCACCCGCCACCCTGGTGAGTTCAAACGATTGCGATGGCCCGGGCCACCCGCCCGCACCCAAAGTGGGGAAGTCGAGCTAAGTTATTATTCTGGAATATGTTACAGATACGCCCTTGTTTCTGAATACTTTAGCGCAAATTGGGAGGAGGGGGTACCTAGCGCATCGACTCTTCAATCTCCGAGATCCAATCAGGCCGCTTGAGCACTTCACGGGGCTTGGGTCCGTCGGCGGCTCCTACTATGCCGTCGCGCTCCATTAGGTCGATGAGGTGGGCGGCACGTCCATAGCCGATGCGTAGGCGGCGCTGCAAGAGGGATGTGGAGGCTTTGCCGAATTCGATGACGAGGCGCACGGCATCGCTGAAGAGCGGGTCGTTATCATTGTCGTCGGCGGAAACTTCTCCGGAGTCCTCGCCGTCGGCTGATGCTTCGCGATCTTCTTTGGGAGTTTCCAGGAATTTCTCCTGATACTGCGCCTGGCCTTGTGCCTTCCAGAATTCCACCACAGCTGCGATTTCTTTTTCGGTTACGTAGGGAGCATGCAGGCGATGGACGCGCGCCGAGCCGGATGGCAGGTAGAGCATGTCGCCGCGTCCTAAGAGCGATTCGGCTCCGTTGGCGTCGAGAATGGTGCGCGAGTCTACCTTGGTCGCTACTCGGAACGATACTCGCGCGGGGAAGTTGGCTTTGATCAAGCCGGTGATGACATCTACCGATGGGCGCTGGGTAGCTAGCACTAAGTGAATGCCTACGGCGCGGGCCATCTGCGCCAGTCGAGTTATCGATTCTTCGACGTTGTGGCCGTCTAACATCATCAGATCGGCTAACTCGTCGATGATGATGACGATCTTCGGAATGGGTCCTTCATCGGAAGTCGCCTGCTCGCTGAACAGGCTGGGCGTGTCGTCGAACAGGCGGTTGTAGCTGTCGATGCTGCGGACGCCTTTGGCGGCGAGCAGTTTGAGGCGGCGCTCCATTTCGCGGACGGCGTTGCGCAGCGCGTTAGCGGCGAGCTTCGGCTCGGTGATGATCGGCGTGTAGAGGTGTGGGACGCCTTCGTAATTTCCCAGTTCCAAGCGCTTCGGGTCGACTAACACCAGCCGCACTTCATCGGGTGTCGATTTGTAGAGAATCGACATGATCATGGCGTTGATAGCCACGCTCTTGCCCGTGCCGGTCGAGCCGGCGATCAGCAGGTGAGGCATGCCGGCGAGATCGGCGGCGGCTATGCGTCCGTTGATGTCTTTGCCCATGGCTACCGTTAGCTTCGATTTCGAGCCGAGGAATTCCTGCGATTCAATGTTTTCGCGCAGCCAGATGATTTCGCGCTCGCGGTTCGGCACCTGGATGCCAACCGTGCTCTTGCCTGGCATGCGTTCGACGAGGATGCTTTCCGCGCGCAGGGCGAGGCAGAGATCGTCGGTGAGGCCGACGATGCGGCTGTACTTGATCCCGGCTTCAGGTTTGAATTCGAAAGTGGTGACGACCGGGCCGGGATTGATTTGCGTGACTTGCCCGTGGACTTCGAATTCCGCGTACTTCGCGGTCAGAACCTGAGCAGTGAGTTTGAGCTCGTCTTCGTCGACGGATTGCTGCTCGTCGGGACGGTGCAGCAGGCTCGACGGCGGCAGCTTGTAGCTGCCGGCGATTTTTGGGAAGGTCGTCTTCGGTTTGTGCTCAGCGTCGGCGCGGTCACTGACTTGGACTTCACTGACTTCGACTTCGATTCCGGCAGAGGCGTGCGGATTATGCGGCGGGACGAAGGCGGAGTCGTCTTCGTCCTCGGCCATCATGCGCTCGATGCCGGTGCGTGAAGCCGGAGCTCCAGATTGCACCCCCGGAATTTCCTGGCCGGTTTCCTGATCACGACCCAAAGCTTCCTGGCGCGGAATCTCGGGACGCGGCATCGGGAGGCGCGCGGGCACGAGTTGCGCCGTGACGGTTGGTTTTTCGGCGCGGCGCTTTTCGAGTTCTTTCTGTTGACGCTTGCGCTCGCGCTCGTTCTGCCAGTCTTTCCAGCGATCTCTGAGCGCCAGGACGAAGGCGAATCGGGTGGGCGCCCAAAGTTCAATTGCCGAGAACGAGAAAGCTGTAGTGAGATAGAGCGCGACGGCGAGGACCGTCGTGCAGACAATGTATGCGCCAGCCACGTTAAGGTAACGGATCAAGACGTCGCCAACGATGCGGCCGGCCAGACCTTCGATCGGGATCGCACCCATCCAGCGAATGTGTCCGGGCAGGATAGCGAGCAGCGCGGGCACGAACATGAGCAGCCAGATTCCGCCGAGTATCTTCGCAACCGGAGTCTGCACCGCTCGCGAGCGGAACCAGCGCGCGCCGAGCATCGCCATGAAGATGGGCAGCAGAAACGATCCGACTCCCCAGAATTGTAGGATGAGGTCGGAAAGATAAGCTCCTAAGATGCCGATCCAATTACGGGCAGCGTGCGATCCGGTGAGGATGGAGGCACTGTTCAGCGAAGGATCGAGCGGCGAATAGGACGCCAGCGCGAGGAAAAGAAGGAGTGCGGAGACGCACAACAGGAAACCAACGAGCTCATTCAGACGCCGGTTCCTGGTGGGCGCAAAAATCTTCGAGAAAAATGTCATGTGGCAGCGACGGCGTTGGGCAAAAGCTCACCCACAGCGCCGTTACAAGGCCAGAGCCTGGTAATTATGACAAGAAGGGACGGTTCGCACAATGTTGGAAAGGGGGTGGGGTAGCCAGTTGGGTACGGTGAAGAAGGGCGCGGTTGCGACGGCCATGTGCGCATCTACGGGGAAATCGCGAGAATTTTGTACTTGACGTGCCACAAGTGTATGGAGTATACATACACAGTACACTGAATGCTCCTGACCATTAATACCGACGATCCGCGCCCGATCTATCAGCAGGTTGCCGACGGGATCAAGGAACTGATCGCGGGGGGGAAGCTGGAGCAAGGCGCTGCACTGCCGCCGGTGAGGCAGTTAGCGGCTGATCTGGGGGTCAACCTAAACACTATCGCTACTGCCTATCGCGAGCTGCAGAAGGAAGGCTTGATCACGGTCAAGCATGGCTCAGGTTCGGTGGTCGCATCGCTGACAAGCACGGAGCGCAGTCCGGACGAATTGCTGCGGCCGTTGCGCACCGCGCTCACGCAAATGGTGCTGGCAGGTTTGCCGGATAGCCAGATTCTGAAACTTGTTGCCAGCGAATTGCAGACAGTGGGAAAGGGAAACAAATAGATGCTGCACAGCCAGTTTACCTTGATTCTCTACCTCTTCTGGTGGGGGACGCGCATCCGCGGGTGCTTCCGTCGCTGGCCACAGCCGCTGCTGCGGGGGCCGGAGTGGTTCTTCAACGTCCACGTGCAACCTGGTTTCTACACCGGTCCCGGTAAAAAGATTCTTCAGCGCTACCGGATGCGGATGTTTATTCCCTTCCTGCTCGACATCCCTGTCGTGATGTCGATTCTCATCCCCGGCTATGTTCAGTACTTCATCTGGTTGTTGGTGGCCCAGGCCGGGGTGATCCACCTCAATCATGTGTACTCGGTGGATATTGCGGAGCGGCAGGCGCGTCATTTCGCGATCGCGGAGGCCGAGCAACCGGTTGCTGCCATAGGTTTTTCTCTGCAGCCGCGGCGCTTGCGCAACTATACGAATCCCAAACTGGAGTGGGCATTGGCGCTGTCTTATGTGGCGACTTTACTGTGGCTGCTCCGCTATTACTTCGCGGCACCTGAACACCATGATCTGCGCCACGTATTTGGCGTTCCTGTTTTTTACCTTTACCTGCAGCTCGGCCTGTTGTTCGTGAAGCAGGTGGTGGTGGCATGGCGCACTCCAGTGCCGCAGACCCAGGCAGCTGACCACATGCAAGCGCGCGAAGAAACTCGTAAGTACTACCTCCTTATGTGCGATTTGAACCGCGCCGCCGTAGCCGCGGCGACTCTGTCCTGGCCGATCATGGTGAGCGCATCTCCGGCCGCCTCTGTCCACTTCCGCAATATCTGGATTGCAATCTGGCTGGTGATCTGTGTTGTAAACGCTGTTTGGGTAGAGATTAAAAGAAAGCAGCTGCTGACGATGGCATTGCGTGCCCGTCCCGTGAAGCTGCCGGACTTGTTGCAGCAAACGGAAATCGCGCGCTGGCCGCTGTGCTATCAGCCTTCCGCGCCCATGTTGGTGCTAAAGGGTGCGCGTGGCTATTCATTGAACCTGGCGAATACGCTTGCCCAGTTCGGCGCGGCCTATTTGGCCGGCTTGGTCGTGCTGTTCGCTTTTTTGCGCATGGGCCATTAGACGAACCAATTCTAGAAAACAAATCGAAGAGGAGAAAACTCAATGAAAACGAGATGGGAGAAGTGTGTCTTTACGATGATCTTGCTCGTGTGGCTATCCGGAGAATTGCCGTTGAGCGCCGCAGTCGGCCCAGAAAACGGTTCTTCGCCCCAGTCTCAGGCAACGCCGCCGGTCGGCGCCTCGCAGACCGCCGATGGCCGCAGCGTTACGGGCGAGTGGCAGGGAATGGTGTCCCGGCTGCACCTGATCGTCACGATTGAGCAGGCAGCCGACGGCACTCTCAGTGGCAAACTTACCAGCGTCGATCAGGGCAACGTTACCATCCCGATTGATGCTGTATCGTTCACGCCGGGCGGCACGCTACAGCTTGAGCTGAAGAGCGTTCAAGCCGCTTACGAAGCAAAGCTCAGCGACGATGCAAGCGAGCTTGTTGGAACTTGGCACCAGGGCGGCAATTCTATTGCCCTCTCGTTGCACCGTCCGGGTGCGACCGCAGCTAAGCCCACACTCAAACCGAGAACCGCGGGGCGCATTCCCCTGGAGCCGTGCCGCACCGCTGATGGCAACATCGAGGGGCTGTGCGGAAAGTACGAGGTCTTTGAAAACCGGGCAGCGCAGAGCGGGCGCAAGATCGCGCTCAACATCATGGTACTCCCGGCAGTTTCGGACAAACCGGCGAGCGACCCTTGGTTCGCCCTTGCCGGCGGTCCGGGGCAAAGTAGCGTTGAGGCCTATCCGCTGGTGGGTTTCACGACGAAGGTGCGGCAGCAGCGTGACGTGATCCTGGTGGACCAGAGGGGCACCGGCGGTTCGAATCCCTTGCCGTGCGAACTGCGGGATCCCAAGGACGCGCAAGCGACGATCGGCGAATCCATTCCTCCAGAAAAGGTGCACGCGTGCCGCACGGAGCTGGAAAAAAAGGCAGACCTCACTCAGTACACCACGTCGATTGCCGCAGACGATCTCGATGAGGTGCGGCAAGCCCTAGGCTATGACAAGATCAACGTGTTCGGCGGCTCTTACGGCACCCAGGCCGGCCTGGTGTACCTGCGGCGGCACGGAGATCATGTGCGCAGCATCACTCTCGAGGGAGTAGCCTCGCCGCAGTACAGAATTCCTCTGTCATTCTCCCGGACAACTCAAAGCTCGATTGATCACCTTATCGATCGTTGTGCTGCAGACGTTGCCTGCCATACAAACTTCCCCGATCTGAGGAAAGAGTTTGTGGCCATCGTGGACCGCTTGGAAAAATCACCGGCACATTTTGAGGTGAAGAACCGAGAGGCTGGAGGAACGCAGGCTGTTAGTCTTTCGCGCGGTATGTTTGTCGCGGACTTGCGCCCGCTGCTGTACGTTCCAGAGTTCGTCAGCCAGTTTCCTTATATGATCCACCGCGCGTACCAGGGCGATTGGAGCATTTATGGAGCCGCCGCGCTACTTGCGAGGGGCGCGATGGACAAGGCGGTGGACCGGGGCATGGGCCTTTCGGTGATCTGTACGGAAGATATACCCGGACTGACGGAAGCAACCATTCGGCGCGAAACCAAAGGCACCTATCTGGGCGACTTCCAGGTCCGTTCGTACCAGGCGGCCTGTCGTGAATGGGTTCGTGGCGATACTCCCCGAGATTTCCACGCGCCCATACGTTCTGCCGTGCCCGCGCTGCTGATTTCGGGAGCCCTCGATCCGGCCACGCCGCCTGAGGCATCGGCGCATGCGGCGCATGACCTGAGCAACAGCCGAGTGGTTGTAGTAAAAGAAGGGACCCATGGAACCGGTTCCCCGTGCATAGACGGGCTCATCTCGCAGTTTGTGGCGCAAGGTTCGACGGTGGGCCTAGACGTCTCTTGCGTTGACCAGATCCATCTGCCGCCGTTCCTGACACAGACACAAGCGGATCAGCTTCGAGAGAAGGCAAGCAGCAGGGATTAGGAAAACCAGCGTAAACTCGGAGACCTTAACAGTCCCGTCTCTGATGCTCACATCAATGAGGCTACGATGGAATTGCTGTGTCAGCACGTTTCGTCTTCCGCACTCTTTCCACCGTACAGAAGAGATCAGCGTCCGATCACTCCCGTCGCCCAGGCCAGCACGGCGATTCCGAGCGCAATGCGATACATGGCGAACGGCGCAAAGCCGCGCTTGCGGACATAGCCCATGAACCAGGCGACGGCTCCGTAGGCGACGATGAACGAGACGACAAAGCCGATGGCAAGGATGACCCACTCGTGAGACGTGATTTCAGCGACGCCGATGGGATTTTCATCTTTGCCGCCGTGGATCGACTTGAAGAGCGTGTAAAGAGTGGCCACCATCATGGTAGGCATGGAGAGAAAGAAAGAGAACTCGAGCGCGGCGGCGCGGGACATTCCCACCAGTTGTCCGGCGCAAATCGTGGACATGGAGCGCGAGGTCCCGGGGAAAACGGCGGAGAGAATTTGGCAGGCGCCGATCCAGAGGGCCTGGCCGCCGTGGATGTCGTCCATTTTCCAGGTGTGAATGGGAGAACCGGGCGCTTTCGGGCCGGCCTTTTCCCAAGGTGCTTTCATGGCGTCGATGATCCACATCACGATGCCGCCGATCAGCAGGGCAGCTCCCATCACGAAGAGATTCTCGAGGTTCTTGCCGATCACCTTGGTCAGCAGAAAAGACGGGATCGCGGTCACGACGAAGGCGATCATGACCAGGCTCAAAGGATGGGTCAGGTAATCGCAGTCTCTCTGCTCGCCTTCGGGAAATGTCGAGATGAGCTTGGCGATGTGGCTCCGGAAATAAATTGGCAGAACCAAGATCGCGCCCAGCTGGATGACGATCGAATACATCTTCCAATAGCCGCTCGACAATGGCACTTGCAGAAGCAGCTCCGAAAGGCGGAGATGGGCGGTAGAGCTGACGGGCAGAAATTCGGTAAGACCCTCGACAACTCCCAGCAGCACGGATAAGAGATAGTCGTTCAAGTGTTCTCTCCAAAATCAATGTAGAGACGCGGCTTGCCGCATCTCACGCGGAAACGGGACGAGCCTCGTCTCTACAGAAATTCATTGTCCCAGTTTGGCAGATTCCGCGTATCTGCGGAAGAAACTATCTGGCTTCCACTCGGGGCGATGGTCGCCGTTGGCAATGTTGATGAGCAGGGCTCTGACGATCTCTTCATACTTCGCGGCGGCGGCGAGGTCGACTGGTTGGTCCACGTCGTCCGAGGGCGCGTGATAACGCTGGGTCAGCCAGTCTTTGAATATCTTCTGCTGGGGCGTCCCAGGCTCGGGCGCAACGCTCATGATCACCGACGGTATGCCGTGCCGGATGAAGTTGTACTGATCGCTGCGCACGAAAAGATTGCGCAACGGCTCGGGATCGGGCTGGACTCTTACGCCGAGCGACTGCGCGACTTCGCGCACGCGATCTCCGAGATCCGAGTCATCGAGACCGAGCACGGTAAGCAGCCGCAGGGGGACGATGGGCAGAAACATGTCGACGTTAACGTCGGCGACGATGGACTTCGGCGGGACTGTGGGATGGGCGGCGAAGTATTTGGATCCGAGCAGTCCTTTTTCTTCGCCAGTAACTAAGACCAAGAGGATCGAGCGGCGGAGTCTGTCTGGATTCTTCTTGAAGCTGGCAGCCATGTCGAGGATGAGGGCGCTGCCGGAACCGTTGTCCATGGCTCCGTTGTAGATGCGGTCGCCGTTGATGGGTTCTCCGATGCCGATGTGATCGAGGTGGGCGGAGAGCACCACGTATTCATCCTTTAGAGCGGGATCGCTGCCGGGGAGTTTGGCAACGAGATTGGCCGACTCGATCTTGGTGATTTCAACTTTTGTTTTCGCGGCGAGCGAAACGGCGAGCGGGAAGTGCGGCAGCGGCTTGCGATCTTTGCCCAGAGCGGCGATCTCTGCGAAAGTGTGGCTGGAGCCGGCAAAGAATTTCTCGGCGCTGGCGGGATTGACGGTGACGGCGAGCTTAGCGCCTTCGGTTTCGTTGAATTCGGGATAGTCGAGGTCCATGGAGGGATGAGCGCGGTTGAGCGCCATGCGCGACCAGGGGATGTCCATGGAGGCGGGGTTGGGCAATGAAATGATGCCGACGGCGCCCGCAGCGCGCAACACCTTCCAACGCTCTGCCGCAGTCTGGTAATGCGAAGCGAGCGCGCCGGGAATTTCGGAAGGCGATCCAGCGAGAATCACAATGATCTTGCCGCGTACGTCGACGCCGGCGAAGTCGTCATAATTTTTCTCGGGAACTTTGAGGCCGTAGCCGGCGAAAACCAGCGGCGCTTCGACTTCGGGCGCGGGCATGACGCGTGTGCCGATGATGGCATCTTCACCGAGCGTGAGCGGTTCGCGTTTGCCGTCGTGGATGAGGGTAAGGCTGCAATCTTTTTCGACGATCTGGCGGGAGACGAATTTAACGGGCTGGTAGAAGCCGTTTACGCCCGCGGGTTCCGCGCCGGCGCGTTTGAGTTGCTCGACCGCGTACTTTTGTGCTTCGCGCTCGCCGCGGCTGCCGGTATCGCGGCCTTCGAGTTTGTCGTCGGCGAGGAACTTGATGTGGTTCCACCACGTCTGGCCGTCGAAATGAGGGGCGGTTTGGGCCGCAGCGGAAATTGCGAAGAGGAGCGTGGGCAGTAAAGCCAATGACTTGATTTTCATGTCGTTTCTCACTAGGCGAAGATTTCTAGGATAGCAGGAAGCGGCGTGGAGTGAGATTAGACTGGCGCAGTTGGAACTCTTGGTTTGACCGCAAGATGCGGATAGCACCGCCTGCGCGATAGCCGATATCGTCTGCTCATGCACAAGACGATTGACCCGACCATTCTTTATTTCGGAACCCCCGTAGCGCTCATCAGCAGTTTGAACCCAGACGGCTCGCCGAACCTTGCCCCGATGTCGTCGGCGTGGTGGCTAGGCTGGAGCTGCATGCTGGGCTTGGGGCAGATGGGGCAGACCTCCGACAACCTCATCCGCACGCGCGAGTGTGTCATCAATCTGCCCTCGGAAGATCTGGTGACGAATGTCGATCGCCTCGCGCTCACCACCGGCAAAAATCCTGTGCCAGAAAGGAAGTGCCAGTGGGGCTATCGGTATGAAGCGGACAAATTCGGCATCGCAGGATTCACGCCGGTGGAATCGGAGTCGGTAGCGCCGCCGCGTGTCGGCGAGTGCCCGGTCCAAATGGAGGGCATCGTGCACGATTTCCGTTCCTTCGGCAAAAACGTGAGCGCCAACGTGATCGAAGTGCATATCGTGAAGCTTCACGTCGACGAAAATCTGCTGGTGAGTAATGGCAACGGCTCGCGCCCTCATATCGATCCGGTGCGCTGGCGTCCGCTGATCATGAGCTTCTGCCGATTCTTTGGGCTGGGCCGCGAGGTGCATCCGTCACGGCTGGCGGAATCGGATTTTATGAAATTCGTAACCCAAGGAACGGCACCGCAACCAGCGGATTCGTCTGCCACGAACGAACGGAGATAAATGCGCAGGCCGGCCCAAAACAGAAGCGAAAAATCAGAATGCGTAACGCAGCGACTCGGTCACCGAGTTGGCGTGAAAATAGCGTGGCGCCGTCGGGCCGACAAACGAACCTTCGCCGTACTGGTAATAATTCCAGCCCATATTCCACGCCAGCCGGTGGCCAATATCCACACTGATGTTGGCCACCGGCTGCTGGTACTTGTACTGCAAAGAGCCGAGAGGCTGTAGATAGTTGAACTGCGGGGTGCTGCCGTCAACACTGGTGATGCTGTAGCCGATGTTCGCAGTCACCCGCTTCTCGGGCCTGAATCTGATCGTAGTCAGTCCAAAATTAGTGTGGTTGGTGTAGTACGAGGTGTTCAGCAGAGGATTGGCCCCGAGCACTTCCACCCCGCTAGAATTTAGAGTATTGCCACAATAATTGACAGGGCTAGTGGCGCCGGTCACGAACGGGAGTGTCACCCCGGTTGGTGGCGTGTCGTTGAAGCAGATCAGGGCATTCTGCATCACGCTGTTGAAGTTGTACGCAAGATCCAGCCCGAAGCGTTCGCGCGGCGCGAGCGAGGCGGTGAGTCCGTAATTTTGGTTGTGTCCCACGTACTGGGTTAATGGGTCGGCGTTGGCATCTTGCAGAATGTTGATAGACCCGCCCAGGACCGCCCACGGCCGGGGTGTATAAGTCGTCTGGAAGCGGTACCGCGATTCCTTGCGCGGCGCCATGCGAACGATCACGTTGTCGTAGTTGGTGTGCTCCAGATCGAAGTTGAATCGCAAGGCATGGGTGGGCCTTGCCCACAAGCCCAGGAGCGCCGTGTACTCGTTGACCGTGAAATGGTCCTCGCCCGCGGTTGTCGGTAAAAAACTGTTAAAGGCCTCGCCCCCAGCATAGTTGTTGAAGAGGTTGAAGACACGATCGCCATAGCGTAAACCGATGCGGGCTCCCGCCTTTTTCGAAATGTCCCAGGCCAGTTCGGTTTGATTTCTCTTCCAGGTCTGGTTGAATGAGGACGCGGCCAGCGTGTTGCTCGTCGTCGGCGTGGTCGTGGTCCCGTTCACCGGAGTCAGCAACGTGCACGTAGCTGTAACTGTGCAATCACTGTCGATCTCGGTGAAATTGCCATTCTGCGGAATGCGGTAGGCCCAATAATAGAATTTCTCGACCAGACGCAGATGTTGGGTCAGATGCAGCGTGGCCTCGGCATCGAGTACGTTGGAAATTCGGTTCGCGCTGGCTGTGCCAGTGCCGTTGAAGGCGAGGGTGTGCGTACGCGTGATCAGACCAGCGAAATTCTCGTCCAAGGGCGTGGTCATGTTGGCGGAACTGTAGGCATAAGAAGCGACCAGGTCTAACCGCTGGATGTTATTACTGCGCAGACTGAGCCGCTCCGTGGGTGTGGAAGTGCGAATCCGCTGGCTCCGCGAATAGCTGAAGTAGGCGCTGCAGTTGACGTTGGTCAAGACTCCGCCGACAATCAGAGGTGTTCCCGCTGGCGCCCCGGCACAGGGTTCCTTGTTCACAGTGTCGATGGACAAGCCCAACTCAACCGGACCTCCCGGCGGCGAGGGCAGCAGCGCCGGCGCGAAGGGCGCCAGTTGGTAGTCCGTGTCTCCCTTATAGTAACTAAAAAATTGGTCGTAGCTGATAACAGTTCGTGGCGCGGCCTTCCAGTCCACTCCAAAACGGTAGGAGTTCATGGTGGTATTCCAGTTTTGGAGGAGCAGAGCTTCCGTACCTTCGTGGATGCTGCTGTAGGAAGGTCCGGTCATGTTGTTGTGCGAAAACCCCAGGCGAAAGCTCACCCTGGACTGCGGAAGCAGGGTGAGGTCGACGTCGCTCATGCGCCGCACCGTGTCAAATAAGTGGGGCGAGTTCTGTGCCTGAATCGACGGAGTGGATCCCCCAATAGAGGGCGGAGGCCCGGGATTCAGGGGATTGGCCAGCAAGTCAAAGTCGGAAAAACTCTGATCGCGACGGAAACTGCCTACCAGGTTGTACCACTTGTTCTTGTCCGCCCGAAGGCGCAAGACGTTGTTGGGGTCGCCTCCCCATCCAAAGCTGTTGAGGTAAAGATTGTCGAATAGAAAGCCCTGATGATCCAGCGATTGCATCGAAAGCGTTTCGTCGAGGAAGCGGGGGCCTTGCTGCAGATTTACCAATGTGTCGTACATATCGCCACTTCCGGTTATGTCGGTGGCCCGGTAACCCACTTCAACTGACGAGTGAATTAGATAACCGCCGCTCGTGACGCCTTCCGGCTCCCCCGACGAATTCTGGCCAGTGCCGGAAGATTGCGCAAAGAGCAAGCTGGGCGGCGATATCATCACGACAGCAGCCAGCACGGCGAGGAGGAGCGCGAGGCGTAATGAGTTCGCTGTCAGCGTTCGCCCCAGCGCGACGAGTTCGGTTACAGAAGAACCGATGAAGGATTGCAGATCGAGTTTTTTGGGCGGCGGCATCGGTTCTCCCTCACTTGAAAAAGATATCGCTGAAATTGGACCCATGAATCTGGCTGTGACACATGGTGCAGGCCTGATACTTCGCCGATTGATTGTGTACGGGCCCGGCTGGACTCACCGTCGGGAAGGTATGGCACTGCAGACAGAGCATGTTCACCAGGCTCACTTTGAGGAGCCGGGGATTGGTGGAACCGTGGGGTGTGTGGCAACTGGTGCAGCCCTCGGTCTTCACCGGCACGTGCTCGTAGACGAAGGGTCCCTGCTTGTCGACATGGCACTTGTAGCAAACGGCATCCCCACTCGGCAGGGCCCGCACCTGCCGCACGGTCGCCGTGCCATGAGGGTTGTGGCAGTCGTTGCACTGCACCAGGCCCTCGTTAACCCGGTGGTGGAAGGGTTTGGCAAAATCCGCCTTGGCCGAGGTATGGCATCCGTAGCACAGCTGGGGCTGGTTCTGCGCTAGCAGGAACTGTTTTTCCTTGGCGTGATGGGGAGAGTGGCAGTCGAGACAGCCGACATCGCCGCTGGAGTGGGCGGATTCGGCAAAATGTGACTGCTCGTGACCCTCGCCGTGGCAAGTCAGACAGCGAGCGCTCGTCTCCTCCCGGGACGCATCCTTAAAGGTGTATATCTTGGTTACGTCGCCGCCGCCGGCCACGTGGTCCGCCCCGGGACCATGGCAGCCCTCGCAACCTTGGTGCGAGGGGCCGCCCTCTTTATTTAGTGTTGTCTTCCAGTGCGGCGTCTTCTCCCAGGCGTTGTAAATGTCCTCGTGACAGGTCTTGCAGGTCTCCACTCCCACGTACTTGGACACGTCGGACGAGGGCGCGCTGGCCGCGGGTGCACTGGCGGATTGAGTTCCCTTGTCGGCAACCTGCCGGCGAGCTTGGCCCGGAGCCAAGGCGGCGAAGGCGAGAAGATAGACAGCGGAGAACAGAAAAACTCGAGAGGCGCTGCGTTCTGCTGGCATTAGCATGTCTCCCCGATAAATTTGAAGTCGCCCAGCGGCGGCCATTTTGATATCTCCTCGAAGAACTGAAAATCCTATAGCGATTCCCCGTGCCGCCACTGTTCAAAATTGCTCACTTCTAAAAGAGAGAGAAAACCGCGTCGGGCGCACTAAGGCCAGGCAGCGGGGGAGGGTAGTCGTTGATTTAGTTTCCATCGTTTTACGGACAGAGGCTATTTGAGACCGCTGGTAGCTGTCTGTGATGAGCAAACTAACAAAATGTGATGAAATCGAAAGCCGATGTTTGACACGGGTCTTCCGGGCAACCTACGATTTGCGTAATCATGCAGGTGTCAAGAAATCGCCACGCCTGTTCCTTTCCTGTGCACAACGCGGAGACCATCGCAACGAAGAGCGTCGTAATTCTCTTCCTCGTCCTGCTGACGTACGCATTTCCATTGCTGGCTGCGCCGCCGGCAATTTCCACGGCCGATCCGCATCGCTACCTGGATGACATCAAGGCGCTGACCACGCCTGCAATGGAGGGACGCGGCGCCGGGTCGAAAGGGTTGACGCGAGCCGAGCACTTGATCGAGAAACGGTACAAGGGCCTGGGGCTCGAACCCGCCGGTACAGACTCGTATTTGCAACCTTTCACGGTGATCACGGGCGCGCAGCTCAAAGGGAAGAACAATTTTGTGATTCTGACCGGAGGCGAGAAGCGGGAATTGAAAGCGAAGCAGGATTTCGTTCCGTTCAGCTTTTCGGCTTCGGGATCGGCCCGCGCGCCTCTGGTGTTTGCCGGATACGGCGCTACGGCCGACGAGTTTCATTACGATGACTATGCCGGAATCGACGTTAAAGACAAGATTGTCGTGGTCATTCGCTATGAACCCCCGTCGTTTGGCGTGAAAGGCGGCAACCAGGGCATGACGCGGCATTCCCAGTTGGTGACGAAAGCCATCAACGCCAGGAATCACGGCGCGAAGGCGCTGGTGCTGGTGAACGGCAAGTTGGGAGACGGCGAAGAAGATCTGCTTACGCGCTTCGGCAGCGTGAGCGGCCCGGAGAATGCCGGCATCATTTTTCTTCAAGTCAAGAATGTGGTTGCGGAGGGCTGGCTCAAGACGGCAGGTAAATCGCTGGCGGAATTGCAGGAGCAGATCAACGCTTCGTCCAAGCCCGCATCGTTCGCGCTGCCGGAAGACCAGACTGCTGCGCTGACGGTCAGTATCGAAACCACGCGGGCCACCGTTAACAACGTTCTGGCTTATCTGCCGGGCAAGACGGACGAATACGTGATCATCGGCGCGCACTACGATCACCTCGGACGAGGCAATTTTGATTCGCTGGCGCCTTCGCAGATCGGACAGATTCATCCCGGAGCCGATGACAATGCTTCGGGCACCGCGGGAGTGCTGGAACTGGCGCGCCTGCTGGCGCCGCAGAAAGGCCGGTTGCGGCGCGGAATTCTGTTCGCGAACTTTGCGGGCGAAGAGCTCGGGTTGCTGGGTTCGGCCGCGTGGGTGAAAGATCCGACGCGTCCGCTGGAGAAGGCAGTGGCCATGCTGAACATGGACATGATCGGCCGCATCAAGGATCAGAAAGTCTACATTGGAGGCGTCGGCACCGGCTCGACGTTGAAAGGTGCGGTCGAGCAGGCACAGGCGAACTCCGGATTCAAGATCGAGTATTCGCCGGGCGGATATTCCTCGAGCGACCATACCTCTTTCGTGGCGAAGAAAATTCCGGTGCTATTTTTCTTTTCCGGATTGCACTCGGATTACCACAAGCCCTCGGACACGTGGGAGAAGATTGATCCGGTAGCAGCGACACGATTACTCGAGGTGGTGGGGACGACGGGCGAACTCTTGGCTGACGCGGAGGAGCGTCCTTCCTTTATTGTGGTCGCGGAAGACCAGCCCGGAGGCCGGTCGGGAGGCGGTGGGGGCTATGGACCGTACTTCGGATCGATTCCGGATTTCGGCCAGGTGGAAAACGGCGTGAGGTTCTCGGATGTAAGGCCAGGATCGCCCGCGGCAAAGGCGGGACTGAAAGCGGGAGACATCCTGGTGCAGTTCGGCGACAAGCCGATCAAGAACCTCTACGACTTCACCGATGCTCTTCGCCGCAGCAAAGTGGGCGATGTGGTCGAGGTCAAGGTGCTGCGCGACGGGCTGCCGGTGACGGCGTCGGTCAAACTTGAACAGCGCAAATAGGCGGGCGTCCGCACCGGTTTTGCGGTCTGCTGAAAAACTCCGGTTTTATTGCAGGCTCTTGGGAGGGCGCGCCTCGGCCGATCCACTATAAATTACGTAACTTTCGACGGCCCGTGACTCGTCTGTGACAAATAACCCAGCAATCTCCCACAAAACTTTACGTGCGAATGGAACCTTAGCGCACAACATGCTGGTTGACTTCGTGTTTGATTCATCAAGGCATCTCGCATAAAGAGGTTTTGATTAGAATGAGCGTGGAGACGTGACATCAACTATCGTTTTTTCAATGGCGTTTCGATAGGAAAGACTCCTTCGGGACCTTGTCCGGAGCGTATCGGCCCCAGTGATTCGCGGGACATTGTCCGGTAAGAGACGGTATCTCGATGTTGTAGAGAGCTTAAGGGAGTCCACCCATGAGCAGGTTCGGGTCACTAGCTTTTTCACGTGTCTTGGGAGTCGCCTCTGCCGATCCTGTGTTTGCCCGAGAGCGAAACACTCACGAAAGGGTTGCCAAAATTTACACACCACATCTGATGGGCACAAGCTGGGCGGTCTGCCTGGGGGTGGTCTTCCTACTTGCGCTGAGTGGGTGCACGCCTATAAAGGTCAAGCTGGGAATGAAGGTTTACCTGGCCAAGACTCCGGTCGCGTCGATCGCGGCCAGCCTGCCCAAGGGTCCGGGGATCGCGCCGGGAGAGAAGTTGTCGCTGGTGGTGGTGGTAGCCGAGCCGGACGGCAAGGTATTACAGACGGAAGGGGCAGGCAAGGGAAAGGTTTTATGGAAGGACCTCAAAGTCACGACAAGTGTCGTAACCGCGAACCAGAAGGGCGTTGTATCCCTTCCGAAAGATCCCAGGATTAGCGACGGGAAGGTCCCGCATATCACCATCACGGTGCCCAGCCATCCGGATGTCGCAGCCGCCGAACTCGATATTCCGCTGCGGTACGACTACGGCTTCATCGCGAATTTCTCCGGCAGCCCCGGCTCCAGCGGTATGAATGGCAGCGATGGAATGGACGGCGCGAGCGGCAGCATGGGTTCCACCGATCCTAATAATCCATCCCCGGGTGGAAACGGCGGGAATGGGACCGATGGCTCGAATGGCCAGGATGGAGGAGCGGGAGGAGACGCGCCGCCCGTGCAGGTTCGGGTGGCGTTCAGATCAGGGAGCCATCCGCTCCTCCAGGTGGGTGTAACTGCAGCTGGCCATCAGAAGCTGTACCTGGTGGATCCGCAGGGAGGATCGCTGACGGTGAAGGCGGATGGAGGTCCCGGAGGGTCAGGAGGAAAAGGCGGACGAGGAGGCCGAGGTGGATCGGGCGGTATGGGAACGCCCAACGGATCGAGTGGGAGCAACGGCTCAGATGGACGGAACGGCTTTGATGGGTCGCCGGGGAGGGGCGGAAGCATCACCGTGACCTACGATCCGCAAGTCAAATCGTTCTTGAGTACGATTCGCCTCTCCAATCGAGGCGGCCCTCCGCCGGTATTCAAGGAAGAACCGGTGGCTCCCCTGTGGTGAGTCTCTGGCCTGCCATTGGATTTCCTGGCAATTGGCTCGTGGCTGGCCGGCTTGAATTGTATTTCACACGGGCCCGCCGGGCGCGGGGAGCTAGCGCCCGGATTCGAACCGGTAGCCAATCCCGCGCAGCGTTTTTAAATAGCGGGGATGGCGCGGATCGCGTTCGATTTTTTCCCGCAGCCGCCGCACAAAGACGTCGATGGAGCGCGGAGTCACAAAAGCGCCTTCTTTCCACACCGCATCAAGCAGTTGGTCGCGGGTAAAGACGCGTCCCCGGTGCCGGGCAAGATATTCAAGAAGCCGGAACTCGCGGACCGTGGTAAGAACGGTTTTGCCTTGCACAAGCACGGTCATCGAAGCGACGTCAATTTCCAAATCTCCCAGCTGAATAACCTCGTGACCGAGGGCTTCCGGCTGAGTGCGCAGAACGTTGCGGACGCGCGCAATCAACTCACGGGGACTGAAGGGCTTGGTGATGTATCCGTCGCCACCGGCGTCGAAGGCTTGAAGGCGGTCCGGTTCCTGAGTTCTGGCGGAAAGGAAAATGACGGGCGTCCGGCCCAATCGTTCGTGCTGGCGGATCTGGCGGCAGAGATCGAAGCCGCTGATCCCAGGCAACATGATGTCGAGAAGGAACAGCGATGGTTGTGCCATGGCTGCCTGAGGAACCACCGGCGCCCCGGAAAGAAATGTGGATACCTCGTAACCGGCGTTCCGTAGGTTGTGTTCGATCAGTTGGGACACATCCGGATCGTCTTCCACGACGTAGATCAGCTCGGGGTAACGCCGCTTGTCTGTCGCCTCCAAAGGTTCCATGGTAAGAAGGAGAGCCTCGCGTGCTCTCGAGGACTGGGGCTTGGATCGCCCCCACTTGACACTAGAGGGACTGTGTTGCAGCAATGTTTCGCTAGTGTTAAAGGAGGGTTAATTCGTCCGCGCCGGTTGTCCGCTTTTCCGCGCTAGGATGACCGGTGCATGTGGTTTCAGTGCGCCGGTCCCGCTTTGCTAGGCACTTACCCCAGGCGTTACACTGCCAGACATGAATACAACGAACCAACCGAATGTGAAGTTCGTGCAAACCCCCGATTACCGAGAAGCCTACTCCAACAGCGTCCAGATCCGGGTGAACGTTTGGGATTTCTTCCTTGTTTTCGGAACCATGCAGCAGAGCTCGGAGACGCAGGTGGAACTCCGAAATTTTCAGGGAATCTATCTCAGCCCGCAACAGGCCAAGGCGCTCATGGCGCTCTTGCAGCAAAACGTGACGAACTACGAGGCTGCGTTCGGCGAGATCAAGCTTGATCCACGCTCCCCAGGCGGACCCGTTCACTGATGCACCGTTCACTGATGTTCTGTGCAACGACGCCTGCGCGGCCGGTGGCATACTCCGATCTGAAAACTGAATCTCAACCGGCATTTTCCGCATGGGCGCGGCAATTTCTTCTCTTCGCGCTTTTCTTTGCCGGATTGATGCTTCTGCATGCGCCGCTTCTCCGCCTTCCTTATTTCTGGGATGAAGCGGGCTATTACATTCCAGCCGCGCGCGATTTATTTTTGACCGGCACGCTGATTCCTCAGTCCACGCCATCGAATGCGCATCCTCCGCTGGTGATGGCGTGGCTGGCGCTGGCCTGGCACATCGCTGGATACTCCACGCTAGTCACGCGGACAGCCATGCTGGCGCTGAGCGCATTTTCCCTGCTGGGGCTGTTTCGACTTGCGCGAATCGCCGCCAATCTGCCGGTGGCGTGGGCGACAACCGCTTTGGCTGCGCTTTATCCGGTGTATTTCACGCAGAGTTCGATGGCGCAGGTTGACTTGCCCGCCGCCGGATTTACGTTCTGGGCGCTGGCCGCGTATATAGAAAACCGTCCGTGGAGGCAAGCGCTCTGGTTCTCGCTGGCGGCGCTCGCGAAAGAAACCGCGATCCTGGCTCCGCTGGCGCTGTTTGGCTGGGAACTGCTCGCTTATTTCATTCGCCGGCGTTGGCAACAAAGCCGAAAAGAAATTCGTTCGCAAGAAACCTCGCCAGAAAACTCGAAAGAAAGTCGATGGAGAGAAATTCTTCCACCCGCAGGCAGACGCACGCACTGGCTTGCCCTGCTGCTTCCGGTCCTGCCGCTGGCTGCCTGGTACGCCTACCACTACGCGAAGACGGGCTTCCTGCTGGGCAATCCCGAATTCTTTCGCTACAACGTTGCCGCGACCCTGAATCCTCTGCGCGTCCCGCTGGCGCTGGGAATGAGGCTCTGGCAACTCTTCGGATATTTCGGTCTTTACCTGCTCACGCTGGCGGGATTTCTGGCCATGCTTCGTCCCCCGCGGTTAGAGAAAAGGATGGAGAGCAGTGTTGCCCGTCCGCGAATTGCAATCTGGGTGCAGGCAGCATTTATTGCCGTCGTGCTCGCCTATCTGGTCTTCATGTCGTCAGTAGGCGGAGCCGTGCTGGCTCGCTACATGTTGCCGGTTGTCCCGCTCGTGATTCTGGCGACGGTTTCGACTTTGTGGCGGCGTGCGCTGTATTGGAAGTTGATTGTGGGTGCGGTCGCAGTTGCCTTTGTCGCGGGCCTGTTCAGCAATCCGCCGTATGGATTCTCTCTCGAAGACAATCTGGCCTATCGCGACTACATCGTGATGCATGCCGATGCTAGCCGCTTCTTGGCGATGCGATATCCTGGCGCGCGCGTTCTCACCGCATGGCCCGCGTCCGACGAACTCTCCCGGCCCTGGCTCGGTTATATTAACGCCCATGCCGATGGCAGTCAGCCCTTCCGCGTTGTCCGAATTGACGACTTCTCCGCGTCCCAGATTGATGAGGCGGCTCAAGCTCGCAACCGCTTCGACGTGGCTCTGGTCTTCTCCACGAAGTACCGGCCGCCGCACCCGCTCTTCGAAAATTGGAGTGCGTGGCAGCAAGTCAAAGAAAAGTTCTTCGGCTATCATCGTGACTTGCTGCCCGAAGACATTGCCCCACGTTTTGGCGGAACGATTGCCTATCACAAAGAGCTCAGCGGGCAGTGGATCGCGGTGATTGCGGCGGAACGAGGACAGAATGCGAAAAGCGCTGTATGCTGCCCGGCGGTGCGACGCCTTTCATACGCCCATCAAGTGGCAGGAATGCGTCTTGATCACGACCCAGACGCCCTTGCCGGGGACAAGTTGGAGAGCGTCGCGCGCCGCTAATGTCAGGTGCGCCTCGAACTCCGTGCCCCCGCAATCCACCGTCGCCGAGATGATGACGTCTCTCTGCTCCAGCCGCCGGATGGTTCCGGGCAAAACATTACGAGCGCTCAGCCCGTGTGGATCTTCCGTTGCCAGCAGCAGATCGCCGGCGCGCACGCCCACACGCAGGCGCGAGCCAACCTCGGCCCGAACCAGTGGCGTCTCGAGCTCCACTGTGCCGTTTACTATTTGACAGGTCATGGTGCCGCGATCTTCGCGCAGTGAGAGCACCGTGGCGTCGAAGATGTTTTCGAATCCTGACAGGTGCGCGACGGTTTCCAGTCGCGGAGCGCGCATCACTTCATGCGGCTGCCCCTGAGCCACGATTCTTCCCGCGTCCAGCACGATGACCTCGTCGCCCAGGGCAAACACTTCTTCGCCATTGTGAGTGACGAAGAGAATCGGAACGCGGTGATGCTGATTCCACTGCCGCAGATCGCCGACGAGCAGCGACTTCGTCGGGCGGTCCAGCGCAGCCAGTGGCTCATCGAGCAATAGAGCGCGTGGTTCAGTCACCAGAGCGCGCGCCAGGGCGACGCGTTGGCGCTCACCTCCCGAGATTTGCGCCGGCTTTCGGTCGCGCAAGTGGTCGATGCGGAACGCCTGCAGCATCTCGTGGCTGCGCGTTTGCCGCTCGGCCGCGCTAAGCGCTCGGAGCCCGTAAGCGACGTTCTCCTCGGCGGTCAAGTGGGGAAACAGCGCCAGATCCTGAGGCACGTAACCGATGCGCCGTTTCCAGGCGGCGACGTTCCGTTTCTTTTCCGAGTCGTAAAGGTCCTCGCCGCCAATGGCAATTCGCCCATCGTCCGGATCGGTGAGCCCCGCAACACAATCGAGCAGTGTGGTTTTTCCCGCGCCCGAAGCGCCAAAAAGAATCGTGAAACCGGCGAGTGCACGGAAGTGGACATTCAGATTGAAACTGCCCTCGGGATTCGGAAAGCGTTTACGGATGCGGACTTCGAGATCGGCAGAGATTGGCTGTGGTGTTGATTGCGATGTTAATTGCGATGACGATCGCGCTGCCGTTCGTACCGAGATGATAATCTTCACCGCCATGGACCTACCGCCCATGGACGCCGGTTTGCACCATACACCACGGACAAAACGAAGAACGAGATGACCAGCAACACCAATGCCGTTTGGTTCGCGCTGGAATAATTTGCCATCTCTACCTGGTCGTAAATATCAATCGAGATGGTCCGCGTCACGCCGGGAATATTACCTCCCACCATGAGCACAACCCCAAATTCGCCCAGCGTGTGCGCGAAACTGAGAGCAAATCCCGTGACCAGCCCAGCTTTGCAGAGGGGAAGCACAATGCGGCGAAAGGTCTGCATCGGAGAATGGCCAAGCGATGCTGAGGCGCGCAACAGTGCAGGGTCGACCGCGCCAAATGAGGCCGCAAACGGTTGCACGGCGAAGGGCAGACTGTATAACACCGACCCGATCACCAGCCCTTCGAACGTGAAGGCCAGGGTGTGGCCGGTGAGCGACTCCCACCAGCGGCCAAACGGGCTGCGCGAACCGAGTGCCACCAGGACATAAAAACCGAGCACCGTCGGAGGCAGGACGATGGGAAGTGCAACCGCGGCTTCGACCAGAAATTTCCAGCGCCAGCGCGAGTAGGTCAGCCAGTACGCGATGGGTATTCCGATGGCGACCAGCAGCGCGGAAACGATTGCTGCAAGACGCACGGTCAACCAGAACGCCTCCCAGTTCATTTCAGCGCTTCTCCATTTCAGTGCTTCCCCGTTTCAATATTTCTCCGCAGGCAAGCTGAAGCCGTAACCGGTGAGCAGGGACGCGGCCTCGGGGCTGCGCAAGAAGTCGAGAAACTTGCGGGCCGTATCCTGCTGCTTTGATCGTGAGAGCACGACAGCCGCCTGATTCAGCGTGGGATAGGCGTCGAGCGGAACCGTCCAATAGCGACCTTTATCCTTCATCGCGGGTGCGAGCGCATGGGAGAGCGCAATCAGTCCAACCTGGGCGTTGCCCGATTCGACGAATTGTGCCGCCTGCGATATGTTCTCTCCAAGGACAAGCCGGCTGGATACCTGATCGTAAATTCCAAAGTGCCGCAGCGCAGCCGCAGCTGCGCGCCCGTACGGCGCGGTCGCCGGATTCCCGATCGAAATCTTCTTGACCGAAGGATCGAGCAAAGCGTTCATGCCGAGTTTCGATAAGTCCAACAGCGAGCCGGACGGCACCCACAGTACCAACCGCCCGACGGCATAGCGATAAAGCGTCTCTTTCGAGGCCAGTCCCTCGGCGATCAACTGCTGAGGATATTCTTCATCGGCGGAGAAGAAGACGTCGAAGGGCGCGCCGTTTCGGATTTGATTCGTCAGATTGCCGGACGCACCGAATGAGAGCTTCATTGCTTGCCCGGTCTTTTTGGTGTAGGCGGCGACGAGTTCGGGCAGTGCGGCGCTCATGTCGGCAGCTGCGGCCACCATGATTTCCTGGGATGTCGCGAGAGTTCCGGTGAGCAGGAGTAGTAGAGCGAGGAATTTGTTCATCGAAGAGTTTCCGGCCCTCAGGGGCTAAAGCGCACATCATTACTGGCCCTGGGGCGGCACGGCTGAAGCCGTGCCCTTCCCAGAACCTCTTGCTCCCAAAACCTCTCAACAATAGGAATGTAATTTCTGTTACACCAATTTCGTCTTCGACAGCGGAAGTTCGCGCACCCGCTTGCCAGTGGCCGCAAACACCGCGTTGCACAGAGCAGGGGCAAAAGGCGGCACGCCGGGTTCGCCGACTCCCGCCGGCGGCGCTTCGCTTTCCACGATGTGCACGTCAACTTGCCGCGGAGCGCGATTCATGCGCGCGATCTGAAAATTGTGGAAGTTGCTCTGGTCGATAACGCCGTTCGTTGCCGTAATCCCACCAAATAACGCCAGGCTGGTTCCAAACACCGCCGCTCCCTCGAACTGATTGCGAATATTGTCGGGACTAACAACCGTGCCCGCATCGACTGCGGTCCAGACTCCCGGAATGTGTACCTGTCCCTTGCTGTCGACCTCGACTTCAACCACGGTAGCAACATAGGTGAGGAAAGCGCGGTGAGCGGCGATGCCCATGCCGCGCCCTTTGCCCAAGTTCATTGATCGTTTGCCCCATCCGGATTTCTCTGCTGCGATCTCGACTACCCGCCGCAATCGAGCCGTGTCGAGCGGATAATTCTTTGCGTCTTCCGCTTCGTCTCCCTTGAGGTCAAGGTTGACGATACGCGGCGGTCCGATCAGGTCCAGCAGATACTGGACCGAATCTTTGTTGGCGTTGTGCGCCAGCTCGTCGGCAAAAGAATGAATCGCGAACGCGTGATAGATGTTCGCCACGCTACGTAGCCATCCAATGCGCACGTGGTAGTCAGCGGGGCCATTTTCGGCGCGATGGTTGGGAATATCGAATGGAAGATTGTTCCATCCCAATCCCATCTCGTCGTCGGCATAAGTGGCGGACGCGTTGAAAGTCGAATCGATGGGCGGATACACGGTGCGCTGCAGCCACGCGGTGGGCCTGCCATCAGGCCCAACTGAGGCCTTCATGTACATTGCGGCGACGGAGTGAAAATAATCAAAGCGAATATCGTCTTCGCGGCTCCAGACGACTTTGACCGGCTTGCCGAGTTGTTTGGAAAGAACGGCCGCTTCCGCCACCTGGTCAGGCTTCGACTTGCGTCCGAAGCCGCCGCCGAGCAGCGTCACGTGGCACGTCACATCTTCTTTCTTAATGCCGAGCACGCTGGCAATCGTTTCCTGCACCGCTTGCGGATTCTGCGTCGGAGCCCACGCCAGCACCTTGCCGTCGCGATACTCGGCGACGGCGACCGGCGGCTCCATGGAAACGTGCGCCAGGTGCGGAGTGTAGTACTCGGCCTCGATAAGTTTTCCTCCGGTCTTCGTTAGTGCACTTTGAGCAAATGCGGCATCCACATCGCCGACGTTGCGAACGACTTTGCCCGGCTGCCGCGAAGTTGCTTCGAGCGTCTTGCGAAACGGCGCTGAGTTGTACACCGAATGCGGACTGCTCTCCCATTCAATTTTCAAACTCTTGCGCCCCTTGAATGCCGCCCACGTGTTGTCGGCAATCACGGCGACGCCGCCCAAAGGCTGGAACTGGTGCGGTGGTTTGAAGGTGTCGATGGTCAGCGTCTTCTGAACTCCGGCCACTTTGAGCGCCGCCTTGTCATCGTAGGACTTGATCTTCTGTCCGAGGACGGGTGGATGCTCAACCGATGCAAAGACCATGCCCGGCATCGTCGCGTCCATGCCGAAAATTGCCTTGCCGGTAACGATCTCGGGAAGGTCGAACAAAGAGTTACTTTCCTTGCCGATGTAGCGCCACTGGGAGCGTTCCTTGAGCGAGACATCTCCCTTTTTCGGAACGGGCAGCTTGGCCGCCGCCGCGGCGACGTCGCCATAGCTCAGCTTGCGTCCGCTGGCGCGATGCACAACGAAGTGGGGCTCGGTCGTGCACTCCTTCGGCGAAACGCCCCACTGCGCGGCGGCGGCGCCGATCAACATGCCGCGTCCGCTAGCGCCCACCTGGCGCATCAGGTCGAAGTTACTGCGAACCGAGTGAGAGCCGTCCGTGTCCTGCTCGCCGTATTTCGGATCACCAATCGCCTGCTCGATCTTGACCTTGGACCAGTCGGCATCGAGTTCGTCGGCGACCACAAGGGGCAAAGCCGTGCGACTGCCGCATCCCATCTCCGAGCGATGGGCCACGATGGTGACCATGCCGTCGGAGGCGATCGACATCCACAGGCTGGGTTCAAATGCCGGCGCGGCCGCTTCACCCTCCGCGGCCCAGAGCGGCTCGGGAATAAAGCGCGCGCTCAGTACAAAAACGCCGCCGGTCAATGCGCCTTGCAGAAATCCTCTTCGGCTAACATGACGGCTGACATTTTTAATGAGTTTCATGCCGTCTCCTTCGCAGCCTGATGAATCGCCGCTCGAATCCGCTGATAGGTTCCGCAGCGGCAGAGATTGCCGGCCATTACTGTGTCAATATCCTGGTCGCTCGGATTCTTGTTCTCTTTAAGCAGCGCGATCGCCTGCATGATCTGGCCGGTCTGGCAGTACCCGCACTGCGGCACCCGAATCTCCATCCACGCCTTCTGCACGGGATGCATGGGCGCGATGCCTTCAATCGTAGTGATCTCAGCGCCGCTGACCTCTTTCATCGGAGTGATGCAGGAGCGGATCGCCGCGCCATTCTGATGCACAGTACAGGCACCGCACAAGGCCATACCGCAGCCGAACTTCGTTCCCGTGAGCCCGGCCACGTCGCGCAAATACCAAAGCAGCGGCATGTCGGGATCGCCATCGAACGTTCGCTCTTTTCCGTTCACTTTAAAACGGATCATCTGTCCCTCGATCGACCATGAATGCCGCCGAATTGATTTCCATATCCTAGTCGTAGTGCGCGAAATGTGGAAGAGTGCGGCCATCGCAAAAGCTTGTCGTCCCGAGAGACCGGGGTCCCCAGCAAGCTGTTTTTGCTTGCCGGAGTTGGTTGAGCAAGGGATCTGCAGTTTGTCGCACTGCGCCGTCATATAATCGTCTGTCATTCTGGGGGGAATTTTGGCCTACGACGATCTGCGGGACTGGATCAAAGCACTCGACCGAGCCGGCGAACTGAAGCGCATCCGCATGGAAGCGGACCCGATTTTAGAGATTACGGAAATTGCCGATCGAGTCTCGAAAAGTAGGGACAGGGACAAGGACCAGCAGGGAACGGTCGGCGGCAACGCGCTGCTATTCGAAAACGTGAAGGGCTACCCCGGCGCCCAACTTCTCATCAATCAGTTCGGTTCCGCCCGCCGCATGCGCCTAGCGCTCGAGGTCGATACGCTCGATGAAATCGCCGAGCGCATCCGCGGCTTCATGGATGTGAAGTCTCCGCAGGGCTTCCTCGACAAAGTGAAAATGCTGCCGATGCTTGCCGAGATGGGAAAGTTCTTTCCGAAGACCGTCGCCTCAGGCCCATGTAAAGAAGTGATCAAGCGCGACAATTTCTCGTTGCTCGATTTCCCCATCCTGCAATGCTGGCCCAAAGATGGCGGACGCTTCATCACGCTCCCCTGCGTGATCACACGCGATCCGAAGACCGGGAAGCGCAACGTAGGCATGTACCGCATGCAGATTTACGACGAGCGCACGACCGGCATGCACTGGCAGCGGCAGAAAGTGGCAGCCGAACATTACCGCGACCATATGCGTCAATCCGTGCGACACGATGGCGGCACGGGCGCCCTGGCCCGTGCGGAGGTAGACATCATGGCCCGTTCTTCGGGAGGCTCCATGTTCGCCGAAGGCGATCGCCCTTCCGGCCGCATGGATGTCGCCGTCGCCATCGGCACCGATCCCGCGCTTACCTTTTCCGCCATCATCCCCGCGCCGCCCGATGTAGAAGAATTCATCATCGCCGGATTTCTACGCCAGAAGCCAGTCGAGCTGGTGAAGTGCGAGACCGTAGATCTTGAAGTCCCCGCCAACGCCGAAATCATTCTCGAAGGCTACGTGAACCTAGACGAACTCCGCACCGAAGGCCCCTTCGGCGATCACACCGGTTTCTACTCGCTGGAAGACGAGTACCCGGTTTTCCACGTCACCTGCGTGACGCACAGAAAAGACCCGATCTATGCGACGACCGTTGTGGGCAAGCCACCGCAAGAAGATGCATGGATGGGCAAAGCAGTCGAACGCATCTTCCTGCCGCTGATGAAGCTGACCATCCCCGAGTTGGTGGACATCAACCTGCCGATTGAAGGTGTGTTCCACAACCTGATGCTAGTTTCCATTCGCAAGTCCTATCCCGGACAAGCGCGCAAGGTGATGAACGCCATCTGGTCGCTGGGGCAGGCGATGTTCACCAAGTGCATCATCGTAGTCGATGAAGACGTGGACGTGCAGGACATAGCCGACGTCACCCTGAAAGTGCTGAACCACATCGATCCCGAACGCGACATCCAGTTCACGCTCGGCCCAGTCGATTCGCTCGATCACGCCGCCCGTCTGGCGAACTACGGATCGAAGATGGGAATAGACGCGACACGCAAGTGGTCAACCGAGGGCTTCGATCGTCCGTGGCCGGACGAGATCGTGATGGATGGGAAGACTCGGGCGCTGGTGGATGGGAAATGGAAGGCGCTGGCGAGGGAGTTGGGGATGGAGTAAAAGCCGGAACCGGCAGATTCTTGGGCGGGACGCAGCGGCGAGGCTGCTGCCCGTATCAGAAGAAAACGGCGACGTCGGAGTCAATATTGGCGCCCGTGGTGAGGGACAACAGAATTGGCTTTTTCGTCGGGAGTAAACACGCATACTAGATCAGAAGCACCTTACCGTCGCTCACGCGTAAACGATTCGAATGCCTCCGGAGTTCTGGGCCAGTCTTCTCGCAGCAGGCGCGACAGGGCGCGATCAGCTAGCAGCTTGCCTCCGGTTTGACACTTGGGACAGTAGTTGGTTTCGTTGGCTGCGTAGCGTATGCGCTCGATTTTTGCCTCGCAGCGCGGACACAGTTCCTTGTATCGCCCATGCACCGCCATTCCAGGGCGAAATGCCGTGACTTTCTCGGGAAACTCGTTGCCCGACTCTTGCCGCAAGCGTTCCGTCCATTGACTCAGGCTGTTGCGCACAGTGGCGAAGATGCGCTCGATCTGTTCCGCGTTGAGTTTTTGGGTCAAGGCGAGCGGCGAGAGGCGCGCTTCGAAGAGAATCTCGTCGGAGTACGCATTGCCGATGCCGCTAAACAACCTCGGATCGGTCAGAGCGCGTTTCAGGGTGTGGTTCGCAGACGTGAGGACTTTGGCAAATTGCTCTAGATTCGATTCCAGAACCTCGAGCCCGCCGGGGTCGAGCGCCGAGAGGCCGTCCTCTCCTGCCACCATGTGCAGGGACGCGCGTTTTTGCGAGCCGGCTTCGGTCCAGAGCAAAGTTCCAGGGGGGAAATCGAAGGCCGCCAGCCCGCGCGGCGGCGACAACTTAGCGTCGCGTTTGCGCCAATGAAGGCGGCCGGCAATCATCAGGTGCAGCACTAGCCACAGGTTATTGTCCAAGCCGATGCAGATTCGCTTGCCCAGGCGGCGCAGTTGGACTACGGTCTTACCCTCGGCGTCCGCTACCGGCGGAGATGCCGTACGTAACAAAAATGGGCTGGCGATGCGCACGCGCTCCAGGCGCTGGCCGAGGATGCGTTTTTCCAGCGCCTCGATGTAGATGACAATGTCGGGGAGTTCGGGCACGGGCGCAGGCCTTGATGTAACGCCCCTATGGTACATCCTCGGCTTGAGCTTTCCCCTCAACGTGTGTTCTCATTAACAGACGATCGGAAGATGACGCGGCCCGTGGGGGGCACGCGTGGCGCTTTAATCTCAACCGTTAACCTCATCTTCTAGCGAAATATGAGCCGAACATGAGCGGAACACCAGAGGAGAAAATTATGAGTAAAGTCCACTACATTCCCAAGGGGTACAACACTGTTACTCCTTATCTCGTGATCAAGGGCGCTGCGAAGGCGATCGACTACTACAAGAACGTTTTCGGGGCGACCGTAGTCGTACGCATGGATGGTCCCGACGGCCGGGTCGGCCACGCCGAACTGCAGATCGGCGACTCGCGCATCATGTTGGCGGACGAAAATCTGCAGATGGGCAACCGCAGCGCCGAGAGCATCGGTGCGTCTCCGGTGAGCCTGTATGTGTACATTCCCGATTGCGACAAAGTCGTCGAAAAAGCCGCTGCAGGGGGAGCGAAAATCCTGAAGCCGGTCGCGGACCAGTTCTATGGCGACCGCTCAGGCTTTATCCAGGACCCCTTCGGACATCTCTGGGGCATCGCGACTCACAAGGAAGACGTGTCTGCTGAAGAAATGAAAGAGCGCATGAAGAAGGCGATGCAGGCCGCATAGCAACCGACAGCTCTTGGCTGTTAGCTCTTAGCCGTTGGCTGGGCGGAAGTGAGACTCGGCTAACGGCATAAGAGTCTCGGTGATGATATCCGCGCTTGCCGTGCGCCCCCGTATAATTGCAGCTTACAGCTTAAGAAAGGACTCCCCCCAATGATCTCCGCTGGTAAGCCTTTTCCGAATTTCGCGCTCCCCAATCAGGACGGCAAGATCACTAAGCTCTCCGATTTCGCCGGGCAGTGGCTCGTCATCTACTTCTATCCGAAAGACGACACGCCGGGCTGCACCATCCAGGGCAAATCGTTTACGGCGACCAAGGCTGACTTCGACGCTGCCGAGATCAAAGTCATCGGCATTAGCGCCGACGATGTTGCCTCGCACAAGAATTTTTGTAACAAATTTTCTCTCACCGTCGAATTGCTCGCCGACACCGACTCCACCCTGATGAAGCCGCTCGGCCTCGGCCAGGCGGAATGGAAAGGGATGAAGTTCTGGGAGCGAACAAGTTTCGTGGTCGATCCGAAGGGCGTGATCCGCAAGATATATGAGAAGGTGAACCCGGAAGGCCACGAGAAAGTGCTGCTCTCCGACATCGAGGGAATGAAGGCGAAAGCCGCCTAAACCTACGCTGTCATCCTGAGCGGGTTTTGTATTTGAGCTCGCTATTCCGCTCGCGGGTCGGTGGCGAACTCCGATCCGCCACCGCTGCTGCCGTTCCACGACCGGCGTAACGCTCCTGGCAGCAGTCCTTCCGCCATCACCGAGGGCAGAATCCGGCACAGCCGCGCGCGCAAATCGCGGTAGCCCTGAATGCCGGCAAAAAGGTCGCTCATCAGGTCGCGGAAACTCGCACTTTGCGCGGTTAGAGACACCATCCGCTCCAGCACGCTGTCTCCGAAAATCTGTCCGCTGTAGAACCGCTGTGAAACGCGCGCTGCCAGCTTCAACTCGGGGAGCACCTCTTGTGCCAGCATTGCACGATACTCGTGTGGCCGTCCGGCCAACATCGCTCCCGCGCACAACTCCGCGGATCGCAGCGCGTAGTAGAGACCTTCTCCAGTGATCGGGTCCACCAGTCCCGCACTGTCGCCGACCATGGCCCAACCGTCGCCGCAGACTTCGAGCGTTTCGAAAGTTTGGGCACGGAAGGACGGAAGGACGTGCGAGTAAAACCGTGCGCCATCCAAACGGAAGCCGTTTTCCTCCAGCCACCTTTCCAGTATGCGGCGCAACTCTGCGGTTGGAACTTCACCCATTTTGCCCGCGATACCTGCGGAAACATGATCCGCGCGCGGGAAGACCCAGATGTAGCCGGTGATCCCTTTTAGAAATTGAATTTGCATCAGCGAACAGCGCCCGGGGATGAAGTAGCCCGCAGTGACCATCAGATCGCTCGGGGAAATCGGTGCCAGGAACTGGGAGCGGAACGGATTGCGCGCGCCCGCCGCCAACATCAAGTAGGACGCCCGGTATTCACGTTGCCGCGTGACCAATTGCCAGTCTCGGTCGATTCGCGCGATCCGCGTGACGCGCTCGTGCCGTATATCAACGCTCGCATCAATGCCAGCGCGCCGGGCTCGCTCCAGCAACAATCCATTCAGTGCCAGACGCGAGAAAATCGCGACCGGGTACTGCATGTGGAAGCGTACCCGCTGTCCGGACGGACTGATCAACTCGCAACGGTCAATGAGATTGAGATTGCTCTCGCTCCCGGCATCCGCCAGAAACGGATATTGCTGCAAGGCTTTGTGCGTGAGTCCGCCGCCGCAAGGTTTTTCCCAGGCAAGTTTTTCGTCAAAGAGAACGACGTCCATGCCACCGGCCACCAGCAGCGCGCCTGCCAGAGCGCCCGCAGGACCGCCTCCGACAATGGCAATGGGGTTACGCGTTCGCATGTTCTGGGCCGCGGATTTTGTGGCGCTGCAACAAGGTTCACCAGCCGGCGACCACATTCCGCCGCCGCTCTGGCGAGTTCTCCCGAGGCGGGGTTGCCAATGGAACCCGCGAATCCGCGAGCTCCCGTCTACTGCAGCGTGGTGGCGCTGGTCAGCCCCTGGTAGATGAACAATCCCGCAATGATCAGGATCATGGCCCCGGACAAGGCGCCGAGCACCTTGACGATCGGTGTGATCTTTCTCATCTTGGCCAGAACTTCGGTTTGGTCCTTATGCATCTGTGATTCGGTGTCATGGAGGAAGATGGAATCGTCCTCGTGCATGGTGAGGGTGCTTTTGTAGATCAGAAGGATAATAAGGATCCCCGTCAAAATACCCCACGCGACCAGCAGCATGTACATAGGAGTCATACGCCACCTCGGAGCTGAGATCGAGCCAATTCCCGAAGTTTGCCATCTTTGAGCCCCAGCGAAAATCGTCCGGCCATCCGCTGGCGTTCGGGTACAGGCCCCTACTGCGCATGATTATAGACCCCTTGGCAAGGGGCAATGCGACTTCTTGCTTGCTGGAAGCATCTAAATGGTGGATTCGGGGAGTTTTACTACTCTCCGAAAAGCCTTGCTTAGCTGGTTGGAACCTTTGTTATACTAGGCTTTTACAAGGAGATAAATAGAATGGCAACTACCACCGCACCCGGAGTTCAGCCCAATGCCCAACCCAAGACCGCAGCGCCTGTTTTGACCCCCGCCGCGATTGCTAAAGTTAAGGAGATCATGGCTGCGCAGTCGCCGGTCCCGTCTGGATTGCGGCTGTCCGTCGTGGGCGGCGGTTGCTCCGGCTTCCAATACTCCATGGCCTTCGAGAACGGCGCCGGCATGATGGACAAGGTTTTCGACTTCGACGGCTTGAAAGTGTACGTGGACGCGACTTCCTTGATGTATCTTGGCGGAGCGCATGTCGATTACGTCGAGACCCTGGAAGGCGCCGGGTTCAAGTTTGAGAACCCGAACGTGAAGAGCACCTGCGGCTGCGGTTCCTCGTTCAACGTTTAAGTGGAATAGGCTTTTGGTTTTGCCTAAAGCCCCGCGACGGATGCGGGGCTTTTCTGTTGTTGGGATACTGCCGAGAGTGTGGAGTTTACTGTTGGGGCGGTGTCTGGCCGGAGTTTTGCTGAGGTGGCGGAGTTTGGCCGCCGTTATTCTGCGTCCCCCCCTGTCCTGGTCCACCGAAACTCGATCCACCAAAGCTTGACCCACCGAACGCTTGGCCACCGGGTCCTTGCCCCGGAATACCTGCTCCCGGCTGTCCGGGAGCGAGGCCGTTCAGGTTTGCCGGCGGGGGCATATTAGGATTCACCGGCCCCACCAGCAGGCCTCCGCGATCAAGCTGCGATACATAAATGAAGAGCCAATCGCTGTAGTGGGTTTTGTCGAAGAACACGCGGATGGTTTTATCTTTCTTGTTCGTGCTGGCGACGCCCAGAATCGGCCCTCCGCCGAACGTAGGCCCGTTGAAGCCCGAGCTAGAATTGGAACCTGCATTGGAGTTCGAACTTCCCGATGTATTCGAGCTGCCGGAAGAAGAGTTGCCGGAACCGCCACTCGTGGCGGTCTCACCGTTCGCGCTGCTCGTTTGTTGAAGTGCGCCCGACTGCGCTCCCAAGCCGCCAAGCCCGCTTTGCATACCGCTAACGCCTCCCTGGGTGGCGCCGCCCAATCCGCCCGGACTGGAGAGTCCGCCCGGCCCGCTCTGTCCTGGCAATACCGGCCCATTGTTCAAGGCGATGTCCTGCTGATGCAGGAGTTTGAAGTCCTTCTCCTTGCCCGTTTTCGGGTCCCTAGTCATCGGATCCGTATAGCGCTTGCGGAGATAACGGACGTGGTTGGTATTCTCCAGTTCCTCGATGCTAGCGGGATACCGCCCAACTTTCTTGTAGAAGTGTTGAATGGCGCGCATGTACGCGGTGCCCCGGTGTCTCAACTCCACCTCGCGGTCGCGTTGGTTCTGCTGCCTGATGGCGGGGAGCACGGCGAGGAGGCCAATCGTGATCAACGCGACAGCGAGCATCAGCGTGATCATCATGTAACCGCGCTGGCGATCTTGTGATTTGTAATTTGTGATTTGGTAATTTGGTGATCTCAAACCACGATGTCGCATACCGCTCACTCACTTTCAAAATTACAAATTACCCAATCACAAAATACCAATCAGCCAGGGCCTTTATCCTGGAGCTTGAGTTAGCGGCAGGCTCTGGCGGTTGTTGTTGAGCACATCTTCCACGTCCACCGCGGTTGCCGAGATGTGCAGGACGCGATAGCGCCGGTCGACGATGTCGCCCTCAGCGGCGATAAAAACGTCCTCGCCCTGGGACAAAAACACCTTCTTCGTTTCGCCGGGCCGGTTGGCAAAGCCAAAAAACTTGAGCGTGATCGGCGGCGGCCCTGGAATTGGCGGCGGCTGGTAAGCGACTTTCTTGTCCGTGACACCGCCGGGTCCCCTAGGCTTCTCGATAACTGCCACGGACCCCGCCACAAAAATGTTTCTTCCGTTGCCGGCGTATTTGATTTCCTCGCTCTGGCTGAGGAGTTTTAGGTCGAGCGTAGGATCCAGCCGCGGCTGACTCACGGGTACCATTTTCCCCGAACTTGAACGCCTCATAAGAGGCTTGGTTTGCGCTGACGACACCTGCACTGCGGCGGGCGCGGCTGCTGGCGACGGCGACGGCCAAAATTCGTACCCGAGCGTCAGAAGCGCGATCCCTCCCAACACCGCCAGGGTGATGAGCTGCGTCCGATTTTCGGTTCCCAGTTTCACCTAAACACCTGTCCGCAGATAACTATGCATGGTGATTTGCAAGCGGACCGACCCCGCGCTTTCGCCCGCGAGGTCCACGCCATCCACATCAAAGAATAACTCCGACCGCTCCAGCGTATTGATGAAGCGCACCAGTTGCAGGTAGTCGCCGGTAAAAGTCCCCGCGATTTCAATCGGAATTATGCCGGAGCTTTCCGGGGCTTCTTCCTTGTAGCTCATATGCTGCATGGGGATTTTATTTTCCGCCGCCAGCTTCCCGAGTTTGTCCAGCAGTTCGGAGTCGCTGGCGGCGAAGCGGTCCTTGTAAAACTCGCCAATCTGCTGCTTGGCCAACACGATCTTTTCGGGCATGCCGCGCAGCGGCGTGACATCACGGCTTTTTTTCAGGAGCTCGATTTTCAGCTGATTCAATTGCTGGTTCCGCGATTCTTCCGAACCGACGAGCGGTGAGAACAGCACCCCCGCCGCGATCACATCGACGGCCAGCATCGCCCCAATCGCAATCTTCAACTTGCGCCGTGATTTCCGCAGGTCAGGCATTACTTTTTGCTCCTGTCGGCGGAGTTGGGAGCCGCGTCGGGAACCGAATCCGTAATCGAGTCCGGGACATAGACCGCGACGATCGAAGCGATAACGACGTTCCTTCCGTTTTCCCCGCCCTGCGATTCCGTCTGCAGTTGTGCTCCCTGAAAATGTCTCGATTTTTCCATGTGATTAACCAGTTCGATGGCCGCTGAGCGATTGTCGCCGGCCACATTCATGAGCAGTTCGATTTGGTTCTGGTCGTTCAGTTCCGGACGCAGCGAAACCACATGCAGGTTCGTGGGCATCACCTGCTCCAGATCTTCGAAGACGCGTGTCCAGGAGAATGACTTGCGTTGAATCAGGCCGTTTACGAACTGCGACTGGTCGCGCGTGCTGCGGTTGGAGGCCATATCCAGGTAAGCCTGCGCCGTGGCCCGTTCGTTGTCGCGTTCCGCGATCTGTGCTTCGATCTCCGCAATGTCGTGACGGTCTTTGCCGGCTTTGCGCCAGTCGCTCACCGTCAAGCCCAGCAAAAGCAGCGTCAACAGGCCGAGCAGCCCCACTCCCAATCCCCAGCGCGCCCAGAATTCTCGGGCGTCCTCGTAGGGGTGGGTTGCGAGATTGATGTCGAGACGCATATTAGCTCACAGCTCTCAGCTCTCAGCTTTCAGCTTTCAGGTCGGCCTGTTGCCTTTACCTGAGAGCTAAGAACTGAGAGCCGAGAGCTTGTTCTACGAAATCAAAGCTCCCACCACGCCCGCCATGCGCCAGCGTGGAACCGTGCCGGTAGTGGACCCGATTTGCGACGCCGTCACCAGTTCCTCGACTACCGCGCCCGACTGGTTCTTCAGCGCGGGCGCGGCGCCGCCCGATTCGGGCAGACCCGCCACATACACGCGCTCAATGTTCAGGTTGTAGGTGTCCTGAAAAAACACCACCGAGGGATAGACTTCCTCCGCCAGTTGATCGCCGGTGATGGTTACGCCGCGCACATTTTCCAGCGTGCGGAACAGCAGCAGTTGCTCCTGATCAAGAATTGCAATGCTGATCGTGCGCGCGTCCACCTTGACCACCAGGGTTGGCCGTTCCGCGTCCGCGGCTCCGAGCGCCGCCAGCATTGACGGCATCACCACTCCCGCGTTGTAGCCCACATCGCGAAATGCCGACTCATATTCCTCCAGAACCGTGTTCAGAACCACCGCCGCCACCACCCTCATCCCTTTGCCGGACGACTGCGCGTGATAGGAGATCCGGGCAGTGTCGGGATCAAAAGGCAGCGACTTCTTCAACCGGAAGCGGACAACCGCTTCGGCCTCGTCCCGCTTCGCGGGGAGCGTTTCGAAATCGAGCAGGACGACGCGCACCGAGGTGTCGGGCAGAATCGCGATCACGTCGCGCGAGCGCCCGCCGCCGACGCTGGCCAGCGAGCTTTCAATCGCCTGCCGAATCGCCGCGCCGTCGCGCAGATTCGCTTCCATCAAATCCGGTACCACCGTGCCTGGCGCCAGTTCCCGCGCCGACGACATCTCCACCATCCGCCCCGTATCGGCGGCGCGGCCGGCCAGCACGCGATCCGCTGCGATTTCGCAGGCAAGTGTCGGACGACGAACGTGTTTGGAAGACGAAGTCATAGCTCCAATCTGATGATATCCCGCACCTTTATGAAGAGAATAGTTACCTCTGGGGATGCCAGGACTGGGTTACCGGCCATATGCAGACGGTAACGACCCTCAGCGCATGGTCTCGATAAAGGTGACCTTGTTGATCTCCTTCAAGGTGGTGAATCCGCCGCGCACCTTGTCCAGCGCCGACTCGCGCAGGAAGCGCATACCCTCTTCGCGGGCGGCTTTGCGGATCTCCGATGTCGGTCTCTTCTCCAAAATCATTTCCCGAATACGGTCGGTCAAATCCAGAAGTTCATGAATCGCCGTCCGGCCCCGGAATCCCGTCCCCGCGCACTCAATGCAGCCCTGCCCCTCGTACAAAGGAACCTGCGACCACACATGCGGGTCCAGACCGCTGGCCTCGAGCACGTCATTTGGATAATGCACAGCCGTCCGGCAGGAATCGCAGATGACGCGCACCAGTCGCTGCGCCAGAATGCAGTTCAGCGCCGAGACAAAGTTGTAAGGCTCGACACCCATGTTCAGGAAGCGCCCCAACACGTCGACCACGTTGTTGGCGTGGACGGTGGTGAACACGAGGTGCCCCGTCAGCGCCGATTGGATGGCGATCTGGGCGGTTTCGTTGTCGCGAATTTCACCCACCATGATCTTGTCCGGGTCGTGACGCAAGATGGAACGCAGCCCGCGGGCGAAGGTCAAACCCTTTTTCTCGTTGACGGGAATCTGGGTGATGCCGCGAAGTTGATACTCG